>Ga0179593_1622939_pt1 | contig 18240 bp, 19 predicted proteins | sample CZODoug2_1_08_16_FD_185931 | JGI IMG/M metagenome (GOLD analysis project Ga0179593, IMG submission 185931) | Vadose zone soil fungal communities from Angelo Coast Range Reserve, California, USA - CZODoug2_1_08_16fungal (PacBio error correction) | ecosystem: Environmental > Terrestrial > Soil >... | reverse complement strand
TAGTCAGCTTTGTCCCTGACCGCCAAGCGCGTTGCTATCCCCTTGAGATGCGTCCCTTCTTTTGTTTTTCAATTTGACATAGCGGCGATCGCCTCGTAATGGTCGCTGCTACCTCGGCTTGATTTTCTTTTTTTATCCCCCCCCCCCTTTTGAGTTGATTTTTTTGTTTCTTACCCGTTATGCGGCAGCGCTTTCGCCACATCCACCTTCCCGCTCGCAAGGAAAATTTTCTGTTTCCTTAATATTGGTTCGCTAGAATCGTCCTTCCCCCCCTTTTTCTTTCATTTCTAGAGTGTCGCGGCCCGTGTGCCCATGCGTCTGAACTCTTCGCGTGTTGCCCTCAATTTTTCTGATGACGCAGTTTTCCCTGTTTCCTTGAGACGGCCGTAATTGATCTTTCTTTATGAAATGGTAGCTGATGTCATTTCCTAACATCATCGCTTACTGTCGATCCCTTCGTTAGGTCGGGTGAGCACGTTCTTTTTCTTGGATCACGTACTCCAGAGCCGTTTTTTTGGGACTGGTGGGGTTTTTCCCCGCGCTCTTTCTGCGTTTCAACCCGTATTAACATCCCCTGCTCCCTCTATGGGGAGAGAGTTAATGCTCGAAGTCTTCCAGGCAACGGTCTTTTGGCACGTCCGCGCCGCCCTTTTTTAGCGGCCTATTTTCTTCTTTCCCGGGAGTAATAGTGCCGGCGGTCCCATCCTTGGTTTTGGGGACTCCCCATTGGTTTGCTTTCACAACAACGTTGATTGCCAGTTGCGGTTACTCCTGGGCTCGGTTGATTTTTTCTTGCCGCTTCTATCCTTCATCTCGCTTTCCTCCTTCCTCCCCCGACGTTTTATTTTTTTTCCAGAGATGAACTTTACCCCCGGTGAGTCTCAGACCTGCCGATCTTGCTGCTCTCACTTGACAACTTTGAGTACGGGTTGAGGCGCTGCGCGGGCTAATTCCAAACCCAAGAGATTCGGTTTTCCTTTGTCCCACTATTCTCTGGCGGCTCCATCCTGAACCATCTCCTCTTCTAGGGCTTTTCCCTCCTCCTCTTTCCCCCCAACTTAATGACGACGATCTGGGATTTAGTCTCGTATGTTCTGACACTCAGCACTTCATGTCGCGTGTTTTTCTGGTCAATCGTCCTTCGATCACACCTTTCTAGGTCTTTCCCCTCAAGTCTTGAGCTTGAATCACCGACCAACTATATCATTGAATATAACCCCTCCCCCTTCTCCGTTGCCTCACTGGTAACTGAGTTTTTGCGTTGTGTTCTTCAGCACTATTCATCTGAGCCATACCTCTTCCCTCCCGACCCCCTTTGATGACCGATCAAGCCCTGTGACCCCGTTTTTCAGTCTACGACTCCTTAGCGTGCCCGCTCTCCCCTGTAATCGTTTTGCTTCTGTTCAATTCCGGGAGATTACGCCCCCTGGCAGGCGCCTGCCCGACTTTTCTTAGCTTCGGTAACAGCCCACTTCTCCTATTTGTCAGGTTTTTTTAGCGCTCCTGTTTTTGAGTTTCTCAACTGAACTGACCCACCCACATTTGTGAATCCCACACTGCATAATAGCTCGATCTTGACGGAGTTTCCTATCGTCATCTGCCCCCTCCCCTCCCTTATCGCATTCTCCATGTCTCTTCCTTTCCTACCATGCTTGTCTCCGCTTCGGCTTTTCATTTTTTCCCCATCACGATAATCTGCATACCTTTGAGACCGCGTGTCTCCTCACCCGACCCCAGATCCCCGCGCCACGCAGTTTCCCTACCAGGAGTAGAACTTTCCCACCCCTCCTTTCCCGTTGTGACCTTTTCACTATCCCTAGTCTTTTGCGTTCGATCCAAAAACAATATTGCCGCACCTCCGCATTACTGCAGCTGCTCAGTTTCCTCCCGGCGTCGGCCGGCTGGACACTTTTTCCTCCGACCGTCCCCTCCCCGTTCCCTTTTCGTCCGAGACCTTATGTTCATTTCTCTCCATACAAGTTTGTATAGTTATTGACAGACAAGCGACGTATATGTTCCCTCAAGTTCTCCCGCCTCCTCAGAACATCTGATGGCCAGACCCCCACGACTTAGCTCCCGGTTCGGCCTCCCCCTTCCCTTCCCCCCCTGCGGAGATCGACACTGATTAGGTGCCTTTCACAAAGTGGAGCGTTCTTTCAGTGTATAAGTTTTAATGAGTTCCAACAGCTGTATCTCGATTGTACCTTGATTTTTTTCACTTTCTATGCATCTCGGTCTCTCCAAGGCTCCCTTTCGTAACCGTGTCGAGGTTTGTGCGTTCCTTTTGGATCCTCTTCGGCCCCGTTTAATACCCCACATGGGGCCGTTTCCCTTCAGAGGCTACTTTCTTTTTCGTAGCATAGACTGAGCGAGGACCCCCAGGACTCACCTCATATCCGACGGATAGTCGACGCTCAATCCCTTCCTGTTTTTCCCCACTTGTTGGCCGCGACGTGTTTCCCCCTTTCATAAGTTCACCTTTATTCCCGTACTCACTCGAGATTATTTTGTGCTAGGCCAGCTTTTCCGCCTGGCTGCTCTTACGGCTCCCGGCAACTCACCTTTCCCCCTCGGCAGGAATCCAATTCCCTCGTTCCTAATCACACCCTCACCCTCTTCTGTGGCCCTTCCCCCTTCCTCTTTCCACTGATTCAAGTGTGTCTGAGTCCATTCTGCGACATCCCGCTTTGCAATCGTGCTCGTTCCCCGTATTTCCTTTCGTTCGTGACTATTATATGTCGAACACTGTGTCCTCAACATCATATTGCCCCATTTTTGAGCACATTTCTTTCCCACTAGCCTCTGAAGCCCTTCCTCTCCCGAGGTCCCCCGGCTTTCCGCGCTTGGTTTAGTGATCAGGTGGCTGTCCTGGGGGTGTGATCGGCAAAACAGTCTCAGCTGCCTCTTGCCCGTCAAATTTGGTCTGAGCCCGAGGATTTCCCCCGGTTCCCCGCTTCCTATGTTTCAGCCGTCTCTTGATAGATATTGGCATGAGGGTGACCAATGGTGGTCGCTCTTCCCCCTGGCTCTGACCTTTTCCCTGTCATCTCTTGGAGCACACTCTGCCCGACTTTCCCGTTCCTTTCTCGTTTCCCTTTTTGTTAAGCCTCTTGACTTGAAAGCTCGTCCCCTCTCTGCTGGTTTGATTCTGTCCTGGGTTTCCGCCCTTTTCCTGAACGCATGGCAGTCTGACCCGACTACCCCCCCTGTCTCTGAGTGTTCGGGCCCTTCAAACCCCCCTGATGACTTAGACCAGCTGGAGTCTGTACTCCATCCCCTTCATGCAGGGCCCAATCTTAACGCCCATCGGCCGCAGGGGCACCGGCGTTTACAAAAAATCCCCCCTTTCTTTTCCCAGGGGTTATTTGCCGCGTAGTGCTACGATTTTTCCCCCCTTTGTCTCGACCTCCCCCCCCCTCTCGTTGTTGCATAGCAGTTGTTGTGTTTGTGGGGTGTGTCCCCCTGCCTTTCCTTACTCTCGAAGTGGCCGCCTACAGAGATCTCCCCCCACCCCCCCCCTACTTGCCCGGCACCTCCTACCCTTAGGTAGCGAACACTCCACGTGCAACTCATCAGTCGCTCTTAAGTTCAGGGTGGGAACTACCTTCTTTTCCGAGCTGCTATGAAGAAGTTGTTTGAGGACTTTGCCTCTCCCCGTGAAATGCACTCCCAGCGAAGTGTCCGCTTCGTTCCCCTTAAAGCGTCCCCTTCCGCTTTCCGAAGGTCCGGATGAATAAGAGATGTCCGTCCTCTCCCGTGCGAGGTGGACCTTTCTGCTGGTCTCTACCAGCGCGCCTTTACAGGGTTCGATTCCCCCTTGTACGATAGTGTTTAATCTGTCAACTATTAATCTGACCTTTAACCTATGCGGTGTTCGTAACCCATACCCTCCCCCCCTTCACCCTCCATCAGCCTCTTGAAAGTATACCTGTCCAATCGCTAGCTGACTATTCTCCCTTAATCTTTTCGCCCTGTTCCTGGCCTACCGTCCGTTCCGTCCTTCGTAGCCCATCCCATTTCTACCGCGGCCCCTTAGTATGCCCAGCCTTTTCTTTCTGGAAAGGAGACCAGCCTTTGCGATTGATACTTACCCTGTCGTCGAGCTGTTCATCGGCTCTCCGTTCCCGACCCTTTCTCCCAGCTTTCTACAATTTGCGCTCCTGTTCTATTCCGTCAGTTGGTGAATAATTTTGGTGTTCTGGGATACGTCCTTTCCCCGTTCCCCTTTTCTTTCATGCCCTGACACTCATCCTTTCTCCATAAACCCCCCCCTGGCAGTATATGCACGCTTAGCCTTGATACGTTCTGCTGTTCTTCGTTTCAAATGTTCAACTTTCTCTCCTCGTGAGCTAGTTCGCCCTCCATGCCTTGGTTCAAAGTGCTTTTTCCTCCTATTTTACTGAGCGCCCTTGCATCCTCTGAAAATCCCCAGTACCCTGTAGGAAGATTTTTCTCTCTGGCCTTCTTTTGTTAACTTGTTTGTAGTTTGGTAAACTCCCGATGATGGCTTCTTTTGTGTGCGCGTGTAGATTAGTGAACACCTTCTAATCGCGGGCCTCTTCTGCTGCATTACCTCCTCCTAGTTCACCCTGTGTTCCATCTATTCGTTTTTGATGTTGCGTAACCCTCATATAGATAATACCATAACGCGACACCCAACCTTACTCGTATACGGAGACTCTGCTCTAATGTTGTTCAATATTCCTCGCGCATCTACCAGTAGCTTCTCGCCAGTCCGTCTCATATATTCTTTTATTAGACATCGTAGCGAAGATAATTGTGACGATTTCTGGGGTTATAGATGGAACCGGCGGCATTCTCGCTAGCCCCTGGTCGCCAACCGACTCTAGTCAGAAACCTTCTTGTCTGATGTCTTCTCTCCAGCCACTTTCCCTACTTTTTTAGTTCCATTTCTAGCTGCCCCGGACCATTGAACCACGCATCCATTTGCTCCTGCTTTGACGACTTTGAACTATACTCATTCGGATTTGCGCTTCCTTTTTGTTCCCGCCCCCCCCACCCAGTGCGAAGCATTACCTAGCACCTCCTCATCTGCCCCTTCTGTCGTCCCTAGCACTCGTTGCCCCATTCAGCTCCCTTCTCCAGTTGTGTGTACTTCTGTATAAATGAAGGAGTTCGGCGAAAGCCAAGCCGTTGCACCCTTTTCACTTCCGTGTCTACTTTTTCCGTACAGTTCCACATTCCAAAGTACGAAGCAGAGACCCCCAGAAAGTTCCGCTTGGATTCGCCTGACGCAGATCTCAGGCCTTCCCTGCTTGTGGTCGGCTTCTCTCCCGTAACCCCTTCTGTCTCTGATTTCTCTTTTTCTAAGAAATTCCTCAAGTGAAGGCCTTTCTCTTGAAACATAACCTTGGTTGGATGAAGAACGATGTCTTCCTCACACCAGTGATGTTGAGTTGCGAGGTCAAAATCGGTGCCCTCTCCTCCCCAGTTGAGTTTCCGATCTGCCTTCTTATCCTCCCTTTATATATATATTTTCCTCCGTCATGGAGTTTTGTTTTTTGAAACCTTGTTCCTTTTTCCATTTAACTGGACTACGTCTTCGTCTCGAAACTCCCCCTCTTGGTAGTTGCCTCCCCCGACTCTGTATGAACTCGCAGCTAAAGGGGTTGAGGTCTTCCTTGGGGCGTAGATTGTGAACGCGGAACTATTCAGTTAACGCTGACGTCTACCTCTCCCTTACTCCTTGACGCGGCTCTTGGTTTTCTCTCAGCGTTGACGACAAAGCCGTCTTTTTTGCGGAAGGCCCCCCTCTTTATCGCAAGTTTATTTTTTTCCTTCCCACCATCCTTTTTCAATTTCCTTTGTATCAAGTCATAATCCCAAAGCAGCGCTTATTTTGTGTTTCTCACACCCGCCAGCACCCCCACCCCCCACCGCCTGCCTCTCATTTATACCCCCTCCGAAACCGTCGGATTTAGCTCCTTAGCTGAAACCCTGTGCATCCTCGTGTCTATTACCTTTTTTCGTATTCGAGATCGCGCCTATTTCCTTTTTCCCTTTCCAAGATACAAGTTCGACGCACTTTTCTCCTAATTACAGAAGCACATTCTTCGAGCAACTGTCCTTAATTAGGTGTCCTCATTTCCTCCCTATTCCGGTATCATTCAACTCTTGACATGGAGTCCCAGAGTCCGCCACTTCCCTTCCCCAATCCCGTGGCTTCTTCAGGTCCTGAAACGACTTCAAACGGTAGATCTCTACTCTTCCTTATTAGTTCCAATACCACGTTCCGACATTCATCACCCCCGTTTCCCTTTTGTCCTTAAGCACCTACCCAATACCCCGGCCTCTCCCCTCTGCCTCCTTTTGAAGGAGGCTCGAATTCCCTGGGTCTCATTTACATGTATATGAACTTCGATTGGTATCCCTGCTTTTCTCGCTCGGGATTAATTTCCTCCTCCAAAACCCCAACCGTACTCCGCCTCTCCCAATGAGTGAATCTTTTACTCCCTCCCTTTACAATAATAAAAAAAGCATCCCCTGCTCCAGCAAACCCATTCCCTGTGTTTCTTTGAATTCGCCACTCCTCTGGAGATTCCGTCAGGAGACTGCTTCCACCCCCTTGCCCCTCCCCCTGTTTCCCCCATGCCGGGGCCGTCTCACGAGTAATCCTTGTCTGACCCCCCCCCGCCCACGAATGCCATCCAGGTCTTCCCTGATAGGAGTTGTCGACGATCGGCCATTCGCCCCCCTTTTTGTGCTTTGGGTACACTACCCCCCTGGACCCTTACCCTTTGATGCGTTACCCCGCATCTTTCGGACTTCGCGACGAACCCCGCACACTGTACCGAACTTTTTCATGGTCGGTGTCCCCCCATGTTGGTGAGGTAGACCCTTCCGTCCAGCGCATTTTTCAAGCTTGGCAGTATTTTTCCCTTCCACCATTTGGTCCCTGCTCTCGCGATTAGGGTACTTCTCAAATTTCTTGGAGCCGGAGACTTGGGCCAGTTTTCAATCCCCAGGATTGAGATTTCCCCCGGGCTTTCTTATCTTTTTTCCTATTGTGCGAATAGACCGGGCGGAAGTCCCTCTCTTCAGTTCAGGGTTTCCTACGAACCGTCTTTCCCCTCAGACATCATATGTTTTCCTGATGTATGTATCCTCCTCCCCCCACCTCCTTCTAGGCAATCTAACCTTTCCCCCGTTAAAGAGTGAGAACTTCCTGCCCTTTCGTTCTGCTTTACGTCCAGGCTGACTCAGGCTCTTCCCCTCCATCCCACTTCTCGCCGTATTAACTATTCCTTGATTTCTCTTGTTTCGTCGTGCGCTGGATGGACTAACGGCCACGCTCCCCGCCGGAAAAAGCACTCAACGAGGCTTATGCGCTTGTCCGCCGTGAGCTCATCCCCCCCTCGACATGACCACACCGGGTTTTACCACGTTAAATTTGATGTTAGGAATATCCCCTATCTCGCCCAGCGTCGTGAGTACGATCATGTCGTCTCTGCTTTATCTCGCGACAATTGCTGCCCTCGCCTCTAAACTCCACGAAATAGCTTCAGTACCCCATTGTCTCCGATAACAACTTTTGTCCCCGAAGACGCGGGCATCCGCTGATCTCCCCCCCTTTCTTTTCTCTTTTGGTTACCACATCACCTTTTTTTCATGCTCCTTAGGACCACAATCTCTGGATTCACTTTGAATAGAGCGGCCTGGCATCCTAGCGATGTTGAAGCCTTACTTTGATAGATGATGTTGCCTTCTATTGTCCCCCCTCCCTGGTGCACATCTTAATTGTTGACCGTACTTTCCCTTCTTCTCCCTCCCATGCCCCTCAGCTCGCAGAGAAGTCTTTTTACCATATGCACCTCCACACCCCCCCCCCCCGTGTTGTTGTGTCGCATCAAATCGAGTCCTCCCTCCGTTGTTTCTTTTAAGTGTAATCCCCCCCCGGGTTCGTGCCGGAATCACTTTCCCCCCGTCCTGCTTTTCATCATACACACACCGTCCCCCCAAATCGACGACCCCTTGTCTCCGGGCTTCCCATCTTAGCCCCTGGATGCCCCCATTTCCACCCCACAGTGCTCCCTCGATAACACAATTTTCCCAAGACGGCGCATAGAGTCGCCCCTGTATCCCAGAACCCCGGCTTTCCCCCCCCACAATTCTTCAACTTGTCATCCTCCTTCCTTCTTGTTGCCTTAGCGCGGCTGTCTTTATTCTTATTTTTTTCACCATAATGTGTTGACTGCAGCTAGACCCACCATTCTCTGTGGAGTTTACTGCTTTTCTCTTCCTCCGTGTCTTCCCCTGTACGTCTATCTCCCACCCTGATACCTTCAATTCAATCTGTCGGGGACCGGAGTCTCGAACGACACTCAACTTTGATCAAGTGGCGCGACGGGCCCTTGGCCATTTTTCCCTCAGGAAGTCTGAGACATTCTTCACGTTTTTGCCCAGTATTGAGTGACTTTAGCTGCCAACGGGTGTTTCCCCCACAGTTCATATTTTTTAACTTTCCCCCTGACGGGATCCGTACCACTTGCGTTAAGCCGATAAATGAGTCCCCCCTTATTACTGACGCCTTTTCATATAATGATTTCAGCGAGTCCGCAGTTCTGCCCTGACACTTTCCCTTTTTCCTAGAAATGGTGTCCCCCCGATGGGGAGGTGTTATTAGATATTTTTCCTAGTCTTTTTAGTCATCTTGCGACCTCCTTATTCCCTTTCCCACCGGATTTTCTGATTTCCTGCGTCTTCCCTGCCCCAGCCGAATCTATATCTATCAGCCAGCTGCCGACCAAGCCCATGACTTACCATTACCACCCGTTCCATCGCTCTTATGGTCATGAGCTCGCCAGTTCGATCTTTCCTAAATTTTTTCTAAACGGCTTCATCTTTTCGCTTCGTATGTACATCACCATGGGTTGTCAACACCCACATAGTTTCCTGCCGAGCTTCCCACTTGTCTTTTTCCACTGATAGTTCCCGACCACTTAGAAATCTTTCTTCTCTTTTCTTCTCAACAATGGTTTCCACGGTTCTTTCTATCAGAGTTTTCCCCTTCGGGAGTTGGTTGCTCTTGTCTCCTTCCTCTACTCCCCCCCCAATCCGTGTCCTCCGTGAAGCTACCTCACCTTTCTGTTGTTCGGGGACCACTACAAACCGCCTGCGACCCTCGTGTCTTGCCTCTGGCCAGCGGTATTGTTTTCCCCCCTTTGATAGGCAAATCTTTACCGCTATCCTTTTCATTTTCAGAACTCACCAGTCTTCCCTACTTTTCTACACTTGGAGACTGGTGATCTAATTATTTTTTTAAGGGTTTCCAGGTGGTATGAGGTGCCGGACCGATCGTTTATGCTCTAGTTCTCCGCCTTTCGCCCTTTGCTGTTTTTCCCTTGGCTTCCTCGAACGACAGGACACCCACCCTCTCTGGACTCCTGCCGTCTACTGCTTCACCCATTCCATGCTGCTGTCCCGACGCCCGCTTCTTTCTCCTCTTCCTAGGCGGCCCTTTCTGTTTCTTCCCTTCCCCCCCTTCGGTCTTTAAGATGTCGTCGCGTTAGGGTGTTCACGTCTTGACAACCATGCGTCTGTAAAAACCTTCTTCTCTTCTTCTCTCCTGCCTTGGTCGTTCCTTTCGACTTTCCTGAGGGAACCACTCTTCCCAACTCTTTCCCCGCTGGTTCGACTTATTATTATTGCCTGGAGAGCCCTGCGCCCGGTCTCAACTTTTTATCTGTCGCACAACGGGACAGTGGCCTCTGATGAGCGTGTCTGAATTTCTCCCTTTTCTCACTTCCCTGACCGTAAACGTATATCCCAGCGTTTCAACACCTGTGCTTCTTCCATGCCTGATGATTTCCTTTTGTCTTCAAGATCAGCATTTTGCCATTACGTACTATTTGAGCGTCTGCTCACCCCTTCTGGCACAGACAGGGGATCGCTGGTTTGTTGTGATTACATCGTCGCTAGCCCATCTTTTTTTGCACCCCCCGCTTCAGTCAACGCCACCTCGAATCGGCATGATGAGCCGACTGTCGAACTGCACGGTCCTGAATAGTGACCCGGAAGTTACGCCCCCCCGTTGTTGACCCTCGTCCAACACCGTGATTGACTTTGTTCCAAGTTTTTTTCCCCATATTCTAGTGCAGTCTGCGTTCCTGTCCTATAGCTTCTCCCCCCCCTCCTCATATTCTTTCTTTTTCCTCATTTTGTTTCGATGCCTTTCCGCGATTGCTCCCGCTTGTCCGCTGACACGTTTAACCTTTCCCTCCCTTCCTTTCTTGTCTTGCGGTTCCCGATTTTTTATCTGTCTCATCCGACACCGGGACTTGCCCGGGCCCTACGTTTTTGCGGAGGACAGAGAACCTTCCTTCCAATCCTTCGGCGAGGTCGCGCAAGATCCAGCAGTCAGAACGATCGGATCACAAGTCTCACCCCCTTCCCCTCTTCGCCCCTTTTCTGTTCCTTGACGCAGACCCAAGACCGGATCTTGCCCTCCCCACGTTGGGAGCCTTGAACCTTATGCCATCCCCGCATTGGTTATTGATTTTTAAGTAACGACGCCCACCACCGCTTTCGCGGCTGGTCAGTCCAGATTGCGCTATTTTTTTCCCGTCTCGCAGGACCGTGATGGTTTCGCCCCCTTTCTTTGCTGCAAAACATTGGCGTTCGCATTACTGGTGATTCCTTTCCCTGCTCAGTTCTCTCTCCTCGTCCCGTAAATATCACTGGCCACCCTTTAGCTGAATTCTTTCAGTTTCATTGTCTTCGGTTTTGTCACGCTTTGCCAGCCCCTCTCTATCCCTCCGTGTCCACCCGGCGAACCGATCCCCTAGACAAGATTTTCTCATATTCTGACGATCTTCGGTTTTTGTGTGGCATTTATCTTCCCATTCCCTCTACGTTCCACCGTGACCGCTTTTTTCCACATTAATTTGTCAAAAGCTTCTTTTCAAGGGACTCCCTACCTGCAATTAGACAAACTCTTTAGCGTCATTGTCCCCTCCTTACTTCCGGGGCGCGGCCCGGCTCCCGCCTTTCCTTCAACTCCCCACCCCCCCCCAGCTCACTATTGTAATGCGAAGTCCCCCACCCCCACTCCGACGAATCCATCACTCCCTTCCCCCCCCGCCCCTCCCTGCCGTTATTAGCCTTCGAGCACCCCGGTTCTTCATTCTTTTGCACTTCACGCCCTCCCCCCCCCTCTTCCACCCATCGAATCACTGACCACGATCCTGCAGCCTAATCCGTATGGCCGGCGTTTGGCTTATCCCCCCCACGAATTGACGAATCCCCTTCTTACGAGGCTAGCGTCAGATCTTACCCACCCTTCTTTCCTGTGGCTTTTATTTTTCCCCTTTTTCGTCCATTCCCCACGCACGCGAAGGTTCTCTTCCGATGCCCCTTTCCTTTGCACTCCCTTGGCCTTCGTGCTCCTCCACAGCCTCATCCGCTGTCCGCTTTCCCTCGATATCTTTCTTGCCTCCTTCGCGCACCTGGCCTCTTCTTTACCCCCCTCCCGTATGCTCGATCCCAATCTCTTCACGAAAATTGTGTGGAACTTTCTCTCAGTTCCCGCTTGCTTTCTTTCCATAACAGTTTTTTCCTACGGCGCCTTCAATCGGCCACGTTAGGTACTCGGTCAGGTACGCCGGCAGAGCGACAGCCCGCGGGCCCGTTGCATCTTCTCGCTGTCCCTATTTCGTTTTAATAACGCCCCCCGTACTTTGAGGCAGTCCTTACTCCATGGCAGAACCGAGCGACGGTACCCTAGTTTGGAAGCACCCCTCGCCGGCGGATAGAGCGCTCCCAGCCGTTCCCTCTACCCTGAGATCCGTATTCATTGCGAAATGAATTATCCAGTCCTTACAAAGCCGCAGGGAAAATTGTCTTGCGGACGGCAGCGTTTCGTATTTCGGGCTTTGTTTACGTCGCTAGCCAGCTCTTTCCCAGTACCCGCAACTTCTTTCTCCTCCCTTACCTCTGACGGCTTTCCCTTTCCCCCGACAATCCTCCCCAATTTTTCCTTCGTAGGCTCCAACTCCTACTTGCTCCCCTCCTCCCCGGGGAAATAGTCGCATTGTATCCCCTTCATTTTTCTTTCTTCAGTTAGACGATCTGAGCGCCTCAGCGTCCCTCCCGATTGTTCCCGTGTTTTTCTAGAACTAAAGAAACTTTTCCACTTAATAACCCCCCCCCCTCTCCTTTTTCCGATGCACGGACGATAAGTGAACTCTTATTTTTTTTTGTACTCGGCCCGTCCAGTCTCCTTGAGTGTACCCCAGATTTTTTCCCTCACCTTATTTCACTTATGCCAGGTGCTGCACCGCAGATGGGAGAGGCCCACGTCCACCTTCTATTGGGCCGTGTCTATGAGGCTCCTTCCCCCTCCTTTCTGACCCCAGGGCTCAGTCTTTACTTTTGAACCTTGCAAAGCCCCTTGAGCGAGCGAGACTTTAAACTACTCTCCTTTTCCCCCCTCCCCTCTTTTTTTTTTGTTGGTGAGAAGATGTGAAAGCTCATTCCGTTCTGTGCCTATTGCCCTGTTACCTTTTCCAACACTATATTTTCGTGCCTCCCATGTCTCTCTCTGCAATTTCCCCCGGAATCTCTTCCGTTTGAGCTTTTTATCCACCCCTCCCCTCGGATTGCGCCTCAAAGGTTACGGGACCTTTTGACCCCTTCGATTCGTTTTGCCCGAGCTCACCACCGGCCGGCTTACCCCCCCAAACACCTACCCCCCAAGTTGCTCTATTCAAGGTCCTACTTTTCCCCCCGCTTTTTCGTGGCAATGTCGACTTCAAAACCAGGGTTGACCCTCCTCTTTTGGGCCATTTTTGGCATCGTTGGTCAGACCGTTTCATCCTCTTTCTGCAGTCCTCCTTTGGGTTCCGCCTTTCGGATCCCTAGACGAACACCCTGCGAACTTGGCGGGACATTTCTCCCTTTTCTCTCTCTTCGCCCTCCCTATCTTTTGCGCCCCCATATTTGTCACCATGGAAAGGGATTTTGTGTACCGTCCCGCAGTTCCTGGCCGAGAGATATTGCATTTTTTTTTCTGTGAACAGCGCCGGCTCGATACCCCCCCCCTTACGAGCCCATATCCACGTACCTTCAGTATGTTCTTAATTTCCCAAGTAGCCCTTCATGAGCACTTGCCTCCCCTTTTATTATGAATTTCTACATGCTTAGTTCTCAGCTCCGTTCCCCGACTTCCACCATTTTTCTTAATAGAGACATGGGATTTTCCTTCCATATACCGGAGCTGGGTGATGAGTACCGATCGTTTTCCTCCCCAGATTTTTTCGTAATCTTCTCCACTTTTATTCTCCCTCCTTTCACCGTGTCCTTTTTTTTATTACCACCCCTCCCCCGTCAAAATTGAGATGACCCAAGGCCCTTGGTAAAGTCCATCTCCTGCCGAACTTTCCCACCTTCTCTCTCTTGGGATAGTGCCGCTTCGCAGTTCGCCAGACTCCCCAACTATACTCTCTCCCCGCCCTGTTCAGATTGATCTTACCCCGGACTAATGTGTAAAGGGGACTTTCCCCCCCCTCTTGTGCTAACCTGGCCCCCCCCACGCATTTACTGTCTGTTCTTCCTTTTAGCCTGATCGCATACGCACCCCGCCCTGCTTTTACACTTGTAAACCAACAAATCTGTTCATGTCTGATTAGTCGATTTTTAGACCATGCCCGGGATCCTTGAAGCGTCCCCCCACTGTAGTTGCAGCAACGCATTTTCCTACGACACCACCCCGCCCCTTCTAAGTTGTGGCAGTCGTTCCTCGCTATCCCTTTTTCCATTTCCTTTCTTGATGTTCTTCGGTGTGTCAATTTCCCAACGTTGGACAGTCAGTCTTCTTACTCTTCTTCCACTCCACAGGACTTTTTCCAATGACTTGTTTGGGCGCGAAGTGAATTCCTTGACCCGGGTGTTTTCTCGTTGTATACCCTTATTTTGGCACTTTTCCTTGATGTTGATCTCTGCATTTTTGTGATGTCGCGAACTTTTCATACGGGACACGGCTTACCTCTTTCTCTCTGTCTTCTTATCTTTTTTTTCTTTGCCAAGACAGCGCGCCGAATGTCCCGCTCACCCCATCCCTACTCCCTCCTCGACTCTAGAAATGGAGATTTTTATTGTTGCATACTTTCCAATTTGGACGATGGCTAAGTCAATCCGATCTCTTCTTCCTTCCCTTTATTTCTTTGCACGACAGCACCCCTTGGTTATTCTTAGGCTGCCCTTTCCCTCTTGCCCTTCGCTCCTTGTTCACCTCCCATGAGAGTATTTCTGACTGATCCTCCGACGACTTCCCCGTTGTTATGTGCCTTTTTATCTTCTTGTGGGAACTTCCTTTTTCTCCAATGTCTATGTTCGTTCTCCCGATCTACCATTTATGAAACGGGTACGGAGCCCTCACCTCTCTGGTCCCTTTTTTCTTTTTCTTTTTCTCCTTTCCTGAGTCCAGATTAGTGCCTGTCTAACCCCGGTCTTCCTGACACTGCCCATTCAGACCCATGCAGGGCCAAGTCTTCAGTCCAACCAGTCCTCTGTAGCGTATCACTGACCGCTTCTTCGTTTTTGATTCCCTGATCCCTTTTCGGGGTACTCTTTCTCTGTGAGCTTCTGCATCACAAGTCTTTCCCCCCTAAACCTGCGAACATGTGAAAATGGGGTGAGCTTTTTCCTTGCGATCCAGTCTTTTAAATGGCTCACTGGACCGTATTTATTGCCTGCAACTCACCCACCCCCACCCCGCCCTGACTACCTTCCTGATCTGAGTCGTGCCCAATTATACCGTGTGCATCGTGTACCCTGCCGCCCGGTTCTGGCTGGATGGCAGACCGCTTCATGCCCTCGATGTTTTGGCGTGGCACGCTCCTTTCCCCCCCCTCCTTTTTTAGTGTTATTTTCAGTTTTTCTGCGCGCTTAGGAGATCCTCCCTCTCTTTCTTCACACATCCTTTTTTTTCTCACAGTCGTAACCCTTTGAACTTATAGATTTGCGCGAACGCCCGATCTCTCCATTAATACAGCCGGATTTACTTCGCAACGCCTTTCCCCTTGGTTTGAGGCTCCTTCTTTTTTTCTTTCCATGACCCACCAAGGGTGGATTTGTGTTCCGCTTATCTTCCCTTGTCGGAGTCCATCCTCCCTCAGACCTGCTTTTCTGGGAGTTTCCGACCTATGCTGTGCGTCACACGTTTTTCAAGCCGACACGATCTGCGTATCGCCGTCCTAAAACCCGCCCCCCTCCCACATCATGTCGTGTCGTATGTCTGTTTCCATATTGTTGATAATGTTGACCCAACGGGGGCGCATCCTTTTCACTCCCCCGCTCTGAAATCAGAAATTACCCTGGGCCAGCGACGGCCACACTATTCGTTCTCCCCCCTGGGTGGTCACCCTACTGTGGCTTATCATGTGGCTTTCCTGTTTTGGTTCATTGTTCTTTTACCTTCCTCCTCTCTTATCTTAGAAGACCAGTTCACTTCTACACTCCCCGATCGTACCACGACCTCTCTTCTGAGTGCTCTCACTGTCCTCGTTCGGCGTGTTAGCCGCTCCGCGCTCCCTCTTAATTTCCTAAATGGGAAGGTATTTCTCCCCGAAGCCTCAGTTCTTCTGAGTGGTTGCGACGAGGTGCCCCCGATATTCACAGCGTTGTGGCCCCCTCCCCCTTCCGCCAGACTAACTCTACTACTCTCACCCCCCTAACCCCCCGTGTCCCCTAATGAATAATTTGACTCCTCCTCTCCTGCTAGGGATAAGCTTCTGGACAGTCTTGGAGGTATCATATTTTCGTTATGCACCTTGGACTCTAGATCTCCATTTCTATTCCTTGATATTTTGGGTCTCGTCTTTCGCCGCTTCCTCTCTGCAAAGAAACCCCCCCTCTTGAACTCACTTTCCCATATATCCAGATACATCCATCAAATAAGTAAACGCCGCCCCGCCCCAGAAAGCCTGTATTCTTTACCGGTTCCCCTACACCGCCGGGCTGGAGGCGACTAGAGAGATACCCCAAACACCCCATTGATCCATTCTTTTACTCCCTAACACGCTAGTGGCCGGCTTTCCTTTTTCCCCCCCGCCGACTCATCCTCCCTGTTTCATGAACCCTACTGCTAGGCGTCACCTGATCTCTTCCGCATTAGAACTTTGTTAGGCGATTTCCCATTTCTACACTCAATGCTAGCGAGCCAGGTGACCTGCATGACAAGACAACGCGAACAGTCTCCCCCCACTGTTCTCCTCTTCTCCCTGCGTTAGTCGGACATCCAGGTCAGCGAGGTCCCCCTTCATTTTTGTTATTACCTTCTCTGTGTCCGTTCACCCCCATGTATTTTTGAATAAATGACTAGAGAGACCCTGCCCGCGGTTGTCTCCCCTTTTTGCGTACCTTTCCTCCATTCTGCGGTAAGATAGTTCTTTTGCCCGCACGGATGACCCTATTCCTGGTTCTCCTACGATGATCTTGAGGCATCGGGCTTTGTAACCTGCCTTCCGCGGTACCCGTTCGGTGGCGCGAACCAGCAATGCGTGACTTTCTTAATGTGCTCTTTTTCTTCCTATGATCTCTTAGGGTCCCGAATTTTCTCATACCTGTAGGTCTTAGGCGCGCAAATCCTCTATCGACCTTCGTCTTCTCTTCGACCAACGATATAGATTCACTCATTTCTCCCTTCCTGCTATATGGCCTCTACCAGTGAATAAGATTTCCCCCAGCCAAGAGACTTCTCTAGTGATGTTTTCCCATGGACGTGCAACCCTCCCCCTTAGGGAGCCCTCTCATTCCCTCCCCGTTTCCCCTAAGACGCCTCCTTTCCCCTAGTGACCCTTTCTTCGCTACTATATTTACTCCCCACTAGAGCCCCACGAGGAGACTTCCTAGTCTTTCAAGGAGGCGAGGTCCGTATCATTTCTATCTTCTTCTTTAAGATCACCAGTTCGGGTCCCAAGATGATCCATCCTTTGTCGCACGTATCCACTTTTGCCCCCCAATCAGAAACAAGGGTTCGAGCAGATTTGCCTACCTCAATTTCGACCCCCCGGTTGTTGATTTTTCTTCCACGGTTGAGCTTTAGGGGCAACCCCCCTCTTCGAAACTGGGATCCCCCTTTTCTCCCCCGAAGGCACTTGATGGCTAGTTTTTGCCTTATCCTGTGGCACTGACCGGCATTCGTTGCATTTGACTCGAGATTTTCCGTCGCTTCTCCATCCCCCCATGCGTCCGGAAATCCCCATTCCTAACCGTATTTCACCCTCCGCAAAATCCGATATGAGACGACTTTCCCCCCTCTCTATTCACCCTTCCTCCCTTTTTTTCTGTATTTTAGTTGAGTATCTTTGAACGATCTCCCGATCGCTCTCGCATTGTGTTTCTCTTGAATCCAACCTCTCTTCCCGCGGTTCCGAGCCCAATGTGGTCCTCTTCCCCCCGCCTCGTAGACGGCGCAACTGAGTCCCCTTCCCTCGATTTTTCCTTTTTCCTCTTCTGGCATCCCTAACCCTTTCTTCCAGATTATTCCCTGCCCTATTTTTTAATAAGACCATCTATCACTTTTGGACCATAGCCCAAAACAGTCTTCTCCCAAGCCCTGGGTGTTCTCTCTTCGATTTCTTCCCCCAGTTCCGACCTTTCATATTTCATCTATCAGCTCCCCCCCACTGTGACATATTAGATTCCCTTCTCTTTAGTGGATGCCCGGTGAGTTAGAGCCTCGGAACCATTCCATTTGTACGCCCCCTCCCCAGTACGAGTCCTCCTAAGTTGTATCGGCGGAGTCTGCTAGTCTTCTCTTAAGCAATAACGCTTTAACTCCGTGGTGAACTCCCTCTCATCTCCCGGAAGGGATCGTGTTTCTTTTTCCATGACCCGCAGGGGACATTCCTCCCCATCGCAGACAGATGTCATGTACATTCGCTCTCAAATTCCACCCCTTTGGAGTTGACTTAAGATTCACCATGGGTTTTTTCCTCGCCCTTATACCTTTTTTCATTCGTACCGAGAAATCGGTCCACCTCTTTATCAGGCGAAACTTACCCTCTCGAGAAGGCCACTGTTTCCTGCTCACATCGTTACGCTATTCGGACTCCCTCAGATATCCCTTGCCAGACTTCCAGGATATTCACCCTCTGTCCATGGGCTGCGCGCTTCGTATAATTTTTTTACACCGCCGTCCCCCCATATGGTCTTTTTTTTCCTTTTCTGATAGTACATATGGTATTCTAGCCCTCGGGCCACATGCGGCCTACCCCCCTC
>Ga0179593_1184584_pt1 | contig 18240 bp, 19 predicted proteins | sample CZODoug2_1_08_16_FD_185931 | JGI IMG/M metagenome (GOLD analysis project Ga0179593, IMG submission 185931) | Vadose zone soil fungal communities from Angelo Coast Range Reserve, California, USA - CZODoug2_1_08_16fungal (PacBio error correction) | ecosystem: Environmental > Terrestrial > Soil >... | reverse complement strand
CGTGTCCATACTATTGAAGCATCACCCATAAATGCGTAGTGGTTGAAATCTTGCGTCCCTTCTCCCCCTTCCTCCGGTGACTCAGTAACTGCATTGCCAACACCCCCATACTTTCTCCGCCGACTCTTACCAACTTATTTGTCCTTAAAAGCTCCCTCTCTTCTTGTCGAAGCCAATGCAGCCAAGATTCTCTTTGTCCTTCTTTTTCCGTAAGTCCGTTTTATGGTTGTAGTACATTTGTGACTCTGGGCCTTTTCTTTATCATGGCGTTTACAGTTTTTGCAGATATAGTGCCCTTCCTTCTTTCCCAGTTCTCCTTCCCATCCATATTGATGCTATATCTCCTCTCTTTATTTCCTCCCAGAGATTTCACTCTGGATTACACACCAGACCATTTTACCCCGGTCATTTTTAAGTGATTGCTTGATCCTTCAGTGATTGTGCCAAGTTATTCATTTAAATATTAAGGGTTCCCCTCCCCCCCTCTACTATGATAGATCAGCCGAACTGTTGCCTATTGTCACATGATCGTAAATGGAGAATTGAGTCAAGGCTCTTTACGGCTCTTAATAAACTCTTACCCCTCGCCTTCCTGGCTGAGGCATTATAGTGTCACCCATTCGGTTGTTTTTGCCAGCGGCAGTAAGCTCTCAATAGTATAACATTTTTTCCTTTGGTTTGATCGTTTTTTTCCCGACATGTATTGGTTACGGGATTTGTTGATGCTAGACCTGTCCTTCTCCTTCTTTGCTACGGTTCTTATTGATTGCTCGATTAATCTATTCCTCTTCCCTCCCCTGATTTGTTAAATTTAAAGCGCATGAAAGTCACCCCATTTTTTCCCTTCTCCCTTTAACTTTCACTCTGTCTGACGATCCACCCACGGGGCGCCCCCCAAACTAACGCTACGTATCTCTCTCTAGCATGACCCCTGCACCCTTTCCGATTCTTGGTCCTCAAGTACACCACTTCTCCCTTTTCACGCGATCCCTGGTCATTGAGCATGTGTAAAATCCCTTCAGTCCTCTCTTTCCTCCCAATTGTGCTTCCACCCCCCCCCCCTCTTGGAACATCTTGTTTTTCTCCAGGATCAATGATTTCCTTCTCTATCCCCTCTCCCCCCCCAGCGCAACTAGTGAGCCGGTCCGTGCGGTTGTACAAAGGAGACCCCAACGAGATCTCGGATTTTTCTCAAATCATGACAGCAACTACCTCCTTTTTTGATTCATTGTGGTACAATGCGTGGGTGCCTTCGTCCAGCTAACTTTGTTACGAAGTACCTTCTAAAGAGTTCTCTCCACGTTTTTCGGTATGCTTCATTTCTTCACAAGGGGCCCTTCTCCCTACGATTTTTTATCACGTTTTCTCCTGTACTTTCGGTGAAAGGTTACCAGGTCACGCATAACAGATTAAGGCTTTATCCTCCTACACCAATTATACCTCTTCTCTTTTCATTTAGAGATTGACGGCGACGGAATCCTGGTTCCTTCTTTTCCACTCAGGTTAAAGCCCTAACTCTCCCCTGACCAAAGCTTCTTAATCAGTTATATTCTCCATAGGGACTTTTTAAGCTCTATCTAATCCTTGTATAACAGAGATAGCTACAAAAGTCCGTGGCTTTGTGTTCCGGGAAAATATTTTATACGCGTACTATGCCCCCGCATCAGACGTCTTTGCTTTTCCTTTTCCTGAATCCAGGCCATATTCTCGGAGGGTAGTTTATCTAGATTTCGGTCAATTCCCAAATCTCCTTTTTTTTTCTTTTTTGATGGGAAACTGTGTTGTGTTCTCTCTCAATTTTTCCTACGCGCCTATTCCTCTGCTTTTTCCACCCGGTCTTCGACTGCTGACTCTGACTCCTTAGATTCCTCCTCTTCTTTCAACCCGTTCTCAGTAATTATTTTCTCATTGTTACAGAGGCTTACTTCTCCCTACTCCCTTATTTGATTCTCATTTTCCACTTTGGTACAAGTTCACCAACCCTCTTTCCTTCATTCTTTTCCCTGTCCGGTTCCTTCTTACTGGCTTTGGCCTGCTGCTTTTTGGGTTCTGTAAGCTTTTTTTCTTTACATTCTTTTCTTTTCGTATTTTCGAGGGAACTCTCTCATTTCCTATGGACTCTCTGGTCCCCCCCAACGGGTTTCGACGAACTCCCCCATTACAAATTGCTCAGAGCATCGACCGATAGTCGTTTATTTATCGCATCTTGCAAGTCATTTTCTTACCCCACCCTCCAGGTATGCGATTCTTTTTGAAAGCAAACCACTTCCTTTTTCTGTTATCCCCCTTCTCTGGCTGTTAAGTACGCTGTACTCTGTCATTTCCTCTGCTCCTCTTTTGGAGTAACCTCTCTTCAGCTTTGCCAAATGCGTATTGAAGATGGGTGCAGATTTTTAAACTTTCCGACCACTCTTGCTTGCCTTGCTATGTTACCTTTTACGATGAGAGCCGCCGCTAGTACCCTCCCCCCTCTTTGGTGATGCCAGATTCTCTAATTGTTACCTTGTGTACCTTCGAAGCCAGTTAAATTTTCCAATAAGATTCCCTCTCTCTGATTCTCCCCTTCCCTCTCTGTTCCCATTTCCGATATTTTACGCCCCCTTACTCTTTCTTCTTTATCCTTGTCCCTCGGTGCGGGCTAGGCCTACTGACCTCCCTCCATGCAAACAATGTATTCATCGACCTGATTTCCTTTCTGACGGCTTCCCAACACTCTTTCTCCTCCCAGTTTGGCGTTTAGTGCCTGCTATCCTTCTTGATTCCCCTTTCTGGTCGCTGACGGGGCGCACTAGATTCCCTTCCCTTGGTACTGCTTGAAGTCCTGTCCCCATTCTCCCCTCCTTCCTCGTCCTCAAACATGTCAAGAGACCCCCCTTTCCCCTCTTTTTCAAAACACAGCTCTTCTTTCTCCCCTAGATTTCTTTCTTATTGTACGTTTAAACCTGTTCTGTCATGATCCGTTTCATAAGTCAACCTCCCTCCTATTTTCTTCTTCTTCAGTAGTCCGGGACAGGAAGCTTCGCTCCGCGAAGGAAGCACTGGGACATGGGCTAACTCTTCCACCCCGGCTACCCTTCCTTGCCCCGGTCACAACGCAAGCCTTTCCCCAAACCTCTTCGTCCACGATAAAAACCGAGCATGGTAACCTTCCCTCTCTGAGGTCCCCCGTGAATTACCTTTCAAACCTCTCCGGGACCCCCCCTTTGCCTCGCTTCGTCTTCTCCATCTACCTTTGAGTTACCAGACAATCCCCTCTTTGCCTTCGCCCCAACAGTTTCCGCCTTTCCTTGATTTTTTCTGCAATCGGTTCCACACTCTTGTTTCTACTGCGGGCCCTTCCTCTTTGGCAAGTTTCTGACTTTCCTTCTCTTTTCCTTCCTCCTCCTTGTTTTTTTTTCTATTATTCAACGCTTGCCCCACCCCTGCGCCTGTATACCTCTTCTTCAACAAAATTTCTTACCGCTTCTCCACTTTTTCCTTTAAATTCTGCCTTCCTTGCGTAGGATTGCTTCTGTTTTCATTTTAGGTTTCTCTTCTGGCACCTTTCAGGCAGAATTTTCTCTACTGTCTGTTGTATAGTTTTTCTTTATTATTGTGTCTTTTTGTTATCTTAGCTCGCGGGGATGGCCCTTTCAGATGGGGCTGTTCTCGTGACCCTCATAAATTTTTTAACGACCTTTCTTTCTATTTGTGCTAGTTGTGCGTTGTGGAGTGTTTTTTTGTGAAGTCTTTCCTCTCTCTTTTTTCCCTTTGTTTTACTTTGCCTCTTCTTTCTCTCTTTCGCGATCTCCCCTGCAAGTCTTTGACGAATTCGGCCGAACCCATCTTCATGACGTTATTCGTGGTGCCGGTTTTTTGGAGCGGTCGTAAACAACTTTGCCAACACAAGTCTTCTTTTTTCAATACGGAACCCTTTTTGTTTTGTTTTCGTTGATTCGTTTCCTCCGTACACCTTCTGGGTTTTATATCCGCTCTTTTTTTTTTTCTTTTAGTTGGGCGCAATTGGTCTTTTGAAGTATTTTTATACGTCTATTTCCCGGTTTCTCTTCTCTCTTTAAGGGATCTTCGAGTTATACCTCATTCTCCGGGAGGCTTTTTTTCCCCTGGCTTTATCGATGTAAAGGTCAACCTGTGAACGAATCAATTTTTCTCTAATGGCTTCTCCATTCTGCGAACTCCCAGTAGCTTTTTTTTCCGTCCTTGTAGAGACTTTCATTCTTCTTTCCCATCCCGTTTTGTTTCTATTAGCTGTCTGATCAGAGCAGATGCACTGTGTTTCCCCTAATACAACCCTTGTACGAGTTTTCCCTAAAGCCACGGACACACCCGTGGCTTCGTCTGGAATGATAGAAGTGTTTTGAAGAGAAGGTGATTGGCCTATCTCTTCCTGGTAAGAATAGTTGGGACTTTGCCTCGTTGTATTGGTCTAGCGGTACCCTTCTTTTCCATTACGCTCAGGACTCACCTCCCAATTTATTGTGTTCTATCGCTGTCTCGTCTTCTGCGGTTCTAAGCTCCACGTTAATCCTTTTACCCTTCCGTGAACTTCCCTTTTGTAGCGTAGGTGCAAATCCGTTCTTTTAAAATCGGTCAAAATAAGACACGGTGACCCTGGATCTGTCGCCCACATATTTTCAGTCTTCCATTGTTCTCTGCAACGTACATTCGTGCCTTTCCTAGCCAGAAGCTAGGTTTGATCCATACCCAATCTAGGGTTTTCTCAGCTTCTCCCTATTCTATTTGCCTCCTACGTTTCCCTACGAGTTGTTCAGATCCTTGTTTAAGCTTCTCGTATTGTTTTGCTTTCTCGTTCACTTACGGGTTGTGCTACCTTCTTGTTCCTGAACCGCTGTGCCATATTTTCTCCCCCTAGGAAGTCTTCTTTAGTAATTAATTCTACCGCCCATCTGATTCTCTTTCTTGTCGAACTGATTCCCAACACCCCCCCCCCCCATTTTAACGAGTCTGCGCATAAAGTTCCTCCGTAGATACTTCCCTTCCCCTCTCTCCTGTTTCACCTCGTGTGTTTACATACCCTTTGTACCAGCCTGTTTGTTACCTAATATCTCCTAGCCTTTCCTTTATGATGCTCATGACGGGGAAAACGAAGCCTTCCTTCCGCCCCCTTACCTGGGACCAGGTGATGATAACCCTCTTCCTTCCCACCAGGGCTCTCTAAGTCTTCTAGTCTCAAAGTAACCCCCGTGAACAGTGCCAACATCCCCACCATCCCCTCCTTTTTACCTGAGAAAAATTTTATCAGAGCCCACCCAACGTCTCATGTCTACGAACCCCCCCATTTCTTTTATTCCTTTCCTCAGACCATGATGACTCATTACCCCTTCCTCGATATGTATCCCTAGTATAGGTAATTCCCCTTCATATCTCATATCCCCCCGATTTTCTTGTGTTCGCTGTACTCATTCAACCCAAGTAATATGTGTTTACAACCTCCTCAACCCCATTGCACTGGTCTTGCTGTTGGCGTTTTTCGCAACAACCCCAAGGGCCACCCCTTCTATAGATACGGCCCCCCACTTTCCTCCCTATTTAGTCGACTACTTCATTGTGTGTACTTTTTGTTTACTTCAGTTTTGGGCTTGGTTGACTGTTTCACTTTTTCCGATAAGATGGACCCAGACTTAACCCTCATGCTATTTGAATCCCGTCGAACTACATCAACGTCCATTCTCAGAATTCCTTTTTTATGGATTTCAGTGTTTCCTCTTTTTCTGCTTTTGGGTTAGATGTGATTATTCAGATCGGTCCAATATTCGACTCTTACCTTTCCCCCAATGTAAATTTTGAGGGCTTCCTGTATAACTTCTTCCCACCATCGAGGGTTTTGAATTTTCCACGGTTTTTCCAGATTTAAAGCTCCCTTACTCCCCCTTTGGATGCCTGTTTCAGCTTCGCTCCGTGTCTCTTAGTCGGACACATTTATTCTGGCCCGTCCCTTTTCACATCATCTATTGTATAGCGCAGAAGAAAAGAGTTATGTTCCTTTTCTCCTCCCTCACTATGACCAGCTCTATTTAGTCCTTTTTCTCGATTTCTACTCTACACAGGCTCCCCGGCACGACAAAACCTGCGAAGCACTCCTTTTCCGTCAACTGTATCATTCGTTACCAGAATCCGTGCTCTTCTTCTCCACTCGTTTCCACGTCTTTTTGAACACTTTGTGATTAATTCTTCAGTACTCTCCTTATTTTTTTGCACCCATCTCCCATCACAAGGAATCGAATTTTCAAAGACCTCTCACTCCTTTCTTCTTCCCGGACCACCCCCTCCCCTCTCCGATTATTCTGCTCGTGTCCCAATCGCAAGCCCTAGAGAAGTACTCTTTGGAGGGGTTTTTTCTCCATTTTTCTGCTTAAGTGCAGATTGGCTGGAGTTCCTTTATTTCCCCCTTCTTGTTTACTTTCCTGCTCGTACACAAGCGTTTTGATGTCCCCCTTCTATCTCCCGGTAGAACAGACCTCTTCCTTCCAAAGAGCAAGCAGGGTCTAGCCACTGTCTTCCTTTTCGGGCTAAATAATTTCGAGTCTTATTACTTCTTGTTATGTTTCCAATACAGATCCCCTTGTTTATAGGTCGGCTATGAAGGTGATTGGGAAGTATCACCCCGATGGTTCCAATTGACGGCGCCCCACAACTCCAGCCACTGAACTTCGGAGATTTACCACACCAGATCTCTGGTAACTCTAACGCCGCTTCCTGACGAACAAAACCCAAAGGAACAGAACAAGTTACCAAAAACAGACCATTTACCGCCACTATGATTAAGTTTTTCACGCCCTCTCAGATTGATTTCTCATCCGTCGACCAAACCAGTGCGATACTGAGCTTTGGATATGGTTGGGATTTTATGTATGGCGACGGACGATTTTTTCGTGTTTCAATGGTGTACCTTTCTCGGCCTATTAGTTGCCAGTCTTAATGCCTTACTTTCGTTTGGCCACACTTTGGGTGAGTTGGTTTTTTTCAGTGATGATGTGTTTATTGTTTTTTTCGGCCCTTGTTACGAGAAATCGGCATTTCCTTCTGGAATTGTTCTTTGTCCTCGCCTAACGTGGTTAGTGTAGGGGGAGAGTTTCGTTTGCGTCTGATTAAGCGTTTTCACCTTTCCTTAAGTTCCCCCCCCATTAGAAGAAAAGTCCTTATGCCATAAGACAACCAGTAAAGGACACTTTCTTTCAAACATATTCCCCCCCATCTTGAACTTGTGCCTGAATTTTGGCTGTACGTCACTCTCTGGGATATGTCGCAGATGACACCTACCCCCCCCGGAGGTATCTTTTGTCTTTAACCCTGGTGGGCCGATCGCGGAAACATTACTTTTTCGCAGGCCTATATGACTTCCCCGAATTAAATTGATGTTTTATGTTACTTTCCTGACTTTTTGAAGGATTCACCCTCTCTAGGTTATTCTTTTGCTGCAGGTCGCTAGTCATCGTGCTCTATTCCATATCTAGTTCCCTTCCCCCCCTCTTTTTTTTGGTCTCTGTGTAGTAAATTTTCCCCGTCATCGCTCCTCGCAACATACTACATTGGTAGTGGATGAAGCCTTTGTGAAAGTTTCGAACCTCGTTGCTTTCCCTCCACTTCCATGCCCCCCCCCCCAACTACCCTTAATCCCCCAAGATTTTTTTTTCCTTGAAGCCCAATCCCCTAGTAGCAGCCTCAAATGTAATCCAAGCTTTTCCTGATTGTCACTTTGTTGAATCCTATAGATTTACCCCTTTTATGGTTCCCCGGATGTCAGCCTTCCTTTTCTTCTTAATTTCTGTCAACCGTGTTGTTTCTAGATAGCTCAGTACCAGTATCGGCATCCATATGATCCTAGTTCTCCTACTCGGTAATGGGCCAGCTCTTCAACTCGTCTAGTAACCCCTCTTCCTCGTCTGTCTTCGGCTATTGTCTTTCAGTGGGTCTGCTTTGAGGACTTTTTCTTTGGGAAAACGTTTCCCCAGGCGTAACTTCCGGGGGTTCCCCTTGACCCCTGAGGAGGATATTTCAGTAATGAGGTAAGGTTGCCTCGTAAACTGGTAGCGTTCCATTTTTAGACCCTTCGTTAGCACCGAGCATAAGATTTCCTGTGTAACAACTACACTCTTCTGCGTCATTTAAAATTTCTTTACTGCTTCTCTTTGAAACAAGACAACTTCTTGCTGCCTTGACCCTAGTCCCTTCAGCAAGATACCTATTCTTAACCCCTGGGGTTGATTTGATCTCGATAGATTCTTTTTCGATCTTATCTGCTTGGTTTTCCCTGGTCTGTCCCTCTTGGCCTCTTTATTGCTCGGGTATATAATTTCTCTCTTAACTCTCCTAGTGGGCCAATCACGTTTTTGTCCCCTATGAATTCAAGGGCCCCCCATCTTCCACCCGGAGAAAAGCATGTATGCAGACCCTTTATCCAAACCCTTTTTCTCTAACCCTCGTGCATCGTCATTCCTGACTTTCTCTCTCCCCCTGCCTGAACCAGGTGACCAACCCCTGAGCTGACGGCACTGGACTGTAAAGATAAAACTTAGCCTTGTGCTTTCCAACCGTCCCCTCTTTTCAATGGAATTTTCGTTGTCCCATCCTTCTAGCTTGATATTTGGAGGATTCCATTGGTTTTTCAATCCCCCCTATTTCCCTATTTTTCTTTTCTCCGGACCTTGCTGAAATCTATTGCAAACATAGGAACTCCGTCCGACCCCCTTGTAATGGTCTCTTTCCGCTCTACTCTCGAAAGATTTTCGATTTAAAATTGACAGACAGTAAATTCTTTTTTTGGTCTTTTCATTTATTTCTGTTCACTTTAGTTGGCGGCTTGCAGTCCAGCTCCGTCCCTGAAGCACGGCGCGAAGCCTGCTAGGCACAAAGCTTTGCAGATAAGGGATTTCGTAATATCCACTTAACGGAGACATAGTATTTTTATATCCGTATCTTCTCTTACTCTTAGGGAAGGACGTCCCCAGTTCCTGCTTTATTAAAGTGCTCCCCACATTTTACACTTTTTCTTCGGATATTCCTATTGGAGGAGTCAGTGAGGATATCGCCCAAGTGTTTCCCTGACAAGTGGGAGAACTATTTTCCTTATTCGATGACTCTCCACAGCAACATGCCTTTTGGATGAGTTTTCCCTTGATGAGGAGCACTTCGGTGTGAAGTTCACTTCGTCTTGGTTTTGTTTCTTCTACTGTGATTCGTTCTGTTCGGTATTCCAGCAATACGGGATACAAGAAGGGATTTGATGATATGGCTCCTATTTTATTAACTTTGATGTCATTGAGCCCCCTCTGCCTCTTTCTTTTTCCCGTTCCTCCCCTGATAGAGTAAATTATCTCTCTTGTTTATGCGATCCCCTCTTTTGACCTATTCTCAAGGACGAACAAATCAGAAAAGGCCTTTTTCGTTCTGATGACCGGGTGTCTTTTGCTCTAGCTCCCATTTAAGAGAAAAGGATTAAGTGAACAGCTTTTATTTCAGTTATTGAGAATAGACCTAACGATGCTATGCTCTACTCTCTTCCAAGTACCTTTCCCGGCATGCGTAATTTTGGCTGACGTAATGGTGATAATCCGCCCCTTTCTATTTTTTCTCTCTCTTTCATCTTTTTCTCCCTGTGTCCCCTCTCCTCCTCTCTTTCAAGTAAGGTCCGGTACTCCAGGCCCACTTGGCAGCTCCCTCCGTTTTTTTTTGCACTCAAATCGTCTCTTTTTACTTTCTATCTCTGGCTATCCGACTACCAGTATATGAGCTCTTGGACAACGAGTTCTCCTCTTATTTTCCACCGGCTTGATGATCTCATTTTATAACACTTTTCTCTCTCCGCTGTTTGTGAAAGACTCGTTTATTCCACTGGATGGAGGAATAAATGACGTGCTTCCCTCTTGCTCACCCCCAAGCTTTGTATGGGTCTGCACCTTTCTTCTTCTTTTTAGCTATCCCTTTATTGGTATAGATTTTTCTGCGCAGGTTGTTCATCTTCACTCTTCTGGCCCAGATTTTGTAGATGTCTCTTTTTTTCAGCGGGCGTCTGGGAGTTTGGGCCCGTGATCTTTCCAACTCTCTAGGTTAATGTTCTCTTTTTCCTGGCCGTTGAGACAGTGGCCCAACTTATCCGTAACTACCTCCAAGGCTGCTATTCTATCCATGTACTCAGTAACTGCCAATTCCTTTCTGAGTTATAGGGAGGTATGTTGTCACTCGATGGGTCTGTATGTTCCAGGCCCTTTCCAGCACTCAGCATACTGTGTGACAAAAAATAAAAATCAGAGCTCGCACCTGTCCAAACTCTCAGTTGCAAGCATGTGTTCCGTCTTTCTTCTTTTGAGTAGTCGCTTTCTGAACTTCTCGACTTCCATTTTCTACAGCCCCCATCTCCCTCGACCCCCCCTACCACTCCCACACTACCCCGCTCCCCAAAAACTTTGACGTCTCTGCCAGCTTTTCCCCACCGATCTCCCCTCCTTTCTTTTTTTTCTATCGTTTCGGTCACGAACCCACATTAACACAACTTCGCACCTCAACATTCCCTTACTCTACCTCCCCCTTGACGCCGACCTATGCCCGTCCATCACGCCTACACTTTTCTATCAATACAAATACTCACCCCCAACGACCCATCACTCATACACGCCACGTTCCGTTGCCTCTTTGTCCTAGCCTCAGCCTGTAGCTTAATTTGTCTGGATTGAATGGTTTGTCCCCCCCTGTTATGGGCTCCTTCTTTCCTGTTTTTTCCGCTCTTTCGAGGACAGCACACACGCACTCGTTCTTTTTCGTTACTTGTATGATCCGCACCTTATCTCTGCATCTTCGCCGATACTTCTCTTCAGGTGGGTTGTTTAGGGGAGATTTTTTATTATTTGCGGTGTTCTTTTGGCCCTATTTGTTTGCATTATAGTTTCACTAGGTCCGTCCCCTTTTCCTCTAATGCCTGTATCGACATTGTTTTTTTGAGATTATGATTATGCCACTATTTTTTCTTTTGTTTCGTAGAATTTTCTGGGGACCTTTATTTTTCGCTTTTTCTCGCTCCCCTTTCCATGTTCTCATGCGGTTCGGCTTCTAGCCTCTTTGGTCTTTTTTTTATTTTCAGGTTAGGATGTTCCTTTTCGATTCTTCCTTTTGTGGTTATTTTTCTTAAAATATCAGTGTTTCTCCTGTTGTTCTCGTCCCTTCATACCCCTATCTGAAGATGAGGCTCTTTGTGATGGTTTATGGATTCTTCAGTAGAGGTACAGGTCCGGTTAGATTCTGACTATCCTTTACGAAGTGATTCTGTGGTTGTCCTAATTTCTCGTTTCTGCCCCCCAAACGCTCACGATTTGGCCAACTTACAATCCTGCCGATTTCCACCCTTTCTTGTCTTTCCCCCCTATAACAACATCGGAGTACTGTCCCCGAGTCGTCTTCAAAGCTACGCAACCACTTTATCCTGACAAATTTCTCTTCGCATATCCCTTACAAATCATTTTACCCGAAAATACCACAGAATCTCTCGCATACCCCTACTGTCGAATTCGTTCTCATGTGGCTTCTCAGGGGCCAACTATTGAATTCTCCTTTTCTCTTTTTCAATCTTGAGTCATTGATATCTTATTTCCCGCCTTCTTTTGTTTTTGAGGATGAGCAATATTTTTTCTTTCCCAGATGCGACTTATCCCTTATAACCTTTTTCCCCGATTATAACACCTCTTCCCCTTTCCCCTCTTCAGGATTCGGTATGCGATTCGCTTCTTAGGTTAAGGTCTTAATGATCTTTTTTCTCTTTCTGACCGATAGACAATTTTCCTTCTAGTTTTGTCCCCCCTGTCTTTTCTTTTGCACTTGAGGAACCGCTCTCTTTTTTTTATTAGTTTTTACCTCCCCACATAATTTTTTCCACTCTCTGCGAGGATTGGACCTTTTTTTTCTTCTTGAGCGTTTGTTGACAGGCTGTAACCGAAGTGAAAATGTTGACACTTCCTCCCTTCTTTCTTCAGAGATCTTCTTATATGCCTCCTTTCTCCTGATAAATACCCCAATATTCAGTCGTTGTGCGGCTCCGGACTCACCCTCTTAGGGACAGACCCCTTATTCACTGACCTCTTAATTCGAGTTATGTGAGACCTCTTTTCCTTTAGGATTTCGGTGTTAAATTTCATTTCTGAAAGATTGTTTCTTCCCTTCGTTTCTCTTCGAGGTATGGGATTGTCTAAGCGTACCCCAATGTTCTGACTTCCTTTTTCTTAGAACGGCAGAGTACAGAACGTCCCCTTTCCTTTTTTTCGCCTTTCTTCCCCCCATTTGATGCGAGCAGGTTGGGTTTTTTTTCCGCATGTAAGAATTATGAGAGGTTAGGTGTGATTGGTGCCTACATTTGGTTTTCTCTGTCCTTTTGACTCTCCTTTTCTCGTTCAATGGACTTGAGTAATCTCTTGTAGTGTCGCGAGTCTTTCCCCCAATGTTCTGAACTGCCACGTTGATTCCGATAGATTCCTGATGTTTGACTTTACCCTTTTTTACTCTCGAGTACCATCCTGTCGAGAGGATTCAATCCCGGATGGGCCCCGACTTCTGGCTCCCCCGGTACGTTCAGATTTCCAACCCTTCACACGGCGTCAAAAGTCGTTTTCTGCTTTTCCATTAAGTCCCCTCTTCCCAGTACTCCCCTTGTGTCATGCGTCCTCTCAGGTCTGCCCCCCCTCTCCTCGGCATGGACTCGCAGCGTATTACCTCCAGATCAGACAGTCTTATCCCATCAAGTGTTTTTCTCGATTTTCTTTTTTTCTTTTTCGTTTTTCCGAAATGTTTGAACTGCGATTGTTTTCCCCCCCCCTGCTATAGATGTTTTTTTATCACGTTCGGGCAGGATTCTTTCTCCCTATTTGCCCCTCTTTTTTCCTTCCCCTCTTAGCTTAGTCGGCTGATTTCATATTATCGCAGAGAGGCCTCGTTCTAATATCGTGTCCCCTCCCATAAAACTGCTCTTTCTGCAATGTCGCCGGGAACCGTTTTCCTCAGACTCTTTCCCCCCGGTTCGCATCATCTGGGCAAGGAAAGCTTGGAAAAAATATCTCTGACCTTGACTTTCTGATGCTCCTTCTTTGCCCGGTCAACCAAATGCCCCCCCTCCTCCCCCCTGGGAGGACGGTGAGCCCAGGACTTGTATGGTATCTCGTGAATGGATGCCTTTTCCTGAATGTATCAAGAAACCGAGACCCCTCCTGAACGGAATCCCCCTCGGCTCTTAACATTCGTTGGTGACCAAAAACCCCCCCCTTCCTTCAGCTCATTCCTCACAGTTTATTTATTTTGCCCCCCAAACCATCTTGTTTCACTCTAGCAGCATCTAACATCCTCCGAAGATTCTCCGAGAGTTTTCTTAAGGAACCCGTCAAAACACAAATCTTCTCTTTGGCAGCGTCCATCCTTAACTCAAAGATTGTTCCCAATGGAACAAAAGACCTTTCTGTACTTCCTCCTAGTTTCAATACCTTATTATTCGATACGCACCATAGAATGAAGACTGGATAGCACATTTATTCCTTGAGTTTTCCGTTGTCCTTTTTCCGGCTTTCCTCCTTCTGCCTCCAAGGCCGGCTCCCCCTATAGGAGACTGCAATTCCGCGAGATTTTCCTTCCTCCCTTTGAAAGATTGTCTTCGGTTTTTTTAATAAAAGCCAGTACGAGTACCTTTCCCTGTCCGACTTCCAAGTTCTCCAGGGATCTCGCTTTCTTGCCTGGCCGTTGTCAGCTACCGGAAGCACCATTTCTACCGCCCACTTCTTGAGGCACAGCTGCTCTTTTTTTTTTCTAGGTCCCCTTAGCTATCCCTGCACTAGCACCAATCCGTTCCTCTGTTATCTGGTTTACGTTCAGACACATGATAGGTTCATGTTCCTTGTCGGTCATTTCTTTTTAAATTGACTGAGTCTATTCAGGATGGGTTAGAGATTTACAGTCTTTCCTAGGGATCGCTTTCCGACTCTTTTTTTCCATTAGCGCGGTTAAAGCAGGATCCGTCCGACCTCTTCCCCTATTGGTTTGTCACAATTTCTTCCTCCTGCGCCAGGCATTTACCCCTCGCCCAATTCCCTATCGCCTTTTTCCATGCCGATTCAGTTGTTATTGAAAGTTTAAGGCTTCTTCATGCTCGTCTGGTCCTGTTCTTGCCCTTCTCTCCCTCAATCTTCTGAGGGTTGCGCCCGTTTTGATTAAGAAGCTTGGCATTTTTAGTTTTTCTTATTTCATTCTTTGGGCTTTTAATGTCCTCCTTACCCCCCACGGCAGTCATTCCCCGGCCACGTAATGCTCGAATTACCATCGAGTTCCCTCCTGAACGAAAGGCTGTCCCCCCCAACAACCCCGAAGCCCCCTCCATCTAATCCTCCCTCTACACCCACTCCGACCCTTAATACAAAATTAAAGCAACCACGATACCAATACGATCACTAAAACACTCCCCTTTTCCCGGTTCGTGTCTCTGGCTTGACCTTTCCAACTTATCTTGTTTCAAACCTCTTCCGACTCTCCAAATTCCTGCCTGAACCCCTTTTGAGTACTCTACGTTCCAGAGCTCTTGAGACAGAATCGCCCTTTTACTTTCAGTTTCATCCGTTAGCTTCCTCTCTCCTTCTTTCCCCCCTGGTCTGTCTTATTTGAGTTTCCTTCGTTTTTTTCCCACGCACTTTTCTTTCAGCAGCCTTAACAGTCCTCCGGAACCTCTTGTTTGTTTTTTTCTACTCGTCTGTTCTCTTTTCTCCTTTCACCTATCTTCGTATCTCTGCATCATTATCGGATCTTTCCGTGAATTAGGGCCCGCTTTCAGTAGTCCCCTGTGTCCTCCTTCGAACCAGCCAATCATTCCCAACCAATAGTCCCCCCAGAAACGCCATCCTTATACTCCAACACAACTGGCCTCCCCCCGACAAACTCTCCAGGGTCCTTTTTTCCTCGCCCTCCCTTCCAGGTTGGTCCAGATTTTTGGGCCCCCAATAGACTTTTGTCCTCTTTCTTCCGAGTTTTTGAGCCAACTGCCGATTCGAGTAACCCAGAATTAAAGGTTCTCATGGTAACCCCTTCTTCACAACACTACGCCTGTTATGACTTTACTTACTTCTTGTAAACGATCTCTCTTTTCCTCCTTTTGTTCGGGGGGGCGAGCTCGATTTTCCATGCGCGCTCATCCCCTTGAAACTCAAATCTAGTGTTTGAAGTTGGGGAACCTTCTCTGAATTCGGTTGCTTCGAATTCTTTTTTGTTACAAAAAAACATCGATTCCTCCTCTTCCCACTTGGTATCTTCCGACCGCCTCTCTTGCAGAGCCATTCCTGCAGGAGGTTTTGAGTGTCCCTTTTTTTTGTAAGACGAGGAACGTGTTGGTTGTTTTTCTTATTGTATCGAAGGATTTTCTTCCCTTTCGCCAACCGTGTTGCAGTATTTTTAACCCCTTCCTTCCGGAGTAACGGACAAGACCCCATGACTGCCAGAGATTCTCACTATATTCCTGCTCCCCTCTATACCCCGCCCTTCGGAACACACGTCACGTGGACGATTCCCCTTTTCACCTTTCTCTTGGGAGCTCATTTTGTTTGGAAAAGCTTCTGACATATCTCTTTTGGTACATACACAAAGGTTGTCGATTTTCCGACTGACAGAGAAGATAAGGGTCCCGGAGGAACCTCGATGTTCAGGACGTGCAAGTTGATTCAGTTCGATCCCCTTGGCTTATGTAGCTAGTATATCCACGATCGAGAGGTCTTTTCTGTCCCGGGGATTCCTTGCGTGTTCAACCATTTTGGTGTCCTCTCGGCAAGGATAGACTCTCTACAGTAGTTCTAACAGGGTTATTCTCTCCGATGGACTGAGATCTTTTTTGGCTTAATTTATCTCCTTTTCAGACACGGCTAGACTGCGTGCTCATTTGTATCAGCAGAGGCTGAGTTCTTCCTCTCTCTTAGATCTCTATTGTGCACATCCACCTGCTTTTTCCGAGCTTTCCATCCCCAGCCCCCCTTTTTTAAATTATTTCCCTTTTTTCCAGCCCCTCTGTTCTGAAGCTGATTTTAATTCCCATTTCCAGACCCAATTCGAAAGCTTACACGGTCCGAGTTCGTCATTGACCACAATTCAAGCGGCGCTGACGGTACCGGCCCCTCTTAACGTCCCCCCCCTTGTGGATTGAACACTCCCTCTCCTGAATTCGTTTGGTCAGACGAATGCGGAGGATATGGTAATCCCCTTTTTTTTCCCCCCCTATGGAACTCTTGTCTTATGTATTGGAAGGTTCTTACAGGATTTATCCTCTGTCAGTGCCCAACATGTAGTGGCTCCGGTCCCGGTCTGGTTCCAATTTCCTAAATCGAAGATATCTTTATATCAGGACCCGCCCCCCCTGCAAGATATTTTTGGCTTCACTCTATCTTGGTGAGCCTGTTTTTTGACTGGATCTGGATCAGATCTAGCTTTCCTCCTTACGGCTTCTCTGTCGGCTAAAGCGTGTAGCGAAGCGGAGGTTTTCTCTTTTTCAACTTCGTCGCCCCTTCGAGTGTGTATGATTGAGCCTCTTTAAATTGACCCCCCTTTCTTGTACGGCTTTATTTCCCGCCGAACATTCTCCCCTGTGAGGCAGCTCTCCCCAGTCACTTTTCCTCTCAGGATGCTTGTGTTGACGCGATTCTTAGTCGTCCCGCCCTTGGTGTGATTAATAACTAGAACAGCCCCCGCCGGACCTTCCAGTTATATATTGCTCATGATTTCCGTACTTTCCTTTGGGGGTCTTCTCCCGATTTCTCCGGTGTAAGCTGAATGTAGGAAGTAATACTCTCTTTTTTGGTTCTTTCATCCCTGCTTAGTAATTGATTTGCTTGCTGCCTCACTTTCCTTTTGAAGAGGGCGTGCCGTGTTCCTGCCCATTCGAGGACCCCCCCTCTCTTCTTGTAGCTCTTCTCGCTTTCTCCATTTTCGAAAAGAGGACGGTCTTTTCGGCTGGTAACGGTTTTTTGTTTTTGCGTACGAGAAAATTCCGATTGCCTTCAGGGTTATTGCGTCTGCTGGGGCCTTCTTGTCTCCTGGAGCACGCTTCCGATAAGTGTCGCTTCGATCTGTTCTCCCCTTTCAATTGACTTTTCAGGTGTCTGGTTTTCCATTTTTTTTTCCAGTGTCACTGTTTCCTGTGGCGATATCAAGACTGACTTCTCTCTATTTGGCCAAGGGCTGTTGAATAGGTTGTGAAGAAGAGGCTGGCCGCTCTTTTCGGTACGTCCTTTCTTCTTCACCTCTCCTCTCCTTTTCGTTTCGGCGTTGTCAGCGGCTCTTTCCTTTCGTTCTCTTCACGACTTCCTCCCCTCCTAAAGTCCCTCTTATTTTCTTATGGGTACACACCTTGTTGAGAAAAGACATACTTCACCCTAGCCACGACGTGATACCGAGTCTTTCTCAAACAAATAGCAGTCTGACTATTTCGTAGTACTTCTGTGTTTTCAACATTGTCCTTTTTCTACTCCAAGAGCTTCATCTGCGCAACCACGGACATTTTCTGGTTATTCCCCTAAGACTTTTTCCTTTTTTGCGCTTAAGGTACGCTTCTAGCCATGTTTCTGCCGATGAGACGTATTTTTTTTGTACACGGAGCGGCGCTAGTTTGCGGATAATGGGTTAGGCTGCCTTGTTTCCGGATGCAAACTTCTCTTCCATCGTGTGACGTCCCTTTTCGATTCCCTGTCGCTGATGACAGAAGAAGAGATTAGTCCCCAAGATTTTTTGTTATTCTGTTGAATTTCTGTTTTACTTCCTAATAGTACCAAGTACTACTAAGAGTCGTCTGGCTCTCAATTAGTCGGTACCCCCCCCTTGACGATCTCTTTCGACTCCTTCCTCTTCATGACCCTTCTCTACTGGACCGGTCCACCTTGATCTTTACCTCGCAGGCCAGGCATTACGACCACAAAATGGATGCCATCGCCTGTCCTTTCTTCCTATGCCCTGGACCCAACTGCCCTTTGCATTCCAGATGGTCGGCGCGAGTTTTTTTTCGCAGTTCGTGCGTTGATATCCTGTGTATTTTTGCCCGTCCCCACAGCTGAGATCCCCTGGCGGGCTGCCTCGTCGGCGGATATGAGTCCTTCAGGCCACTTTCGCCGCTTACGCCTCCAATTATTAGATTGTCCCGCGCCCCTGGCCCTTTTTTCTTCCAACCCCACGCGCGGATAGCCCTGGCGAGTTCTTCCGTAGTTCCGTTTCCCTCATACTGGCTGAAAA
>Ga0179593_1375655_pt1 | contig 18241 bp, 19 predicted proteins | sample CZODoug2_1_08_16_FD_185931 | JGI IMG/M metagenome (GOLD analysis project Ga0179593, IMG submission 185931) | Vadose zone soil fungal communities from Angelo Coast Range Reserve, California, USA - CZODoug2_1_08_16fungal (PacBio error correction) | ecosystem: Environmental > Terrestrial > Soil >... | reverse complement strand
CTCGAACCCCTTTTCAACCACACCTCAACCAAAACTTTTTTTATTTCCCCGCTCTCCGTGGACCTCGTTCGCTCTCCCCCCCCCCAACCCCCCTCCTTTTTTGTCTATGTGTTCCCTACAGTGGGTGTGGGATAGGTGTTGTATTGGTGCGATTCAGCGCCCCTTTTTCTTTTCTTTTAACCACGATGAGGGTCTCCCTTATGAAGTTGGCTGTAAACATGGTGTGTACTCCAGAGCTTTTCGATTTTTTTTTTTTTTTTGCCCCTCTTCTTCCCGTTCCCCCTTTCAACCCCCCTTCTTGGGAACCGGATTGTGCCACTTGAGCGCTGCGCCACTCCCTTCGACTTCTCTTCTTTTTTAATGAGCAGGCGTGCCTTTTTGTGTACCCCTTCCGCGCTAGCCTTCGTCGCGTACGGTTTGGCACCCCCGCTTCCCGTTTCACAGTATAAGGTCTTTTGGGGAGTACTTCTTCTCCTTATCCCTGAATCTCTTTTCTGTTACTCCGGGGCGGCTCCTTACACACCCTCAAAGGATCACCGTTTTTTCAGTTCCCGCTTTTCGCCCTACACCCCCTCCCCCAACTGTTTGGTCTAAGGTGCGTGTAAGCTTTTTATTCCCCCAATCATTCTTCTTTGCCCAGATACCTCCGTGACTGACCTCTTTCTCTGGGTACCCTGGACGTGCTTTTTGCGCTTTTTTTAGTCGGTGCACCCAGTCTCGTGTGGTTTCTTTCAAACAACCCCCTAGCAGGTTTTTTTTTTGACATCCTTCCTGTTTTCCTATCTTCTCCAAGCCCTGCCCACAGGGACTGCCGTTCGCTGTTTTTGCGTTTTGGTTATGATCCTTTTTTTTTGGGTTCCCCTTGACCCCCACCTTTGACTTTTCATATTCTCTCTCTTTGAGCGCGGAGTTTCCCACCACTGGCTCACCCAAACTTTTTTTTGTGGAAACCCCCCCTCACGTCTTTACCCTCTTGGCGTTCGCTTTGGCCCCCCAACTTTCTTCTTTTTTCATTTGCCGAATGAGTTCGGTGGTTCGTTTTTTCCCCCACGTTTACCTCCCCTACCTTGTTTTCCCAACGATTCCCTTGTTTCAACCCCCTCCGGGCTTTAACCGAGTCTTATCAATACTGATGGAGCAGAATTCCGTTTTCCCCTCACCTTCCCTTCTTGAGAAGCAGACGCCGCGAGTCCACACTGTCCCTCCCCCCATCCCCAGCAATTGAATCCGTGATTTTTTTGACTCTGGTCCCCAGCAACCCTTTGCGGCTACCAAGGACGTCCCCCCCAATCAGCCCTTCCGAACCAGATTGGTCTGTACGCGCCGGCCCCCCCTTTTTTGGAGCTAACGGGCCCCTTTTTGCCACATCCTCAGCTCTCATCTTTCTTGGAAGCTCGTAATACGTAGCCCTGCATTTTCCCCTTTTTTTTCTGTTAGTACACCTTCTTCTTCCCCCCATGGCGGTTTTCCAGCCAAACCTACTTTTTGGCCTTTCCCTTCTTGACACAAACGATGTCGTTTTTTTTCTTTTTTCTCCTGTTCGTACACAAGATGCAACTTTCTCTCCCAGCGCTTTCTTCTGGTCCCTATGGCCGCAGCGGACGTGTGACTTTTCACCATCCTGCGACTCCCTCCCTAACCTCCCCTCTTTGCCCGTTGGTCCCCCTTTGCGTTTTCTTTTCCTGCCTCCTACGGGAAAGCTCCCTGTTCCACATCTGGGTTTGTCTCCAAGTCCCCCGTTTCGTGTCGTCGCGTCGCCCTCCCGGGATGTGTGCTGTTCTTTTAACCTTCTCCGCCTCTTCCTTCCCGATTCCTTGTCGTCCCCTTCCAACTCGCCTCTGCTACCGAACACAAGTCCAAATTCATTTCAGTGAACCCCCGGTTCCTACTTACCCTACTTTTTTGCCGGAGAACTGTTCTCATCCTTTACTTCGTTATTCCCCCCCCGTTTTGCTTTCCATCTTCTTCTCCCTCCCCCTACGTTGTTTGTTGTCTTCTTGCACGTTAGACAGAGGATGGGTCCTCTGGCCTCATTTTGAGTGCTGACAATGTCTGGTCAGTCTCCCTCAGTGGGGGATCTTCTTCACCTTTTTTAGGTGTTGAGAATTTTTCTTGGTGATTTGGAATGTCTGCCTGAGGTGGCAGTTCCAATGCTCGTCTCTCTGATAGTGTTTTTTCGCACCCTCCTTTTCACCGAAGACACTTTTCTTCTTGGTGAGTAACCAGTCGTTTTTTCTTTTCCCTTCCTCTTCCCTTTGTTGTGATTATGGCGCATTTCCCCCCCTGCAACTTTTTAGTGCCCCTCCTCTTTCTGTATAAGATGGTCAGTCCCCGTCTCGGCGGCCCTGCCTCCTCCCCTGATCCCCACGGTCTCTGGTCGAGCAATTCGTGTATTCACAACTGACCTACTCACCTACCCTATTTGTTCTTTTTCCGGACAGTTTTTTCGTTCTGGATGTACCCCTCCATTATTTGATATCTCCTTCCCCATGCCAGTCTCTGCTGCCTTCCTCTGTTGCGAGTTTTTCGAGCTTGCAGAATGGTACAGATTTTTTTTCCGCGGGTATCTTCTGACCCCTTTCCTGCTCCCCACCTTGGCGGCGCGTAACATCCCTTTCCGGTTTTCTTGAACGTTCGGCGATATCCCTCAGGTTTTTGTCGTCGGTCCCACCGGACTGTATTCAGTGATTGGATTTGAGTTTTTTCTTAGGGGACCTTTTCGGTTTTTGCTGAGTCACTCTCTTATTCAGTTGCTCTTTTCCCGATTGCCGCGTACTTTCCTTTGGTGTCATTGATAGGTCGCGTTCGACGTCTTGACCCGTTCCTCTTTGGCCATACGTGTCCTTTCTTGAAACTTGGAGTTCCCCCCCCACTCCCCCCACGAAAAGACTTCGTCCAAGCTCCTTTTCCTCCCCCTGGCTTTTTTTCCTGTGTCATTCCTCACCCTTTCTGGTGTTGTATCTAGCGCCCTCGATGTTTTTTTGAGCCATGTTTTGAAACGGGTACAAGAGGTCGTCGGATCTCTCTTCCTCTTTTCGACATTTTCGCCTTTTCCAAACACGCTCTTCCCCCGTGCTAACATTCGCCTTTCTTTTTTCGCCGTTTGCTGAGTTGAGGAGCTCATACCGGATAGTCCAATGAAGGCTGCTTTCCAAAGATCCTGCACAGTCGTGGTTTTTGTTTCGACTACCCTTGACGTTTCAGACCCCCCTTCGCCTTCTTCTAACTACGTCTGTTCCCCCCAGGAGGTCCTCTTTTCCTCCCATTTTTCTCACTTGGACGAAGAGCCCTCCATTTCTTTTTTTTGCCTAGTCCCCCCTGTAACCTGACCCCTCAGGTTGTCTTTTTTGTCGTCCTTGGTCGAGGGCTGATTCGATTTTTCGGTTGTGCGTACTGCTCCCTTCCGAGCTTTTTGGAGGGATGACCTGTCTCCTTCGCCCCTTTTTTAATGAATTGACTTTCCTTACTACTTTTCTTTCCCGTTTCTCAGGAACTCTTTCTGTCCCCCTTTGCCTTTGCGCGCGACCTCGTGAACGGGGCATCGCTCTTTTTCCCTTTTTGAGTTCTCTTGCTCTTCCCCCCCGTTGTATAAAAGCGATCTCTTCGTGAGGCGATTTTGTTCCCACACCAGCCGGTGACTTTTCCCCCCCCTTCACATCCTTTTTTTAAGACACTCATCTTTTGTCCTCAGAGCTTCAAAATAGGCGCTGCCGTCCTTCTCCCCCTCCCCCCCGTCTCCCCCCCCCCTAGTCTTGAACCCCACCTAGACCTCCACTCTTCAACTTTTTGGTTTTTTTCGCGCCCTCAGTTGTCCTTCCTGTCTTTTCGCCTATGGAAAATGTTTTTTTTTTGTTTTTTGCGTTTTTGCCCCTTTTTCGATTTCTTTTCCTAATAATCGTTTTTTTGTTGTTTCTTCGATTTTCGAAGTTTACACCCCTTTCAACCCCCCCACCAAAACCCAGTCCTCCAGCGCTTCCCCCCCTTTGCGACCATCGCTTCGCGCCCCCACCAAAAACCCAGTTTCTCTTTTGTCTTCTGTGTAAATAAAGAGCGGTGGTTTATCGGATTTTTCCAGAGTCCCTTTACTTTTTCCTCTCTTCTGACCCAACCTCCGCCTTAGGTAGTCCCAACGATCGGGGTATACCACAGGAGTTCTTTCCTCTTCTTGAGTCTCTCCTTTTCCCTGGACAGGCCGTCCCCCCCCTCCGATAGCATTTTTTATTACAGGATGTTCATGCTCTCTGCATTCGGCCCGCACTCGCTCTTATATCTATAGAGAAGCCACGGCGCTTTTGTCGCGCGTTCCCCCCCCCAACCCCTTCCCCCCTTTCCTTCCCTTAGTTCTTGGTGGCCATAACCTCGTCACGGACGTCCACCTTTTAGCTATGTGTTGTGTCCCTATTGCGGAGTCGGTTCCTCCCGCCCCTCGCATCTGAGCAGCAGGGCTTTCCAAAACCCTCCCTGCTTCCCTTTTTCTTCCGACGCCTTCCTTTAGACCAACAACCTACAACTTTTTTTTCAGTTGAGAGCCTTTTTTTACCGCCCATCACATGTTGTACCAATTCCCATCAATAGTGTTTCAAGGCGTTTCAAACTCCGGTTCCCACACTTTGGTTGTTAGATACGGCTCGGTTTTCCCCCCTTCCTTGTCCTACTGTTTCTTTCAAAAAACCCTCCCCCCCCCCCTTTCTGGATTTTTTTTCCTCTTTCCTCCGGTGGATTTGACTATAATTTCTCTCTGCCTAGAACCCTTCCCTGCACTCGTTCGTGTCTTGGCCCCCCCCCCCCCCTCGAGAAGGTGGTGTAGGCAACGGCCAACTCGACTCCTCTCCTATGTAATCTATCTTCGACTAATACGAGGATTTCCCCACCCACTTTCACAATGGAGTTCTTCGACCTTTTCCAACTTCTGGACCGTTCCGTCAACCTATGGTCCTGAGTGGAAAATATTCATGTTCGTGTTCTTTTTTTCTTTATTTCCCCTTTTTCAGCCTGCCCCCCTCCCCCCTCTTCCCACGTGCGGCTTCAGCGCTCCCCCCCATTCCCCTTGATGCCGCTCATTCCGGGTTTTCGCCCCCCAATTAAACTTTCTTCCAGACCGCCCGCTCGTTTTCCGCCCTCGTCTTTCCCTCCCCCCCTTCCCCTTCCATTCAAACTAATCCCACCCTTTGAATAACCGTTTTTAACCGGATAAAATGAGTTACCCTCAAACCTTGGTTCCTCCGGACCTGTTCAAACCGCTTGAAACGACCACCCCCCTTCCCCCCTCACCTTTCCTCCCTTCCTTAAATCCTCGCCCCCCCCCCTTCCACCTTCTACCACTTCCCCTGTCTCCCCATTCCCATAAATACCTCCCTCTTTTCCCACATCCCCCTCCCCCCACTCTTCCCCTCTTTCTCTCACTACCCCAATCTCTCTCTTCCCACCTGTCTCCAATCTCCTCCTAACTTTTTCTCTCTTCCTCCCCTTCCCCTTACCCCCTTTTCTCACCCATCCCCCCCCCTCCCCCCCTTCCCCCCCCCGTCCTCCTCCTCCCCCTTCCCTCCGTTTATTCCTCTTCCTCCCGTACCTCCCCACCTCCTTTTCCTACAAATCTCTGATTTCCAACCCATTACCCTCCCTATTCCTCCCCTCCCCCCATCCCCTCCTTCCACCCTTTTCCCCCCTCCTCCTCCTATTCCGACTCTCCCCCCCCTCCCTCCCTTTCCCCCTTTTCCTTCCCTTTCCCTCTCCCGCCCCCCCTCCTCCCTCCCCCCCCCCCCTCCCCTACCCCCTCCCTTTTTTCTTGTACTTTTTACCAGGGGGAGGGGATTTTGCCGGACGCGTTCTCCGCCTCCTCAGCACTTCTCAAGTCTCTACTCTTCTACAGGCCTGAAAAAGTGCGAATAGTCCTGTTTGCCCCTTACCCCCTCCCTCTACCCACCTTTCCCCCCCCGGCGGATCAACCGCCGGGTTCCCGGCCTTTCCGGTCTTCCCAACCCTTTTCCTGGTTTTTTTTTTCTCATTTTTTTTCATTTGTGAAATGCTATTCTCCCTCCCTTTCTCGTTGCGTTTTTTTCCCCCGCCGTTTTTTTGTCCCCTTACATCAACTGCCTCCACGATCTGATAGATTTTATCGTCCTTCCTCTTAGGTTGAAGCACAGTGAGCGAGGGGACTTACAGAGATTTTTTTAGATGCCTGCAACCCTACTTTACTGCACATTTTTCACCTAAGTCGTCCTTTCGTCGGTTCGCCCCCGCCGGGAGGGGTGCGGTTGCACCTTTCTCAGTGGTCGACCTTAATATTCCGTGGACGCGACCATCGTCGTCGGCCTTGTAAATTCTCCCCCTGTGCATTGACCCCTTCCCCCGAGCCCAATTATGTTACGGATCAACAGATCATTCTTTTGCAGTTCGTATCTCCGCTTATTTTGAAGTGGAAATCATCTCTCTTTCCTCTACTGAGATGTACAAGGCGCCCGAGGCGTGCTGGGTTAATACTCTCGCCCCCCTTTTTTTCCCGTTGCTTCATGACGGTCCTCCTGTCACCATTGTAGTGTAGCTAGTGCCGTTAGTGAAGCTGCGCGGGGAGACTCACGTTTCCCGATGATCTCGGTGGCAGCGACTGCCCGCAAGTTTATTTGATTGTTTTGGCGTTGACCGTCCCCGGTTGGTGACCGACTCATTTTTACGTTTGTGATTTCCCCCCCAAAGTGTGCCATTCAGGCCTCTGCCCGTATTTGTCAGAGTTCTCGCGGTGCGCCGGGCCTTCCACCGGCCCGTTTTTCTTTTCTCCGCGCATATGTTTTAATTATGTTCAGCGAACACCCGTTTTCTTCTCCAGACTCGAAACCCCGAGCAACCCTTCCTCTTTTAGCTACTCCGGTGTCTCCCCTCCCCCTAACAGCCTGAACCCCCTAATTGTTGCGACTCGGAACGTTCCTAACCCGTTGCTTCCCCATTCATTTTGTTCCCTTGTGTATCTTTTCTCTGCGCACGTTCAGCCACGGTCCCTCTCCTTGCCATCGTCGCTTTTCATGAACAGTAGCGCATTGTGGACGCAGTTGTATCCGGCGAACCCGTGATTTACCCGTACTGCGCGTACAGACCAATGTTTGTGCGTTTGTCAAGTACGGCGTTCTCCCTGTTTTTTTTCCTTTTTACGCGTCTTCCCCTTTTCCCAGGTTGTTCAAGTGATGGATGATGAATTAGGGACGTTGCGGAAGCGCGCCTTGCGAGTCTGGCTTGTGTCAGTTTTCAATTGGAGGGACACCTGACCTCCTGGCAGTAATACATTGGGCCCTTTCTATGTCGCGGTCGAGCTCTCTTTCTTAACCGGTCCTTTTCGACGGTTCGGGATGCCCCTTTTTCTTTCATCCCCCCAACCCTCACCGAGTAGTTGCATTAGATCCATGCCCCCACGCCGGTCTCGCTGTGCCAGTCGTACTTGTGCGTTCTATCTTTTGAGACGAATCTAGTTTTTATCCCCTTTTTTGGCCACCCTACCGTTTAGGCGCCCCTGGCCTCTAGTCTCCCTTCTCTTTTCCCTATTGGTGCGGGCGCCCACCCCCCCCCCCCAAATGCGAGTTTTTCCCCCGGAGATAAAAGAGGCAGGGTCGTTTTGATTGCTCATAACCCAGTTCTAGGCCCAAGCCGTCTTCGAGTTTCCCCCCCACGATCCCGCGTTTTTTTTTTTTTTGCCCGTTACGTTTCCCCCGAGGACTTTTTTGCCGAAACCAGTCCAAACGCAACGTCCAGGTTTTTTTCCAGCACAGGTAACCTCATGATATTTAACTTGTCCATTTCTCGACCTTCTTGTTGATTCGGCAGAGAGCTCTTCTAAACAGCCTGTGTCGGTTGTGATAGTGCGTCGATGTCTCAAGCTCCTGGGGGTGTGCTGCCTCCCCCTCCCTTCTTCCTTCAGCGCTTTGAGTGCTTCCTTCCTCCCCATAGCCACCACATTATTTCACTTGAATTGTTTCCGTCATTCTCGTTGAGTGCACAGCCCGCGACGACGTGTCTGCCCTGATGTTTGCCCCCCCCAGCGAAACTCGTACTCGTCTTGCTCGGGTTGCATAGATAGATATCTCAGTGTCTTTGCTGCCGAATTGCCCTTTCCATCCGGTTATCCCCTGTTTTCCCCCGATCTTCCAAGAGCCGATTGCGGCCCACCCAGCTCTCTACCTCTCCCTTCTTACCTCCCTGTTACCATCACTTCATCGTCCGACACCGCACGCTTTTGACGAATGACTGCCGTTGAGTGAAGTCCCCTTTTTCGCACAAATTACACCTCTTCTCCCCCCCCTGTAGTACACCTACCTCACCCCCATGAAACCTTTTTTTGGGTTCCGCAGGCGCCCTTTTTTATCTGGTTTTTAACATGCGGCGTTTTTTTTGTTTTTTTTTTTTCAGTTGGTTATTTGCCCTTATCTTAATCATCCCTTCCTGTGGGTGTTTTTCGCCTAGAAAAAGTTTTAACCCCACTCACACCAACCCAAAGCCGCATTTTCCCTCCTCTTAATATCAAAACATTTGACGTCCATCGTAGTCGCCCTGCCCCACAACCATTGGGTGAGGTTTCACTGTGTTGCCCTAACCGAGTTTTTTGTTTGGTGGCGATTGACTTCCTCGCTAAGTTTCTCTCTTTTTTCCCCCAGCATGTGTCGGACCCCCTCGCCGGTCTGTAAACAGGGAGTGTAAGAAATTTGAGAGTCCATTTCTTTTTTTTCTCACTCGGCGTCCTGCCTGCCAGATTCGCAGGTTATACCACCTTGGATGGGCAAATTCCTGCCGAACTTTCATCACCTGAAACTGATATCTTTTTTCTATCGTGCCCAGCGAAGGCAGCTTGAGTTTCGGCTCTTCCCAACGGCAACCCCGTGGTGAGTTTTTCGTCGTCGTCTTTTTTTAAATCCCCGCTCCAGAACCATTTGAAAGGCTATGGTTGGGCTTTCTTCTCATGTCTCCTTGCCACTCGCCTTTCTGACCTAGGGCGGATTCAAAAAATCCTGTAAGTTTTATCACTTCTCGCCCCTGACAAACCTTTCTGAGGTTGTCGAGTTTTTTGCCGGCCTCAAAAGCCGCCTCCTTCCCCAGTGCCCTAAAGCCCGTGATTTGACGTTGACTTGGCTTCACCCACTGAAGGTGCGTTTTGAGAAACTCTTCGTTCTTCCCCACATTTCCTCTTTTTTCTCGGTCACACCCAACCGACGGTGCAGGATCTCCATAGCTCTTCTTTTCCCTCTCCCTTTTATCCTTCCGAAATACAGGAACTTTTTCCGGCGAATGTTTACCCGCCTGGTTGGCGAGCGAAGGTGGTGGTGGGTCCCCCCGGCCCAATAGTGATAAGTCATCTCGAGGCCTTTGCCTTAAAGGATTTCCCCCCCCCCCCTGGCTCCCACCATCTGATTACGGCTCCTATGCCACCTTCCAATCGTAACCCCTCTTTTTTAGCGCGTTGTTGTCGGTAGAACTCCACCCTTTTTCCCCTTGGGCGTGTTTTTGGACTTTTAGGTTCAGCCCGACCCCTTTCCCCCCACAACGCGGCCAAGGTCCACGTATCTTGCTTCAGCTGCACCTATCAAAAACATTTTATGACTCCACTCATTCCCGGTTTTCCGCCCATTTCAATCCCCCCAAGAAGAGGACTCCCTTCTGCCCTCCGCACCCGTCCCTCGTCCTCCCCCACGAAGCCCACATGACCACCTGTAACCGACGTGCCCCCGCAACCCATGGGAGGCCTAACTGTCGTAAACAGCGTCACCCCGAAATGGTTTCTTCCGCAGGGAATACAACCGTTGTTCCTTCATCAGTTTTCCTCCTGGATACAAGTTACCTCCTCCACTCTACTCCGTTGCCTTCTGGGCAAGCCGACTCCTCGCCTCCTTTCTTACCAAGTTCGCTGGTCCTTAGTAGGCTATAACAACTCCCTGGCTTTTGGAAATCCCCCTCTTGTTAGGCCTTTACGATCTGACCCCCCCCGCTTAGTATGGTTCGTCATGTTTCTTCCCCCCCCGATTGACAAGTGGGCTTTGTTGCTTTGGTAGACTTATTGCCGCCGCTGTTTTTTGCCTCTCCCATCAATGCGACGATCCGATTTCTTAGAAAAGCAGAGTGCCTTTGGGCAAGCCCGTGCGACGAATCTGTCGCACTACGGTCAAGTGTCAAAAATCCTGGCACGACGGTTTCTCCCCCTACTTTCCACGACGTGGCGTCGTTTCCTCCAAAGCTTTTTGGGGTTCAGCAAAAACATTCCGAAGCGGGCGACACGAGCATTTTCGAGTATATCCCTTTCGGCACAGTTCCCCCATGTAAAATTCTCCCCGCTCCCCCGCTACGCCCCCCCCGGAAAATACCACCTACTTCTGTCGGAGCCGGCATATCATTGAGGGACGCTTGATCATCCACAACATCGCCGCTGCAGGGCCTTATCTCTTTTCCACCTCCCCCTGTGTTTATATGATTGCCCCGTAGAGGCGGATGGGTTACTTTCGCCTTTGCCACTAGTGATGAATTGCCACAAGTAAGGGTAGCTCGTGCTTTTAGGGAGCTTTGGAAGTGCCCTTCTACCTTTATTTTTGGGCCTCCCTGACGATTTATTATCTTTTCGTTCCTCCGACACAATTCGTACGGCTTTGATAGTTGTTTTTGACCCCAGCCCCCATTCCGGGGCGACGACACGTCGGACTTCTGGATGCACCCATTCTTTCCCATGTTTGCAAATTACCCGTTTGCGCATCGTTTATCTGCGCCCTTTTTCACTGCAAAGCTTTTTCCCGAAATCGGTAAGCTTCGTCGCATTGATGCGCCCTCTCCCACCCCCGGTCCGCGGCGGCCCTACTCTCCCAAGAGGACCCCGGCGCGGAGCGTTCATCGTGGTGTCCTCCCCCCATTCGAAAGTAAGAACCGAACCTTTTTTTTGTTCCGTCACGTTGACGGCGATTCGATTCCTGTCCCATTGGCCGAATGTATAGCCTGTGTACTGCCGTCTGATGCTCTAAGCCACTCCTGTTCCCCTCCCTTCTTCTCGCTCCGCAATTGCGATTCTGCATGAGTTGCTGGGATCGGCGAACCCCCTTGAGGACCTGCCCTCCCACGGGTCCGTCGCTAACATAGGTGTATGAAGCTGGTGAACAGTCGGCGCTCGCCCGAAAGGGTTTGGTCCCCGTCCTTTTCCCCTCATTTTCGTTCTCAACGTGCTTTGTGTGAGGGAGGACGGAGGTGGCTTCTTTCCTCGTCTTTGATTCTTTTCTTTTCCTTTATGAAGTGGTGAGTGACTCATTGACTGTTCATTCAGTTGTTGACTTTCTCGGGTCGACTTCCTGAAGCCCCCACTGTTGCAACCCCCCCCCCGTTTCCTTTTTGGCCGTGGGAGGACGAAATTGGAGTTCAACCCGCCCTAAAAGTTCTTTCGTGATGCGCATCCATTCAAGTTTCTACAATTGTGTGACATGTGAGGTTGTTCTGGAGTTTCAAGGCGGTTTTTTCTCCGTTGATTTTTTTTTCCCCGTTTTTTTTGCGCCCCTCTAGCTACCTATTCTCTCTTGGTGTAGGACGTTTTTTGAGCAACCCCCCTTGCGCGACTTCCTGCGATCACGTGGAGGGCCGGGTGCGCGGTTAGCCGATCACGGCTCGCGTCTTACTTGTTAAAAAGACCTGCACCCTTTCTTGTTGTTTTTTTACGATTACTTTCTACTACGGGAAGAACAGAAGACTTCTTTTTCTCCACACTTCACGTCATGATACCCACTCGGTCCGCATATCCCGATGTAGGTCCTTTTTCAGAAGGAGCCTCATTTTGGTGATTTCTGGCAAGACGCAAGTAAACGCTCCCCACGTCCCAGGTTGTTGTTGGCTATTCAGGACTCTGGATATCTTCCCCTTGTGAGTGCAGTCCTGTCGTCATCAGAGCGAGGGGTTTTTATCCCTCTCCTCATCTCCCAACCAAACTGTTCCCACTTTATTTCAGTTTGTGATTTTCACCCTGTCCGCTACATTCACTGGCAGCTTGCGCGCGAACTCGTTCTTCGCCTGAGTTGGAGATGACTATCAGTTGCGCGATCCCTTTGGAATGACGGTCCCATTGCCATCCTTTTTCCCCTTTGGATTGCGCCTAGCCGATGAGTAACCAAACAAGCCTGATTCCTCTCTCCAATCCATTTGTTTACATCCCATCGTTGTCCGACACTCACTATTTGTCGTGGTCAGAGCTTCATTAGGACTTCTTTAGTCAATACAAAGACCCGCGCTCACCACGCCCGGTCTGGGACCACAAGTAGACGAAATATGCAACTTTTTTTTTTTGGGGCGCTCGCTCCCGCGGTCGTCCTGTTCTGGAAAACCACCGCTTTTTTTTTTTTTTTGAGTTTTTGACTCTCTTTGGCTCTCCCCCCCGTGGTTTCTAGAGCCTGTTAAACAAACTACCCCCAACCAAACACCATCGAAGTTTCCAGCGCTTACACAACGTGCAGAACAGTCCCTCTCCTCCCCCACACCAGTGTGAGGGTACTGTAGAGGTTTGTAGGGGATAGCGTTTGTATTTGCAGTTGACTTAGACTAGCTTGGAAGCTATTAGAGCCAACCTCTTTCTTTTCTCTTAATGAAGGGATTCCCCACTTGTGAAGAGAGTACTTAGGCTGTTGTCCTCCTCGGTCTCAGGCCGCAATCCGACGCTCTCCTTTTGGTTTCGACCAGGATGGGCCATTGTTTGATTCTTGCATCACTTCGTTGATACCTACGTCTCCATCCCCTCGCGCTGCCGAGTTTCGGAGCCAAAGCCCCCTGTTCTCAGTTGGCCAAGTAGCTTTGTGCCATCACCTGTACGGACGGCCATCCAAGTGACACGTCTCTTTTTGGCCGTCATGCTTCTCCTTTTTTTCCGCCCCCCGTTTGATGTGGTCGGCTTAGCCCACCGAGTGTATCATACTCCTTACTCCACGCAACTGGAGATCTTGAGCGCTTTTTACTTTCCCCTCCGCATCACCCAAGTCATGCCTTTCCTTCGTCAATTCCCTACAGCCTTTTAGTACCGCGGTCCCCTCCTGTTGACAAAAACTCGGTGTAGTTGCAATACGTCGCCCTTTCGGCAACCCCCCTTCTCTTTTTTCCTTCTTTCCCAAAACAACACGACGTTGCTATATGTTGCACTCGACTCATGCTTGGGAATTTTCCCTGTTATTTCGCATGAAAACCGTCCTGACCGCGGGCCTTTTCTCGCCCTTTTTATTCGGGGTGCGTCCTCAACGGCTACCCACACTATCGACCGATATCTGTATCTAGATTCCCTTCCTCCCCCTCGGTCATGCAAAACCACTCCTTATTTCGGCGAGACACACCCGACGTCGGTCCTTCACTATTTGGAGCCCGTATGGATATATTGCGCCCTACTTTTTTTTTTCGTTGTTCGTTTTTTGGATTTAACTCCCCTTTCACGACCGACCTTCTTTCCCCCCTTGTCGGTTCAACGATGTCGTTAGCCGTCGCCCCTAATGACCCAATTTGATGCATTCTTTGTACGCAATCAACTTCTAATGCTGAATCAGACGCTGACGCTCTCTGCCACACTCTCCTTTCATCCCACTACTCCCCTGTCCTGGGAGTCCCTACTCTTAACAATGAACTGGGCGGAGAGGACTTTTCCCCCCCCCTCCGGACTCCAGCCACCCGCCACTTTGTCTGTTTTACGCGCCTTAACTGTGGGCGGCCTCCTCCCTTATACGGTACCCCTTTTGGAACTCATTCATGCTCGACTCGTACATTTCCCGGCAAGCTCGAATCTCCTTTGGATGTCAGGGCCTAGGTAATTCATCCCCCCCCGGCCTACCCCACTGGCGGTTTTTTCCCGTGCCACTTACGTTGGTGCGGCCGTGTCCTCTTCCACACGTTTTGGTTTTTTTCTGGTTCGCCTTGTGAGGAACCACGATGAAGCTTAATGCCTTCGTTTGCTCTGGTTCTTTCCTCGGGGACGTGTTTTCCCGTGACCATCAATGCGCCCGATTCCGATGCGCTTCGCCCTCCTCCCGTTTGGTGGAAAGCCAGCTGATTACGCCCTCGCGCCCAAGGCCAGACTGTCAGGTTCACTCCTTGTGCTCTACTGTTCCGGACGTGGCGTTAGGTCCCTGGATGGTTGATGGGACAGCCCCCCAACCCCCTATCCTAAACGCTCAAGAGACTCCCCATTGTCCGCGTCCCAACCGATCGGCCTGCACCACATTCAAATTAGAAGCTCTCAACACGGCTCGATCACCCTTAATTCTTGTTATTCCCTTGCCATTCAGCATATTTTTTTATCTCTCTACCCCCATAAGATAGACGGGCATCATCCTCCTCCGTTGTGTGTGAGAGTCTTTCCCCACGTGTTGTTGGTTAACGTCCTGAGGCAGTAATGATGTGAATCCTTTTCGCCTAACAGAAGTATTTTTCGTGACGTCCGGTTCGAGCTGCCCTCTTTTACTTTAGTGGTGCTTTACCTCCTCGATGTCCTCTTTTTAAGCGACAATGCTTATAAAGGCTTCTTTTGATAGTGTTGGAGGGTCCGACTGATGGAACCTCTCCACGTCGACTTGGTTTTTCTCCGTCGTGCCCCCTTTTTTGCAGGCTTGCCCGTCTTGCTCATCTTTACTTAGACTCGGCGCACTGGCTTTCAAATTTGCCCCTTTCCTCCTTTCTATTATTGATCCGTCGCATTGGGCGCCACACGTCCGCCTTCCCCCCTTTTTGCAGACGCAAAAGAACATGGAGATGGAGATTTTGCCCCCCATCATGTTTGTCCCCTCACACTTTTTTACGACGACCCCTACCCCCTTTTTTTGTGGTTCCGGTCGTACGTAGTATTTCTGTCACCGCCATTGCCTCATAGACGTTTGTACTAGCCGTCCCCGGCCTGGCGAAGGAGTTTTTCCCGAATGCACGTATTCGCTGTGAGGCTTCCCCCTTTTTTTCTCCGTTACCCGTGAGGGATAATGTATGCGTTCCGTAACGTCGGTGTGTATTTCCCCGTCCGGCGCTCGCCGCCCATGTTGCTGTCCTGGTCACCTCCAGTGTTCGGACTCCCAGTGATGCGATGAGTTGGCCTTCGTGCGGATTGTCGGGCTTCCTGCGTTTTCATTTTGAATGTGTTAAAAAGAATGCCTTCTTAAGTGGTTAATTGATAGGTCGCGTCCTTTTTTTTTAAGACCGGCTGACAGCTTGGGCAAGGAGGGTCGGTTGTCCTTGGAGTTCCCACACCAAGCCCGTCCCCTTTCGTGCTTATTATACCCATTTCCCCTGGCTGTCAATATGTGTTCCCTTCCGTCCAGTGCGGGGTTTTATGAGCTGACTCGTTTGAGGTTTTTTGAGACCGTGGTTGGACCTAGGTCTTAGCCGGCTATAGATTCTCTCCGTTCCGATCATGGTGAGGCTTTCTAGTCCCCCCCTCTTCTTCCGTGTCATTCGCCTCGTTCAGGTCAGGGGTTCCCTTTGCTCCCCTTATAGCCCAATCCTTTTAGACCCCTCCCTGACCCCGGCGGGTTGTTTTTTTCCTTAGCGCCGTAACGCGAGGTGGTTGCCGACCAGCCGTATTCGCCAACTGCACGCCTTGTGTAACAGGAGTTCACTTTTCCCCCAACGTTTTTCATTTTAGTGCGAAGACCATTGTGATCGCCGCGATAACCCTGATAACCTGATCCCAATGACAGTTTTAGTGGGTGAATGGTCCCTGCGTTCCGGATTTCTAACCACCCATCTGGATGTTGTGAAGCCGCATTTCTTTCAGTACGCGGCTGGCTTGACTTTTCCCTCCCCTCACTAGCCTGTAGTCCTTGCCTCTTCCGGAGTCCCAAGTCTGACGCTTGGCTTTCCATTTTTGCCGTTTGAAGATTATTTTTTCCCATAGATCTTTGTTCGCTTGTTTGGCGATAGATAATCCTTTCTGTTGTTTCATGAGCGGCCCCCCCGTCCCTCCTGTTTTTTAAATGCTTTCGAGGCTTTTATCCGAGATGCTTGAGGTCCCCCAACAGCCTGCTCTCCCTCTTTCTTACCTCCATTTGTCCATCCTTCATCTTTGTTCCAGCATCGATGGTTCTTTTTCTCTTCAATTATGCTCTTACTTTCTCGAACCCCTAACCCCCGGTAGGGAACACAGTCTTTTCCACTTAACCGATGAAACTGGGGTGCGCGCGGTCCTTGGCATTGATGGACCCAATGCTTCTTTTTTTGGTTTTGTGGACCTTTCTAATTATTCTTTTTCTCCTCAAGTTTTTTTTTTCTGTTGTCGAGATCGACCATACAAAACTCACAACCAACACCCCACTCTTTTAGAGATAACCCCCAGTGCCCGCCCTTCTTCCTGACCCCCGAGCCCCACCCCCCTTTTCATCGTTTTTCTTTTTTTTTTAATATTTTTTTGGGTCTAGGCGTTGGTCCTGACTCCTTCCCTTTGGAACTATTGGAAGTTCCACCCCCCCCCCTTATGTCGGAACCATGAATTGATTTTATGGAGTGTAAGAAGATTTTCTTGATTGAGCTCTGGTTTTTGGCCTCCCTTTATTAGTGCTCCCCTCCCCGCCCCCCGATCGTCTTTTTCGTCACAGTAGGGGCACTTCGAGTACGCGGCCCCCCCCCTCACGCATCTATACAATAGCGCAGCCCTGATCCGCCGCTTTCCTCTCTTCCCACACCGCAAACCCTGTGCTTTCCTTGACTTAGTCGAGTTCAGGGTCTCACCTGAGTACGGCGTTGAATTAAAGTTCCCTTATTGTTTTAGATGTTTCAGTTTCCCCTCCCAACCTCAGACTGATTCTTTATGTTCTTCTTCACTCCCCAAAAAGAAAGTATAAGGGGATAATACCTTTCCTCAACTCGCCACAACGAATGTCTTTGTCTCCTTTTTCTTTTCTTCCGCCGTGCCCATTTCCCCTACTGAGGCGCTTCGTTCCAAGTGACTACATCCTGTTATCCCGATGTGAATGGCAAACCCTTTCACGTGCGTTTTCTGCATCTGCTGTCGTTCGTTCCCAACAGTCTCGTCTGCGTTTTCCCCCAAAAGCCCCGTTCCTGATATTTGGCAACTGACTCTTTCTTGGCTCTTCCTTTTCCGGATTCAATCGACACCCTTTTGGACTGAGTCTCCTTTGATAGACGGGGGTCCCCTCTGTGTGGTTTGCGTCCAAGTCATCTGAGATCCTCTTTCTCTCTGTTTTGCCCTACCGCTGATCTTTCTTTCCACCCACTGTACCCCCCCTTATTTCCTTGCTACCTCCGATGCCAACCCCAGCCCCATGGACCTGAGTAACACTTTTGTTTCCCCTGAGGTTTCCCCTGGTTATGCCGACTAGGGTGGGCGTGTTTCTTGAACTCCATTTTTCCTCCTCCCCTTTTCTGAACCACGAGGACCGGTCCCTATGTCTCTCTCAGATGAAGATACATTCACACTGCTCTCAAGGATAGGGTCGCCAATTCCCCTTTCCTCATCAGTAGCCTCCTATCCTCCTGCGAGAGCTTTCCCGCCCGTTTCCCTACTTCACTCACCCATAACCCCCAATTCACTGGGAAACCTTTTTCCCATCTTGGACCCGAGTACCTCCCTTTGGTCTCAGCGTTCCCTGTTACAACGGCAGAAACTAAATGTTGTCTGTACGTCGTTCCATGTGGCGGAACTTCAATTTTTCTCGGATACCCTATTGATCATGCTCGACCTTCCCATTGGGCCCTTTTCTCGTATAGACCAGTGTTTCTTCCACTCTAGGACCTTCTAAAAAGGCTATACCCCCACTTCAATGTCGGTGACCTCCCTATTTCTTCTTTCCTTTGTGACAACCCCACACGCTTTTCGTATTCTGTTTCGCATTGATTTCCCCCCCCGATGGACACATGATCTCTTTTTTTTTTCTTTTTCTGTCTGTCTGGCGAGGGTTCAGTTTGTGGCCCCCCTTTTTTTGACGATCTCCTCTCTCCACCCCAGTCAGGTTGCAGGGGAAAGTCCCGTTCGCCTCTTCGCCTCCCTGTCCCACTCCGGGTCCCTATGACTTGCAACCATTATGTCCACCCCTGGGTTCCTCACCAGACGTCCGCTTTGGTTCGTTTCCGCCGGTTTGCTTCTTATTTTCCCGCCCCCCTTTCCCGGAAGGGAACCTTATTTTTCTCTTCCCACGTCCTCCGGAGGCCAAAGAAACGTCAAATTATCCCCCCGCAGCACCCGGCACGTCTTCACCTATTTTGTTCGGCGCCTCCTTCATATCAGCCTCCCCTCTCGTTTCGTATTATAACCCCATCCGCCTCTCGCTGG
>Ga0179593_1515241_pt1 | contig 18242 bp, 30 predicted proteins | sample CZODoug2_1_08_16_FD_185931 | JGI IMG/M metagenome (GOLD analysis project Ga0179593, IMG submission 185931) | Vadose zone soil fungal communities from Angelo Coast Range Reserve, California, USA - CZODoug2_1_08_16fungal (PacBio error correction) | ecosystem: Environmental > Terrestrial > Soil >... | reverse complement strand
CCTCTTTTTCGACAAGTACTAACCCCAGACTTTGATTCGGTATGCCCCTGATCGAATGCAGATTTTCTCTTTTTCTTCTCCAGACGTCCTCTCTTCCAACTTCTCTTCCCTGTTTGAAGTGGTTACTCTTTCCGAAGCTTGGGGAATAGATTTTATGGAAATCCTTTGGTGCGCGGTTCGGGTTGGTTTTCCGACTCCCTGGGGCTCGACGGTTTTAACTTACTGGTTTTCGGAATGGTCCGTGGAGCCGTGATGCGCTTGCATGTTCGTTTTTTCCTTCTCCTGGCTTATGACGCGATGGGAAGTACTTTTTTTTTCTTTTCAGTCCCTCAGGGCGGGCTCTCTCTCCCCTTAGCCGCAAAGTTAGAAGTTTTTTGACCGCGTGATTTTTAACCTCTTCCCTCCCCTTTCTCGCTGCTAGAGATATTGGGATACCTTTTGCTATGGGGAGAGTCGTATATCGTTTTCCCCAATTTTTTTAATCGCCCAGTTTTCGCAACCTTTTTTCGAGATGGTTTCCCACCCGAGGGTACATTGAGCTCTCCTGACTTTTTTGGCAGTTTCACACGTTTGTCCAGGTCACTGGTTGCGGAAGTCTTATCGTATTCCCATCGCTTACCAGCTCGGGCTCTTTCTCCGTTCCTCTTGGATAATAGCGCCGACATGCAGACCCTGGGGATCCTATTTTCCTTTTATTTTTTTTCTTCCCACGGACTCAAGGGTCCCTAATGCGCGGGGACCACTTTTTTTTCGATCTTTACCGGTATCTCCTTAGGCTTTTAAAACTCCCCGTTAGTTTTTCCCCCTTTCCGTTTGGTCTTATTAACTGGGTTTCGGGTGATCCTTCTCTTTCTTTACTTTGGCCCGTGGATAGAGTTTTTTCGACATAGTCGCTTTTCTCTGTCTCCCCCCCTTCTGGACGTGTGGGTGATGCAGGTCTTTTTCTATAGGTTTTTGGCGGCGACTACACAGTTTTTCCCTTTTCCTTTCGTCCATTTTTTTATTTCGATCTGACGACCGGTCGTCCTTCCAGTTTCCGTAAATTCCGGGCTCCCCCTCCTTATGGGACCTTTTTCCTTCTTCTTTTTAACAGTGTTTTTCTCCTGGTTCCTGCCGTAAGAACGACTTTCCAAATTCTCTTGCGCCAACACACCAACCCGCCCTATTCCCCCCCGTGCGGAAGAAAGTTGGACAGTAGCCTTCTTACCCCCTTGTCGGGTCTGCTCCCCCCCCTGGGATGACCCTCTCTTCTCTCCGCAGGATTGCGCGCTTTCACCCCAATCTGCGCGGTGCAAGCTTGGAGTCCTTTCCCGGCATACTCGCATCGTATCGTTTTCCCGTTCTTCTTCCGGATATTCTTTCCCTACATTTGTGGGGAAATAACTCTCGGGTCTCTTTCCTTCTTTTTTTCAAAGGATGGTATCTTGAAGCACGATAGTTTTCTCGCGTATCTTCGCCCCCCCCGCCTTAACGTGATTCTTTTCCTCGCTTTTGAAGATGAGTCTGTGTATTGGGTTTTCTTTTTTTTTTCGGCGGATTCTTGCCGGTGGCGGTGATGAGCCCTTTTTTTTCTTGTCCTTCTTTACTGTCGAGAAAGGATTCTTTCTCCGTTTTTGAGAAAGTACGCTTTTTCCCCGTTGGCTTTGGACTTTTTCTTCTGGGCCTGCTGGTCAGATGATTCTGTGTGCGTCCTTTTCCAGATTTCGCGACACTTTTGTGCAAAGCTTCCTGTTTTCGAGTCGGAATCCATTTTGCCTTTTCTTTCTCCCTTTTGAATTTCATCAGCGCAGGGGTCCTCCCCCCCGCAGATCCGGGCCAGGGCAATTTTTGCCGAGCAATCTCTGCCATCCTGAGGGTAACGTGGCGCCGTGGATTTTTCTCCCCTGAGAGCAGCCCCGATCCGTATCTTCGCCAGTTTTTTTTGAAGTGGTTAGCTTCCTCCGCACCGCTGAGAAAAACGTTCTCCCGTCTCCTTTTTTGTCGCGATGCGTTACGATGGCGGCGAGCCCTTCTCTTCCAACCACCGCTGTCCCCGTTACTGTTGTAGATCCCCCTCTCCCTGCTTCCCCTGTTGTTTTTTTTCCAGCTCGGTTGATTTTCCTCTTTTTCTTGCCTGCAGCGTCCAGCACACGTTTTTCCTTACGTCGAGTTGCTACGACGAACCGTCGTCTCTCTTTCCTCCGCTCCGTGTTGTAGATATTACGACCTTTTCTCTTTCTCCCCCCCCTCGTTTCATTCCAACAGGACACCTTGTAATCTTCCGGCCCCCAGGGAACGAAACGCCAAACTTTCAGGCCGCCAAGGTCTTTCGAGTGGCTTCCCCCTTACTCGTTTTTTGAAGTTCATTGTCTCCTTTTTCTCGTCGTCGTATAGCGAAAATTAAGTTGTTCTCTTTTTTTCCCTGTCTTGCGGTTTCCTTTCTAACCAATCGCTTAGGACAACACCCACTTCCCAAGTCCCATTCTTTCTCGCGTCTACCCCCCTTCGCGTAATCCTCAGTTCTCTTCCACGTTATCCCCAGTTCTTCTTCCTAGTCTTGGCCGGGACAGCTTTCCTTTTCCGATTGCTAACCCTTTTCTCTGCTAATGCCCTCCCTTCATATGATTTCTGGCAAACTGACACTGAATTCTCGGACTATTTCGTACCGTGCCCACACCTATGTAATCGTTAGGACACCCCGGCGCGCCACCCAGAAAGTATCGAAGATGACCCGCAGAATTCCTCTAGACCCCCTTTCTTTTTTTGAAATCGTCTTTCTGACTCCCCCTGCGAAGCCCCCTGGATCGAAACGTATCCGACATTCCTACTCTCACATTTATCACCGCCACGGGCAATAATTTTTCTTCCCTCGCAGGAACAAACGGACGGACGGCTCGATCTTCTCTCCGAGTTCTGACTGTACCTTGATCTCCCTAGCGCTAATCGCGCTGGCTCTCCCCTTCTACCGCATCTACTTTCGACATCGGGTCCTCTCTGTTATTGCCCGTGTCGGGCCGCCCATCGTCTTTCTTCAATCAGACTCCCGATAATAGTGACTTAATATGTCCTTCCTCCTTGCCCATTTTTTTTACAAAGTTTTCCCCTTTTCGCTGGTCACCGCGCGCTGGCACTGTCCTTTGCACTTCCCGGCGCCTTCCAAATCCTGTAAAATCCCTCTTTATCCCCTTTTTTCCCCCTTTTTCATGCCGGACATGGTCAAAATTCATTTTTTTTTCCCTTCGGCAGCGGTCTCACTTTGTTTTCGCCCAGCGATGCTGACTCCCTTCCACTTTTCCTATAATTCAGTTTTTCTCCAATATTACCCCTTCCTCCGCACTCTTGGGCCGCCGCAAGCTTACTTCCCTTTTTAACCCCATCCAGTGTCGTAGTCGCGAATCGTCAAGCGTTCCAGGTCACGGGAAACTTCCCGGCGCCGTCACCCGATGTTTCCCCTTTCCTCGCACCAAGGCATCACCACACCAGAGATCCCTTTTCCGCGCGCGAACATGTCGAAAAAACCTCTCCCCTTTCCTTTTCCTTCATTGGATCTCTCCTTCCCTTTTTCACCCCCCCTCCCTGACGCCAAGCCTTTTTTTTTCTTTTCACCTCAAATTCGAACGGACCATTTTTTTTTTTTCTCGCCAACTAGAGCCGGTTCCAGATATCTAATTAGTTGTGGTTCCCCTACTCTCTTATCTTAGAATAGGTGGTCTGCGTCCCTTTCCCCTCTCCTTCCACATTCTTCTTCCTGTGTAGGCTTTCCCCCCCAACGGAATGTAACCCGCTTCCTGGACTCTTTTCCCGCCCTTGCCCGTTCACGCCCCTGCCCAAAGTAACTTGAAAGCGCACCGTTTTTCCTTTAATCGTTCGTTCCCTGAGAAGCGCAATCCACGCGTTTTGGCAACAGAGCCTTCTCTCCCCCTCTCTCCCATGCCGATTCATCTGGAACGTATCGACCTCCCCCCCCCCGTAATAGGCAGACCTTTCCTTTTGACCTAAAATGCGCTCAGGAAGAGTCCTAGTTCCTATAACTGTCAAAGAACCCCACGTTCCCTTCTCCGTGAGGGAAGTTTCTTTTTTTTTCCCATACCACCGTTTGAAGTTGGAATCTCAATTTTCGGATAATCGAGCGCCACGACCTGTGCATATCTGCCCGCCAGCACCTTATCCAGGGCAGTCCAAACCCCCTTCCCAGCCCCCCCCCGCAAACCCCCCTCGACCACCCCGTTCTTCGCAGCCCCCACCACCCTCCCCCCCCGTCCCCCCACCCCGGGTCTCTCTCAGTATCCTCCACCTACCCCCTCCGCCACTCCCTCCTCCCCCCCCCCTTCCCCCTCCCCCCCCCTCCTACCCACTCCCCGCCCCAAATACGTCAAGGAATTTTTTTTTCCTGCCGATGGCATCGGCCCGACAGTCAAATAGTCCTCCCTTTCGCGCTTTTTTGCCAAGGTATCGAATCAAGTCTACATTTAGGACCTTTCCACTTTGGCCTCCCCTCTCTCTTTTCCTCCTACGTTGTTGTTTTCTTTTAGATTTTTTCTCAATCCCGGACGAAACATTAATTTCTTTCCATTTACTGTTTATTTCCCCCTACACTGTTCCTTGCGCGAATCGAATTCTTTGGAATTTTATTTTCCCCCTTGCAAAGCAGGACGAGAGCCTACCGAGTTCCGCGCTTTTCGGAAGTTCCATTGCTTTTTCTGCCTCAGTGAGTATTTTCAAAGGAGGCTCCCTTTGAGGAACGTTTTTACTACTAGAAAATTTTTTTCCTTCTTTCACGTGCAGTATTTTCTCAATGGTCAGTTGCCCTTTCTTTTGAACCATCCCGTCTTTTCGTTAACTGCGTTTTCTAAGCAGTTTACTTCCCCCCTCTTTTTTTCAACTTGGGTTGATGGTTGCTCCATATCTTCAGACCGGACAATCCAGAGTTCCGCCTTCGTTCGAAGGCCTCTCCTTCGCTGCTGCTGTCTTTTCCTCGCTTTTGGGAAGTCTTCCTTCTCCTCTTTGGAGAGTGTATACTCGTTCCTGCCCCTTCCTTGAGCCCGGCAAAAAAATTCTTCCACGCTTTGTCCTTTCTCCTCTCCCTTCATCCCCTAGGCCGATGACGACCTTTTTTCCCGGTACAAAGGTATGGTTGCGGGCCTCCTGCAGTTTCGAGGACTCGCCAAATTTTGGGTACAGTCTGGCTCGTTGCATAGACCCCTTCATAAAGCCCTGTGTTAATTCCCATCCTCCCTTGAGCAGCTCCAGTAAAAGGCTCAAGCTCCCGCTTTTTAGTCGGGCACGGTTTTCCTTTCCGGTATCCTCTAGTTTAGTGGACTTTTTCCTGGCCGTCGCCAGTGGCCGTCTTGGCTCTATGGTTTTTCTTCTGAGATCTCCTGTTCCTCGGCCCGTGGAGGCGGAGAGTTTTTCTCATCTTTTCCAGATCGATCCTTTGATCGATCTTGTGGTTATCCTGTTTCTCTTCGTCGAATCGATATCTGTTGGTGCCCCCGTCTCGCCCCAGTTTTTTCTCTTACGGCGCTTCCATACGCAGTTGATTGCGCTTTCTTCTGTTAGGACTTTCCCTCCCCCCCGTCCTTGCGGGCGGACTCTTATCGTTGGCTAGTGGGCATAGTAGTAGGATTCTTTTCCCTTCTTGACTGATTGCTGGAGAACGGTGTCTTGGGTCCTTTTTTTCCCCCCCCTCCGTTGGTGAAGACCCTAGTATTCCTCGGCATGAGAACTTGACCACGTTTCGCGTTTTTTCATTCCCCCTTTTTTTTTGCCGCGGGATTTTCGAGCACAAATTCTATCGACGCGTTTTTTTCCCTTTTTGACTTGTGGCACCCCACGCGCCGGTGCCTTTCACTTCATGGCACGCCAATAGTGCCCCTAGTATTTTTTTTACGAGATAGGCCCTTTCCCTCAATTTTGTTGTGTTCCCCTGTTCGTGGCCGAAAGTTTCTCTTTATTCCTTTTTCCGCTCGCGCCGCGCCACATCATTATTTATGATTCAGTCTTTGTTTTACCTTCCTTTCGTATGGGGTTTTTTTTTCCTCGCTTCGGCTAACTGGATTTTTCCCTTTCTGATCGTGTTCGCTGGGGATTGATGTCGGATACTTTGTGCGCCTTCGCCACTGGAATTCTTGGAGAAAGACTTACCCGAAGAGGACCTGCGGGTCATGCTTGGGCGATTTTCTGTTTTTTTTTTTTTTGGGCTTTTCCCCCCAGTGTCCCCGCGACGTCTTTCTTCTCTTTTCCCCTCGGCTCGAGGGGAGAGTCGAGACCCCCCCTTTTTTGCATGAGGTTCGAATCATAGACGGGGCATTTTTTCAGGCCTTTGAAGTATTGCCACTCCAGATGCGTAACTTTGTACATTGCCTCCCCGCTCGACTTGGCCTCTTTTTTTTTTTTTTGATAACGTTTTTAGACGAGAGGCGCGTCTCCACAGCTCTTCCCGATCGTCCCCTTCCGCTGGTTTTTTCTGGCAGAAGCGAGTGTTATCGGCCTGGCTTCTTTTCTTCCAAGACTCAGAAACGTGTGCTCCGGTCTTACCCTTTTTTTTTTTCGAAACGATGCGCCACAGAATTCCCCCCTCCTTCAAACCACCGAGTCCCCGTTTGCGCGGATCACCGAAAGAGCCCTTTCCTTGTCTTTTTTTTTTTAAGCGTTTCCGGGGCTGCCGGCAGCTCTCCTTTTTTTTTTCAGTTTGACGGCGAGCGACGACCTCCTTTCGCGCGAGTATCTATTTTTCCTTTCCCTTTTTTCTCTCTCACTCTCAAGGAAAGGGCTTCTCCGTCTCCTCTCCCCCAAAAGCCAAGTGTTGCTGCGCCCTTCAGCCCAGGGCCAACGCTCCCAAGAGTTTCTCCAGCCCTTTGTTTTCGAGTTGGCTCGTTTTCTCTTTCCCTGGGAATCTTTTGTGGGTGAATGCTTTGGCATCTTCCCTCCCTGCTTAAGCTTTTTTGGAAGCGCGCACCTTTTTGAATTTTTTCTTTATTGTCGTTTTCCCCTCTCTCCAGTTATTACCCTTTTTTCTCCAGACACGGGCTACTAAACCTTTCCACGGTTCTTGCTTATAGTGCACCAATCTTTCCTCGAGTCTTCCCTTCCTTTCTTGGGCTCCCCAGAGAGCTTCCCCGTTGGCCCCAAATTGCCCTTATCTTGCTATTCTCCTTTTCCCGCGGTTATGGCCCGTTCTATGATGACCTCCTCTTTCCCAATGTTTTAATTGATTCTAGGCTTCCTCTCCCAGGTGATTCGTTCCCCCCCCCCCACACGCCTGTCTTCCTCCCTTTTCCGAGGAAAACACGTCCAGCCACAGTCCAGTCTCGCCCAAGAATGAATCCAGAATCTTCCGCAACGCCTGAACTTTCTTATCAAGCCCTCCTTTTACCCGGCCTGAACCAATTTCCCCCAGACATTCAAGACGCGACCACTTTTCCCTGCCAGCTCCGTTACGCAGACCCCCAACGGCCAAGGACGGCCTCCCGCGCACCTCCCCCTTTTCTCCCGCCTTCTTTCCCTTTCCTTATGCTGTTTTCTCCCCTCCTTTCTCCCGAGATAAAAGTCATAGCTAGTCCTTTTGCATTTTTTTTTCTCTTTATTGACTGTGTCGCGGACTCTCTCCCATACACCCTCCCTTCTACTTGGCACTATGCGTTCCCTTCCTCCCCCTCCCTGCGGTTGCCTGCACTCAACGACTCCCATCCTCTCTAAAAACCCCAGAGGCGAATCATCTACCAATTTTCCTTTTCCTTAACTTTTCTCCCTCTCGTCCGGAAATTCCCCATCGTTTCTTATGGTTTTTTAAAGTCGATCCTAACGTCCTTCCTTATTTTCATTTCCGCTTTCCTCAAAATCGACCTAACCTTTCCCCAGCTCTGGAAGACGTCCCTTAAGGCTTTTCTTTTACCCCACAGTTCAGGTAGGTATACTGCGTATCTGGAACCCTTCCTCCCCTTCCCCAACAATGGGGTCGGCGCCGCTCAACCCCTACCGTCCCTTCTTTACGCGCCCAACGGAATAACCCACCAAGATCTCTCCCGTCCTTCTAGGCGTACTCGGATTCGCATCACGGGCCTCGGCAGCTTTCATCCAGTCCCACCGACCCCTTCCTTCCCCCCTTTCACTGTCCATTTCATTAGAACGACCTTCTCCTCCTTTTCCTCGAGGATCGGTAAGATCTCTAAGGTGCCCTCCACTTTTTCGATTTTTGAGCCTTATTGATTCGGTGTCTTCCCTTCTTAAGTACAACCTGCTTCTTCCTGTGTTTCCCTATGTTCATTTTCCCTCCCGACAAAAGCTAATTTCAGGCGATTTTCCCCTCCCCCCCCCTTCAATCCGTCCCGCAAACCCTCCCATTCCTTTGCATTACCTAGTTATCGTTTTTTAATTGTTGAAAACCCGCTTCTTTTTTGGCAACCTCGAAGTTTGCCTCTCTTGCGCTTGATTCCAATTTGCAATTCGAGTTCACCGAGACTTCTAGTTCAGACTCCCCCCCCCCCCCCTCCCGAGATATACATCGATAATTATTTACCATTCCCCCTCCTTAAAAATCACGCGGTCCTTTGCGGCTCTGGTTTTAGCCCCCAGTCCCGCCCTTGACCCCTTCTCCATAGACCAAGATCACTCAGCCTTTAGAAGAAAGATGGCCTTTTTGAACGCCGTCCTGGTCCCCCCCCCCCTTTCCTGTGCATTTTAAAACCGTCGGGCTTTTTTTGGCTCGTCCACACACGGCCCCCCCTGAACCTTGGCATCTCCTTTTTCCTTTTCTCCCCCCCCCTGCTCTCCCTAGCCCCCACTGTCCTCCTCCCTCAACTTTGGCTGGATATTCTTATTGTTCCTTTTCCCACCAAGAAAATTCGCATTCGATCCCTTCTGCGCTCCCCCACTTCTTCAAATCTTTTTTCTTAATGTTCGTCTTAGATTATTTCTTATTTTTACTCATGACTCCGTTTTTTTTCTCTTTATTCCTATGACGGAACCCCGAAAAGAACCACCGCGATTTATTTCCGATACCTTGTTAGCAGAGGGGAGAAGATCTTTTTCTGTGGCCGATGCCAATCCCTTCTCTATCCAGCCCGCGTTAGTCTGGTCAGGGTTTTCCGGATGGTATTCCCTCCCTTTCTTTAGGAAAGATCCTTCTACGGTTCGGCTTTTGGTTTTTTTCCCTTAAGAAACGGTGTTTTTCTTCCGTTTCACTTTGGATGGAATGGCCGGTTGCGTTGAATGCGATGACGCGGCTTTTCTGGCTGATTTCCTCCCTAGTCTCCCTTACCCCTAGTTTCCGCCGTAAAGTTCTGGCTTTTTCCCCCCAGCGCTAAACGCGGACGAAGTGGACCGTTTCTCTTTTTCCCCCCTTTCGAACCTTCCTTTCCTGTGCCTAGCTCATTTTTGCCTATAGGGGGGGTCGTCCCTTCCCGTTCACATGGAAATCGCGCCTCTTCGGCCAACTCCCCCACACGACCTTTTCCCTCCTTATTTCCCGACCTTCCTTCACGGTATGGTTTGCGGGCCTAGTCAGTTTTTTCTTTTTCCGCTCTTGAAAGTAGCTTGGCTTCTGGGTCAGTAAACCACAGGACGGCATCTTCATTCAATTGGAGCCAGAACTAGTTCCCTCCTTTTTCCCCTCCTCGCGGGACCACGCTTCGTTGAGGTTTTCTTACCGGTTTATCCTCGAGTTCAGGTCAACTTTTCTTGTCCCGCTTGGCCGTATGGCTTCTTCATTCTTTCTTTTTCTTTTTTCCCCCCAAGGGGAGAGTTTTTTTCCCTCTCTTTTTTTACTACATTCTTCGCCCACTTTTTCTTCTCTCTTGGTGATGAAGTGTTGCGTCTCAGAGTTTTTCCCTTTCTGGGTGGCCGGCGCCTCCACCTTGAAATGGCCGGCGCTTACATCTGGTCCCCTGACGAACTGAGGTTCCCCTCCTTCATTTGCGGGGCTTACCGGTAGAGTCTGGCCATGTGAAGTATGAGTTGATGTCGTGGAGAAAAGGTAGTCCTTGAGTATCCTCGACTCACGCCAAGGTTGTGCTGCCCTTTTCAAGCCTATTTTCCGGCGTTTCTTTCCCATTTCGCCGGAATTAACCTTTGTCGCTTAGTGTTGCTCCCCTTTTTCATATTATATGGACGCGGAAGTGCCCATGATTGGAACCTCTCCCCCCATTCTCCCCGGCATGTTGAAACCTAGTATTTTTTCCTCCGGACGATAGGCGCCGAAAAAACTTTTTTTTTTTTTTTTTGGGGGGGGGGTTTTGGTGGGGGGGGGGGGGGGGGGGGGGGGGTGGTGTTTTTTTTTTTTTTTTGGGGGGGGGGGGGGTTGGGGTGGTGGTGGGGGGGTGGGGGGGGGTTGGGGGTTGGGTTTTGGTTTTGGGGGACCACCCACTCGTGTGTATTTTTCCCTTTATTTCGGTATCTTATCGTTAGACTCTTTTTATGAGGCGCGCCGCGCATCTCATCACCTAATTGGAGAAGGTATTTGGACTCCTCGTTTCGGACCTTTGTCCTTCCTTCGAGTCGGTTTTCCTTTTTTGTGGCGGTGAGCGTGTTCGCGGGCTTGTTTCACTTTTTCTATCAGTCTTCTTCGCCGGTCAACTATTTTTTTTTTCCACGGGGGAGTTTTTCTTGAAGTTTCCTCTTGGTCTGACCTTTTTCTGTGTTTCTGCTTCCTTGTTTTGAAGAGTTGCGCCCAAGAGCTTGCCCCTTCTTCTCGGGAGCGTCCGAGAATCAATTGCTTTTGACATTCTTGTCGTCCCATAGAAGAGGGTTTTCCCCCCTTGAAAGGTCCTTGCCTTTCCCCCCACTTTTAAGATGCACGGGTTCCTTTTTTTTCGCAATCGACTTGATTTTCCCAGAACTTCTTCTTTTCCCTTGTTAGGCAGCGGTTCGACCCTCCTCTCCTTCCCTCCGAGGACGTGTATGGTTGGTTTTTCTTTTGGAGTGAACATGGCTGCGTTAAAGCCGCCATACCCTTCCCCCCGTGTGCTCCTTAATTCCTTGTGAGCTGATTCGCGTACGATGCGATTCCTCCCAGCTTCACCCCACCTCTTTCGAAGTAGCCCCCAGCACTTCCTAGCCCCCTTTTCGTTTTTCTTACCGGTTGGCAAGGTTTCGTTCCGGTTCTCTGTCCCCCAACCTTGGCGTTAAGGAACGGGGGTATTCTTTTCTACGCAGCCACGTCGGTAATCCTTTTTCCCATCCCGTGTTGTTTTTCTTTCCCTCTCGAAAGTGGCGTTTCCCCCGCTGTTCCCTCCCACTGGTCGCACGTGCCCGGCCCGGGCCTTGACCCCCCCCCTTTTGATCCTCCCTGTTTCTTTTTTTTTTTTTTGGGGATTCGCACTTTTTTGGTTTTTTCAGGCTTGGAATCGGGGTCCCCCGATCGAACTTACGTTGTTGTGCTAGCACAAGGTTGTGTTCTTTTTTTTTTCACTGCCTATCCCGCGGCTTCAAGCCTTCCTCCCTCCTGTTACTAAATCCTCGTTATCGACGGCGTCTTCTCCCCTCCCCTCTTGCGTTTCTTCACTTTCCTTCTTCTTGGGTTTGCAATTTTTGCCGACAACGTTGCCCTGGCAATCTTTCTTTCTGTACAAGATGGAGATGCCCCTTGCCCCGATTTCCCCCCACCTATGATTAGACTCTCTGGCAACCCCCTAGGCCTATCTCTCAGGCTGCTTTTTCCCTTTTCGCATCTTTTCCCCTGAGGCACACGGAGCTGCCCCCCTTCGCCACCCCGCAGGGACCCGAAGACGCTCTCCACCCCTCCAAAACCCCCTAATCCCAGTTCAGTCTTTTGACGGAATCTGGATCCGCCCTTTTCTTTTTCCCCCCGCCCGCTACCGTGTTCATCTCACGCAAGCTCAGACGCCTAAGCTTACGGACTACAACGTTAACGGACGGCCATGTTTCCCCCCTTCCCCTTCATCGCGTTCGCCTTTAATGATTTTCCGTCCTCTGATAGGCCGCTCGGCGCGCCTCTCCCCCCCTATCGGATTCCCAGCCGCGATGTTAGTGCACGTTGACGTCAGGTCTTCCTCCCCTCCCTCGTTCGAAATAGGCCTGCCCCCCCTGCCTTGCTGCATTGAAGCCTCCCTCCTTGTTTCGAGGACTGTTCGGACTCCAATTTCTTTGCATGTGCATGAAGTTCTTTATCCTGCCCGGTCTCATCCGGATCCCTGATCTTCCTCAGATTATGGTTGTCTCTCTGGCATCACCCCAGTGTGGCAATACAACGTCCATGCCCCGGACGCCCCCCTTTTTTTTTCTTTGATGACGCCTAGCGTACCCCTTGCTTATCCCTGCGTCTCATACATTATCCTTTCCCTTCTCATGATCATATGCCGGTTTCGTCTATCCCCCACTGCTCCTCGTAAATCACGATGCTGAAGGTGACAATGGCGTGTATTCTCGGTCGCATCTGACAGACATCTTTATAGTCCGCCTTTTCTTACTCCTTTTTCTGAGCTCTACCTCTTTCGCCCCGTATTCCGCTCTTCTGTCGGGCCCTTGTAACTTACATCAGGTGGTCCGATGCCCCACGTTTTTCTTATGGACCGCTCCGTCTCCACGCGACAACGCTATCATCCCGCCGCCACAGTCCCCCCCCACCCCTCTCTTCGAGGGCTTTTCCCCAGATTTGACTTTTCCCTCGCGTCAGCCCCCCCCTTCCTGCATCTCTCTCTTTTTATTCCGACCACTCGAAGCGCTTGTGACCGAGTCGGAGAAGCTTCCCTCCCTTTCCCAAGGTCGCGTCACAATACGACCCTTTTCCGACCCCATCAATAATTACCCTTGCCAGGGCCGACTCCATTCAGTGCAACAACTGACCCTTTCCCCCTTGTTTCCAACTTCTGATACCGGTAAGGTATCTCTGCCGTTTTTTCGTACCCACTTCGTGACAGATTTTGTCCCCGTTGAGCTCTTTTTTTCTTGGACTCCTTTTTTTCTGCTCCACAAGAGTTCCATATGACCTCTGGCTTTCCTGTGTGAGGTTCCGCGCGCTGCGACCGAGACCTTGCTACTTCTCCCCGTTCCCTCTAATTTAGGTCCCTCGAAGCATATGACTGTTTCGATCCATTACCGGCAAAGTGTGGCCGTCATCCCCCTCCGAGTCTGATTTGTTGCGTGCCCACGACTCCCGGTGCTTGTTGGCTATTCATGCCGCCCCTCCCCCGGCCTCCCTTGTGACTGTCCGCCACACTTTTTGTATTCCATACATTGGATTCGGCGTCTTTAACGAGTATACGTCCGACCTTTTTGAATGCCCGCAAAATAGCCGGGCCCCGCTCCCCTTTCGCCTTTCCGTTCAAGACACTTCCCGCGTCCACTCTTCCTGGCTCAGTTGAGCACCATTTTCTTGAAACTCTTCCACTGATTGTCCTTTCCCCTCGCAGCCAGCCGCGCCGATACGAACTTCTTCCGGTCCTTTCCCAAAGCCAGCACCGGACCATCCTCCAGTTTAACGTCCTCTCCCCGTTGCGTTCACACCACACTTACCGGGCTCTCCTCTTTTTCCCCTAGAATTGTCTTTCCCCTCCCTCTCCCCCACCCTCCGTCAAGCGCTGCACGCTAGGTTTTCTTTCTGGGCTCCCGTGCCTACCAATACGCATCTCAGGCTCCCGTCTTCTTATCGAGAAGCCCCCGTTTTTTTTTCCTTCCCCCCCCATCGGCTGCTATTGTAATGTATGTTTCATCCCTCTTCCTCTCATCTTTTTTCCTCCTCGCCGTGTAAGGTGAGTCCTATCGTCCCCCGGACGAAATTACCTCGCATTTATTCATTCAACTTGCGCCCGCTGCGGTCTTTCTCTAATGGAATCTTTTGTCGTTTCCTTTCCCCCCCTTACCTCGGTCGTACAGCCGAGTTCGTGCGTGCTTGGCCCTCTTTTCTTTTCCAGCAGTATTGGGACTCGATTCACGCGATTTTCGGGTTCCGTGTGGTGTTTACTTCCCCCAAACGGGATCGACGTTTCTGCCTGTTTTGCCTGTGCTGGCGTTGCGCGGATCACGTCACTTTTCGTTCGGCTCTGTTTGCCGAGCTTCGAGTCGCTCCCGTTCCAGTATGAGGTTTTTTCCTCTTCTTCGTCCGCTAACGGGAAGAAGTGGACCGCTTTCTTCTTCTGTTCCCTTCACCCCAGGAGCGCTGTGTCCTAGCTTTGGTGTCTTCTGCCCCTCTAGGTGAGAGTCGACTCGTTGATCCTGCACCCCATTTTCTTGCGATCTTCAAAAAATTATTCTTTTCCCCCCCCCCGATAATGGTCTTGACCGCAACATTGACCGATGACTTTGCACACATAGTTTTCCCCCGTTGTATTTTTTTTTGCGTGGCGCTGAGCTTTTTCTTCCAGACTTTCTTGGAAAATTTCTTTACAGTCCATTGTGGCTTGTTAATATCCCAACCACCGACGTGTAAAGCATGTGGAATCCCCCTCTCCGTCAGTCTAGTAAAACATTCCTGTTCCCGACTCCCTCTCTTTTTTTCCAGCTTAGGGCCCCGGAGGTCTTTTTCCTTTTCAGGATTGAGCAAGTAAGATTCCTTGAAGTTTGTATTCATTCATGGGTTATTTTATTTGAAGCTATCCTTTTGCCAGGCCCGTGGCTCTCTTTTTTTTATACACTCGCTTCGCCTCTTTCCCTTTTTTCTTCTTCTGTTGGTGATTAGTTGTTGCGTCTGATCGTTCCTCCCTCTGTTGCTCCCGCAGACCCACAGGGTTAGATTTGATCGCAGATCGCTCCTGGTGGGATTGCAGCGACCCCGACAAGGCATTCCAGTCCCCTTAATCTTTGGTGGTTTTTCCATCTGGTTAGGAGATGGCTCATTTCATACCTTCCCTGAAAGGTACTGCGGTTGATGCTTGTCTGACGTACCTCCATCCCCATCCAAGTTTCGTTATTTCCCTTTCCCCTTTTTCATAGCGCTTCCGGACCGCTTTGCAAGTCCTTCCTGGACAAATATTTGTCGTGTCAGAGGAATTTTCGAGAACAGATATAAGCGCCTTGGACTTCCCTTTGTTTTACCACGTCTCCGCCTTGCTCTTCTCGAGACATCCTATTTTCCTTATTTTCCCACTATTCTCGTCCGCGGTTCTGATGATGCGAAGATAGTTCGGCCGGCCCCCTTTTGGGCTTTTTTGGGGGGGGGGGGTGGGGGGGGGGGGGGTTTGGCTTTTGGGGGGGGGTTTTTTTGGGGGGGGGGGGGGGGGGGGGGGGTCCCTCCACATCTCATTGACAAGCTTCTCTTCATTTCTTTCTCGATTTGCCCTGCGTTTGTTTCTCTTAACCGGCAGAATCCGGAGCAAGGTCGTGTTAAAGCTGCGCGGGTTTCGTCGGGCCGTTTCGCTTCGTCCCCTGAGCCTTGTTTCGGTGCTTTTAGCACGTGTTCGCTTTTTAATGTTATACTGGTGTCGATCGTTATCTTTTCCCCCTTTTTTCTGAGAAAGACGCTTTTTCCCCGTGTGAGTGCTGTCTCTTCATCTGCGTGGTCCTGATTCGTTGTGGCGTCTTTGGGCAGCCCGCGGAGAGTTTGCGTCAATCTCTGTTTTTGGCAGCAGCGGCGGGAGATTCTTTTAGAATCAATGCATTTTTTTTCCCTGAATTTCGAAATCATAGAAGATCCAGGGCAAGTCCATCTCCATGTTAGAGTTGGCCCGTCAGCGTTTTTTCGGTCGAGCCGCGGAGCTGTTTCCCCTTCTCCGTGTTAGAGCATTGAGGGGTGGTGCGGATTTCCAGCCAGATAGACCCCGATCGTAGCTTGAGTAGCCTTTCTGGCGAAGCGCTTAGTCTTGTCTTGGAAAGCCGCCCCTGACAGTAATTTTTTTTTTTTTTTCCCTGGTGCGCGCTTCGCGTACGACGCTCCGCCCCCAAGCCTTAACCCACCGAGTCCTTACCCTAGTAGATCCCACCTGACGGTTGCTACCCTTCTTTTTCGCGTTCTCGTTTACCTGGTGCTGCGGTGAGCGTAGCCCGCCGTTTGACACCTTAAAGCGCTCGGGCGGGCCCACCGAATCCACGTTTCGATGCTCATCTCGCTCTTCTTTCCCCTCCAAGTTGTGTTTGTTGTCCTTCTCAATTTATTATAATCGACGGAAATGAGCTTCTCCACCCCCCCCTGCTCCGCAACGGCCAAGTTGCTGCTTGGCCCCCTTGGACGACAAGGAAATGAACTTGCACTTCCCGTGCCTGCCGTCTTTTCTTTTGCTGTGATATAATTTGAAATGCGTTTTTGTTTGGGAAGGCTTGGCACTCTCATGCTCCTCCATGTACGAGCCCTCGCGTGGTGCCATCGATGCTGCGCACTTTTTCCTTTTTTTCCTCTTTCCCCGCCTCTACCTTTCTCCCCGACCCTCCCCCCTTCTAGCCACAGGGCCTACTACCACTCTTTTCTGGGTCCTTCTTATATGTGAACCCAGGTTTCTCCCCTTCTCCATTTCTTTGGGTTGCACTGCATTTTCCTTTCGTCCGGCAACGCTTGCCCTGGCCCGCGGCATTCACAGTCTCTTCTCGCGGGATGGCCCCGACTATGCTCTTCATTGGCCCAAATGCAATTGACCTTGAATTTTGCTTGCCCACAGCTATTGGCGTCACTGTTTTTCCCCTTCGCCGCCAAACAGAAAGTATCTCCTGACCTCAGAATTCCTCCTCCCCGCAAGCCCACGGTCTTTCTCCTGAAGTCAAGTTTCCCGGTTTTTGTGATCGACACCTTCTCCTCCGCGAACGTGTCCTCCCCCGCCACCGGAAATTTCCCCTCTCACTGAAGGGCCAGGACGTTAAACTGACCTTCCTCAGCAGTTCTGGAAGTTAATGGAAGCTGGTTTTTCGGGCCATTGCCTCTTGCCTCTCCCTGATACTTAAGCTCCCCTTTTTCTTTTTCAGAATTTTCTTTCCTGTGTATTAGCACTTCTCCACGCGAGAGCGGGTTGGTCCCCCCCCCCGCACCCCCCCCACCCCCCCGCCAGCCCCACGGCAATATGCCTGGCATTTTTTTTTTTTTTTTTTTTTTCCAGTACGCTGGCAATGCGCGCGTGGTTGAGCCCTTCCTCCCCTTCCTTCGGCATATTATAATATGTTATCTGTCCATCTTCGCATCAGAGCACCCCTTTTCTCCTTGCGACATGTCAAACTTCTCATCTCTGTGACGTCTTATTTTAGCAGGTGTTTCAACTTGGGAAAGTCTTCTGGAGGAGTCAAGGAAACGCCCTTCTTCGAACTCTTCCCCTCTTTCATATGGACTTTCCCCACAGCTTTTTGTCCCAGATACGGTTCCCGCTCCCATGCCGTACTTTTATTTTAAGTCTTTTCAATCACCTGGGAGAAGAGCTTTGACCCATGAGACGCCCAAGGCGCACCTTTTTTTTTTGCGCGCCCCATGCTCGTTTCATTCCCGATAATCACGCATACAAACGTCCAGCACCCCAGGATCTCTCCCGATATCGATCTCGGAATCTCCCCCCCCCTCGCCCTCCGGGCCTCGTCAACTTCTTTTTTACAAACATTCACTAGCCCCTGGCACCATGTGCTTCCCCCATCCCTACGTTCTCCCTGTCAACTCGTAGATCTTATCCTCTTGACCCTCAACGACGCATTGCCCCCTTTCGAGCCCCTCCGACTTCCGGTGGTTTCCCAATGACCCCCAATCGCCTCCCCCCCTTTTTTTTTTTTTTCTCTCAGAGCCAGGCCTCCCGCCCAGAGCAGATATCCCACGGTTGTTCGTCCCCGCCTGGACGCCCCCCCCCCTTACCCCCCCTTTCACTGACCCAAGTTTTCTCTTTCTCGGCTCCTCATGATGAAAGACCGGGTTGTTTTAATACCTTTTTTTCTGCCTCGCCTTTACTCCACTTGCAACGAGGAACGTATACTACTCCCTTTTCTCCTTTTTAAGCATTCCCAACCTCTATGCACAGCGCATCCAGTTTATAATTTTCACAATCACAGAAAGGAGACTTTTTTCCCCCTTTTCCTGTTGCGCCTGTTCTGTTCTTTCCTTTTGAAGCGTTTGACACTGCCTTTCCACTCTCTCCTGTTACCGTAATTGAAATGCGCGGCTATAGTGACTGCAACGCAGCATCGCCCAATGGACATATGTGAACGCCCCAAACCGAGCTTTCGTCGTCCCCCCCCTTCACCGACGCCAGGATCCTTTCCCCTCGAACCTAATGCCTCACCAACCCCGCCCTCTGAACTATTTGCGGATCTCGCCGCTATTTCCCCTTCGATTACCCAGAAAATTGCCGCTGCACCGGCTCCTAGTACCACCCAACTTTTTTTCTTCCTGTGTCCGTTTCAGATTGAATACC
>Ga0179593_1704199_pt1 | contig 18243 bp, 22 predicted proteins | sample CZODoug2_1_08_16_FD_185931 | JGI IMG/M metagenome (GOLD analysis project Ga0179593, IMG submission 185931) | Vadose zone soil fungal communities from Angelo Coast Range Reserve, California, USA - CZODoug2_1_08_16fungal (PacBio error correction) | ecosystem: Environmental > Terrestrial > Soil >... | reverse complement strand
GGCTTCCTCGAGCGGGCTTCCATCGGCCCCCTGGGAGAAAGCCCCACGACCTGCTCCCTTTTGCTGACGACCTCGCCGCAGCGCTCCTCCTACGACGTCGCAAACCGGATCAGGCCTTTCTCGAGCTGCTTGGTCTCCTCTTTTCCGCAAATGGCTGCGCCCTCCTCTTGGAGCACCTTTATAAGGAGAAGCTACCCGCAGACGACTCCCGAGGGGTTTTCTGGATCCGCACCCTCTCGGCATTAAGAGATTTCACTTCGAAGGACCCTAAAGGGCACGGTTTCCTTTCCCCACGGATTTCCCGCTCCTCTAGTGGCTGGCCCCTTCCAACGTTATCGTCGGTCCTCTTGAAGATCTATGCGCTAACCTGCTGCCTTCTTTCGGATAATCCCCCCCCTTGTGTTAGCTTCACCCCCCCTTCTAATGGTGTGGCGGCGATTACGTCCATTTTCTGATCTAAGTCTTGGCAACCCTCCCCTTTTTCCTGAGGCTGCTTATGCCCCGAGCGTCTTCCTCCTCAGCAGGCTATTCCCACACTTCAGATTTGAAGGCACCGCGTAGAACCTCTCCCCCTTCCTTTTTAGGTCACTCTGACCGCTTTTTTAGTGACATGACCTTTTCCTTCCCTTTTCAAATCTCAAGTGGAAAGTCCTACCTCTTTTCCTCCTAATCCCTTTTTTTTTCTAGATACCTTCCTCCAGAACGTGCGTAGATTTGAAAGCCCCGGATAGGCCGGTCATTCCCTTTCTTTCAGAGTGATTCCCCTTGCAACTTTCAAGAGAGTTCTGTTCTATCTCGTCTCGTGAATTACCCCTCTGAGCTTTTCCTTCTCCCTTTCCTTACGATCTATGTCGAAGGGCCTCTTCCGTTACCCCTTTTTTCGATTTCCAGGCCGCTACTCTCCCTTCCGTCATAGCCGCCCTTGAATTTTTCCCCCCCTTTTTTGCATAACACCTGTTTTATCTTCCCTACAAGCGAGGGCCTTCTCCCCATATGACCAGCGCCCCTATACTAGACAGACGCGATACCTTTCCCCTTGCCAAAGCCCGGCATAGTTCCTCTTCCCCCCCCTTTCCCCCAGTAAGTCAAATTCTCTCCCAGTTCCTTTAGGGTAACCCCTACGTCTGTTCTGCATCGAGTGTGTTTCCTCCCCTCGCCCGAAGCCCCGCATACTTTCCCCCCTTTGCGGATTTCTCGTTCTCTCTTCCTTTCCCCCTCCTCGGGGTCGGCCCCCAATTTCCCCAGAGAAAGTTAAGTCCGAAGACCTTTCCATCCTTAAGCGAAAGGACTTTTCCTGTCGAATGCGTACCCAAAGAGGCCTCTTCTTAAACTTTTCCGCAGAGGTCAATTTTCGCTTAGTTACTTTTTAGTTCTAGCGAGGAACCCCCGACCCTTCTAGCACGGATCCCCTTTTTACTTCTTTGGCGAAGGGCCTACTAAAATCAGCACTCGCTGCATCGCTCCGAGACCTTTGGAAGTCCTCTTCCCCCCTCCAAGGGTTCCCCGGAAGATCTTTATGGTGGGCACCCGAGATAGCTGGTCTCCTTTTGTAAGCCCCTTCTTTTTTCCTTAGGATAGTTCCTTCCCTAGGCCCCAGCCCATGAGGGACGATGTTTTTTCCGCTGGCCCGGCATTTTCCCCTAACGTGCTTAAAGCAGCATCCCTCTCCTTATAACCGGTCCCTGACAATTTGAAGGCTCCCGCGACCCCTTTCAGGATCGAAGCGGTCAGGTCTCCAAGAGCTAGCCGATCTCATGGTGCCTATGCTTTTTGTGTGTTATATGGAGTTCTATACCAAAAAACCTTGCCTTTTTGCCCCTCGAAAGTGAGTCCCTATCGGAAAACCCTCCCCCCCCCCGCTAAATTTACCTCCGAGCGGATCTTTCCTCAGCTTCTCCCCCCTCCCGTGAATGGATAGTGGAGCGACCCTTCTCTCATTTCTCAGGCGCCCCCCTCCTTCTCCTCTTTCGGTTGCATTCCCTGTACAATCTTTCTCCCCCCGGGAGATGCTGGAAGCAAAGCCCTTTTAGCGGTCCAATAAAGAAGATGCGCCTTCCCATTCTCCCGAAAAAAATCTTTATATGGCGAAAGCTCATACGAATCAGTACCTATAAAAGAGGCTTTTCTTTTCCATAGGCTTGCTTAGTATCCCCTTCTTTTTTCGAAGATCGACGCTCTCTTGTGAGGCCCCCCTGTGAGCGTCTGACAAGTCTTGATTTTTCGAGATAATAGCTCCCTTGTAGTCTCCCTTACTTTGATTCTTCCACCAGCCAGGTTTGCCCCCTCATCGCCGTCTATAGCTTCATGGAGTTTTTCTATAATAGCCCGCCTTTTTCCTCAATAAAGTCCGTTGGTTTGACAGAATTCTATTATCTTACACCCCGACAACCTCCCCCCCCTTGAGGACGGAGATCTGCGGTCCTCTCAGGTGACCTAACCCTTCTTTTCTTTTTGAAGTGGTTTCCAATCCATCTACAGATCAGTGATGTATTCCCTCCTTGATACCCCCCAAAGGTTAAGTTTAAGGACCAAATTATAAGCCCTATCTGATAGAACTCTTTCCGGCCCTTCCCCCTCTATCGAATAAGTCCTCCAGGAAGTACTCACCTTGAGATCTTTTTTCCCTGAGAGAAGAGTCTTTCTTGGGCTCCCCTTGATCATCCTTTCTCCAGAGACTTGGTACTGTATTATTTTCCCAAATCGGGCCCACAAGGATTTACTCATCCCTTTTTTTCGGCAGGGCGGATCTTCCCTCTCCAGTTTATCTCCATGATAAGTTTCCCGAAACACCCTCTTTGCAATAAGATAGGTTGTCCCTTCCTTTCGCAACAGATCCTCTTCCTCTCAGAGAGAGAACCTTCGAGCTTTGAAGGTGTGGAAGGCTTCCAAGATGGCTTTGCATTCCTTAAAGAATTCCTTCCCCCCCAATTCCTCCCGCTCCCTTGGAGCGTTTCCAACAAAGTTCCCGCCTCCGCGGAATTTAATCGAACTTCCCCCCGCTCACCCTGCTATAAGTAGATTGACATCGCTACTTTTCTCCAGAATTCCCTTCCGGACGGGATTTCGTTTAGAATTACTTATCACGGGAAAACTCCCTCCCCAGAGATCCCGTTCGAGTTTCCTTCGGACTTTCTTACGGAAGAGGAACGATCCCCTTTTACCCCTGAATGAGCCCCCCCCCCCCGAGCTCCCAACTTGAGGTAAACCTTATCTAAGCTTTTTCATAGAGGTCGGGGGGGGCCAGCTTAAGGCCCCTTAGGCATCGACGGTGCCCCGGCAACCTGCCGAGAAGGCCCTCCCATGGCCTATTCCCTTTCCCGGGTGTTACTATTCATCAGTAGTTCCCTGTCTTCTGTTCTCCTTTCCCCCAATGTACACGAGACTGACAGTCTTTTCGCATTCCCCGACGACTTGCGAATCTGAAACGGAAGTACTTGTAACTGTCTTTTTTTTTCAGAGACGTGTATTCGATTCCCCGAAGGGAATGCGTACTTCTCTAAGTGTCCTGATGTTCCTCTCCCCATGCTCGTCCCACCCGGGAAGACTCTGTTTTAGGGCCGGCTTAGGAGGGACTGATTCCGGTCTTTCCAGAAGGATCCCCGAGTCTTTGAGAGATACTCTTTTCCTCAGAAGAAGTTGGCCCTTCGAGAGAGCCCATCCTCCCTTTGGGTTGGATTTGCCCAGGAGAACCTGGAATTTCCCCTCAGAAAGAAAGATCTGTTAGTCCGGGGGCTACGCGCTTTTGAAAGAATATCTGCAGTCCCCTCCTCACTCAGGAAGGCTTTCGCCGCCTATGTCGTTGGCCCAAGTTCAATTAATTCTTGTCCCATAGCGCATGGCTCATGCTGTCCTGTCCTCGATGTATGCCGATTAACATTCCTTCAACGACCTCCGTACTCTTCTGAATAGGACCCCCCCCCAGGCCGTCCATCCAGAGAAAGACTCCCCTTGCTAGGCAGTTTGCCGCTTTTTTCCGAATTGCTCTTGCTCTTTCAAACACCTCCCTCCAGATGCGCCCCAATCTCTCTTTTTACAAGAACTTCATCGCGAGGATCATTCTTTCCCCCCTGTTTGTCCAGTGACTTCGGGGGGGTTTTCCTCACAATTCTTACTCGCCCTTTCCTTCTTGAAAGAAGATTTCTCACCTGTAGTAGGACTTACCCTATCGAAAGTACTCTTCATGCGCTCCAATTTTTTTCCCCCAAAGATTCAACTGAATTAATTTCTTCGGTGCCGGGTGGGCCTTCTTTACGGACGCGAACTTCCGGGCGAAGAGACTCAACGTATGGCAAGAGCTCTTGTGTGAAAGAAAGGGCGCCCAGAATCTCCTGAACTGAAAGCAGCTTGTTCAGAGACGACCCTTCGAAGGAGCTCGCCGTTTGAGGAGATTCCCTGATTACCTATTTCTTTTGTGCGGGGAAATTTTCCCTCAAAACCGATCGCTGAGCTAATTTTTTGTTTTTTGGGATGGATGTCTCTTTCCCCCTGTAAACGCCCCCCCCCCAGATTTCTTTTCCCCCTTAGGGCCGAAACCCTTCCATTCTTTCTGAGAAATCAGGCGTTTCCCCTCCGTTCCGGTCTCCTTTTTCCAAGCGATGGCTTGAGAACGTCCCCGCGACGCTTGCCCTTCTTTGACAATTTTTCTCGTCACCTTGCGGCTCGTCCCCAAGATAGCAAGGGCCCCTCCGGCTACGGCCTTCTTGGCATCTCCTGCGGGATGTAGGCATTGATTTTTTCTTTCGCTTCTCTTTCCCCTCTCGGGAAGGGTCTCTCCCATGGTTCGTCCCCACCCTTAAGACCCCAGGTCCCTTGGTGCGCCCTCTCCCTTCCCCCTTCCCCCCCCCCCAATGAGCCACATTTTTTCGCTGGTGAATTCCAACGCCAACACCAAATCATCCGGTCTGAAATTCCCTCCCAAAATCTCCATTCCTCCCCGATGTCTCCTTTTTCCCAGGAAGATAATAGCCACCCCCACGTTTCTAGGAGTAAAAGAACATGCCACCCATCCCAGCGTTCCCCGGCCCCGCCAGCCCCCCCGATGCAATAGCCCCAAAGTCCGAAGGATTCCTTTTACTTCTGAACGTTCCGGCACGCTTCCACAAGACCGGATGGTGCCACCCCCCCCCCCCCCAACCCCCCCCCCCCCCCCCTCCCCCTTCCCAGGATCCGGCGATCCTTGGCGTCCCTATATATAACCCTCCCTTACCTTTCCCCCTTCAGTGCTAAACAACCCCGCCGTGGCGTTTCCCGATCCTTCTCTGAAAAGATTTCCCCTTTTTGAGCTGGGACGGAAGCCCCCCCCTTTTTCGTCCTAGATCCTCCCTGCGTGCTCCCATTCTCTCGACACTTAGAGAAGGTGAAGGACCTCTTTTACCCTCTGTCACACCTCCTCCGGCGCTTCCCTTTCTCCAAACTTGCAGGTTCTTCTCCAACCTATCAAGGGTTGGAGAATTTTCAAGTCCCCTCCCATGAGGAAGGGTTCCCTCTTCCTTTTCCCTTTTCCGGCAACCCGACCCCCTCAGGGGGCTTTCTCACGGGTTGATGATCCCTTTTTTACCAAAACGCTTCCCCTTTCCCTTTGCCCTTCTGAATTTTCCCCTCCTAACTCCCCTCTCTCTGATTGGAAGTTCATCCGCTCTAATAAGTCGGGGTTTGCACTGCCTCCAATTAAAGTGCATTGGGTTATATCTAAAATCCCTTCTATAGGCGATGCCAACTCTAGTCTGATCCCCCCCCTCTTCGATCCGAGTTTTTGGAGAGAACGAAGCTTCCCCCCCTTTTTCCGGTGATAATTCCCTTGTGTACCTTCTACGTGTGCGGAGGACCGACAGCCCCCACAAAAGCGTCACCGCACAGTCAAGAAGTTTTTTCCTTTGCGGTTCACCCACTCTATTCCGAATTCGCCTATTTCCTCCCCACGACTTTCCCTAACTTTTTTCCCTCCGAGAACAAGTCATAGGTCGCCCGTTTCGTGATCACCCGTGCCCCCTTGACAATCCTCCCATTAGGACCCCCTAGCCCCCCACTTCCAAGCAGGCTGTTCATAGGCCCTGGGCTAAGAAGCCCCGGAAATCCGGGCCCCCTTTTCCTCTTTCCTTGATCAGAGATCTGACGTCACTCCCTGGATCTTAAGACCCGCCCGAAAACTAGAAGCTTTCCACCCACGTTTGATGTCCCCCCCCTTTCCCCCCCAAGCCAGCCTCCCTATGAAGACCCCCCCTCTAGACCACCCCTAGCATCCCTCTAGCCCCCTGAGGAGAGATTTCCCTCCCCCGCCCTCCCCTGACTTAGATCCTTTTCTCCCCCAACGGGATCAAGCCCCCACACCCGAAGCCCCTGCCCCCCCTTCTGAAGAGCCCCCCCCCCCCCTTTTCCCGAGACCTTCCCCCCCCCCCCCCCCCCCCCTCCAGCCGCACCAATTGTTTTTTTCGTGCCCATCGTATTATGGACGATGGACCCCCCCCGCGCGGAATCCCCCGTCCCCCCCTCCTTCTCGATTTTGTTATTCGCAGTACCCCTTTCATCGGTACAGCCCTCACAGGATTCTCCCGCTGAAGATTTTTGCGTGGCCATTGACCCCCCCCCCCCCCCCCCCTATACGAGTAGGTCTATGGACTTTGATGGTCGCTGGAAGAGTTTTTTCTTGCCTCGTTCTTGGCGGGACCCCCCCCCCCCTGTGTTTTTTATCCTCATGGTTGTTGCTGGCGTCGATTAATTCCATTTCGTTTCTTCACCTCTTAAAGTGCCCGTCCCTTTTGGCTGAAACTTCTTCCTGCGTCTGAGCAGAAAGGACTCCTTTCCACGCTTAATGCTATATTTGTCCTTCCCTCCTGAGATACTCCTTTGAATTTTCCTTTGAGGTCACGCTGCCTGGTGTTGTATTCGGGACTATCCGTCTGTTTAATATAACAATTTTGAAACGCATTACTTTATCTCCCCTCCGGTTTTTTTTTTTTCTCTTATAAAGTAATGCCCCCCTTTTTTCGATTTGAAAGTTTCCCTCCGGGTTGTGCCTTTCCACCAAGAGGTAAGAGTGAACCCCTTCCTCTTTCCAATTACGCGATCTTTTTCTAGTCTCTTTACTTTTTTCCCCAGATAGCGATGACTGTGAGCCTTCGTACTTTATGCTTTTCTTCAAGGGCCTCCTTAACAGGAAATTTTTTTCTTTTTTGCAAGCCCCAACAGAAATGGCCTTACTTCTGCAGCCAGCAAAAACCCCCTCTCTTTTTCCCCTCAGGACGTCCCCCACCACATGGTTTTCCCGGCACATAAAATCCTCTTCATGACCTTCCATCTCCCCCCCCCTAAATAGACAGACCTTATACTCTTTTGGGAAACCTCCAAAATATAGCGGAATAGTTCCCCTCTAAGCCCCCATGCTCCCTTTTTTAGGGTAACTTTCCCCCGTAATTATCTCGTCGACCTCGGGGGGTCTTTCCATTCCGCCTGTCCCTCGGTCTCACCTTCGGCTTTCATAGGCATATATTCCACCCTTTTTTTTTTTTTTCCATAGGCACTCCCTTGACAGATCTACCCACCCCCCTCCGCCCGGCTTACCCGCATGCGGAAGGAGAATGTTCTACTCTTGCGACTCTCCGCCCCTTTTCTTCGTCAGCCCCTTTATCCTTCTCTTTTTTTGATTATTCTTTCCCAGTTTGGACTTTTTCCCCCGCCTCTCTTCTATCTCGAATCGCTCCTTTCTCCGGATCTTTTTGGCGATTCCCCAGTCTATGTAAAATCCTTCTTGCTGCGCTTTCGCCCCCTTTCAGAGAATTTTTCCCCTGTTCTTCCCCCCCCTTAATAACATTGTGCCATACCCTCACTATGACTTTTTTCCTCCCCCCCGCTATCGCTGTTTCGTAGTGACGCTCCCCTGCCTAATAGAGCTCTTTTTTTTCCTCCCGTGAACCCTCTAAATGCCTTCCGAGGGAGCATACTCTTGCTTCTTCTTAGCTCCGGCCGTGATAAGCGTTCTGCACCAACAGTCATCTCACCGTAAGCGTCCATCTTCCTTTCCAAGCTGGCATCGATATGTCAGGCACTTTTTTTGCAGACTTCCTTTCGCCTATCTGATTCTAGTGTTGCGGCTTCCAAAAAATGAACTTCCTTCTTCGCGGAATCGCAAGATAGGTCCTTTAATTACCTGCGAGCCTTTACTATGAAGAGACTCTCCTTAGGCGAAAGATGATTTTTCCCAGGGCAGTGCATCTCGTTGAGGGCCCAGAGAAGAAACCCTTTGGAGGCGCCCCCCGAGTTTTGTGCCTTTTTCAAACTTAAACAGATTCTTACCTTCGTAGTGTAGGAAACACTTTTTCTCGGGCTCCCCCGCCCCTCCGAAGCGGCGCAGGCCCCGAACTGAGAGGGGCTCCCCCCACTCCCCCTTAGCTTAATTCTACAAAAGAGCTCAGCCGACCCCCATCGAAGACGACCTTAGTATTCCCCTAGTGATATTCTTTCCATAGAAGGATTTTCCCCTTAAGATGCCCCTTTCTTTCTTTTTCCACCAGGTGAGACATAAAGGCGGTTATAGAGCTCCAAGAGATTCTTTCGTTCCGGGAATTTGTTATTTTCCCTAAAATGGTCTTGAAAAAATTCCTCGCATAGACAGGTCGTTGAGCCGATGATAGCCTACGAAGAACGTTTCCTGTAACAGTCCTTTGGGGGGGTGGTGGCCAGAAGGCCGATTAGAGTACTTAAACCGCACTTTCTTCCATCGTTGAGTCCTGAGATTTGTGGGTCAGTAGAAGGTGGCCTCCCCACCTTTCCTTTCCCGTTTAACAGAGGAACACGACCAAGTTTTTGAAGCCTTGGAGGACTCTTAGACATCCACCCCCTAGGAAGCTCCGTAATTTTAAGATTTTTATAAGGATCCCAGAGCCCCCCGCCTTCCAAGGAAGAAACTTTCCCTGGGCGAGATCTTCCGCTTATCGAGAATACTTTTCCCCCTGAGATTAACTCTCTTATGGTCGCTTTCTTGTGCTTCCCTTAGACTTTAGCCCATTTGTGCTTCGCCAACGCCCTCCGGGCTCCTCCCCTCGGGAACCGCCGGATTTCCTATTAAAGCGTGTATGCCCTTCATCTTCTCCGCTGCGTTTAGCGTCATTCTCCCGCCCCCCTTTTTTTTTCCCCAAAAATTATATGAATCCTACCCTTCCTCCTTCGACCCTCTTATCGATCCCTCATGTCAGAGCCCCCCCCTGCACCCCCTGCAGAGATAGGGATCTGGGGGCTTCCCGATGATTGGGTCTGTAAAATAAGGTTTTTTCCCCCCCCCCCCCATGGATGGCGTTTTTTTATCTGTGCCAAGTGATAGAGGAACCCTCCTTCCTTCTCAAGCCCAAACCCCCGCCGGAAACTCGTCCAAGCTCTTCCTTGAAGCGGTTTGGTAACCTTTCTTTTCCTCCCCGCCAAGCGGACGTTAGAATTCCATTTCGACTTCGAGAAATTCTCCCCCCAAATTCACGCGTCAGGGAGAGGTTTTTTGCGCGCCCCGATAATGGAAGTCAACCCCCCCCCGGAGCCTCGATCGTCGCTTCCCCCCCACCCCTTTTCCCCTGAGTGGTGCGCATTCGTTCTTCGGTGTTTCGGCATGCCTCATTTCGTTTCCTTCGAGCCTTGGAAACTCGATTCCCCTCGGGCCTATTGATGCCCTCTTCCGGGTTGCCTTCCTCAGAGGAAAGTAGGTCTCTTCTCCATTTTTCCAAAATGACTAGCACGAGAGGAAATTTCCCGCTATGTTATCCTCTGCCTCTCCCAGGAAGATTAATTCCTTCTTCGCACCGAGAGCTTCGCCCCCAACAATAATGGCCTTCCTCTCGTGTGTTCTTTGAGGGCTCTCCATGGCTAGTCCTTTTCCGATCTTTCTTGTTCTGATGGTGTGCCAGGGTCTCCTCTCCAGACTGAAACAGAGTTTCTCTCTCCGTGTGTCTCTAGAGACCCAGAAGCCCCCCGGTTTTCTTTGATAGAGTAGCCCTTGAATCCAGCGAACCGCCTTCTATGAATCTTTGGTCATGTGGATGCTATCATCAATCATATCAGACTTCCAAGGGTCCTTCGAAAGCCATGGTTGGAAGAGAATCCTCTCTAGTCGGACAATTCCGGTAACTCATGACAGCCCGCGGCGAACTAATTCCCTCTGTAGTTCTTTCTCTTTCCCATTGGTTGTCAAATTTACGAAACCTTCCCAGAAGCAGATCTGCTCAATTCTTAAAAACCCCGTAGAAGGAATTTACTCTACGAGCATGTGGGGATCTAGGGTGGGTTCGAACTTTCCGAAGCTAGTTGCCTGTGATTTCAACCCCATTATAATCCCCCCTCTCTTTTCGTAGCATCTTGAAAATCCCTTTTTCCTGCGTCTCGAATTCCTTCGCTTTTCCTTTGAAATCTATTTCTCGCCTTTTCTCTCCCGAAGAGTGCAAGAGCTTTTTTTTTCCCTGCTCCTTGCCAGCCTCCCCCTTCGCAAACTTCAGTTTGGTCGGTCCCCCCCCCACCCGATTCCTCTGACAGTTCTTTTTCTTTTACCGAGGGGTTTGTTTATCTCTTTTTTCCTAGAGGCATACTTTAAGAGAGAACCTTTTTTTTGTTGCACTCCCCTGAATCGGAGAGACACTCCCCCTGGGTTTCCCCCCCTCGACGCCTAGCAGACAGACTTAACAAATGCATTCTCTCCCGTTGCTCCCTGCTCCCTCATCTTTCTTCTTAGTCAGAGTTTAGAAATCAATTGCCAAAAGACCTTTCTTTTCCTTTAATTTTTTTTTTCCGTACCCCCTAGTTGGAGGCTCTTCATGGGGCAAGCCTCTTAAATTCGGCCTTCCTTTCCCGCAACATATCTGGGACCCGGCGTTTTTTGTTGGTCGAGACCCATCATCCCCAGCTCTTGATTAGAAAGGTTTCCTTCGACTTTACAAAGATACTCACCTCATCTTCATTACTTTACGCGATAAGGCTTATCCCTTTCCCTAGGCCTATATCCTGATCCCCCATGTCACAGGATGCTTTCCTCTAGATCTTATAAGCGAGAAGGTCTCCCCCTTCTTTTGTAGACCCCCCCGGTGGATACTAGGATCTTCCAGGGATAAGATGAGCCAGTGGGAGAGGTGTCAAGCAGGCCTCTCTTAAACCACACTCTTCTAACTCCCCCCCAAAAGCCAGGGTTCTTCAAATTTCCCTAAGGAACTCGCAACCCCCCAAATAGAAGTTCCCCCCCCTTTATGCCCCGTATGCCCCTTGCCAAAGAGCATCGCCGAACCTTCTCGGACGACCTTCACAGACTTACCTCACGTAGGCTTTCGGCGACTCACCGTCCCGCTTTCCCGCTTCTTTTTTTTAAGCGCTTGGCCTTTCTGTTTACTCTCCCCGGACCATCTACGCTTGACGAGCTGGAGAGATCCCTTTTCCCCCCCCGAAAAAGAACGCTTTTTGAAAGCTGAGAGATTGCGAACAATCGCCGGAGTTTCATCTTCTGAGCCCCCCCCCTGGCTCTCGCCGGGAAAAGATCCCTCCCTCTTTGAGCCCGGATTAGGCCCAGTCTCGCTCTCTAGAGAGCCCCCCCCTCGGGGTCCTCTCCCCTCCCTTTCATCAGTTTAAGAACTTCGTCGCGTCCCCGGGCGACAAAGATCCTTCCCGGTTGACGAGAATGGAAAAAACCTTTTCTAAGAACCCCCCCGATGCTTAGTCGTTTTTTTTTTCCGGCCAACGAACGACCTTTTTCGTTTGGTTTTTTCGGGACCTCGACTCCCCTTCTCCATAACGTGAACTTTGGCAGAATCTCTCTTCTTGCAAAGCCGCTCTTTTTTCAGATGGAACTTCTCATACTCCCAGTTCCAGCCTTTCTTCCCTAGACTGCGAAAGGGCTCTAGTAAGTCCCCCCCTATTGGGTGATTTAGAAAGATCCAAACTCTTAAAAAACACTCTCCCAGAAAGAGAGGAGGTGCAAGTAGGCCCGTTTGAGAGTTTCGCCTCTTCCGTACGCTTAAGCCTCTAAGATTGCGAAAGAAGTGATCCCCTCCCCAGTTTTTTCCTGATAGGCTTCGTTGGACTCCCCGTTCCCCGCTTTCCCCTCCGGTTGGAAGGCCCTACCAGCGTCAGGCTTCCAGTAACTCCCCCCGTTTTCGTGGCAACGAACCTCTTTTTGATTTCAGGCTGCAAGAGTTCCTTTTTTTTTTCCAACCAGCGAATTAGCTTTTTTTTTGCCCCCCAGTCCTCGGTTCTTTTTCGAGGAAACAAGTCTCTCCATTTCAAGATACACCTTACCGAGAGGACCTTCCCCTCCCCTTTCTTCTCAAGGCCGGATTTTGAAATTCCGGCCGTAATTACTGGATCCTTTCGACCTTCCCTCTGCCGAGAGGAGATCTGTCCATCGATCCGAAGTCCTCCCCCATGGATAAACGACCTCGAATATCTCCGGAGACCGTGTTTTTTTAACCGCGAGGAAGCTGCGAGCCCTTCCCCTCCTTTCGCACCCCTAGGCCTCTTCTTATGCCGCCCTTTTCTCTCCTTTAGTCCCCGGCTGCAGGACAAAGACGCTTCAGTCCTCTTTCCTCGGAGTCTCCCCCCGACGCCTACCTCTCTTCTCTTATGGAGATGAACGTCTCCCGTAGGATATCCTTTCGCATTGTACCCCCTTCAACTTAATTTTTCCCCTTCCGAGATTGATACTTTGGGGGCCCCCCCCCCCCCGAAGAGAGTGGCTTGGAAATTGAACCCTTCCTTTCCCGCAGGGTTCCTTTTGCCCTTTGATTTTTGACTGAGAGAATGTCTTTTTTAGGTCCCCTTCCCCTTGTTAGGCTCCCCACCCGATGAAGGGGTCCCCCTTTTTTTGCTGGCGGCCTCTTTTGGTAGACGGGAGGCAACCAGTGACTTTGGTTAACGGAGGCTGCCCGACCCGAGAGGTATGAGCATCCCTTCCTTTGCTTCTTGCACCGCATACGCTAGAGGGGTGTACGGGCACTCCCGATCTTCCTCGCTCTCGAGATCTGGGCTGGGTCATTTTCCTTGTCTGACAGGAACCGTTCTTCGTTATGCCTCCCTTCGGGAAGACTATTCCCTTCCTCTCTCTTTTCCTCTCCCTTTTCTACTTTCCCCCCCTAGCCCTTGGTAGATGTAAAGCAGAAAGGATAGGTCACCCTCAAAAACCCCCTCTTTTTTTTTGACCCTCCACGCTCACTTCGCGAGAGAGAGTTCCCGTGATCCCGGCTTTCCTTCTTGCTCTTGAGGCTAATACGCCTACTTCCTCCCCTCCCGGAAATTTCGATTTTTGCGCCCCCGGACTCTCCCCCCCGAAATTTTTCCCTTTACCCCTCAACCCCATGAGAATGGTAATCATCTTTGCACCCCCCCCATGGTGGTTTCCAGGAACCTCCAAGATTTCTGCTCTATCCCTCTGCCAGAGCCCACTTCTACAGTCTAGCGTCGGCAATGGCCCCTTTCCTAGCTCTTTTTCCAATCCTTCACGCCGTAAAATTCTTTTCATTACATGCGATTCCTTGCGCTTAATTGGTGTGAGGATCCCCTTTTCCGGCACTTTTTTTCCCCAGCGATGGGATTTATTATCTTCATCAATCCCCCTTTTTGTATCCCCACCTATCCTTCCGAAACTTCGGAATCAGCTAGCCCCTCTTCCTGTAGTCTCGTAATATGCTCGTCGCCTTCTATTAGTAGAAAAAGACCAACCACCCCCCCCCCACAAAAACCCCCCATTACTAGACTTCCCTTAGATTAGTTCTCCTCCATTTGGAAGATTCCTTCGATAGCCGATCCCTTCGCCCCAGATGAAGTCCCCTAGTTTTCAGGCCTGTAAAATAGAATTTTATGAGCATTTTCCTCTTGCGATGGCGTAGAAGTCCCCCCCCCCCGTTTTCCCCGATCCAGCGACATATGACTTGTAGCTCTCCCCCCCTCTGGTTAGGCCTCTACGCTTGTGCTCTTCCTCCTTATTCATTCCTGCCCCGCAACAGAATCGCTCCTGAAGATGGTTTTCTGTCGACATCTCTCCCTTAAGCCTTTCCCTTTCCCCCCCATTACCTAAGGAATTATTCACCTTTTCTTCCCCCTTCGGTCCCGCCCCAGCGAGTCTCTTTAATCGTTAGAGAAATTCCTCATTCACTGGCATTCCTCTTGAGTCTCTGTGCTTGTTCCTTCTTTATCCCCCAAGCCTCTTACTTCCCCCCTTCGTGAGCCTGTCGGCTTTCACTTTTCCCTTTCATTACTCCCTCTGCAGCTCTTTTTCTTCTTCGTCCAGTCTCGATGATGCCACTATCCTGGGAGAGATTTTCCCCCGATCATCCCAAACGTTAGGAGGATTCTCGCGTCTCGTACCAACGTAAAATATTTTTCCCCATCTTTCTCCCCAAAAGGGACTGGTTGGCAGCTAAAGTAATCTTGCGTTCAAATCGACGCGACGCGCGTTGTCCCCTTCCTTCCTCCCCTTGAAGGGCAGCCCACCCTCGATATGGTTCCCGCGTCCTCTCTCCAGCATTCAAAGAAGTGTCTTTCGGCTTTTCCGAGCTCGAAGTTGAGACGTTTTTAGCCCTTTTTGCGGTGCAGGAGGGGATTTAGCTACTTTCCGCTGCGTAGTCTTTCCGGGGTCCTTCCAAAAGCTTTCCTTCTTTTAATCGCTTTCTTCGACGGTTTCTTTGCTTTCCCTCGATCCGCCGGTTGCATCCTTTTCTTTGCTCCGCCGGGCGAGTCTTCACCTGTTCCTCACTTTTCCCTGACGGTCCATTTGCGCGGGGTTTTTTTCTTTTGCCCTTTACACCTTCTGATGGCTTTTTTCCTTCTTCAAAAGCATTAGGATCCCTGGAGGGAGGAATGCGCGCAAGATTCCAAACCCTTCTAGTGGAGAAAAGCACTCGTATCTCGAGAAGCGTCTCCCGATCTTTCCATCAAGTGAACCTTCTTCGAGAGCCTAAGCTTATTTTTTATTAGTTCCACTGGACCCCCTGAGACCGCATACGAGGGCTTTGGGGATCTTCATTGACGCTTATCTCACTGTGACGCCCCGAGACCATCGTCTGAGAACCTTTTCTAGAACATTTATGCAATTTGTTCTATTGGCCCTCCGAAGGTTTCCAACACCTCTTCAGAGGAAAAGAATCTTGCGGGACGGGCCTCCTCTCCCAATATCGATGAAGGGGGGCCTTTCGGTTGTGGAGGACTCCTCTTAGCTTAGAATGCAGGTATCCGACGGAAAATCTGTACCATGAAACCTCCCTAGACAACTCTCCTGCCCGCACATAGGAATCCCCCCGATCCCCTTGGAGGCACGGGGATCGCCCCCCTTCTCCCTCAGACCTGGGAAGCATTTTTTCAGAGCCGTCCAGGACACGATGGACTGTGTAATCTTACGTGTGGCCCGTCGGAGAACCCCCGGACCACTGGAGGGAGCCTGCAGAGGGCCCCCCCCCAACTTCGATCGTTCTGCTTCGCGGGAATTTCTCCGCGTTCCGTCTCCCCCTGAGGAAGGCGCGTGGGGTGGGGAAGTCGCCCCAATTCCCTCCTTCTGAAGTATGTATGAGACTTTTGCCTTTCCCAAAAATCTTGAAACCCTATTATTGTGGCTTTCTTTCTTCACTGTCCCCGCAGAAAGAGAGCTTCTAGCGAGCGCTGCCCCCACCCTGCCATCTCTTTTCGTGAGAATCTCGGAGCTTTTTTCATTCACTGGGCCTAGTTTGCGGAACCTGTCGCCGGTTGCCTCCTTGTTTTTTAAGACTTCAGGCCATCTGTTATTATGTGAGTCCTTTTTTTTTCCACCCCCCAAGAGAACTGATGACGTTCTGATTTCTCCCGTGAGCTGACTTGATTTGTAATGGACTTTTTCTCTTACCTCTCTCGCTCAACCATCATGGACTTTGACTGTCTTTCTTCTTTCCCCGAGAAATGATCGTCCCCCCTCCTCCGCATACCTTTCTTCGTGCCCTTCATTGTGCGATCACTCCTGAAAAGCTTTCCTCCGTTTTTTTTTTTGAGAGATACCAGCTCTTTTCAGGATTGATTCTTTTTTCGTCATTTCCCCCCCTCAGAAACACTGCCCTTTACGGGTGAGGGAGGACGTCCTTTTTCTCCGAAATCATTTTTCCCTTGACCACACGTCCTCCTAGTCCAGATTTTCTTTCCAAGCTTCTGAAGAAGGTCAATCCAGCGTCCCTCATCTCGCCGTTTACCTTTTCTGCATGTCCTCCTTCATTGGTTTTGCCCAAGCACAGCTCCGAATTTCTGAATCGAACACATTCGATCGCTTTTCCAGTGATAGGCTTTTGCCTCTATATGAATCAGTTCGCGAAGCAAGATCCGGATGAGCCCCCCCTCAGTATCTTTTATAACTTTCTTTGATCCCTCCAGCAGCTCGCTATGTAGCCTTTCCAACTCCTTAAGGCCTCCCCCTAAAATCCCTTTTATCAGTGGCCCTTTTTTTATTTTTTATCGCGTCGTCGAATTACAGTACGGTTCTTTGGGATGTATCCCCAAGTACCCCCCGAGACTAATTGTGTAGCTGCTGGGTGTAGATCCCTCAGACGAACTGGGGGAAGGCTTTCGAAAGAGGTGGCACTTTTCCCCGAGAGAGGAGGTCCCGACAGGGGGACTTCATGAGCGGATTCTCCTCATACGCCCCATTTTACGAGTCCCCTCTGCCCCCAATGAGACTCTGCAGTTCGGCCGCGGACATTCCTTCTAATAGTCTCGTTTCTTAAGTAACTTCCCCCACGGATGAAGACCCTTTTACCCCCCTTTGGCTATTGATAACTTTAAGTCAAAGCTAGATGAGCGCTCCGCCACCGGCCCCCTATTGATTGAAATAAGTCCCTATGTTTTTTTTCCGGAGAACCACTCTACCAATCTCTTTCTTCCCCCGGAGATAGAGAAGTTCTTCCCCTCTCTGAATCTTCTGTGCACCATCTAAGGGCATATAGAATTTCCTTATTCTCGTATATCGGAGGAGATACGGAGGTCGCTTTCTTGAGCTTCAGCACTGCCTTGCTTACGTCTTTACTGTGGGGATCCCTTCCCCTGACACCTCAACTGATCGTTGTCGTAAAGATGGGCCCGGCCCCCCCCCCCCTCAAGAAGGTGTTCTTACCTTTGAAATGCCCTAAAAATCTCGAATCCTTGTTTTGGACCAGTGTTTCCGCACCCCGGCTTTCACCGAACTGTACTATTTACATGAACCTCTTTCTTTTTCCCCGCTCATTTTTACGTTTCAGATACTCTGGAGAGTAAGGATCTCAACTCCTGAGGGGGAAGACATCCCCGAGAGACGGAAGATTTTCTCCTTCTCTGAGCCCAACAGCTCAATACCTCTTTAAAGTGATCCCTAAAGCTTTCAAAACCTAGAGAGGCCGAGAGACGACTTCTCTCCCTTCCCCAGATAAAGATTTTTATTGGAAGAAACCCTTTCTAGATTTTGCTCCACCCCCTATTTTGGCGCCTAGCGCTCCTCGGTGTAGCCCCGGCTTCTGAAACACATGTCTCCTTCTGAATTACCCCCCCTCCCCCCTGGTGGGAGTTTTTTCCCCGCATGATGGACTTTTCTTGTACGTTTACGGCAACCCCCCGACGCTGAGGGCTGTTTCCCGAGGCCTACGACTCCCCCCCCCTGACATTCGATCTTTTTGTCTAAGCCGAGCCGATGTTACAAAAGTTTTTTTACCTTACCTGACGTCGGTTTCCGTCTGCTGCCCAGCGACCCTTAGTGGGTCACTCCCCGCCGAAATCCCCCCCCACAAATATACCTCCCCTCGGATCTTTCCCCCTTTTTAATACTGATACTATTGCCCTACCTTTATTCAGCTGACGATACTTGGTTTTTCCGCGCACGTCCTTTACCATTGATGCTAAGGAATGTATTTCTTGTGACCTCTTTCTTTCTGTGATGACGGACCTCCCCCCCCAAACAGCTCTCCCCCCCGCAGTTTTCTGTTAACGATGGCCCAACTATCCTTTTTCTAAAGCGTTTCCCCGAACGGAAGAACCCCCTATCATCGGTGCGGACCAATGTTAGGTTTCCTCTTTATAGTCCATTAATGAAATTGGCTGCCCGTACGACTCCCCTTTTCCAGATAGCCTCTCATGAGAAGAATCTACCTTTCGGAGGACATTTTTTTTGCATCCCGAATTCCCCCCCTGAATCGGTTCGTCCCCCTGAAGAATGCTTGCGACGCGGACGTTTCTCGGCAAAAAATGGATCGCTACGAACCACATCTTCACGTTTGCTGCGACGCTTAAGAGTCTTGACTGCATCTCCCCTTT
>Ga0179593_1648647_pt1 | contig 18244 bp, 16 predicted proteins | sample CZODoug2_1_08_16_FD_185931 | JGI IMG/M metagenome (GOLD analysis project Ga0179593, IMG submission 185931) | Vadose zone soil fungal communities from Angelo Coast Range Reserve, California, USA - CZODoug2_1_08_16fungal (PacBio error correction) | ecosystem: Environmental > Terrestrial > Soil >... | reverse complement strand
GCACGAGTCGGGGCTTCTTAACCCCGTCCTTCTTTTTCCCCGTGCATCACCCCCTCACCAGCACTTACGGTGATTCTTCCCCCCCCCCCCCGGCTGACGATCGTCTTTCTTCTGAGCAGTTATCCGTTGTTCTTTTTCACTACGCTGGGATGGATCAAGTCGTCTGCTTCTCCTCCTGCTGGTCTTTCCCTCCCTTCCTTCCGATCGGGACCACTTTTTTTCTTCTTTGTCTACTCCAGCCTTTTCCCTTCCTGGCACAGCTCTCCCCTGCAGGACTCGCCGGTTAGACGGCGGTGCACCTCTCTTCCCATTCGCGTCTTTTTGTGTTGGGGGCTGCACCCCCCCCTCCCTTTTTCCCTCTTCTTCCCAGGGCACACACTCCCCCTGTTCGGCCTCTTTGTGCTGATGCTGGTTTTTTCCAACCCGGTCTTTTCCTCCCTGGACAGCCGCTTCGCCTTTCTGCTTCTCCCCAACCTGGCGTGATGGCGGCGTTTTCTTCTAGGATCAAGACGAAACATAGGACATAGTCATGGTCCCCTTCCTCCTCGCCTTGTGTTCCCCCTCGGGATACGTGGAGATCTGTTGCTCCCCTCGGTTCCCTTTTTTTTCTTGATCGGAGTATAACCTTCTTTACTCTCACATCGACGATCCTGTGGGTGACGTCGGACCTTCCCTGCGGGTATATGTTTTCCCTCCCTTCAAAGAGAAGAGAATGGAGCCTCCCCCCCCTTTTCGTGCCGACTTCTCACTCGGGCACCACTCCTCTTCGCTGCTCAGGCCATCGTGCAACATCGCATAGCCTTTCTTCTTTCCCCCCCTTCCCCGAAGTTATTTTCCCTTCACGATTTATTATCAGCGAAGCCGAGGAGGCTTTTTTCTTCTCTCCGAGCCACTCCTTATGAAGGCGTCCGATTTCCTCTGTGAGGGAAGGGCGGGCAATTTGGTGCCGAAGGCTCCGTTTTTTCCCCCCCCCCAATGTTTCCCGCAGAAGATGTCTTCTCCTATAAGACCCCCCAGATAAGACAAGGTCTTGCTCTCGTTGGGGGTCCCTTCCCCGAGGCAATACGATTTCTCAGGGGGTAGGGTTTTCTTTTCGAGAAATACCTTTCTTTCTTCTCTTTTCCGCAATCCTTTCCATAAGATTTAGTCCGTTCCTTCTGAAGACCCTCCTTTCTCGGAGATCGACATCTCTTTCTTTCACCCCAAAGTCTCCTCGGTTCGAACGAACCCCTTTGCTTCTAGGGCGATCCCCCTATTTTGCGGGCCCCTCTTGGTGGTGTTTGGCCAACACGGCTGATCCGGCTTCCCCCCCCTGCCCAAGGCCCCCCCCCTTCCAGGAGCCGCGATTCTTTTTCCGGGAGCGTAACATTTCCTATATACAGGAGGCCCCTCGGCTTCGCTGGTAAACGTAGGCCGTACTCCTTTTCTGTCGACAGCCTTTTCCCTTCCCCCTACCCCTTGAACGAGAAGGCGATGGTGAACCACGCTCTCCCCCCGCGCTGAGATTTTGAGAACAAACGCCCCTTATCGCGAACTCGTGACTTGCGCAGCGAGGCGCCTTTTTCCTTTCTTCTTTCGAGCGTAAAAAAGATACCCTCCCCCCCCCCGGATCGTCGATTGCCTTGTCGAAGACGTAGACGCCTCAGATGAACCCTGCCCCCCGAAACCTTTTCTTCCAAGATTCAACGTAGCCAGCGGCTGCCCTTCAACCAACGCCGCGTATGGCCCCCGCGTGGTCCGCAATGCATGTCTTTTCTAGGTTTTTTACTCCAGTCGCCACACGAAGCCCCCTCCCCGCCCTTCGGCCTTTTTTGAATCATCTGTGCTGCGCGCGGCCGTCAGCGTTGTTTCGCTTCTTTCTTCCCCTTTGTTGAAACCCCTTCCAAAGGATCAGAACACAGATTTCCCCCCCTTTGGCCTTTTTGGGACCCCACTGGCTTGTCCTTCATGCCCGTACTTGCTGCGGTTCCCCTGAAAACGTTCTTTCCCCAGAACGAGAAGGGCCTCCCCCGCGCTCCTCTGCGATAGACGTGCAAATCCAGTGGCCCTTCTGGAGGTGCCCACGCGTTTCTCCCCTCTCGGTTTGTCTTCGCGAAGACAGCGAGTCGCTTTCTCCCTTCACTTTTTTCTTCCGCTAAGCGTTCCCACGAGGACGGCGAAAGAGCCTACCCCACCCCTCTCCTCGGATCGTCGCGGGGGTAGGTCCATCAACGTTCTTCAGTGCGGGGTTTTTCAAATGATTACGGCGAGGTGGGTGAATTTGAAGAACCGCCTCGATTGAAGATGCCGGCCGTTTTCCCTTTCACTTCCTCCGATGGTCCCCGAGAAGTTAGTCAGGATTGGACCACTGTCGGCCTTTTTCGCGCGCTAGAAGCGATTCCGAACGTGACCTTCTTTTCCTCCTCGCCCGCCCCTCTCCCTTTTTTTTAGGCGAGCGTGCGGCGTCGAACTTCTTCCCTTTTTTTTCCTTTTCGCTTTCCGGAACAGCTCGCGACACAATGCCGAACTTCCCCTTTGACTCGAAGCGATGAGCGAAATTGTCGACGTTCTCACGAATCGCTTCCTCCGGCAGTCTTTGTTTGGTATTTAGCCTCGTGTCTCCCTTCCCCCCCCCCCTCTTGTCGCCATGTTGTTCTATCGTACCGATGGCGACACCAGCGGGGCGCTTTGGGACACGCGGTTTCAAAAGGCGTCTGGCTTCCCTCTCCGTAGGTTTTCCTCCTCCTTCTTACCAAAGGCGGTCCCTGCGCCCATGCCCCCTTTCATCATGCATGAATCGCCGCCTGCCAACTCTTTAGCCCCTCAGGTCCTTTTGGATGCACACCTTCCCCCCCTTTTTTTTTTTTTGGTTGGAACAATCTCCCTCTTTAAAGACCAAAACGCTTCCTCATGCAGGGCGTGCATCCGTCACACGCTTGTGACGTATGAGCCTTTCGACCTTGCCTCGCTTCGCGTTAGCGTTGGTTTTTTTTTTTTCCCTCTCCTGTTTCGCTGGTTTTCCTTCCTTTCTGGTTAAGGCATCGGGGTCTTCCTCCCCACCATGACCTGAAGAAGTTTTTTCCTGAGAGTCGGCTGAAACCCCCCACCTGGTGATAGTGGCGGGGCTTTCGTTCATTTCTTCATTCTTGTGATTAGACTTTTCCTTTCTATTCGAGACGACGAAGAATCCCTCCCGGCACGGTGGCGCTTGATCGCCGCCGTTGAGGTGTTTGGTCCCTCTTTCCCTCCCCCCCTTTCAGCGGGCCGGCCAGGAAGATTCATCGTCACTGGACTTCCTCTCCACCCAAATCTTCCCTTTTTTGGACAACGGACATCCCCTCCCTTACCACCCGATTCCCCTTTTTCCGATAGAGTCGAAGTTTTTCCGTTCGTCTTCTGCGGCAGTCGGTGGCGATCGTCTTTTTGAACCGACGCTGGTATTTCTTTACAGAATCATCTTCTTCGTCTGTAATCTATCAGTTTTTTTTTTTTTTTTTTGCTTCCTCAGCAGGGCCCCTTTTCACGTCGCTCGCGGCATGCCCGGAATTTAGCCCTTGTTCGTCAGGCTTTCCCCTTTTCCCGGTGGCGTCTTTCGCCGAGGAACTGTGGCTGTTCCAAGGGCAATTTACGGCCTAGGGCGATCACGGGTGCCCCCATTGCCTGGTCGGCTTTCGAGTGTGCGGATCCTTTTTCTGTTTCGGGTTCCCCTTTCCCGCCAACGACTACGTCCTCTTCGCAGATCTTCTTCTGGAGGACGGCCTCCGTCGTTGCTGGCGGCTTTGCTGACTGGGAGGATCAAGACGAGAACTCGACATCGGTACCTCTCCCCTCGCTGGCCCGTTTCGCAATAGGGATACGTGGCTCTTTCCTCCCCCCCCCATCCTCTGGGCCGTGGTCCTTTGCGTTATACTTCGTCGACAAGCTTTTACTACTCCGTTGGTTGAGCTTCGAGCACGGCTTCGGTTTCTTTTCTCCTCTTGCGGCTCCCCTTCCATGGGCGCAGGACACCGTCTTCTATCCCCCCTCCTCGGGCCACTTCATCTCTTCTATTCCATCTGGTTCACCATCGCCTCCGCGTTCGTCTCCGGTCGTTTTTTTTTCTCATCATCCTCCTTACGGGTCAGCGAAGCCGAGGATTTGCCGCCTGATATCTCGTCTCCCTTTCAGTTCATCCGGCGCCTGACTCTTGTGGTTCCTGGGGTTGCAGTGGGCCGTTTCTCCGTTTTGTCCCCCCCCAAGTTACTTTTCCTGAAGATGGTGATAGCGATCCTCGCTTTTTCTGAACCGTTTCGAGTTGGGGTCACGTCCGATCTCCTAGGTCAAGGGTCGGGGCGGCTAGGGTCTCACCCTCTCCCTAAAGAGGCTCCCTAATATACAGTTGTGGTTGTTTCAGCCCTCCTGGTCTTTTTTTCCGCCCCGACCCTTGATCCTTAGATCTACAGACGAGGGAACAACTTCTAGCTCCTTTTTTTCCCTAGAAAGCATCGTGGCCTGTCTCTTCTCACCCTTTCTTCATGCTACTTGGTGGGGGGGGACCCGGCCCGACAAGGAGGAACCCTGCCCACCTTCCCCCCCCGATGAGATCCTGCGCGGTCTCCGGGTAGAAGACATGCCGTCTCCCTGTCCGGATACTCCTCTTTTTTTCTCTCTTCTGATGAGCCGAACGTCTGCGAACGACACCGATCCACTCGCTCATGCCTGTTTGAACCGATTTCTTCTTTCAAAGTGGACCGGTAGAACCCCCCCCCCCCTTGTATAGCCTCTGTACTGCGCAAGTTCGGCGAGGTTAGGCCGACTCTCTCTTCCACATATACCCGTTTCTTTCCAGAGAAAAAAACCGGATCGTCTCCTCACGTAGACGAGACTCCTCGTTCAAGATGATGGGGGGGCCCCCCCCCCCACTTAGTCACGATTTTGGAGCAGTGATGGAAAACAACTCCTCCTTTCTTTCGCCTTGACGTCTCCATGTTCTTCGTTCTTCTCTTCCCGGTCGTCGCAACCCTCCCCGCAAAGCCCCTCCCCCTCCTTTGGAAGAAAGGGTTTTTGATCAGCAGGATTTTTCCCGGCGTCCTTTGTAGCGTCTAGCCAGGTTTTTTCACCCCCAGACCCTCCACTTCCTAAGGACCCCGATTCCGAACAGGGCATTTGTGCTTTATCGCCTTTTTTGCGATAGGCCGTGTATTTTAGCCCCCCCAGCAAAGGGCCGCGAGCCCGTTCCTAACCCCCACCAGGTGCACCGACGTTCATTAATGAATGACGGTCTCTCGTGCCCAGCAGTGTCTTTTCATCCCCGAAGAACACCCTGTGTTTCCCCTGCTAGTTCTTCCCCTCCCTAAGACAAGAGACTATATTTTACCCTCCTCCCCCCTCAAAGAGTCGTTCCCCTCGATAGCCCCCCCCCCCTTTACGAATGGAAGAACTCTCTTATTCGCGCCATTAGATTCCCACGGGAAGTGAGGTTTTGCTCTTTGGTTAAGTAGTGATTTCCTTCACCTTGAGTGGGGAAGCCGGTTGTGAATTCCTTCCCTCCCCTCTTGAAACTATGCGAGCTGCAGGTCCCCCTGCTGAAAGTCCTCTGGCAAACTCAACGGAGTCGATCGAGAATTCTAGCTTTCCTTACCTACACTTTCCCTTTTTTTTCTTCGAGGAAGCGATTCCCTTTTTCAACCGCCCCGAAACCGGCCTTCCCCTTGCCGAGCGAGACCAGCAACCGACCCCTTTGGCACGCCGACGCTAGGTCGCTTTGCAGGACCTTCGACTTTCCCTGGTTTTTTTTCCTTCCATTTTTATGACGGCCGGCAGCAAGCGCCACAGCGCCCCCCTTCCCTGCACACCCTTAGAGACGGAAGCACTCATCCCCCCCCCTCATCCCCCATTTTAAAGCCGCCAACAGACCCCTACTAAAGGCGATCTGACCTTCTTACAGTAAGAGGAGCGTAGTCCGTTGCACTTCTCACTGGACCCAGAACTTTTACCTTGGACAGTCAGCCGCTCCCACGAAGTGCCTGCCGTGCCCCCCGTCAATTCCGAGGGGTTTCAGGCTCCGTACCCTGCCCACGTTGAGCAATCCGGCCGCCTTCTAAGACGGGGCGCCAATACCAGCGTTCGGTCTCAATGGCCCTGGAGGTTGCCTGTCTCCCCCAGGGTGGAACTCCCCAACGAGAGGCCCGAGGGTTTTTCTCACCGCCGATACCGATGCTCACGCTGTGTCCTTTTAAACAGAGTCCTCAAAAAAGGCGTATCGTGACCGGCTAAGAAACAGACGGAGCCGTATCGGATGCCAACGAAAGACCGATCTGGACAAGCCCTCCTTTCCTCAAATCATAACGGAGGAAAATCGGAGCAAAGGAAAACGACCTTTGATATCCTCTCATTAGCCCCCCTACTTCTCCCCTACGAATGAGGGCTGCGAGACACCACTCCGTCCCAATTCCCGATTTTGCTCTGGATTTGTCCCCCCCCAAATTAAAAGTGGATCTGCTTCAACAACGAACGAGCTGGAGGGAAAAGACTGGGATGTTAACAATATTTATTATCCTAGCTGTTCTTTCCCCCAGGACACCCCCTACGAGGATTACCTTAGCAATCACGTCCCAGGCACCCTGCTCCTCCTCCGCCCTACTAACATTGAAGATCCCTCATACTCACTTTAGTCCTTTCCTTAGGACTACCGATTTTTGCTCATTCTACCGGAGACCTCCTTGCCATGCTCCCCCCCCACCACTTTAGAGGCTCTGGAAGGGAGTTTTATTTCTCGGGGGTAGAGACTTTTTTCCGTTGCTGGTGTTCCCCGGAATAGGCCATGGAAGACCCAGACCATCAACGTATAATGAGACTGTACTTTATCCTTAAACGCTTCTTAAGGAAGAGGCCACTCTCTATTGCGTGAACCACGCTGTTTCCCCTCGTTTTGGAGAGATAGCGAGGACGGGAATGAAGCGGTTTGAGATTCCTGCACGTTGAGAGGCTTCTTCTCGCGAGTAAGAACGACTCAGCTCTCGGGCGTGCGAATCCCTTGCATAAATACCGAGAGACCCTTGGAGGGGTGTTTTTTTTGCAAAAGGTTTGTTTTGCCTTTCTGCCGGGCCCTCTGCCGGACGTTGGCAACGTGGGTTTTAAACAACTCGTGCCCCGTACGGTTGCCACTCTGCATCACGAAAAAAACACGCCTTCCCCCCCCCCCTGTTTGGACCTTAAGATCGCTTCTGATTAGATTTGTTTTTTTTTTTTATTTTTTTTTTTTTTTTTTTTGTTGTGTTTTTTTTTTTCGTCTTCTTGCGCCGTCTAGTTGGCGTCTCGTCGGCTTTCTCGGATCACTTTCCTTCCTTCTAAGCTAATCGCGGTCTTCGCTTTCCCCTTTCTCTCTTCGGCGCCATTTTCCTAAGACGCCCCACCTTTCTGTGCAGTCGCATCGCCGGTCCTCCCTGCCTTCCCCCCACGGCATTTTTCCTTCTCGTCCTCTCCTTCGCGTCCTCTGTTGATGTATGGTGCTAGCATTTCACAGGTCTTCCAACACACTTTCTCTTCCACATGAACCGTTCCTCTGTTTTCTTCTGGTGAGGGTCCCCTGGCTCTACGCTAAACGCTCGGACGTACCTTCCCTGATGATCCCACCTGGCCTTCTTCTTGGATGGCGCGGTTTTTTCCGTCTTTTTTTAGAAAATAGCCTCATGGCCTGCAACTGCCTCTTCCTCAACTGAGACCTCGGGTGTGGAGATCTGGGCTCCCCCCCCCCTTTGACCGTGTCTTTCGTGATAGGAGTATAATTCCCTCCAAGTACATCGACGATAATGTTGCCCCTTTAGGCGCCTGCCGGTATCTTTTTTTTCTCCTTTCGGACTCTTCATGGAGAAGTACAAACTTTTAGGATTCTACCCAAGGAGCGTTTGTTTTTTTTTCCCCTTTTTCCACGCAGCTCGCTTCTTCTTCCCTCTTTTTCCCTCTCCCTTATAGGTGTATGTTCTTCCCCGATTCTTGTCATCCCCCAGCCTTACTCGGTTCCTCCCAAGCAGAGGATTTTTTCCTCTCTTCCCCCGGTACAAGGAGTCTTTATACCCTGGCTATTATCATCGGTTGTTCTGGGGGCCTTTCCCTCCGGATTTTGGCAAACAACACCCCTGGGGTGCCCGGCCACTTGCGCTTCTACGCGGCACTCTTCTTTTCTGATACGCACGGAGCGGATCTATTGTTCCCCTTCCTCTTTCTCTCTTCAGCTTTTTTTTTTTTTAAGGGGTCGGGCGGTTAAGTTGATCACCCCACAGTCCTTCTTTCTTCCCCTCTCCGTGTTGTGTTAGTCTCTCCCTCCCTTTTTCTTTGCTCGGTGATCTTCTGAAAATTGAACTCGGAGATTCTTTCCGCCGGTCACCCAACAAATAGCGCAGCTCCGTGTATTTTCATTCCCTCCTTTTCCCGTGCAGAGTACAGTCTTCCCTCCTGCGGGAACCGGCCTTGGTTTTTTCCCCCCCCCCCCCCCCTTCTATCCGGCTGGGAAAACATTGCCCTTCCCCAAACGATGAGTCAGGCTCCGGCTGATCCCCTTTTTCCCGTAAATGCCTTCCTTCTCTCTCAGGACGGCCTCCCTGGCTCCCCCTTTCGGCTTCCCAGGAACGTCGCAGAAACTGACCACCTGCCCCCTCACGGTGAAGGCTCTGTTGCCCGTTCAGCGAGTCCTGCTTGCTTACGAGAGAACCCCCCCCCCCCCTTGGGATCTCTCGTTTGTCCCCTTTCGCGGCGCGTGAAGATTACGCAAGCTGAGCTACCCCCCCCCCCCTCCTGCTTTCTACCCACCCACAGGAATCTTCCTGTACTCTCAGAAGAGAAAGACTTTTTCCCCCCCGGCACGGCCCCAGATGATGGGGTTGCAACATTCCTCTTTTTGCCTTTTCTTCCTTTTCCCCTGGCGCCGTGACGGCCCATGGCCGTCGATGTTTCTTTCTTGTCTTCCTTTTCCCCCGCCAGCAAGCCGCCTTTTCGCCAGGTTTTTTTGGTGATCGTCTGTTCCTTCTTCCCGCGGCTTTTTCTCCCTGGTTGAACCCCCCCCCCCCTCCCCAATATCCATCCCCCCTGACGAAACAGGGGCCCCTTTTTTATCCCCTTGATCGACCTGTGGTTTTGCTTTTTTTCCCTTACTTGCCCCTTCCTCCCCCAAACAGCAACAGGTTTTTTTTTTCATTTACAGAGAAGTTTTTTGCCACCGCCCCCTCGACCCCTTCCCTCTTTCTGCAGCCCTGATAGACTTTCCCCCCGGACCAGTGTTCCTGCTGGAGGAGAAAACTCCTTTTCCCCCCCAAGTGGGCGCCTCGTCTTCTTAGCGCCTCCCTCGTTTTTCCACGCCGAACTTGATCCGCTCCAGGCCTCCTGTCATGCCACGAGACTTTCCTTTTCCCCAATTCGACATACGATCTTTGAGAGGGTCCATCACCGGGACTTTGTTTTTTGTACGTGTGATGCCCCTTTCCCTTCTGTACCCTGGGCCGATTTTTCCCTTCCAAAGAACTCGTGGCGATTAATCCCCCCTTCCTCCCGTGCTTGCAGGGAGAACATGACCTTTTGCCCCCCTCGGCGATTAGAGCTTTTTTCCTTTTTCCTTATCATTCTCTTTCGGCGTCTTAGATCGCGGGAGAAGCAGATATAAGGCTCCACCTTCCTACCTGAACCTCTCGAGGCTCCTCCCCACATAACAATGGTGGTGTTCGCCGTTGGTAGCTCCCTTTCTTCAGGTCTGTGTCCTTCCAGTTTTCCGGAACCCCTTCCTGCACGGCAGCAAGCGCCCCCCAGCCTTTTCCTGCACACCCTTGATTCCCCTCCGTTTCGAAAGTCTTCCCCCTTTCTTAGGCCCTCTTCTTTCTGTTCGAGGGCCGAGGGTTGGTCTTTGGTTTTCCCCCCCCGTCTTCGCCCCTTTTCATCCGCACGATTGTCCTCCCTCCTTCCTCTTTTTTTACAAGCTCATTCTTGCCGGCTTCAGCAGCCTGCGGTTCGCCTTGCCCTCTCACAACAGGAGGCTCTTTTCCTCCCATGCCCGCCTCTTTTCTCATGTACTAGCAAGCGAAATCTTTCTCCTCGTCAGCTGTGCGTCTTCCCCCTCCCCCTTTGTCCAGTCGGTTGGCCCACCTTTTTCCCTCCCCCCGAGGCCTCCCCTCCGGAAATAGAACCTTTTCTCCCTGTGCGTTCATCACGACCCGAGGTACCTATGTTTTTCTGCTCCTTTCTCCGCTCGTCCCTTTTCTGCTCCGTTCAGGCATTGTGTTTGTCTTTGCGGCAGTTTTTTCTCCTTGGATAGGACCCCGACGCCACCAGACATTAAGAAGTCTCTTCGCTTGACGCCCTTCCCGACTCGTCTGCTTGACCCTGGCGCGGCTAGCTAGTCCTTTTCATTCCGGGTTCGCGTTCCTGGAGCTGTCTTCGTCGAAGAACTTCCTTCCTTTCGGTCTGCGACAGCCCCTTCCCCCTCATCGCACTTTTTTTTTTGCATCGGCTAATGTTCTCCGGGCCGGACTTACGTTTGATTTCCTTGGCCTTTCACCCACCTCCGTCCCCTTCCCTCCAGGTTGCCCAACGCATCCGCCTTCTTCTTCCCTTCCCCCGTCTCTTTCCCCCACGAGAAGATCGAGTCGACTGTTTTCCCCCTTTCCTTCTTCTGCGCAGTTTTTGTCTGATTCTTTTTGTAACGCTTTTTAAAGCGGATCAAGTTCGGTCGTGTCCTCCCCTTTTCTCGCGTACGCTCCAAATGGGTGTCGGAGGTGGCTTTGCAGGGCATCGGGGAAACGTTTCGATCGTTGGCATTTGACTGCGCCCCTTTTCCTCCCTTTTGCACATTGATCGGTTTTTTCCTTCTCCTTCCTTCCCCTGTTGATGTTTTTTTGCAAGGGAAAGACCTTGACTTGCAAGCCCAGGCTGGTTTTTCCACCCCTTCTTTTCCGGCCTCGTTTTTTCCTGGCTGGTTCTTTTTTTTTCCCCCTTTTTAAAGGAAGGAGGCCTTTCTTCGCCGATTCTCCCCTGGCTGATCACCAACCCTGGCGGCCCGCGGCTTCCCCGGTTTTTTTTAAGAAAAGAAAATCGGTCTTCCCCCCCGGCCATACGTCTTTTTACGGCGCCATCGGGCTCTTTTTTTTGGTCCGCCCCCATCATCGGGCTCTTTTTTTCTTCCCTTCGTGCTCGGTCTTTTTTCTTTACGAGTAGGGGGTGAGGATGTCGTTTCCTTGGCGGGTATCTGGGGAAGTCTATGAGTTCCTCCTCGAGCCTGGCGCCTTCCCCCCTTCTCCCAAGGGCTGGTTTTTCCCCCCCACCTTTTCACTCATGATTGAGAAGGCCAGGGGTCCCCCTTTCCCCTCTGCGTCGGTTTCGTCTTCTCGGTTTTCGTTCGCGTCCCCCTCCGACGTAAGGCCACTTTCCCCTCCCCCTCTGATGCAGGCTTCCTCTCCTTTCCCCTTCGGCTAAACGAGAGAAGTTCACCCCCCTTTCCTTGAAGCTCATAGGTTGTGGGGGGGTTTGCTTCTGCGGTGTTTCCCCCCCCCACGGAGTTGTCTTCCTATGGTGCCATTTTCCTTCACGAGGAGTTAGAAACGACTCTTTCTTTTTCCTTCTTTGGGGTTTAACGTCAGCTTATTGAGGTTTTTTTTGGCTCCTTCTTTCACGAGCAATACTTCCCTTTTCTCTCCTTTACTCCCCCCCCCCCCCCCCCTAGAGGGGAGATACTATTCTTTCTCCCCTGTGATACCCTTCTGCCGTCCCTGACTAGGAGATAGACTCCCCCTTTCGGTGGTCCCCCCCTTTTTTTTCTTCCCCGTGAGGATCAGGTACTCCTTTCTTATAGGCGATCACCCTATTATTGTTTTTGGTTTTCCAGGCGATTCCTGTCCCTCCCCCCACGGCCCCCCCCGGCGCAGGATGAACCCTGTAGCTCACATGACGTTTGATAGGAGCTCTGCCGCATTGACCCGTAAGCCGGACGTCTTTCTTCTTTTCGTCGCGAACGACACTTTCTTTTCCCTTTTCTCCGGATTTATGCGAAGCGAGATGCGTATCCCCCCCTCTTCGGAACACAAACCTGCCATGGGATCGCCCAATCCTTACTTTTTTTTGACGACTCCGCACGTCTCTCCCAGATAACCGCCATGCGCCGGCCTTCCCCCCCCTTTCCGCTTCGATGTACTTTTCCCCTTTCGAACGATGAAAACAGGCCACCTCTTTTTGGGGGGTCCCGTATCCCCAAGAGACGATTTTCTTTTTATGGCTCCCTCTGGCGCCGTTGCCCCTTCCCCCTCTTTCTCGTTATTGATCCTCGCCGTTCCCCGCCCGCGGACTTTCCTTTCCCTCGGATAGCGGCGAAGCGGCCGTCCCTCCCCTTTTTCCTGTATTCCCGGTTGAACCCGAACCAGCCCAGCACCTTCTCACACCCGAGCCGACCCCTTTCATTTTTTCTCCCCTGGGCTTGAAGTCAGGCCCGTCCCCCCCCCCCCCAACACAACATTTTTTTTCCCCGCCGGAAGAAAGATTCCTCCCCCCCCCCCACGGCGAGACCGGCGTCCAGGCGCTTCCTGCCGTGGCCCTGCTGGAGGACTCCCGAAAAACCAGGGGAGCCGTCCTCTCTTCCCTCTCCTCTGACCAGCTCTTCTTTTCTTCTTTGATCCTACAGCGTATTCTCTTCTCCCCCCCTATACTTCGCAGACGAAGAACTTTTTTCAGACAAATCTTCGTTGAGAGGTCCTCCCTTTTCGCTTTGTACGTAGTGATGTCCCCCCCTGGATTTACTGGCCTTTTTAAGCAAAGAACTCGTCTCCTTTCAAGCTGCCGGGACTGCCCGTTAGGAGCCTCTCTTTCCCACAACTCACCTCTTCCCTTTCCTTAGTCAGGATCTTCGCGAGAACCTTTTCTCTTTTCTCGCGCGCCCCTTTCTTTGACAAGGAAAAGCGACCCTCCTTCCCATGCCCATGACGAGCTAGCCCGCCACGATAACACCTTTTTTTAGGTCGCTCTTTTTCCGTTCCCCTCTTCCTGTTTCTGTGCGTTTCGGCCATCTATCCTTGAACAGAATCCCCCCGAAAGAGAAACCCCCCACCTTCCTACATGCACACATTTTAGCGCTCTTTTTCAAGGTCTATTTTTCCCCCCGCCCCCCGGATGAACCGGCAGTCTGTAGATCGAGTTTTTTTTTTTCTTCAGCTTGGCCCCCTTTTTCTCCCTTTCGGGTGTTTTTCCCCCTCTCTGAAGATGGGCTTTCTTCTCTTCGTTTTGGGACAGAGGCCCCAGAGGGAACCGACAGAATTGCTTCCTAGGTCCCCCCCCTCTAGTAAGCCATGCCTTACCTTCCCTCCTAATGTCCTTTTCCCCCCCCGGTCAGATCGTGAGGATTGCCACCCCCACACATTGGAGACCTCGGGAAACCTTTCCTGGATCCTCCCCCCCCCTTTCCTCGAAAAGACTTCTTTTTTCCAAAGAGGTCCCCCTTCTTTCTACTTCGACGCTCCCTCCAGATCTTGGTCTCATTGGTGGAGCTTTTTTTTTCCCTCTTTTCCAGGAATAGGGACAAACTCCCCGACGCCCCCCCCCCCCTGAATAAGTCGATCTTCCCCCTTTTCTCCCTGAGCTTCCCCCGTGTGAACCCCCCCCTGGGTGTAGGGTATGCCATTCAGGCATTTTTTTTCCCTATTTTTTTGGATGATCGGCTTCCTTTCGAAGCCCTTTTCCTGGTCTCCCGTACTATCCGGAATAACTTCTCGATCCGCACCGTTGCTTTGGTCCATCGTCTTTTCGCCTTCAGCGGCCGGGCCTTTCTTTTTTTTTTCCGAGGGCCAAAAACTAGGAAGTACCTCCGGTGGCCAACGGCCTAAGAAGTACACTATCCCCTTTCTTTACCTCTCCCCCCCCTCCCTCCGAAGTGGTCTTACAGTCTTTTTTTCGCCGTCTCTGTTTCCCCTCGCGGAGAGGATCCTAGAGTTTTCCCTTCATCCTAATCCTTTTTTTCTTCCCCCTTTGTCATCTATTAAGATTTCTCCCCCCCTTTGTTGTTCGGATTCATCAAGAAGGGAAATCTGGGCACGTCTATCGCCAGGCATGAAGGATTATCGGTTTCCCCTTCCCTTCCCCCCCCTTATCGGTCTTTTTCTGAGGCAATGTGCTGTTGGGGCAAAGGTCCCTTTAAAAGACAAGGAGATACCTTTCTTCCCCTTTTAGTCATATTTGTGCTGATTCCTTTACGATGGTCCCCCCCCTGGATAGACTCTCAAACTGCCCTCTTATTCTTAGAAGAGATCATTTTTCTTCCCCCCAAGACTTCGACGAACTTTTTCTGAGGTATTTGCGCGGCCGAGTGATACAAGACACAGTTCCCCATTTTTCTCCTCGCCTGGCGGCCCTTTTCGGATTGGTGGCCCTACTTCTCCCCCCCCCTTTTCTAAGTGAGAGTTCTTTCCCCCTTAGGGGGAAAGTGGACTTTCATTGTCTTGCTCGGAGTCTCCTTTGTAGAAAACCCGACCTCTCCTTTTTTTTTTCCTTCGGCGCACCTTCCTTCCTTTTCCTGCTCTCGTGAGGACTCTTCACCCTCCCTCCCGCCAACGCGGTAGCGTCTCAATTCTTTTGTTCTTACTCGGGAAACTTAACTTGCCGCTTTCCTCCTTCCTTTTCCCCCACAAATCGTCCCCCCTTCTCTTCGTTCGAGACGGTCGGTCTTCACGACGACTTACGGCCTAAGGGCTCTTCCATGGATATATAGAAACGGCATGTCCGGCCGACCCGAGTTAGCCTTCCCCCTCTTCTCTAATAGGTGTGGCTTTTGGCAGTGGTGTCCCGGCTCGCCGGGTTGGTTAAAGAATAAGATGGTGAATACTGCTTCACGAGGCGTTTCGACCGATCAGCATTTTCTTTATTGACTTTCTATCGAGGTCAAGGTTTCTTTGTCTCCAGGGGATCCTTTTCTTCCCTCTTCGTGTAATAATAATAAGTTGGTTTTTTCTAGAGATCTCTTTCGTTGCTAGGTGATCCCTTCTTCCCCTTCCCCCTTGACACTCGAGGGAACCAAAACTCTCTAGCTCCGTGCGGATCGGTTCTCCCGGCATCGTGACCGAGAGTCTCTTTTTCCCACAATTCTCCCTGTCCTTCCCTTGGGGGGGACAAACACGTCTTCTGCACCCCTCCCCCCCCCCCGGAGACGTATTTTTTCCTTTTTCAGTACATGCAGTGCTACCTCTTATCTGAACGGCCCCCCTCCTCCCCGTTTGGACCGTAGGCCTCCTTTCCCCTTTTTCCACGTCGCGAACGAACCGTCAGAAGCCTCCCGCGAAGGCCCTTTCCTGCGAAGAGAATGCGTTACTTCCCTCTCCCCAAAGCCCTTTTTCTTCCGTTGGTAATGCGCCCTTTCCCCGGTGTGAAGAGTCTAAACAAGATTAAACGAAATTCTCCTACCGCGCACACAACCTTATAGTCTGTACTTGGAGTCCCCTCCTTTCCTCTCACGGACTTGACCCTTCAAAAGGGGCCCCTATTTGAGGGGGAGGACCGAGGGAGACTTGATTGGCCAACCCCCTTTCCCCAGTCCCCTTTCCTTCCCATGCCGCTTCTATTCCCTTCTTTTCAAGTCGCCACCGCCGCCCCCCCCCCTTTCCCCCCTTTCTTCCCCCAGACAGTTTTCCTTTCTCGGAGAAGCGGCCTTCTTCTTGCGGTCGAGACAGGGTTTGAAACCCCCACCGAAACCCCCCTCCCCCCCTCTTCAGAAACCCCCCCCTCTCTCCCTTGGGATTTGGCGTGATCGCCTTTTTCCCCCCTCTTGCGAGACCCCAACCAACAGTGCCCATCGAAGGCGCCGTTCACGCCTCTCAGTTCCCCCCTTCACCGGCGAAGTCCTGCATGCCGTTCTACCGTTGACCCAGCCCCTAAGCCACCGACGAACACCATTTCCCTCTCTCTAGCTGACCGACGCTAGACCATGAGTTATCCCCCCCTCCCTCAACTTGTTCCCTCTCCTGCCTTTTTTCCCTGACGATCGCCAAACGATTTTTTTTTTCGCCCTCCCTTTCAGAACCACTCCTTCCTCTCTAGGTCCATCAACTTTTTTTCGGGGTGGTACGTCGTTCTTCCGTTGACCGGTCCTCTGTGGGTCCTCAGTCCTGTGCCCGATTTCGCTTCTTCCTGGTGAACTTTCCTCCCTTCCAAGCAACGGCGGCCTCTTCCTTTTCTTTCCTTTATTCAGTATCTCGCTTCGTGCAGGAGTTATTAGGCGCTCATAACTCCCCTGATCTCCAGGAAGGCGAACTGCAGTCCCCCCTCATTGCGAGCCGCAACGATCACCCTTTTTTTTTTTTTTCCCCCGCCGACGCTCCTTTCTTTTCTGCCTTCGTAAGGTATGTGCGACGTCGTTTCCCTCTCCGGAACCAGCAGCACTGGCCGCAAGCCAACCCTTCCCCCTTTTCTGAACTGCACACCTCTCCTCTTGAGCGCTTTTGAACGTCTCACTCTTTCACGCCAGGCAGTCTGGTTCCTGATTCCGCGGGTTTGGTCTTTAGCCTAGTGTCTGAAAGATTCCTTCCCCCCCTTTTTTTCTTTTGTGCCAATCCTCCTCCACAGAGGGCCGCGCATCTTCTTGCCCCGCTTTGTCCCTGCAGGCGTCCGCCCTTCTTTTGTTCGCCTTGCTAGGACCAACCCCCCCTGCTTCCACGAGTCATCCCCCTTTTAAAGTTCGAATTCTGAGACTGGCCATCTTTACGCCCATACGGATATGATCCCCCCCGAAAACATTTCCTCCCTCTTTTTTGACAAGAGCTAACGACAAACCCTCCTTCCCCCCTGAATGAGGGGATGTGCCCCCACCCCTTAGGAGGACGATGGACTTCTAGAATTCTTCCTCCTTTTCAGAGTCGCTTTCGGAATGGTGGAGTTGTTCTCTTTCTTACCGTGTGTTCCCTCCCAAATGGAAGATCCACAGAAATTAATATACCATGACTTCCCCCTCTCCTCCTGCGTCGGAGTCCTGTGACCACTTTTTGTAGCGTTGGAGGGATCTTGATAGTAATCCTGATTCCTTGTTCGATTCATGTTTTTTCTTATAGAGTATCTAAGAAAGTCCCCCCTTCTGTTTTTGGTCGCCCCCTGATCCTGACAACTTCTCTGATAGACGTGCTTTCCCTTACGGCTTACTGTTCTTCCCCCGGACAGCCTTCCGTGGTCCCCGAGTCCCCCTTTCCAAAAAAATATGTCCCCCCCTCCAGGTGGGCCCCGGAATCGTACCCTGCACTTCCCTTTTCTTCTAAACGCGAAGATAGAGTCTCTCCCTTCCACAGTATTATGGACGCCTTCCTTTTTCCGATCTTCTGGGGAAAGGAACTTGGAGAGGATATTTCGTGTTCCCTTTCTCGCTGGTCTTCGCGTCTTTCCCTTCTTTTCCGTATTCGGCGCCTTTCGGTGGATTCCCCCCCGCTGGGCCACTGGATGGGCACTTCGATCGCCTCATGCACCCTTTTTCGACTTCCTTTTTTTCGCCGTCCGGCGACTTCGCTTCCTTTGGGGCTAGCAAGGGCACGTCCTTTTCCTCCAGCCCAGGTTATTCCCGGGCCCCCTCCCCCTTCCGGCCTCCCCCTTTTTTTTTCTCTTTGGCTGGGATGGAAAACCCCGGTGCTCGCCGCTAACTTTCCCGGCCCTCTTTCCGTCGATGATAAAAAACGGCTCCCCCGCCGCGGGGTGATGGCGTCATTTTGGAGCGTCTCTTCTCCTCCTCAGAAACCCTACCCCGGAATGGCCTCCCCTAAATTAGCCTTTTTTTTTGGCCATAACGGCCTAGGCCTTTAGATATGTTCCCCTCCCCCCCCCTCGTGGAAGGGGTAATATTCTTCTTCGTCTCCTCTCTAAAATTCCCTTCCGGTGGGTGAGATTTCTCACGGCATGCGTGTATTGGGTTTTAGGGCCTCTTCACCTCCCCTCGCGCATGGCGCAGTCCCTTTTTCTTCCCTCATCAAAGGTTTTTTGCCAATTAAAGAGCTGCTGGGTTTTTTTTCCACCTCTCCCCTTTGGTGTCGTTCGCGATTTTTCTTCCAAGAATCCTTAAGGCTCCCTTAGGATGCAAGGCTTTCCTCTCGAGTCACTTCATGTAAGGCTACCGGAATTAGTTCCTCTCTCTCATTTTTGTTTTTTTGTGCCGAAGGCCCTTGTGGGTGGAAACCCCAACACTGGTGACGCCTGCTTGTATCGCCTCTCCCGAGCTTTCCACCGATCCGAACTGCTGCTCGAGGTGTGGTTCCTTTGCTTTCCCTTTCAAGGTTTTCGGAGTCTCTCCCAGAGA
>Ga0179593_1327678_pt1 | contig 18244 bp, 19 predicted proteins | sample CZODoug2_1_08_16_FD_185931 | JGI IMG/M metagenome (GOLD analysis project Ga0179593, IMG submission 185931) | Vadose zone soil fungal communities from Angelo Coast Range Reserve, California, USA - CZODoug2_1_08_16fungal (PacBio error correction) | ecosystem: Environmental > Terrestrial > Soil >... | reverse complement strand
CTCACATTGACTCAGCGCCTCCTCCTTTGTCGATGAATTTTTTACACAGCAGACGTGGTTTAGAGTACGTTCTACGCCTTTTTATGGTAATTAGGGCCACCCTCCCATAAATCGTGCTGGGCACTCTCCCCTCTATCGTTTTTTGAGAGTGTGTACTTATCGACTCCCTCTTTCGCAGTTGACTTCCTATCACTCCCACTCCCTGCACGATTTTCCTTTCATTTGTGCTTGAACCGGTTTTTTTGCGATATGTGCTAAGTTCTCTTCCCCTTTGAATTATTTGCAGTTCCTCGGATGTTCACAAGCGCCATTTGAAGACGTGCTTTGTTATGGTGGTCGTTCTCTCCCTTGTCCATCTGTTGTCACAATTGTCCCCCCTTTCATTCCATTGCCCCCTTCCAAGTTTTTTTAAATTGGAGGAAAGGTCTGTTTCCTGTTACATTCCCCCCCCCTTTCATGTTTTTTCGTTAGAGCCGTCCCCACAATGCACACCCCCCTGTCTTCTGGACCTGGTCACCCCCTGGCCCACGACAAACCCTCTTTGGGGTACACTTAAGGTACACCCCCCCCCCCACAAAGGTTCACGGAGCAGACACAACTTTTTAGTGTTCGCCAGTTCACACCCTTTCCTCACCCCCACCCCTGAGAGCCATTTTTTTTTTCCCCGGTTCTCTTTGGTATTGTTGTATTTTCCACGTTGCGTTTGGATATCGATTCTTACGTTTAGGTAACGTATCGAGCTTGCACCCTCCCCGGTTCTTCCCTGTGTTTTGGTGAGCCCTGAGTGTCCGTCCAGGTCTTTTTTATTCTGAAAATCTTCGAACGGCAGCCCTTCCGTTGTACTTCTTTTCTTGGTTTTTTCCTTTCTCCCCATCTGTGTCCTTAACTAAAATTTCACTTTCTCACGTAAGAGAGGGGCCCCTGGCTATTGACTCGTCGGTTCATCCTTTTTCTTAACTCTTCCCTATCAGCCAGTTTCCTTTCGTAGTCACCCCACCATTAATTTTCCTCGTCCTGGAAGATTTTTGCCGCCCCTGTCTCCCCCTCTGAACATTCAGATTCCGTTTTTTTTTTTCCAATAAGACCCCCTTCCTCTTCCTCCTTGTTGTACTTTTCAATCCCCCTCTTTGCGCTGGACTAGCCACCCCTCTCCCTGTGCAACCCCCCCTTTTGATGAAAGATGGTTCGTACGGTCTCCTCCTTTTCGGATTTTCCTTGCTTTTCTACACTTCGTTTCCCTTTGAGCTTCCACCCAGTGGGGCTCCCCCGGCCTAAGGCAAACACCCCCCAACCCTTTCTTTTTCAATGTGGGGATGATTATGCTCTTTTTCTTTCCCTTGCAGATGTCGCCTTCTCCTCCTAACTTGTTTTCTTCTAGATTGAATTGACCGCCTTAAGCGCCTCCTTCCTCCTTCCCTTCATTTTTTTTTTGATGTGCGGTTGCTGTGCAGCGCCTGTGGCTGCCTTTTCCCCGGGTCAGCAGATTAGCTGCCTCGAACCAAGTAGTTCTCCTTCTCTTTCCCTGTCGCATACCCTTGGACTTCCTCTCGCATCCCGTCAAGGCTTTCACCTCCATTTTCCCCGATTCCGCGTCTCTACCCTTCAACTGGACTTGTGATTTTATTTATACCATCCCCCTCGTTCTGGCTTTTGAAGGTTCTTTGCGTCCTCTTACCAAGTTAGGATCGGTGGACGTCGCCTGCTTACCGTCGCCACACGGAAGTCCCCGCCTTTGTCTGTTCCTTTCTTTGCAACACTACAGCTTGTAATCCTTTGATTCTTCTGTGGACCCCCCTCTAATTCTTTTTAGGCCTTTACCCCGCCCTTTGCTTTTCTTTGATCCCAGTGACCCCCGTCGACCAGCATATTCTTAGCGCACAACCCCTTTACTTCTTACCTGAGATATCTCAATTTGTTTTAGATCGGACAAGCTGTCACTCCATTTTCCCTACCCGGCTTGTCTTTTTTCCAACCGCACCGCTCCCCCCCCGACACATGAACCCGATTTTTGCCCCCGTTCGGAGTTGACATTGAAACATCTCTTGTTTTGCCCATCGGCCTTTTGGCCCTCTTCTGCCAGCCAGTGAAGAACCCCACTTCCGAAACCTTTACTGTTAATTCCCGGTCTCTCTCCGCTATGTGCTCACACTATTCGATCAGCACCCCCAACATGTAATTTCCCCTAGTTCGTTCCCACCTGCCTAACTTCCCCTCTGGTTGCTCTTGTCCCTACTAACCCAACTCTTATTATTGGTTGATTTATAGACTCATTAATTGGCATAAACACTGGTACAGCCCATTAATTCTTGCATTCTTCCCACCGCCCCCCTTCACGGTTCATTTCCTTTTCCCTTCATCCTGACTCGCCTTTCACACCCTAAACCTAACTTTGTATACAACTGACTTTCACACCCCCTGCTTTAAGAACGATTCCCACGCCTCCACTGAATCCACTTTCTCTACGTTTTCGATACTTACTCCTCCCGTCGGTCTTCTTTCTTTTTTCTCGCTTTTTTCTGATAGAGCGTGTGTGAGCGCTTCCATTTAGAAGTTGCGGCAACCCGAGTCTGTTCGTGATGCTTTCTGTCCCCTCCCTCCTGTCCACGACCGCCAAAGGTCCCCGAACGCGCCCGTTGACGTCTTTCCGGGACTTTGGCACAGGTGACCCCCTCCCCTTATAGGGCCCTTGTTTCTTGTTCACCGTATCTGTGATCCGACATTTTCGTCTCTTATCCCGAATCATTGTGCGAGCTTCTGGCGGCATCGTACGATTTTGTCCCTCTATTTTTGCGCCCTTTTCACTCACCCCTAGTCGTTCTCCCGCCTATTTTCGATAGTCAGCCCCGATGTTACCCCTGTGCCTCCCCCACGCATGTCACGTGGTTTGTCTGCTTAAGTAGGACCCGTTCGTGTTTTTTTCCAAGTCGTAAATGCCATGAAGTGTACCCATTCTGCCCATTTAACGGTCGCGTTCAAAAACTTCCCTGCGTTTTGCACGCGCTTTACCTGCCAATTTCCAGGACAACCCCGAGCTCTTTTGCAGTCCCCTCGGAACCTGCTTTTTTCCCCCTGCTTTTCCGGGTTTCTCGTGTGCTTGCTTTCTTTTTTGTTCCTCATGTCACCCCTTCTCTGCTAAAGGGGCAGTGTGGTGGCCTCTGTTCTGTTTCTGTGGTGTGGCACACCTACGTTACTCTCCACAACTTTCATTGATCCTCCAAGTATTTCCACTGTCCCCCCGCCCGTCCTCGGTAAGCATTCATTTGCCCACTACAACCCTGAGGTTCTTCATTCGTCTTTTTTTTATCAAACCGTTTGTAAAATTTCACTCCAGTCCAACACCTCTTCTTAGACTCTTCTTGTCGTTGTTTTTTCCTCTTTTTTTGTTCGCATCATGTTTCCCCCCCCCTTCGATACACCCCTACTGATCCCAAATTTACACCCACGGTGGCTACAGTGTATGATCGCGGGCAATTTCCCACTACCCTCTGTCCCATTGATTAGGTCCGATTCTTCCTCGCCGTTCTTCCTTTGGCTTTTTAATTTTTCCTTTTCTGTGTGAACCCCTGGTCAAATGCCCTTCCTTTTTTTTTCCCGCCCCTCTCCTACCTTTTTGTACACTCCAGTGTGATCTCGACTCTTTCTGTCCTGGGTCATCCTTACGGTCAACCCCCGGTTACCACCCGAATTCTGGCTGGTCTTAGTCTACTTTCCTTTATTGCCGCCACCCCCTCTTTTTGCCCCCTGCGTGTGCTTGCACACGCTTGCTATTGTCGGGGCGTTGTGTTTGTGTCACACATCACTTATTTTTTTTTTATGACAAGAGGTGTTTCTGCGGCCTTTTTATCAGATTTCTTTTTTTTTTGTTCGTTAGGTGGTTTGAGTTACCCCCTACTTGCGTGTTCCCGCTGTGTTGCCACACCGAGAGTGGTCCGTGATCACCTCGATTGTTTCCCTTCTGTTGCCCCTTCGCTCGTTGATGGTCCTATTGTCCAATTATCTTCTTGTTTCCGCTTGGGTTAACCTGCCCCCCCCGGAGACCATTTTTTCGTTCACTTCCATTGGCCTGGTTTTCACCCTCCCGCCTTTCATTCTTGTTCTTGTTCGTTGTTTGTGAGAGAGACCCCCCTCATGTCGCGGCCTTGGTACTCTCCAACTGTTTTTCCGCCATCAATTTCCCTCTGTGTTTTCGCAGTGTTCTTTTCCCTTCCAGCAAAGCCATTTATCCACACCGACATAAAGGGTTTTTCCACATTCAAGCTCGCCTTATCAGGCGCCCGTCCCTGGCCGATTCCTATCCTCACACCCAGCCCAATTCCTCTACGTTGGCGAGTCGCCAGGAAAGCATACCCTTAATTAGGCGCACTCAATTCCACGCCTCTACTCCTGCTAGGGCCGCTTTCTGTCCTTGTTGTGTCCCCCCCGCCTCTGACCGTGTGGGACGACCTGTGCGTTTTTTTGTGTGGCCGATATCCCCCCAAAGCCTCCGCACCCCTATTTTTATTTACAGATCCCCAGGTGTTAGCACTGATCCGTCCGTCACAGAACCCCTCTCCTCTCCTGTAGATCCACTTCTTTCTGTGACTGATCCGCCGTCAGCACCCTTAAAGATTCTTTGTAGACTTGTATATCTACAGCTTTCCCCCCACGCAGGTAGATTTTAGATCCTGTATCTCACTTTCGAACCTCTTTCCCTCTCACCCCCCAAACTAATCTTTGCGTCCCGGTTTGCGAACAACATCGCCTATCACCCTAAGTTTCGCAGTGAAGCCGTGCCGGGCGTCTCAGTTGTATTCTTTCTTGAGTTCCTTTGTGTTGTTCCCGCGCTATGATGTTAAAAGCAAGTTTTACTCACGGTTTCCCAATGTCACTCCTTATCACTCCTTCCTCCCGTACCTCCGTTTTTGACTCCCCCGTTGTTCCTTGCATTTCCCCCATCCACACCCCTCAATTAGAAAACTCCTTCCACAGTTCCCTCGGGGTCTGCAGGGACCCACCTTCCCGCCTCATTTACTACACGAGATGTTTCTTTCATCCCACGTTTTTCCTGACTTATCCCCCCCTCCGACGCCCCCTCGACCACTTCCCAGTAGCCCCACAAGATTTTGGCCTCCACTCACCGAACAACCTCTACGGCAGTTCTGTGTAGGATACCCCTCTGTTAGTTCTCGTTCATTCCTGACACTTCCCCCTTGTTGATCTATTTTTACTCCTCTATTCTCCCCCCCTATGTGTCCTATCGGTGATTAAGTGTCCGTCCGGTCGGGTGGACAGCAAAATGTTCTCCAAAGCACCTTTTGTCCATTTTCAACCTTATACACTTTTGGACTTCACGCCCCGCCATTTTCTCCCCCGGGTTGCCACATTTGCGGTGCCGGAGAGAGGACCAGAATTACCGCCAACGTTTTGAGTTACTGCATGCCCTTTTTTTTTCTGAGGTGTAGCTCCTTGTTTACTTTGTTGGGTTGGGGGCAGTCTGTTCCCGTTGACTACATTGTAGATAGAGTCTACGTTTGACCCCGTGCTAGTTTCCCTTCCCACCCCTTTTCCTCAGGTACCTTTTCCTGTCCCCTGTGCGAATAACGTTGCGTGGTGTCCGTGTTTTTGACACAGTATAACACTTTCTCCATCCCCCGAGTCGACGAAGACACTCTTCGGCTGTGGTGTTGGCCGTCCCTCCCTTCCGTTATTGACACTGTGCTATGTCTTTGTGCATCTACCACACCGCTTTTCCCTTTCGTAGAACACCCCGCGTGTTGGGTAGGAGCTTCTCCATTTCCACTCGGTCAATATTTTCACTCCCCTCACGCCTTATTTGTGACCTCGGCCACTTCCCTTTCTCCACCCCTGCACCTCCCCACAGACCATTTCTTTTGATTCCACATTCCTCCCCCCTTCCCCCCCAAATCAACTTCCCCTCCCGGGGGAACGCCTTTAACTTCTCTCCCCCCCCAGGTAGCACCCCCTATGTTCTACATGGGGAGGAACCCGACAGGTTGACAGGCGTGGCTGGTAGGTGTAGAGCCCCGTCCAACTTATGCTGTCATTTGCATTTCCTGAATTTGACTTGACCCCGTTAACTTTCCTCCCCTTACACTTCACGTCCTGGTGAAACAAGTTGCACCCCGGGTGTCGTTCACTCGTAGACTTCCTTCTCTTTTACTTTTCCCCCACCCCCGCCTGTCCCACCGAATTAAGCTCCGTGTTACCCCAGCGCACCGCAGTACCGATTGTGTTGCACATTGTTTTAATAAAGTTAGCTATTGACTTCCCCGTCTGCTTCAGGATACTGCCACATCGTACAATAAGGTCAGCCCCCTGCAAAGGTTTCTGCGGTGCACCCTTTTTTTAGTAGTACATCCTTCGGTACTAAATGTGGAAATGTCTTTCTTTTTTTTCTTTTGGTGGTTTTTTTATTCTTTTTGTTTTTTTTTTTTTTTTCTTTTTTTTTTTTTTTTTTTAGATAGTTGGTTGTATTTTTTGATTTTTTTTTTTGCAGTTTTTTTTTTTTTTTTTTTTTTTTGTGTTTCTACACTCTTTCTTTTTTTTTTTTTTTTTTTTTTTGTTTTGTTTCTTTTTATCTTTTTTTTATTTTTTGGATTTCCTGAAGATAAAAGAGGTACTCCTTACATTCTCCATCTTTCCGTCCTTTCCCGTACAAATGACACCACTGCCCCCATTTATGTCTAATGTTTTGTCCCCCCGTTTTGTAGGCTAATAGGTCCGTTTCCCCAGCCCTTTTCGGTTCCGTTCCCGCGTTACCGGAAACGGCCTTTGCTGGGTGGACCTTCCCCTGTGTGCAGACAAACCGTCCCCTCCCCCTTTTTTGTTCATGTCGACCCGGTCCCCCGTTAAAGTTTTTCTCGTCTACGAATCCCCTAGCTCGTCATCGCCCCCCTACCATCCAAGGTCCCCCATCTTATACCGACCCTTCGTGTTGAGACTCTGTCGTAGTCCTCAGTGTTTTACTACTGGACTTCTCCACAGTGGTTGGTGTCTCGTCCTCGTTTAGTCCTGTCCACGCACCCGGATATTCCAAACATTTTATTTTGATCTAGCCTCACAGACCTCTCTCTCGATACATCAGGGGCCAGACCTGCCTTCCACTCAGCGTGCCCTTTTCTGCTTTTGCCCTTCTCCCCCTGGTCCTTCTCGTCAACACATACCCTCTTCGAAGTAGAGTGGTTGTGACGTCCCCTATTCTGATTTTCGGATGGTGTCACCCACTCGTACACCGCCTGATTTTCCTCTCTCTTTCGTGTCCGTAAATTGGCCTTTTCCCCCCCCCTTTTCCTACCCCGCCTAGTTTCGATTACATCCCCCATTACTTTAGTATTGCGGAGGAACTTGTTTTTACTTGTCTTTCAACTTTCACCTACTTCCAGGTGCCACCTGCCGCTTTTACTCTTCCCGCTTGGAATTGACCCCGTCCTGGCTACTGTTTCCCTCCGAATCTCAACATGGATAAACTGCACCTTTCGGTTTTTTGCGCCATCTTCTTCTTCGACCTGATCCTGTCCTTTTGATGTACCCCCTATTCGTGGACCCCCTACCGGCTCCCCTAGCGAGCCTTTTTGGCTCCTCTGTCAAACCTCAGAAAATCGCATGACATCTTCCTTCTCGTCCTTTTGATACGTCCCACTGCGCCTTGTGTTCCCCACAGTTTTTTCCTCTCTTTTCTTTTATTTATGTCTCTGAGATTGAGACCCACACGTTATTTATGCGTATATTCCCCTATCTGCTCCTGTGGCTGATCTTCTTGCTCTGTCTTCCCCCCGCTCCCATGTAGTCAGTTTCACCATTTTTCGCCACCTTTCAGCTCCCTCTGAGCAAGTACTTTTTTCCCTTTCCCAGCCATTTACTAAAGTTTTCTCCTCTCTTCTTACCCCCGCCGATTCCCAGCTGGAGGTGTCCCCCGGCAACCTTTCTTTTCTTCACGGCTCCTTGTGCCTGGGCCTTTTATCTTTCCGGTAAGTGTACCTTTTATCTGCTATATAAACGGACGTCCCCTTTCCTTTCGCTTTGTGACCGCGCACCTTTGCACTGGCCGCCCCCTTTCAAACGACCTTCTGCCGCCCCATCAGCTGCCCCTTATTACATTTCCCGCCTCCGCTAATTTTTTCTCAGCAACCCCCTGAATATTACTTGTCCTCTAGTCTGCCGAGAAGATAGCTGATGCTGAGTCCCACCAAGCCGACCCCCCCCCCTTTACCACAACCTCTGTCTGTCCTTTTTCCACCGTCACCGAACCCTTAGCCCCTGTATCTTTTCCACCCCCTCACAAAACGGGCTGCCATAACCCGCCGGACGTCTTTTTCAGTTTCCCCCGCTCCACCAGGCCCCCTTTACAAGGTACCCTATCAGTCTCTGGGTCTCAGAGTTGACAGAGTCTTCGCATTGATTCATTGTTTGTCTCCCTTTCACATTCGTTTAGCGGCTCACAGCCCCAACAATTTACCCTGTCTTCCCCGTAACAATTACTGTTCCGGTTTTCATGCGTTCCGTGTAACCCCCTCCCAACCATGAAATTGCCTTAGTTTTTTTTTTTCCTGGCACGCCCTGTGTTCGCTTTTCCCTCACTATTTCAATTTGGAACAATTGTCGCGCTTTCGACCGTAAGATGAACTCCCCTACTCCAACCCGTTCTCTATGTCCCCCCTTTGCTCTTTAAAAAATCACCCAGAAGTTCCCCCCATGTCCATCTGCCTTAGACATGCATTTCTTCAATCAATGAATTTCACTTCGTGGCCCAGTTGTGCCTTCTACATCCCATGTTGGACTTTTCCCTTTAAACTTTTCATGCTTGAGTAACCCTATCGTCCCGCTACCTACATTTCCGATAGCCTACCTACATATTCCCCCTTTCTTCTCTCTTTTTACGTCCGATTCCCAGATTTTCTCTCGTCGCCTTTAATAGTAGAAACGTTTCCACTTACTCGTCACGCTTCTAGTTCCGGTTCTTAAAGCTAAGCGTCCCCGCTAGTATGCCCTTTTTGGGTCCCGTTGTTTTATTTCCACACCTAAGTGCAGCGTCCTTGCCTGTTTGGGGGTAGCGGATCTTTTTCCTTCCTCCGGTGCGTTTGTAGTCTTTCTTTTCTTACGACTGTTACCGGGTTTTGGACGGGACTTTTTCTTTTCTGCTCTGCCTTCTCGACACAGAGTCTACTGTTGCATCTTTTTCCCCTGTGTTCTGTCAACCCACTTCCCCAAAAGGCACCCCACCGTTGCGTCACTTAATCGCCCGTCCAGGCCAACACTCTCCCTTCATTTTTTCTTGTTCTTTTTTTACGAGAAAAACGTCCCTTCCTTTCTCTGTCTTTCACTTTTTTCAGGTTTGCTTTTTGTCGCTCTTACCTGATCCCACTCTCTTCCCTACGTACCTCTCTTTTTGTCTTTATTTTCCCGCTTTTCATCCCCTTCCCCTGTTTAAGTGTGTAGTGTAATTGCTTTCCTGTCCAAAAAGTGTGTCTTTCCCCTTGTACCGAACCAGGTCCACCGTTTTACACTTTTTTTCCCCCTGTCCACACCTCCATCTCCCACCTCTTTCGGCTTCCTTGCCCCTGCCTGCCTTCCCACTTCCTTCCCCCCCCCCCCCCATATCAAAGCGTATTCGCTTCCCGGTGTCTTGGTTTTCTTGGTACCTTTCTTCTTCCTTTTATGGTTCGGTCTCTTTTTATCAGGGATATTCTGGTATTTTTTCCCCAAGCCCCGTTTTGCTGTGGGTCGTCTTTAGGTCCATTTCCCTTTTCATACTGGAACTGAACCGCCCTGTGTCGCCTTCTTTTTCCAACTTTCGCCTTTGTCCCTCTCACCACCCCCCCTTCCTCTTAGCTTTTTTTCCACACATAGCGTGTCACCCCTCTCAATGATGAGCACTAGACTCAACTTCCATTTTTTTCACCAGGAAAATGGCCCACTCTCGTTCCGCGCGCCACTTGCTTTTTCCCTTTTCCCGGCCTTCCTTGTCGTTTTCCCGGCATTTTACCAGTTGAACTCTTTCCCTACTCTTTCGACCTTGAAAGAACAGTGTTTCGCCCCTTTTGCATCACTTGTGCTAGGTTTGTTCTTTTTCCTTCCCCCTCTTACACCTTATTTTTGTATCCCTCTTCTGATGTTTTTTCTTTAGTGACACGTTTTACCATTTCCCTTCTTCTCCAGTAGATCCATCTATTTACACTCCCTCATTTTCGTTAGCGCTACTAGATGATGAGTTCAACTCATCACTTTCCCAAGTCCCCTTTCTTCCCCAACCACCCCGTTCTCAGAGTTTTTAATTCCCTCGACCACTATCGTTTTCCGATCGGCCCCCAACCCACTCTTTATTTTTCGACCTCTAGGGCTACTTTAGGTTCCAATCATTTGCGCTCCGATTATTTTCACTTCACCTTATTTCCCTCCTTTTTTTGAATACCCCTTCTCCGCCTTCGCCCCTCCACGTGAAGGTAGCCCCCCCGCCCCCCCCTCTCTCCCCACGTCGCGCATTCTTTCTTTCGTCTTCCTCCCTCTATGTCCCTCGCTCCTCCTTCCTCCTCATCTCTCTGCCCCCGTTTTGTTTCAAAGACCTTCCCCCTTCATCTGTTGCTAGTTGGTGTCGAATCCCTTCGAGATCCTTAGTTGTTCCATTTTCCGGTTTGTGTCACCCACTTCCCCCACCTTCTCGTAAGCGATCAAAAAAGTTGCCGCTAGCCTTGTCTCCCCGATCTCCTCCCCCCCCCCCTTTGCAGTAGTGACATTTCCTCCATCCCCTCTTTTCTCTTTCCGACACCCCCTGACGATTTCCGTAGGCGACCCCCCCCAATTAACTTACCCCTGTTCAATTCTTATCCTCCGCCCTTTCCCTCGAATACTCAGTCACGGTCCTTAAAGACTCATTCCCGTTTTTTATGATAATCCCCGTCCTGTTTAGCGGTTTTTTCTTTTGTCGTTCGTACCAAAATGTGCCATTCCCCCGCTGTGCACCCCCCCTGGTTTGCCGTATCACCTTTGGTCAATCCCGTGCTTCCTTGCGTCCAAACATGTTTGTGCCAGCTACCCTGCATTTTAGTACCGCCGCGGATAACTCCTTTTAACTTAATAGGTACACCACCTGGTTGAACTTGCCGCGCGAGGTTATTGAGTTATGTCTCTTTTATTTTTGTCTTCGAATCTTCTTTCAAAACAATAGCCCCACTGTTTAAGTCTCTCTTTCTTTCCCCTCTGGTTTTCCTTATGCCCACACTGAATCACACTGACGGTTTCTTTTTTTTTTTTTGGTTTGTGTTTTGGTGTTTTTTTTTTTTTTTCTTTTTTTTTTTGTTTTGTGGGGAAGAAGTAATGGCTGTACTCTGTGTTGATTTGTTTGACTTTCTCCCCGTTTGAATGCCTTTTTTCAGAGTCTGTCGATAATTTTTCCAAATACTGTTGCCCCCCCCCCCCACGACGACCTTCCCCTTTAATAAATCAACTAAAAGTCCGCCCTGTAGACCCTGAACCCGCTAATCCTAAAAAATAAAACTGTCCTTTCTCTCAAGACGGACGGGGTAAGGGGTCTCCTCCCCCCTTGGCCTCCCTCTATTTGACTTAACTCGATCCCTCCCTCCCTTTTCAAGCATTCTTATTCAAATTTGAAAGATTTCCGTCGACTTAGTTCCTAATCTTATCTCCTCGATACTGGCCACCCCATCTTCCCCCTCCTTCTTCATGGCCAGAGTCCATCTTTTTCTTTTCCGCTTTGCCTTCAAGAAGATCTTCGCCTTTAATTACCTCCATGTTTGCCTCCGTCCCATTCCCTTCCCTTCCCTTAATTTATGATTTCCTTGAGCGCTTCCCAGACTATTCCAATTGTAATTTTCTTTTATTTTTTCAGAGCTTCCCCTGTTTACCTTCCCGAGGACTTTTCTTCTATTCCCCCTTTCAAGAAGAATCCCAGTTAAATTCAAGGGAGTTTTCCCTCCTCGCAACCACCCGTTTATCTGTTGTTCCTTTACTCCCCCCCCTTTCCCCGGGCTTCCCCTAGGTCCGCAGGACCCCCTTTTCCCATCCGTCCTTTCTCCCCCTTCCATGCGACTTTTTTTTCTTCGTCCGATCCCTACCTAGTCGGACGCAACAGAATAACTTTTTCCAAACTGCTTTTTTTTTCCATTCCATTTTTGTTTTGATTTGCCCTTTTTGGAATTTCTTTCTCCTTTCTTCCTCTTCTTCCAACCAGGTTTTATGCGCGGGCCCCCTGAACATCCTATTTTTTCCCTCTTTCGGTATTCAAGACCCATGCCCTGTTCCTTTTTGCGTTTGGCTCTTGCTCATAATTTTTAGTTTCCACAGACAATCCCCTCTGTCCGTTGGGTTTCCAATCTTTCATTGGGATTCGTCCCCCCTTTTTTCCATATGGGTTTCCCCTCCCCTCTTTACACCTTTCTCCTCCTCATTTTTTAGTTCCCTCCCACCTCTCTTCCTTCAGATGTGTAGCCAATTGTCCCTTCTGCCCAATAACGGTTCCCCCAGACTTTCTTCCGCTTGGAATTGCAATCCACCCTGCTTTTCGTCCTATCCCTCTCCCTTTATCCAATTTTTATAAAAAACTTTCTCTTTCCCAAAGACTGGCGGCCCCCACGGGTCTGAATTTGTTCTGATTTTCGTCTCACTTTCTTTCCGACCCTTCCTCACGTGGCTCCCCTTTTACGTTTTTTAATCCAACCCCCCTTCCGAACTCCATTTCTGCTGATGCCCTTCTGTCATCCCTCTTTTTCTAACTTCTTTTCTCTTGTCACCCTGTGTCTCTTCATGTCCCTTTCCTTTGAGCACTCTACCCAAGTGAACTCATGCCCCTCTCTGATGTGTGTTAGGTTGCCTCTCCCTCCTCTTGTCATTCCGCCCGTTTTCCCCCCTCATCCTTCGACAAGTAGCCTGTGCGAAATTCTTGCTTCGATTCTTTGATTTACCACAGCACGTGGCTATCTGATGTTTTCTCCCCAGGTCCTAAGTTCTTCGTTGATACTGCCGTGTGTCCCCTCAACCCTGCGTTATGTGTCGACATTTCCTTCCACTTTGCCCTTGCCTTAGGTGGCGTGCCCACCCCAGTCCTCCCCCCACCGACCCAACATCCTTCAGAGAGTCGGACTTTTTCATTAGGTGACACCTTCTTCCCATTTCCCCCCAATATTTACCCCCCCCTTCCCCTCCCTAGCTTAACTCAGACACAGGTTCTTCCCTACCTGATTTAGTGGCGCCAACCAAGATTCACGTCCTGTTTCTCGTCACATCCCCTTCATCTGATAACCGGTGTGACCCCCCCTTCGTAGCCCCCCTCCGGTGACCCCCCCTCATTAGACGTCCGCGTTCGTTGTAAAGCCGAGATAACGGTTACCATATTCTCTTCGGCCCGCCTAACCTCTCGTTACTGTGTGTAGTTCACTTCCCTGGGGTTTTTGAAGCATCCCCTCCTCTCCCCCGCAGTATACATGGGCGACTCTTTTTTGCATTAGCGATTTCAATTCCCGCGCAGTGACTTTTCTCCTGCGCACCGACATTCGGGTTTTTGTTTGCGCCACTCCCTTTTCTCGTGTTCTTTAGCTTACCTCCCCCGAGTCCCCCCCGGACCCACCCTATAACGCGCCTTTTGACGTTTTAGAGCCAATCAGCCCCGTTGACGTCTGACCGGTGACCCACTTGTCAGGCAGCTCTTTCAGTTTTTATGCCGCCTTGCCCCCAGTACCTTTTTTCTTTTCACTCAGAAACCGTGTGTGTTGTCCCCCGCGTGGTGAGTCTCCCCCTCAGTGCGGCCTTGACACGCAGGTTACCTTGGCCTTCTCAGCCCCCAGTCTTCCCCAATTTTCAACTATCTGTATATACTCGTTTGCCTCCGTCCCCCCTTCTTCTTCGCTTAGCATCCTGAGCACTGGCTTTTCCACCTTCCCCCACCCTGACCCGTTGACGTTTCCCGGGGCCACTTAGTGCCTTCCCCCCTGACCGTATGAAGGAGATGACCATTCGTTTCCTCTTTCTATCATTTTGGTTGTTTCCTTCAGTTATTTACCAACTCCTTTTGTAGCACTCCCTTGTTGGTCTCAACACGGGATAATTCTCCTCTTGGTTTGTCGTCTAGATTCTTCATGTTGTTCTTCCCCCCACCCTTATCTATTTGTCTCTCCCCCCTATTTCCACGGGATACACTTACCTTCAGTTGCCGCTTTGTGATGTAGTAAAAGACTCGTACCTCCCCCGGTAAGCCCTTCTGCCTCCTCACACATGTGTGTCGTGTTCTGGCGCCCTCCGTCGCCCTTTTCTAGCCACGGACCAAGTGTGACGGTCTTTGTATTTATTGAGGCCACCTGCATGGCGCTGCTCCCAGAGCTTTTAGCGGATCCGGCGGTCCATCCCTGTACGCGGAGCTTCTACCCCCGACTTTGGCTTTCCTCTGTCCTGCCCCTTTTCGTTCTCCCAGACGTGTATAGGCCTCGAGACTCCCTTGGCCTTGTGTCCGCCTCTTTCGTGTTCCAAAGAGACTTCCCCACCCCGGTAACAAATTAACAATCGTGCTTCATATGAATGATTCCACCTCCGCCTAACCCCCCCTCACTGGCTAAATTTTCCTTTTTTTGATTCAAGTTTTTGCCCCATCCCCACAGTTCGAAGTAAACTTTTTCCACATCCGGCACTTTCCTCTTTTGCTCCTTCTCATTCTAAACTGTCCCGTCCACACTTTCCAGAACTCCCTTTTTCCCGTTACCCCCATTCCACGGGAGATTCTAATGGTGGCCCACTCTCCCCCATCTGTTTCCAGCAGGCCTCGGAAGCTGTGACGGTTACCCCACAAAACTGGACCCTTTTCCCCCCACACATTTCGTTGTGTTATGCCAAAACAATTTTTCCCCCCCTTTTTGCCGCGGACTTTCTTTCGGCAATCCAGCTCGCTTACGCGCCGAGAAGCACCACGTTATCTGTCTGCGTCCTGCATCCCCCCATCTATTTTTCCCCTTCGTTTCCGTGTACTTGCATTCTGCAGTACCCCCATTGATTGTTCAGGTGTCTTTGTATCCCACGCTTATCCGACCTACGTCGTCTGCTTTAAGCTTTATGGAAATTTCTGTGTTAACCCTAATGTTACCATCCCCTTACCCAGGTGACCCAGCTCGTCTTTTGGGGCCGTGTGAAGTCGGGTTTGTGTCTTGCCGACCCCACCCCCCCCACACACGGCGCGTTCGCGGACACTCGGTCCACAGACGCCTACCTATTCCTTTTTCGTTTCGTGTCTCTCTTTTGTTTCCCCCTGATGTAGTCCGTAGTTTCGGATATCTTTATCCTCCCCCGCCCTCTTCATCTAATGTTTCCCCTTTGTAGGGACCCCTTCCGCTTTCCTCGTTCTCACTCCTCACCAGGTGTGCATATTAGGTCTCCCCGGCCCGGCGCACCGCTATTCTCACGGCGCAGTGTCTTGTTAGGACACTCCGACGCTGGTTCCCTTTCTGATGTTGTTCAACGTCTCCCTCCCTTTATGGCTCTTCCACGTTTCCCTTCTTTCACCCCTCCTTTCAGAGGGCTGCTGGTATTCCCTTACCTCTTCCCCCTCTGCTGTCGCTAAGATCGGGAATTTTTTTGGTTGTGGCGCCCCCACCCTTCACGCGCCCGAATGTCAGACCACGTCCTGCTTGTCTTCTCCTCCATGCACCTTTTACTTGTATATTAGAGGTCGCCTTTGACACGCAACATCAACTACCCCTTACCACTGTTGCCCCTTTCTTGCCCCTCCACCAGCGATCGAATTTGATGCCCAAACTTTGGTAACAACGGTGGTTTGCCGCCGCCTCCTCGTGTTCCCCGGTTGCCGTGAGTTCTGTGTTTTAGTATGAAGTCTCGTCGCCACCCTCAAACCTTCTTCACCACTTATCGCAGACATGACGGGAACAGGGTGAGGTCCCCACATTTTTGCACCCATTCTTTGGAAGCTTTTCGCGATTGTCTGTCCTGGCAGACACTCCCGCCTCTTGTTATGAGTTTGCAGACACAGCACTGCCCTCGTCAAGCCTTCTGGTTTAAGTGGACGCCTTTGTTCCCTGCTCTATGGACTTTCTTTCCCATCGCTCCTAATTTTATGCTTTCCAAGCCCTCTTACCAACGATGTGGTCCGTCCCCACTTCAGCAGGCGCGGGAATTATTCTCTTTCCCCCTCCTCCAACTCCAAGAAAAGTTCCCTTGACCCACTTGCTTTACAGCTGAACCCCCGTCGGACTTTCCCACACCCGGTCTTGTCTTATAGTGGTGCGCCTTGTGTGACGCTCCACACCCTAGTCCGCTTGTCACCCCCGCTTTTGATTTTCGATGATACGATGTTTGTTTTACCGGCCAATGTTTGCACAACAGGGACGGCCGAATCCCTTACCCCACGTTTGCCACTCTCAGCCGGGATCCTTCGTGCTTGCGCTTTCGTTCTGCTCACGTGTACTTTCGTAAGTCTTCCCCCCTATATTCGTCACCCTGACACTACCTCTTTGTTTTTTTTTCCTTAGTTTCTATTGGTGTGTGGACCCGAATTTTCCTGTACCAATCCTTGCCACCGCCCGTTGTTGCCCAATTTTCGACTTTTTTTCCCCGTCAAAACTCCACACCCCTTTACTGTCCAGGTCGTTGTTTGTATTGTTCTTATCCCCGGTCCGCCACCACTGATTTATGGCACCCCCGCTTCAGCATTTATTTTTGGACGGAGAATTTACATAGTGGAGATGTCCGAATCTTTCTACCCACCCATTCCTGTTGTTCAATAGTGTAGATTAGCTAGGTGTGTTGGCCGCCCACACTCCACCTGCCACACTGTTTGAATCAACATTTTTTTATTTTTTTCAGGCATGATCATCGATTCTGCCCTCACTTGTTTTGTTTCTCAAGTTTTCCCAAATAGGTTCTTTTTCCCGATTCCTGCGTTCCTCTCCCTGATCGCGCCTCCCCCCTTTTGTTTTTACAAAGCGGTGATCATCTCCTGTGCTGCTTGAATGTTCCCCCTTTCCCAAAGCATCCCCCAAGAACCTTGAGAGCTCTATTTCTATTCTACACTCATCTCAAGAACGACCCTTCCTTTGCCTTTCTGGGGAGTTAGGTGTGGCGCAAACGCCCCCTTCTTTTTTCTATTTACTGTACTTTTTGGTCCTCGACTTTGCAGCGCTTTTATCCCCACCTTTGCAATCACTTTTGGAGTCTAGATCATTCACTTTTCCACTCTATATGAATTGGTACCCTTCTCCTCCTTCTCCCTTAGGCAGGCTCCCCTATTGCGGACTATGACACGCACTCCTCCCTTACCGCGACGATGGGTTACTTTTTCCCGCTTTTCGCTCTTCGTGCAAAAAGTCAGTGTCTTTCCCCTAGTCGTTTAAGGTATACTCATTTTTGGCCCTTCTGAGGCTTTTAAGAGTCTCACATATCCGCCCCGAGCCGTTTATCGCCTTCCAATATGAAGAAACTGCGATCTATCCCCTTGCCACCTTTGAAAATTCGGCACACAGTTTCTGATTGCTTACAATTCCCCCCCTATTTCCGTGCAATTTTTTTGAGTCTGCTTCCACCCTGAAACAGTTTTCTATTACGGACGCACGGTCCCTCCTGAATTGTGTTTGCTTTCCCGCTCCCCTGAATTTTTCCTCCACAAAGATATTTTCTCCCTAGCATTTTAAGACATTTTGTTTGTTTCAATGAGTGAGTTGGAGCTTTGGTAGGGGTTCCTCATTCTCTCCATCCGCGGGCCTCACCTTCCCCCCGCCCGTTGTTTGTTTTGATCTAAGCCGAGCACATTTTTACGCTGCAGACAAGGTTAACGTTAGTTTGGTACGGACTCGCCATATTTATCTATTCGGCGCCCCCAGAAAATTCCCCTTCGACGTTGGGTGGTTGCTCGACATCTTTCTGCATGTCAAGTTTTTTTCCCCGTTACTATCAGCTCGTCCCAGATTTCAATGGATTCCCCCGCCCCCCAATGCGCGCTATGAGTCTTTTCGGCGCGTCAATTAGAACCCTTACCTTTTCATTTCCAATCCCTTAATCCTTCCTCTTTTCCGTGGCACAAACCGACCTTTGCCTTGTCAATATCATCCTGACTACTTAGACCCCCGGCGTCTGCAACAACCACTGCCCACTCTTCCCTTACGGTCTCTAATTTTCGGAGTGAATTCTACCAACTCACTGTTCCCCCTTTCCCAGGCACCTTCGTGGCTCCCGGTTTCCTTTCCGGTTCCCAACACAAATTATAAGATATTATTCCGCTCACGAGCAAAATGGTGTCCGC
>Ga0179593_1575800_pt1 | contig 18247 bp, 25 predicted proteins | sample CZODoug2_1_08_16_FD_185931 | JGI IMG/M metagenome (GOLD analysis project Ga0179593, IMG submission 185931) | Vadose zone soil fungal communities from Angelo Coast Range Reserve, California, USA - CZODoug2_1_08_16fungal (PacBio error correction) | ecosystem: Environmental > Terrestrial > Soil >... | reverse complement strand
TGCTTTTGAATTTTTCTTTGTGCAGGCTCCTTTTGTAGTGGGGCCCTTGGTTCGCGTCCACAACACTTGTAGGAATGTGGCGTTCTTCTTTGTCCCTGGTGGAGTTTTCTCCTTTTTGCTTTTTTTTAAGTTGAAGAACCATTTTCCTGCCCCGGAATTCCGTAGGGATCAAACCAAATCGATGTCCTTCTTTCGCCCCCTTTTTTATCCCCCCCCTTGCAAGGAAGTACGGTCTTTTTCCCAGCGACCCGGATATCTGGCTCTCAGAATTACATGTCCGTCGGATCGTTCCCACACTGCTCTCCGTGCTTTTTTATCACTCCCCCCCTTACCCCCTTTCGATTGATGGAAGTCCGTCGACTGAATTTTCTGAGAGTTTTTGGTGCGCGTCTTCTTGTCGGGATGGGGGTGATTTCCTTTGATTCCCTAACCAGTTCTTTTTTTTTTTTTTTCCGGGGGGGCCCCCAAGTTCATTTTTCCAGGTTTGCTTTAATCCTGCCCCCCCGCCCACCCCTTGGTGTATGGCGCTTCAGAACCTTGGCCCCATGACCGTCCGATTGTTAGTTTTCTTCACTTAGCCCCATGACCCCTTTTTTTTGTCACTCTTTTTTTCCAATTGCGTACTCTTCTCCCCTAATGAGTTGACCTGCTACACAGTTTTGACCATACATAACCTTCTTTTTTTTGTGTTTTTCTCTTTTTTTTGTTAAGTACGGATTTTGGAGGCGAACGTTGTCCTCCTGTTAGAAAGTGTCTTCTGTGAAAACCGATCTCCCCCACATTTGCCGTTAGGCCGTTCCTTTTTTTTTTTTGCCCTCTGGTTGAAAGGTAATTGCTTCCTTTCCCCATCCGTCTTTTCCTTTACGGCTTTGTTTGGCCCACGGCCTGTCCTTATTCCCCTTCCCGTTTTTTTACCTGATTGAAAACACAATTTCTTTTGCTCTTGAAAGTCTTTCCTCTCTCCTCTTTTTTTTTTTTTGAGAACATTTTTCTTTTGGCCCCAGGGTACTGCTTAACAAATCCAGTTTTTCTCCTCTTCTTGTTAGTTTTGACGTTTTTTTTTTTTCAACAATGTAGCTGAACTCCTTTTTTTTCTCTCTTGTTTAGTACCATTACGCTCCCGATTGACGAACCTCCTCACAATTTTTTCCCTTTTTAAAGTTTGGTATGTCCCCCCTCAGGTTTTACCAATGTTTGCGTCCCTCAGATAGATTTGGTACCCACTTCCCCTTTTTTCGGTTTTTGTGATGTGCCCAATTGGTGTATCTGACCCTTCTCTTTCCCCCCCTTTTTTAGCAGTGAAGAGGTGTCCCTTTTCCTCTTGGATTGGCCCACCAGTTTCCCTTCCACGGATTTCCGTTGTTTTTTGGTCCGTTGTCTTTTCGTTGGGTTTTTTTTTTTTTTTTGTGACTTGAAATTGTGTCAACCAATTTCACCTTGAGGCGGTCATTGTTGGTTTTTGTGTTCCCGTTATCCCGTGCAATCCTCTCTCCGTGCGTCCAGTCAGTCGTTTTCCCCCCGAAGCGATACCATTATTTCTGGCCCTAATGAACACTTTCCGGTTCGGTACTCCCCAGCTACCCTTTTTTCCCCCCCAGTAAAGAGGATTTCAGAGAACACTTCAAGTGCCGACCAACCCGATTCCCCCTTGGGCTCATCACCAAACGTTACTCTCGGCGTTTCTTGAAGACCTTTCCCCCCAAATCAGGAGGTTCTCCCCTTCCCTTGGAGCAGAAACATATGTGAGGTTTTTGGTTGATGGCGACAATCGCGCCCCGTGGTCCCTAGGGTGGACCCACCCCCCTTGGCCCCCCCCTCGTTCGGTGGTCCTCCTTAGTTGAAGGACCCCACAACAATTTTGCCCCTGTTGAGTACACCCCCCCCCCGCTTTCCCTCTTCCTTGATTACACGCGCTTTGAGTCTAGTTCCACACAGGTACCTTCGTCCCTTCCCTACTTTACCGACCGCCCTCCGCGTTTTAGTTGGTACATCCGTGCGTCAAAGAGGATTTCCAATTTGGAAACACCGCAGGTTCCCGGCCCCCCCCTCTGATCACACCCCTCTTTGTCCGTGTGCTCGTCCCACTTTTACAGCCCCAAAACATGGGAACACCTCTTTTTTCTTTTAACTTCTTTCAACCTGCACCCGCGAGGGGTTTGGTTTTCTCCCCTTTTGCTGCGCGTTTTAGGCTGTCCCTCGTGTTTTACCCCCCCTTCCCTTGCTAATGATATGTTTTTTCCCTTTAAGCCCCGTTCGTACCCCTTCAACCTTTTTTCCCCTCTCCTCGGTTTGTCAATCAGTTTGCTTCACCCTTGTTCCCCGCCGCTTCAAAGAACACCCCCCCTTTTGGGGTCGGAGGCACCTTTTGTCCACTTTTTCCCCACGCTTTCTGCGCCTCCTCCCCCCGTCACCCCCCCCCAACCCCCCTTTGCCAAGGACCATGATTTCCCCTTTCATCATTTGTTTTTAATTAACCCCTTAACCCCGGGACCGCGTCTTTCCTTTTGGACTTTCTTTTGTGGTTCCCCTTCACCAGGTTCGATGGATAGATAACGGTTATTTTCCCAGCTTTCCTCTTCCCCCCGTTTCCCGGTTTCCGACGTCTTTTTTGTAATCGCGATTCGCCCGGTCTGGCGGGTCTGCCTGCAATCAGGATTCAGCCCCTTTTAGGGCACCCCTTTTTCCCCTGGTATCCCCCCCGTTGGCCCTTTCCGTCCTTTTCCGGCCCGGTGGGAACTCCGTGGTCCCCCCTAAAATTCAAACCTTTCTACTTGAAACACAAAGCTAAGTCCCCCCTTTCTTGTACTCCCCCCCGAACTCCCCCCCCCACAAAAGCCGTTCTTCCCCTTTTTCCCCCCTGGTCCTAAAATTTGTTGGCTGTTTCCAGTTGTCAACCCCACGACGGAAGTCGTTTTTCTTTCCATGCCCTCCTGATAGATCCCCCCCTCTCAGTGTCCGGCGACTTTTTTTTGGACTCCCCACTCCCCCCCCCGTCACTTACAAAATTTTCCTTTAATCCCTTAGGGCCAACCTTTTCTTGGTTACCCCCGCTTTCGGCGGGCCCTTTAGTCGGATACACCCAGCTGGTCATAAAATAGGGAGGCTGTCCCGGGCATCAGTACGCTCCCCCCCCTTTTATGTCTATTCCCTTCTTGCGCAGGCACGTTCCTTTTTCCCAAGATCTCGATGTTTATGGTACTTCCACCAAAGACAATTGATGATCCCTCTTTTTGCGTGTTTCCCCCTGAACAGTGTGCACGTTTCTGTCGGTTCCCCCTTTGAGGGTCTCCCTTTCAAAGCCGAATTCCAAACCGTTGCCCCCCCCAGGCCCCTTTTTTTTCATAGTTTCTCCTTCCCTCCCCTAGCCCCCGTTTTTTTTTCGTTTATCTCCCCTCTCTCTCTCCTCCCGTGTTTGTTTTTGTTTCTTTTTTTAAGAAAAGTACCCCTCCGCTCCACGGAACCCCAGTCTTTGGCCTTGATTGGTTTTTTTCCCCGTGTCTGATGAGGGGGTTTTTTTCCAGTGGATTTTCTTTTCCGATGCCCGTTAATCCCCCGTTTTCACGACAGCCCCTTCCCTCCCGGTTTAAGCGACCGATCTCCTTCGTTTTTGTGGGGACACCTTATTTTTCCACCTGCGTTGTTCTTTCCACTTTCCCGTTATCTGCGTGGCCGGCCTCTTTTTTTTTTTTTTTTTTGCAACAAACTTTCCTGGGTTTTCTTCTTCTTCAGCTTTGAGTGCCGGACCATGCTTTTTTGATGGTTAGGCATAGGGGGTCCGCCTCCTCCCCCCGAGGTTTCCCCAAGTTACTTTTTTGTCATATGTTGATGATGTTCGTTTTTCTTGGAGGTTGGCCCTTTTTTTTGGTTTGTCCTCCCCCCTCGTTTTCGCCCCCTGCCGTTGGGTCGATATGCGTTTTTTTTCCCCTGAATCCCAACCAGCAGTCCTGGTTCACTTTTGGTTTTCACCGACCCATTTTTCCCCTTTTCTTTTCCTCTTTTTTCATAGTTTTTTGTTTTGGTTAGTGTGTTCTTTATACCGGTGTCTATAGTGTTTTTCCGGTGTAGATCAAAGGTTGTTTTGCTTTTTTTCTTCCTTCAGGGACCCTTCGTTAACCACACCGTTAAACCGCCTTTGGATGGCACAGGTTTTTTTTTTTTCGGTTTGCACTTGTCTTTTCCGTAAACCCTCTGTGGTGTCTTTCTACCCCTGATACTGGCTTTCTTTCCCCCCCCCCCCTTTCGGGGCGCCCTTGCTACTAGGGGGATTCACTTGCTTATAAGTTGCCCACTTTTTTTAATTTTTTCCTTTTTCCATGCATTTCCCCTCCCTTTATTGTCGATCGGGGCCCAATCTTTTTTTTTTTTGTTTGACTTTCACCGTCGTTTCCCTCCGGTTCCTGGGTGAGCATTTGGAAATGTTTTCCCTTTTTTACGACTTCCCCCCTGCCCCTTCTATGTTTTACACTGTGTTTTTTGTTTTTTTTGCCGGGTTTTTCGGCGGTGGTTTGTGCAAAACCCAAACCAAAAAGATCTCTTTTTCTTATTGCCTTTTTTTGTCCGTCTGTTTATTTGTTGGCGCATGTGCAGTGGTGCTGCGATTGCCCCCCCCATGCCTTGAACACTCCGTCCTTTTTTTATTTAAAACCCCCGATTTTTTTTTACCCAAGGTGTTGACCCTTTCCTTTTTACGCTTCGCGTGTCCTTTTCCAAATGTCCAGTTCAACCTGCTGTTTTCCGCCCTTTTTTACGTTTCTCCTTCCCACCTTTTCGGATCGTCCTTGGCAGGTCGCTTTTTTTAATTAGGTGTTCCATGTTTTGGTCTGTGACCCCTTCTTTTAGAGAACAAAGCCCCGCATCGGGTGTTCACGCTCATTGAGACCCCGTCCCCCCCTTTCCTTTTAACCAAGGCGATGTTTCTTTCTCGTCCTTGACCCCCCCAGTCGGCGGGCTTTCCTTTTTTTTCGGTTCCCTTCTTCCCGGTTATTTTTTTTGCGAGCCTTTTGATTTGGAATAGGTGTGAGTTCCCCTTTGTCTGGTGTCCGGACGTCCCCTCTTGTGGTCGTTTTTTTCGTTGAACTCACGTTTTTTCCTTGTTTTTCCCCCACGCGGGGACCGGTTGGTAGACCTCCACCCGAATTATGTTTTCCCGCCCCTTCCGTTGAGACCTTCCCTTTCCCGGTGCCCTGTTTCCCCATACAGCCCTTTTCCTGTGCAGACGGTCCTTTGGAGCTGGCGGTTGCTTCTTTGCAGGTCTTTGGTCTTCGGACCTTTCACTTCTTTTTCCTTTTTATTTGTGGTCTCTCCTTATTGAAGAATGCCCGCTCTTTTTTTTCCCAGGATACAATATCCACCTTTTTTTCTTTCCCTTTTCTGTTTTTTTTTTGCCGCTACCCCCTCCCGGTGCTCTTTTTTGTGGTTTGTCCCCTGACTTTTCTCAGTCTTTCCCCCCTCTCCATTAAACGCTCTCCCCCTTTCCCAAATCCATCGTACCCACCTGTTCCCCTTTTCCGGCTGTGGTTCCAGCTCCGGAGGCCAGTCACCTGCTTTGGTCCGCCGGCGTCCTACCCTTATGAAACAATGGGACCCCTCCCCGTTTTGCAGTTGCAGCGTTGTGCTGTTTTTCCACCCCAGTGATTCTTCCCTGGAGAAGTTAAGAACCCCCCCCTCTTTTTTTTTTTCAACCCCCTCCTGGGTGTGTTTCGTCTACTTCTGTCATTTCTTTTGTTGCCCCAAGTTAGCTCCAACTACCTAGGTTGCTCCCCGCCCCGAGTTTGGTTGCCACTCCAAGGGGTGTGTGGACCCGCACTTACGTATCCCCAGGAGTTGCCCTTTTTTTTTTTTTTAATCATAATTTTTAACTCCTCTGCCTGTTCCTCCAGTTCATGTGCAACTGTATTTTTTCCCACAGCGTTTCCTCGCTGCCTTTTTGCCCGAGATTGGAAGTCTCTGGTCTTTTTTTACCTCAAAGGACTTCCCCCTTTCGCTCCCCCTCTTGCACTAGTGTCCTTCCTTCGTTTTTGATACCCCCCCCCCCCGCACGATTCTTTTTCCGTTTCAAAGGTTGAGAATGGTTCTCCTTGCACTGCCGCATTTCTAACTCAATTCGTTCGGCGCGCTTTAACTCCATTTTTGCGTTTAGAGTTCATGGTTTTCTGAAATATTCTCCTTGGAGACCATTTTTTAAACTTGTACGGGTTGTTTGTTCTGTTGCCCCCCCCTGTCTTTCTTCTCACGCCACCAAATCTTTCAGGTATGTTTTTTTCCTCATCCTTCCTCCCCCCTTTTTTTCCCACCCCCCCCCGTATTGCGCGTTTTCTGATTAAAATAATCGTGCGGATTTTCCTTTTTGATGCCCAGGAGTTTTCCTTCGGTTTTTCATTTCCAAGAGATCATGACGGGACTCTGTTCGATCTTCATCCTAGGGTGACCAAGGGGAGTCCCTTCGGTTTCCCTCTTTGGGCAACACCTTGCTGCTCCCAAGCTTTCCTGTGTTTGAGCTACCTGTGCCCTTGATTTCCCCCTCGGGTCTTCGCTTTTTTTTTTTTTTATAGATGAATTCTGACCCTTCCCCTGAACCATTTTTTCCCCTAAGAGGCTATTTGGCTCTTCTTGTTTTCTCTCCCCTTTAAAAGCCTCCCCTTTTTTTTTTTTAGGAACCTGATAAGACCAGGTCCTCTTTCTTCTATCTTTTTTCCTAATGCTCCCGTTTGTTTTTGGCTTCCCTTTTATGACACGTAAGACTTCCTCCCCCTCCTTTGGGGGGTTCCTTGTTCTCCATTGGGTTGCAGAAACCCCCCCCCCCAACCATAAGACTTTCTATGGGGATTAGATTTGGTTCTTTTTGTGTTGTCTGAGTCCCTCTGATATCATCCCTTTATTGACAAAGATGTTCCGGTTCTTCTTTGCCCACTGTTCCTTGCGCTCACCCCCCCCATTATATGGCTTTTCTCCCATTTTTTTCTAACCCGGCTTTTCAATTGACAACCCCGACGAGGAAGTTAACTTTTTATATCGTGGCGGAGCGCCCCATGTGCAGTCCGTTTCTCACCGATTGCTGGTTCCGGTTTTTTCCATCGGGATTTTCCTTTCCTTTTTTTTTGGCCCCGCCGCAGAGGACGAGTTTTTCTTCCTCCCCTTCCCTGATGAATATGCACCCGCCTGAGTAGTTTTTTTTTTTTTTTCCGGGTGTGTTGCTTGCAAACGGCGGAGCTTTAACAGGCTCCATCTTTTTTTTTCTTCAGAGAAGCCCCTTTTGCCGGCCCCTGGTCCCGCTACAACGCTTTTTTTTGGTTTCTTCGTCTCTTTCCTCCCCTTTTCCTTTTTTCATGCCCTTTTTCCGTCAAAGCCATGGACCTTATCCTTTCCCCTTTTTCTGATGATTTATTTCCCGCGACTGCTGTTTTTTTGGATCCAACCTGCATCAACCCGTGACCTTCACAGTCCCCTAGTGAGGGTTTGCTTTTCCTCTCAATGGTCTTCTTCGTTTGCTAACCTGCCCAGTCTCCGTTTAGAAGTGTTGCCTTTTTGGTATCTTCGCGTTTTTTTTTGGCCCTCCCTGCATGGTTTTCCCCCAGACCAGTCCTTTTTTTCTTCTTACGCCCCCCCCCTTTTCATATTTCGCTTTTTCCCCTGATTTGCTGGTCAACCCTTGACTGCCTGCTCCTGGTGTCCCACCGTGGCTTTTTGCAACCACATCCGGTTGCCGTCTGATTTTTCCCTTAAGGTGGGTGATGCTCAACCAACCCCCGGAACGGGTCAAAAAGTCCCCTTCATTATGGTAATCCAATGCCTTTGTCCATTTTTTAGTGCCCTTCCTCGTCCAAGTGATTGATAATTGGGTCAGTAAAAGACAGTCTAACTTTTCTTAGGACTTGCCCCTACCAGTAAGTCATTTTTTTTTCGGTTGTTTTTTAGTAGACCGCGACCCAAGGTAGGTGCCTGTCTAGCCTTTTTCTTTTGACACTCACAGTGTTTCTGGACTCTATTTCGATGGCGGTTTTTTTTTCCAGAACGTAGATGGTTTCCCTTTCCCTTGTGGCCACTTGCTTTGGGAGTTCCCCCCTCTTCCCCGGTTTTCCTGACGTGGTTTTTTTCGTTCCCCGCATAACTTTTCCCACCTCACCCCTCCCGTTTTTTCCCAGGTTTGGGTTTTTTTTCCCTGATTTTTTTTTTTCCTCTTTCCGCCGGCCAGCTCCCGGACGTTGGCCCCTTTTTCCCCCAAGGCTGAAAAGTGCAAATTTGGTTTAAATTTCCCCCAGTCCTGACTTCACGACCGTCCTCGTTACGGTCTTTTTTGGCCCAGCTTTTCCGACCAGAGTGTGTTCAATTACCGTTTTAGCCTAAACCAAGTAGACGTTTTTCCCCTGAGTCACAATTTTCCAAAGTGCAGGCTCCTTTTTATTCAAGACATGTTTAGTTGCAGTCCACGAAACTTTGGCGTTGCTTTGTTCACACCCTTTCCCCTCCACATTTCTAACCGTGAGCTTTTTCCCCTTTTGGACCCAAAGAGTACGTCGTAGTTCTTTTTTTTTTTTTTTCGGGTCAACCCCCACCCACTTTTGTTCGAAGTTAGGAGTTTTTTTTCCCCTCTTACCCCCCTTTTTCCTCCCCGTCGGTGCTGAAGGACCCCACTGGACTCTCGCCCACCTCTTTCCTCCTGTAACAGAAGAAGGTCTGTGCATACTTCGACTTCCGATTTTTCACTGCGTCGTCCCCCAGAGACCCCCTCTACCTTTTGACCACTTTGCCCAATCTTGCCCCTTTTCGCTACCACCCCCTTTGTGATTGTGATAGAACCCAGTTTTTCCCTGCCAAACCCATGTACCCCCCCGAATTCCCCCCTTTCCCTTTCCAAACCTTTTTTGTCCCGCCTCTCCTCCTTTTTTTTCCAACCTCGCTTTTAATACCCTTCTCGCTTTCTTTGGGTACCCTTTGGCCCCCTTCTCTCGATCTTTTTTTTATCGTTCGATGTCCGTCTGTGGTTTCTACCCAGGCCTCGGTCCCCCTTCGTTACCGGAGTTTAACCTTTGTTCTTTTGGTGGGTCCTGCACACTCCCAAGACCTCACCCTTCCCCGGTCACTGTTTTCAAAGTCAACCCGCTCTTTTCCCCCCCCTCCTGACCAACATCCCCCTCACCACCCCCCAACACCGGGTTTTTTCCTTTTGTGGTTTCGATTCTTTCCAGATGTGTCTTCCCCTGTTTAAATGTCATCCCCCTCCCACACCTTGACGTATTCGAGTTTTTTTTTTACCCCCCACAGAAAGATGTTCCCGATCTTTTGCCTCCGATTTCTGTGGTCCCTGCGTTGCCCCCTGGCAGTTCGTTCCGTTTCCCCTTTCTTTTCCCTGGCCTTCCCTCTTCGTCCCCACGTGACCGGTTTTTTTGCTTCCCGAACTGCTTGACTCCTTTGGGCGACAGGCCCCCACCTCTCAGAACCAGCCCTCCGTTACCGTTCCTTCAGCAGAGGTCCGGTCCTTTTCACTTCGCTGCCCTTATTCCATTTTTTTCCCCCTTAAAACCCATTTCTCACGTGCAAAACCCAGTTGTTTCCCTCCCCCGTATTTCCCCCTCACCCTTTTTTTTCCCTACCAAAACCAACACCCTTTTCTTTCATAATGCCAACAGCTCATTTCCCAAATGGTTTTAATGATGTCTTTCCCCTTTTTTTTAACCCCTGGTCAGGTTTGGCCACGATGCGAACTTATCTTTTTTCCCCGACACGTTTTTCCCCCCCTGCCCTTTTGCCCCGCAACCAATTTTTCCAGTTTTTTCATTATCCCACATTTATGTACCACGTTGTTCCCGAGCTCCTAGGCCGGTACCCCCTCTTCAATCTTCTTTGGCGGCACTCCTTTGGTCGTTACCCTGACTATCTTTTTCCGCGGTTTTTTTGCCGCCAGTTCCTCCCTAGTAAATCATATTAGATGTTCCCTTCTTTGACTCCCAGATGTGCTGATTTTTTTTCCCCGTTGTTTCTCCGTTTTCGGTTGCCGTCTGGAGGCGTTTCCGAACCCCTTCCAAAAAAACCTTCTCCTCACCCGCAACCTCTTTCCCGTTCAATTTTTTTTTTCGGTTCAAATTTGCCCTCCTTTTGGACCGGGACCGATTTCGGTATATCTATTTCCCTTCTTTTTCTTTTTTTGTTGGCCCGAGTGTTGAGAATACCCCTGCTAAAACCCGGTTCCCTGTCTTTTTTCCTTTTCCTATTTTGTTTCCTCTCGCGTGGTTTTCCCTTCTCTTGGTTATTGGGGTTATGGGTTATTTTTTTTATGGCTCATCAGGAGAGACTCGCATTCTCCAACGTCTTCACAACCTCTCCCACTCTTTGGGCGGGGTGACCAGTTTCCCCAGCAAATACTTTCCAACGGCCCTTTTTTTCGTCAGGGCCCCTTTGGCCCCTATGTGCATATCTCAGATTTCTCGGGTACTCATGATTGCCGTCAAGCGCCCCCTCACCATTTTTTTTTTTTTTTGGCATACCGGCGCCGTTTTGTTTGCAGGTTGACACACCCCCGTGTCTCCTTTTGTCTAGTGCTTCATGGTTGAGGGCAATGGGTGGTTCCGACCCCCTTTCGGCCTCCGGTTAGAGTTCAGATTCGTTTTCCCTCAACCCTTTTGACGTCCTTGGTCACTGCTTTCCGCCTTTCTTACCCCCATTCTTCCCTCTTTTTTGGTCCCTAACGGGAGTGGGTGAGTTTCGTGTTTGACCGTTCAGGTGATATTGTGTTTTGATCAATGTTTTTGTTGTCTTCGTTTCCCCTGCGACTGTCGTCCCCACCGTGCGTAACTGGGGGCCTCCCTTTGGGGTCCTGTGTAAAATTACCCCCCTTTTTTTTTTTTCTTTTGTTATCCAAGGATCCGTTCCTTCCCAGCCGGGCCGCGCTCTGGCTCCCGCAGTACCTTCACGTGACGGCAAGGCTTTGGTTAAAGTTCCCGGTCAGCGTCCTCTTTTTTTTTGTCAAATCGTCTGTTGTTGTTGCTTCCCCTTTCCCTCCCAGACTCTCCGGTTTTCTTGTGTTTGTGATCGGTTTACCTTCCCGCCCCTTTTTTTCAACATCTGTCATAAAAAGGTGTGGTGGTTTTTTTTTTTTTCGTGTGGATCGGCGACAGAGCTTCAGCGGCCTATGTGTGAGTTTTTGTTCTTTTCCTCCCCCCACCGCGATTCCCCCCCCGAGTACTCCCTTCTGAGATTTATAACCACCTTCCGTGAGGCGACCGACCCCAGGTTTTCCCCCCCAACCACCAACATACATTTATGATTAGGACGCATCTCCTTCATGCCCCCCAGATTGCATTTAACGCTAACGGGGCGTTGACCCGATCGGTCTTTTTTCTTTTTTGTATTTCGCTTTTTTTTCCCCTTACGCGTTTGGTTAAATTTTTGTTCCCAGATTGGTCGTTACCAGCACCGCGTTTTTGTTTTTTTCCGATTGCGTGCCCTTGCCTGGTCAGCCTTTTCCTTGTTTCTATCTGGCCCAACCCTTTTTCATTTCGTCTCATGCGGTCGGTCTTTTTTTTTTTTTTGTTACTTCCTCTTGGTTCGTCGGCATTTTTTCGGGCCTCGGGCAGTCTTTTAAAAGCCCTTTGTGCTCCCCCCCGCCTGAAAAAACGTTTTTTTTTTTTTGAATTCAGTCTGGGCTCTCTTTCTGCTTTTTTCCGGGCCGTGGTACCACTGCGTCGGATTGCCCAAGCACCGCATCTTTCGCCCCCAGGACTTAGCCGCCTTTCTGGGTTGCCCGTGTTTCTGTCACACCCCCGTCGCTGACTGGGTGATGCCTCTTTAGCTGTGTTTTCGGGACAATGGTTTTCTCTTTGTACTGGTTTCGGTTGGGCGCATTCAGTTGTTCGGTTCCCCTGCTGGGGATAGACATTGCCGCTTTTTTTTTTCGTGCTATTTTTTTTTTACCCCTGTTATTAAAAAACCCTTCGGCCGTTTCCCCCCGGTCGGTTTTTCGTCATCCCCCCCCACTGTGTCGGTCGCCTTTTGTGTAAGATTGGCCGCCCCTTTTTTCAACTCCCGACCGCTCTACTTTAAAGTCCCATCGACCACGGCCACGAGTTGGTTTCTGCGTGTCGCACCGCCGCCCTTTTCCGTTTTTTTTTACTCTCCAAAAACAATGGGACTGCTTTTTCGCCTGGGTTTTGAGATTGACTAACCCACCCAATTGATATCCTCTAAGCAGAACTGTCCAACACGGTCCTCTGTAGTTGCTTTTTTTTTTTTTATCACTGTGTGGGCCGTGCCCGCTTGTGATACCCCCTTTTACTTAACTCCGGTTACAAGCCCCGATGTCCGTTCAATTTCTTGGGGGTGGACACCTCCTCTTCCTTTTGATATGAAGTTTTGGAATAAGGTCCTACCCCCTCCAGCGGGCTTTCAACTCTGGTTCTCCCCAGGTGGCAGCTTTTGCCCGCCGGTCAATAGATCTGTTTTTTTTTCTTCAAGATGCAAGTTTCGTCCCCCCTATAGTGTTGGAACACGTCCCGACCCTTTTACTAGCTTACCCCCGTCCGAGTTGCTGGGTTTCACGGTGATTCTGTCCTATTTCGAACATCCGTGCGCACGCTTTTCCCCCCCACCTCCTCTCCTTGTCTATTTGAAACATCCATTTTCTCGTCCTGGTGGCGTTCTTTTTGAAAGGAGGTTCTACATCGCCCTACAAACCCAGGTACTGTTGTCTTGTATCGCTTGCAAAGGCTTTTTCCCCTACCACCACATCGCGGTTTGTACTAGTTCCGTCAGTTCAAAGTCCCTCCCCCCCGGCCCACCCCTGCGTTTTTGAGGAAGATTTAAGTCGCTGCGGCGGTCCCCCCGCTTTTCAAAACGGCTTTTTCGCGGTGGTCCCTTCCTGGCGCCTCCCCTTCCGGATATCCGGGTCCGCTTCGAGGGTTGAGTACCTGACGGTTTCATACACAAAAGGGTCCCGTCCTCCCGATCTGGGTTTGGAGCACTTGGTATGGTGACTTTCGGGCAATCTTTTTTTCTCTCTTGGAGTCAGATGCCTGGACCTTGGTTCGAGACCCGTTCGTGATTGCCGAGAGGTCCCGGTTTTTGGTCGTGCGCTGGGTTTCCCCCCCCCGCCCTTGTTTTTTTTCTTTTTCCTGCCTACTTACAGGGCGGATTCTTCCTTTTTTCTTTTCCCCCCTTTGTTGTTTTTTTGGTGTCTAGCGATTTGGGCCTTTTTCCTTTCCCAGCTGTTTCTGTCTTTGATTGCGCGACCACCCCCCCCGCTTGTGCTTTCCCTCCGGGGGTCTCGATTTTTGTTTTTTTCTTTCGCCGACTGTCCATCTCGTCACGCCCCCTTTTTAACGACACCGATGTTTCCCCGCGAGCTCAAGCGGTTTAGTTTATCACCCACGTTTTTGGTTTTTCCGGCCCGGTGTGACCCCGGGCCGGCCTTCAAAAAGGTCCCCCCCGTTCCCCGCGACCCAGGATTTTTTCTTTTTTTGTCCAGTTGTCACAGTCGCCCTTCATCGCTGGGGCCTTTGACCCCGGCTTCTCTGTTTTGTCCCTCCAGCGCGAGGATTGCCCGTTCGTTCTTTCCTCGCGCCCTGCCTTGTTCCAGGGTTCTTGAAACGTGCCGGGTACCTCTACCTTTTGGCCTCTTTTTGTTTCTTCTTTGTATGAGAAGCCCTGGGTTCCTCCACGTCCCCCCCCCGAGTTGTCGTTTGCTTGTTCTCACAGACACCCTTTCTTTTACAGGTGGGCACGGCACCCCCCTTTGTCCCCCCGCGTTCAAGACCCTTTTTTTCCATCAGCTGGGCCGATTGAGTTGTGAGTTTTCACGCTTCCCCATGCGTGGCCGTTGGATCGAAAGTTCTTTCCACCGTTTTCCCGGTAAAACCCTTTTCCCGTTGGGAGTTTGCTCATTACTGTGTTTCACTCGATGTGGTGCGGGACGCATGACCCCTGGGTACGCCCGATCTTTCTGTTTGATTTACCCCCCCCCCAGATCTACTGCGCCCGGCTTTTTTTTTCGGCTTGCAGCATGTTTGTTTTCCTCCCATTTTTGTCCCCAAGGAATTCCCTTTGGATGGCATCCCGTTGCGGTTAACGGGCGAGCTCCTTTGCTGGTCCTGATTGGCGTTCCCCACTCTGGTTGCTTGTACCTGAGGCGGAAAGTTGTCAATCGGACGGTACCCCACTCTTTAGACGAGCACATTGTCGTTTGCCATTTTGTTTTATGTTCCTGCGGGGGTGGGTGGAAGGCTTTCCTTTGTCCCCTTCCGACCTGTTGTAGTTCCTGCTGACATTGTTACCCCCTGTTAAGGTTCCAGTGTGGTTCTTGTCGTGCCCCTCGGACACAATTGCGTCATTCGCTCCGCCCCTTTAGCTGATGTTCGTTTTATGTTCGATGGCTTGTAGACTCGGTATGGCGTTTGAAAGTGCCTTTTTGACCAGTTTTGTCCTTCCCGCGTAACAAACGGAGTCAAACCCTTTTGGGAAGGCCGTTGGTTTTTAGATTTATCCTCCTCGCCAACCGAAGGGAGAGGTCCCTTCTTGGTAGCCCCCCCGTCAGCCTAACCCGGCCTCTCCCGTTCCTTTTTAGAACCCTTTCCACTTTTGGCGTCCCTAAAAAGCATTGTTTCAATCGCGACCCGATCCCTCAGCGTTTTCCAAGTTTGTGGACCCGCTGTCCTTACTGGTGTGGCGCTCCATTCCCCCCATCAATTACACCCCTTGACCCCCAAAACTTCCCAAATAGGTGGTCGTTTTTTTCACCCTTTTTTTCGAAGATGGGCGGTTGGGGCCTTTGCCGCCCCTATTTTAGTCCCCGGCGCAACGCTTTTTACCCACCCCCGCGTCGCTTCTGATCGGATTACCCACAAACACACCCCTCGTTTGAGTCCCAAGTTCCCAGCTGACCGCCCTCCCCCCCCGGAATTCCTTCCCCTGTGCTCCACCAGCCGTTTCCGACTCCACCTGAAACGAACCCCACGCTTTTTTTTTCCCAAGCCGCGCCAGTCCCGGTTGCCTTTCTGCTACACATCCGTTTTTTCGGTGAAAATCGTGCCCTCTGCTTTTGCTTGTGGGGACCCCGGGTTTCCCACAGCCCAAAACATGGTTGGGACAACCCCCTTTTAGCTTGATATTCAACCCCTTCCCCGTCGTTCCGCCTTCCTTTTTTTTCCCCCGGGGGGGCAGGCCTAGCTTTAATCTGGTTCGGTTCACCTGGCTAATGCCCTTTTTTAGATTCGGTCCTGATCGATGGTTCCACATGTATTTCTCACACTTTTTACTTAGTTTTGTTAAACGCTCCATTTCCCGTTTCCGCTTTGTAAATAGCTTCGTTCGGAAACATCGACACCCCCCCCCCAACCCCCCAAAGTCTCTGCCTTTTCCAAGGGCACCCGTCTGGCTGCCCCAATGAATTCCGCCCACCCCAAACCCTGTGAATCCCGAGCTATCCGGGGTCTTTTACAACCCCCGGGAAACGTGGCGGTGGTCTTGCTTCCCTCCCTGGTTTTTCTTCCCCCCCCAGGCACTTTTCCCCCCACGTCAGCTTTGCCCCCTGCTGAACCGACGTGTCACCCCGTTGGTTCGACGTCAGTGTTTTCCTCCTCCCTGCGTTTTAGCGGCGGGGTTTTTGATCCTTTCACTCAGGTTGCAGCCTTTCGACGAAAGGTGCCCCCGCCCGCCCCCGGGGGCCCTGCAGCGTGTTTTCTTACGCATTGTGGATCCTCTGAGGGGGGGCACATCCATCAAGGTCCAACCCCCTGGCCGCTCAAAAACACCACCTATTACTTGCACGTTAGCGTCTTCACACTTACCCTACCAAAACACGCCCTACAACCCTTTTTTCCATTGGGCGTGTATTTCTTATGCAATGTCACCCCCGGCCTTTGTGCTGGCGCTTTGAGTTATTCGTCAAGAATTCCGTGCGCGTAGGTTTGCCATCCACCCCACCCTACACCCTTTTTTTTTCTGTTCTCCCCATCTTAACCCCCAATGGACAAAAACCGGTACTTCCCCCGTTCTTTTTCTGGGCCTAGCACTTCTTGGTTGAATGGAGATTTTTTTTTTTCCTTCTGCCCCAGCCGACGTCTCTTTTTCGGCTTGACTGCGCAGCCCTGGCGACATGATCTTGATTTCTGTTTCAAACACCCCCCCCCCTGCCTCTGGCCTTTTCGGATACTTGACCTTTGTTTCTTTTTATCTCATCGCGTACTCCCTTTCCCCACCCTCTCCTTCCCACCCTTTTTTCCCCCCAACGTTTCGAGCCTTTTTTTTCCATAGTTTTCTTAAGTTTTCAAGTTTCTGCCCCCCCCATTGCGCAAAATACTGTTGTGGCCCCTGTGGTTTATCTTTATCCTCTCTCGGACCATCCCTTCCGTTTGCTCTCTTGATACCGACTTGATCCCCTCTTTGTTTGCCGAGGCTGTCACGGAGTCTTTCATGTTTTCCGGTCCCCTGTGTCATTTATTTTTGTATTTTTGGTTGTCTATGCTCTACCGGCCCGAACATTTGCCCTCTCGTCATCCGCCAATAGTTTCCTGGTTTGTGGGTGAAGTGACAGAACACTCCTTTCCATTTGCTTTTTCGCTTTTGTCCAGGTCCCGGGCCTGCCCACATCTCAAGGTCGGGGCGTTAGTCTCTTCCCTCCTCCCGATTCAGTCCCTTGTCCTAGTCCGCGCCAAAGCGGTTTGTCCCCCGTCACCGTCCTTCCTTTTTTCCTGAAGCCCCCATTGTTTCAATTTGTTTTTCTTGTCTCACCATCGGGCGGCCCCCCTATCGTCCCTTCAGGAGTGTCCACCCATTTTTCCTTCCTTGTTTAGCTCCCACCTACCTTCTGGCGCTCTTTGGAAGGTTGCTGTGTTGGTTTCTTTTTGCGACGTAAACGTTTCTTTTTTCGATTCAATGTTGGTCTTCTTTTACCTGAGAGACTTTGCTTAAACGCGGTCGGGGGCCCTGGCGGATTTTTGCCCCCCTTTTTCGCGTCTGCTGATCTACCTTATTCGCTAGTAACCGGCCGGGCGCCTTCGCCTTCCTTTGAGAAAGGGCTTACGTTTCTCCTAACTGCGGGTTTTCCTTTTTCCTTGCAGCTTTTACCTTTTTTTCTCGGTTACTTTTATGGCCGTCACACAGTCGCCCGCTTCTTGTTCCCCTGTTGCGTCTAGTTTTCAATGAATCTCTGACCAAGACCTAGTCTATTTTGCCTTTTCCAACTGTCCTTTTTGTGGCGTGGTTGGATGTCCTTGCGTTGGACCCGCCCGGTGCAGCGCTGGTTTCCTCGGTTCCGGATTTCCTCCTCCTTGGACCCACCCCCCCTGCCTCGGTCAGTAGATGGGTCCCCACTCGATTGAGCCTCCCAGGTTTTTTACCGCTCTCATAATTTAGGCATTGAGGCCCTGTTTCCCCTGCTGTCGCTAACGATTCTCCCTCTCTTTTGTAGGTTTTTCTCTTTCTTGCTCGTAGTGCAATTCGTTTGAGCCCCGGCGACCTCACCTCTTTCTTTCCATGTTTTGGATGTTCCCTACCCTTCTTTGGTCGGAGCACCAGTTCCCCACTTCGCGTGTTTGGCGATTGTCTCCCAGTGCACTTTCCCTGCGATGGTCACCGGTCCTCGAACCAACCCCTCCCCCCCCCGATGGATTTTTCTGGTTTTTTGATTACGGGCGTTTCGTCTTATTGTGCTCCGCTTTTTGTATTGGGCAGCTTTGGAATTTTTTTTTTTCCGAATCCCTTTTTTTTGGATCTTCCGGGCTTCCTTTTTTCAGACTTCGACGTTTTCAACTCTGCCCGTCATGCGATTGTACTACCCTTGACACCTCCTCTTTTCCGTCTTGGAGGCCGCAAGAATTTTCTTGGTTCAGTGCTTTTGTCACGCTCGGAGATGTTTTTTTTTCCCTGTGGTTTCAAACGTTCCTCAGCTGTTTCCTGACACCACGCTTGCCCAGATGTCCGTCCCCAATTCTCTTTCGGTTTAGGGTCCCCAACGGCGTTCCCCTTTTACGTACTTTCCTCATTGCTGGATCCCCTCACAGGAGTGCGACGTGTAAATACTCGTTTTTTCTTGTCACGGGGGGTGGGGTTTTAATTTTTTACCCACCAGTTTTCGGTCCCCCTTCCAACCCTTTTAGTTTCTGTCTCCTCCCCCCCCCCCGCTTAAGCTTCTTTTTCCCTTTTTGCAAATTTCCCTTTACATTCCACGCTGGGCCCCCCCGCACTTTCACAAGCAATACCCCTTCCCCCTAACCCCCCCCCCTTCCCTAGCAACATTGTAACTTTCTTTCAGGAGTGGGAC
>Ga0179593_1508108_pt1 | contig 18248 bp, 19 predicted proteins | sample CZODoug2_1_08_16_FD_185931 | JGI IMG/M metagenome (GOLD analysis project Ga0179593, IMG submission 185931) | Vadose zone soil fungal communities from Angelo Coast Range Reserve, California, USA - CZODoug2_1_08_16fungal (PacBio error correction) | ecosystem: Environmental > Terrestrial > Soil >... | reverse complement strand
CCGTCCCTTCCTGCAGAGCAACAGTGGCACTCTTTGCGTGTGCGATTTGACTTGGAACTTGTCCCACCCCCGAACGGTCCGCGTTAAGTTTTCTTTGTCAAACTAAATCACACACGTTCACCGATCGTCCCCGATTCCCTGGCCTTTTTTTTTTCTGCTTAGTGACTCGATGTTCATCTGGAGCGTGTTCATACACCCCAGAACATTCTCATGACCTGTGTCTTTTTTGGAGGCTTCGATGGTCGCCTCCCCCACTTTTTTCTTTCCATTTTTCCTTTATCTTCGGAGCGGTCCCCCGCGAGTTTTTTCCCCCGATTTTTGCTGGGCTTGACTGCACCCATCCCGGCATAATCCTTCGCCATAGTCTTCCTGCCCCAGGCCTTAAGTGCGAGTCGGTTTTGACACAGCCCGTTTTCTCTGACACATCTTTCCCAACCCACCCCCGTCGGGCCGGCTGTTTAATTCTTGGTGGATGCGGGCTTATCCGCTGACCCCCAGTCTTAATTGGCCTTACGGTCTACACGGTTGCTGCCTCTTGTTAATCCTGTCCTGCGGGCGTTTCTAGTCTTTTCTGTTTTTTATACTAATAGGAGTCTCCGTCTTTTTTTTTTTGCTTCTGAAACTGGTAAGGGGACAATGTGAGAACCAAAAGACCCCCCCCCCCCCGAGCCCCGGGATTTGGTGAGGTCGAATGGCTGTTATGTGGATAACCCGCTTTTTTCCCTGATCGCTGCTGGTCTGGCCGTCAGCGGTTTTGACGTTGATGGACGTCTTATGCATGAGCTCCCGTCCCATTTTTGGCGAGTACCCGCATTCCCCTTTACTTAACTGCCCTTTTGTTCGTTGTTCCCAGGGGGTTGTCTGCTGATTTTTTTCCCCGCAGAGCACCCCCCCGGGGTTTTTGGGTTGACCTGTTTTTTTTTTTCCCCTGGTCGTGCATGCACGCCCTGCCGTTGACCCAGCCGTCCTTTGTGTCACACGCATTTTTTTTTTCTCGTCCCTTTTTTTTAAATGGTGGGAATAAACTGCCCGCAACCACCACCTGTGCTTTCGGCTTCTCCAGTGGTGGCTGGTTCCCCTTCCCACGTCTTTTGCTGGACGCCTGAACCTGGAGCAACGGTGCCGTGGGGCTGGGTTATGCACACCCCCGGCTTTCTTTTCCAAAGCCGCGCCCCCGGTGGTCCCCGGTTGCCCCCCCCCTTTGGACGAACATTGTTTTCAGAAGGCTCCTGACAAACGACATTCCCCCGTCCAATTGAACAGATACCTTTCGAATTTTCCATGCGCACTCCGGTTCCCCCCCCAAACAAGGACCATGGGATTATCCCTGCGGCGTAGCCTGGGGACAGGAAATGTTTTAATGTTTGTTTTCCCCCCGGTCCAACAAAATGGTTCTAGTCGACCGGGCGGTTTCGAAAGCTTCTTATTTTTCGTGAAATGTCCCGCCCCCTGGTTCAGCACCCGGGCAATTTTCCCATTGGCAGGTCCCGTGAACCAAGCCGTTTTTGTGTTCGCTCACTTCCACAATTACCATCCGTGTGTTTTTCGCTACAAACTTCCCCCCCGTGGTGTTCCCCTCGGACCACGCATGCTTTCACCTTTTTTTTACCCCCCCCCCCCGGAGAGGTTGCCCGCTCTCTGACCAACCGGGGGTTGGGGCCCCCCCTGTTGCTTCGGTACTTTACTTTTGCCCCCCCTCGGTCCCTTCAAAACCACGCCGGCACGGCCCCCGGACTCGTGCCGACACCCAACCCCCGCTGGGCATTTTCTTTTGACATACCCAGGGTGCTGCCCCCTATTTGACTTCTGCGAGAGGACTTCGTCTCCATTCGTTCTGATGGCCCCCAAATACAAGGTCCCCTTCCCTTGACGGTATTCTTTCGGCTACGATTTGTATTGGGCCCCACTTTGGTGTGGTCTGCCCGCTGTTCCAAGTCTTCGGTCATTCCGTCGTACGGGGTTGTTTTGATCCTTGCTTAACGATTTTTGTTTTTGAGCAGTCCACCGTTTTTTGTAGCCCCTTCTTTTCGAGAGGATTCTACCGATATTTTTTTGTCGCCAGGGCAACAGTCTGTGATAACCCCCATTTTGTTTTGGTTGGTTAACTGGACCGGACGGTCTGTAGTGTTGTACTTTTTGACCCCCAAACCGCCCTAACACAGGTCCGTCCCGTGGCTTGATTCCGTGCCCCCTGCAGAGGCATCCCCCCTTGTCCCCCCTTGACCATGGAAGAAGGGTGGTGGTGAGTACCCAGTTTTCACTTTTCCGACATCTCGTCCGGCCTGCACTGAAACCAACCGTTTTCGCAGGGTAGCCGGGCTCTCCTGGATTTTGGTTCTGGCCTTCTGCTGGTTGTTTTTTTTTGATCGACCGCCCTTAGAATTGACCCGTTTGCCTTTTTTTTCCCCCCAAGTGTTTTTCAAGTGCCAGGGAGTATCCCAGTGGCTCCCACTCCAAAACCCGGTTGGTTGCTACACGGACACCCGAAGACAGAGGGCTTATCTTTCGATTTTTTCCCCCCTGGGGGGGTCGGCTCTTTCAGGTTTCCCGGGCCCGGTTGTTTTGTTTTTGTTCGGGACTAACCAACCGGATTGGATTCCACCGGAACCCCCCATCTCACCTTATCATTGTTTGTTTTTTCCCCGGTTAATCCGACGATTTCTCTGCTCTTCTGCATGTCATTCGTCCGTTGTCCCTTTGTTTCTGCCCTTCTTGAGGATATTGTCCTCCTTCGGAGGCCTGGGTCTAGTGTTCCTGAATTTTATGATCTTCTCGCCTTGTGCGGTAACGGCGGGGGACTATGTGACTTCGTCACTGTTGTTTCACCCTACACCGCCTACGTGGTGTGGTCTCCTGCGGCCCCTTTTGGAAGCCCTTTTTTTTTTTTCCCTGTTTTTCTTTTTAATTTACCTTCCGCCTTCAGTTCTTGCCGTCCATCCGGTCCGAACTGCCCCTTGCGTTATTCCCTTTTTCCTTTTTTCTTCGCGGGGCATGTCTTGTCCATGATCATTGCGGGAGGCGCTTTTTTTTTTCTCTTGAGAACTTCTTTTTGATGTCCGCCCTTTCCTCCCCTCTTCTTTTTCGGGTTGCAATGAGGTTTTAACACACCCCACTTTCCTTTTGTGTAACTTGTTTTGTCCCCTTCTCTTCCCCTTTTCTCTTGTTCAATACCCCCGTTTTTTTTTTTTTGTTTGGACTATTCTCTCCCCCGATACCCCCCTTTGTTTTACCATCTAGGTTTTTTCCCCGTCCCCCCCCCTTTCACCCCCCTCCCCTGGACCGAAGGAGGGTGAGAAATGGCCGGTTTTACCGGACAAAGGTTTTTCCCCCCACCGTTAACGGGTCCCTCCTGCGCCTTATTCATCTTTTTTTTTTTTTTAAGGCCCATTTCCCTGAAAACAGTTGGGTCCCCTCACCACACCCTTTTTGCCACGGCAATTCTTCGGTCTTTCCCTTTCCTCGACTGGGGGAAGGCTTTATACCTTTCCTTTTCTTTTCAAAAGAAAGGCCACACACCACTGACCCAAATCCCACATGTTCTCAGGGAAATTTTTTGGCCAGACATATTTTTTTCATCTTTTCCCCACCCTTTCCCAGAAACCTGTGGCTACCCCGGTCCTGCAGTTTGATGACATTTTCTATCAGTTTGGATCGATACTGACCCCCAGATCCGTCCAGTGGCCCCCTTTTTTTTTCCCACAGGGAGAAAGTGAGTATGTTGCGGCGGATCCGAGGCATCCTCTTGATATTAGGTTCCACCATCCTACTTTCTTCCCCCTTCCGTGGTTTAATTGCCGGAAGCGTCTATCTTTTTCCCCCTCCGCCCCCCCCCCCCCTAAAGGACATCCTACCCAAGGCGGTTTCCTGCCCCGATCATCCTCATAGTGCTTCTTCGCGTTTATTCACCTTTGTTTTTGCCCGACCTCTCTCCTCTCTTCTTCTTTTCGGGATTCGGGAACTTTTCGCCTTAGACGTCCTTGCTAGCCATTTCCATCTCCCCCTCGACTCGCCCCTTTTTTTTCTTCCTTTCCTTTGCATGCGCGCGATTCCGCTGGCGTTGCTGCCTTGAAGTGTCCCTGGCGTTCCCCCTCCTCCCATTGAACAAGTTGTGACCCCCTCCCCGGTGTGGGGGTCGCATTGTTTTTACGGGTTTGAGTGACTGTTTCCTTGATGGCCCTACAATTTCGACCTGGCCCGTACTTTAAGATTATAGAAGTTGATCCCCCCTGCCCTTTCCTTTTATCCTAAATCGTTATTTTGACCCACCTGTCCGGTGCTATCCACTTTTCGACTTTTCAATGCCTGGCTTCCCCCTCCCTAGGGAATCAGAACCAGGGACCCATGCCAGGCACCAGCTTTTTACCCCCCCAGAACACCCCCTTTTCTGGGAACCGATACCCCATTTGTTCCCATCCCCCTTTCTCATTGGGCCTTTTTCCAGGAAGGCTCCCCTTGCAGCACGTTTGGATGGTGAGTCACACTTTATTGTAAAGCAGTGTAGGTTTATTGGGCTTTTTACGTCCCTAATTGGTTTTCGCCTTCTTTGTCTTTGACCGGTCCCGGTGCCCGAAGGCCCCTTTTAGTTTATTTTTGCGGGTTCTGGATTGTTCCTTCCCTCTTGTGTTAAACAAAATGCCAGTTTGAGTACTTTGTCTGACCAACGCCCCAGCCCTTTTTTTTTTTATGTTCCAAACCCTTTCCCCTCACCCCCCAAAATGATTTACAACTTGTGACGTTGGCCCGGCGGTTGTATTTGCGTTTTTACCCTTCTGTATTGACCCGTGTTACGGGCATTTCCTCACCCTTTCATTATGGAACGTTTTTTTTTTTTTTTTTTTTACAGTCTCCGATCCTTCCATTCACTGATGACCCCGTTCAGGTCCCGTGGCAGGTACAGAAGATATTTTTCCTTCCCCTGTGGCCAGGACTTGCCTCGTCTTTTCCCTTTCTCCCAGATCAGGTTAGTTGGGAAACTTAGGTACGTCGGTAGGTCGCCTCAACCCGACCCTTTTTTTAACAGTTTTGTCACATGGGTCAAACGACTCTGATGCCTTTCGAGTACACTTTCTTTTCCGGGCAAGCAAGTGTTTTCTATTCCCCTCCAGTGTGTTTTTTTCCTCTTTAAAACAATTGCGTTTTTTGGTGAAACGTCCCCCCAAGGCGGTTTTTGCCCCTTTTAGTTTTGTTCTCTCTTCAAGGAAGGTGACCCTTCTGGCAAGTTTTTTGGCTTATTTTATTGGCCACCGCCTTTTTTCGCACAACGGCAACCGCTTTGCGCATCGCTTGGGTGTTTGTTCCTCTTCCCCGTGATTTAACAGGCTGGATCCTCTGCCGTCCTTCGAGTCCATTCCTTGTGCCACCAGAGCGTTTTGAGATTGTCCCTTGTGCCCACATACATTCCCCCCAGGCCGTTTTTGCTTTCCCCTTGCACCGGTTGCCCCTCTTCCTCCTGGCCAACACGGCGGCGGGCCATGTCCGAACTACCAAGTGACCTTTCCACGCCTGTCCCCTCTTTTCCCTCTGCTCAGAGTTTACCGTCGAATCTCAAAGTCCCGTTTTTTTTCCCCCTTTCTTTCGCCCCCTTTTTCCGCAAACCTGCTCCTCAGGGCCCCGCCCGGGGCTGCATTCCCCCCCCTTTTAAGCGTGACATTTTTTTCCCCCCCTCTTTGCGGTCCCGTTTGCCGTGTCAGTATTTTTCGTTTTTTCCGTTTTGCCCCAGGACACTGCCCAACCCGACCCAATCCAACTCTCCCGACCCTAAAGACATTCCCTCAGGTCCTTCACCCCTTTTCCAAGAACCCTCCATTCGTTTTGCTTTTTTTCTTTTTCACTTATTTGGCCTATGCGGCGGACCTTTTTTTATCGCACTTCCCTGGTTCTTTTCCCCTCAAGGTTTTTTCCCTGGGTACCTTTCCCCACTCTAGCTTCTGAGTTTGGACACCCGCACTCGTCATGTCCACCGAGACTTAACTGGGTAAGTTTTCTTTTTGGCCGTGCCGGCCGTAGCTATGACTCTTAACTCATTTTTGCTGTTGTTTTTTTTTTTTTATACTTCGGTTCACGGTTTGGCCCCGCCCCCTTGGCGGTTATTCGCTGTCTACAGGCAGTTTGTGCTGTTTGGACCTCCCGGTGCGTCCTGTTCCGATCTTTGGTTTCAAAACCCCCCACCCGCCCGTGACGACATTTTTAGCTTCTTTTCTCTGGACTTCTTCCTTGGCCCCTCCCCGTACTATGGTTCGTCAGTATTTGCGCTTTTTCTAAACCCGTTTTCTTCTTGTTTGGCCGTGGGGGGGGTCTCCCTAGGGGCGGGTCTGGAGGTGGTCCAGTGTTGGCCTGGCACCCTGTTTTGGCCACGTACCTTGCCCATACGTATCGGCCCCCTTGCACACCCTTTAGGTCCACAGATTTTTCTGGAATCCCGAATTAGGTATTTTTTGCCAAATGTTTGGCTCTTCGTTTAGCCCTTTCGGGTTAGTTCTTCAGCTACGGCCTTTTCCTACTCCCGGGCCACACTTTGAGTATTACGTGGCATCTGCTTTCTTTTCCATTCACCGTTTTCTTAGCCCTTTCCGTTTTTTTGTTCTTTTGCCATTCCTTGCTGTCTGACCCCCCTTTTTAGAATTTTGGGTCCCGTTTGTCTGGAATTCTTTCTGGGAGGTCTGCCAATTTTAAAAGAGTTTCCTTAACGCATGGATTTTTATGGTTTTTCAGGTTTATGGACTGGTCCTGATTGACGGGATTTTTAATAGAGGCTGAACCACACACCCGACAATGCTCTGATTGGACAAAAAAATCAGTGAGCCTGTGTGCCTTTGATTTTAGGGGGTCTTTCTCCTGTTCTGAATCTTCTATGTTTTTCTGGTTGGGAGGTACCTTTCCCCCTCCCGACAAGTCCACTTGGGCTGTTCCACCCACCGTTTGGCTGTGTTTCCCGACCCCTTCTAACCCCACTTAATGCCCTGTTTTCACCCGAGGGCGTTCCCCCCCCCCCCTCCCTGTGTACGTGGACCCGGCGACCTCACTTGACCCCCCTGCTGGACGGATTTTGGCCCTAAGCTTCCCGGTACCCTTCTCCGGGTGCACTTTCTTGACTTTTTCAAACCCCTTTTCCATCCGGTTTCGAAAGTTTTCCTCCAACGTCAGGCCCCTTTCCCAACACGTACCCCACGGCTATCACATGCATCCCCTATTTAAGCCTTTTTGCAAAGAAAAGATATTCCCTTCCTTCGTACCTGTTGGTGTGGTTTGGCCTTGACAAATGGTTTGCAACCCTTTCATGTTCATGGTCCCCAAGCGCCCCGGCTATGAGTCAGATTTTTTTTTTTGTTAACGGCTCGGGCTGCTCCCCCCTGACATTGGCATGCTGAACATGAAGGTCGTTCCCCCCCGCCCCCCCGGGCTTTGGTTTCCCTTATGAACCCCGTTTTCACCATGTCCTCTTGACGTTTTCGAACCCCTTGCCCCCCCCACCGGTGGAGTGCCGGACTCACTGTCCTTGTTGGTCCAATTCTGTTTTTTCTTGGCTCCCAGTTCCCGCTACCCGTTCCACTGTTGTGGTCCCTAATAGCCTTCTTTACTTCCGAGGGTTCAACTGTCCCCCAACTCATTCCCCTAGATGTCACCCCGGACCATCACCCGTTTGTTGCAGAACGTTTGACCACCCCAAACATCCCCGAGGATTTTCCGTTGAGAGGCCCTTTTTTCAGCAGGGGGCATGCCCAGGGACAAAAATTCTTCGGGGCCCCCTGCCTGTATCTTGATTCCTTTCAAGTCGTCTTTCATCGGCCGCCTTTGCTTCCTCCCTCTTTGTTTTACCCCCCCTATTGGAAAGGCTTGCTTTCCCGGTCTATGTACCATTCTTTTTTCCTCGGGTTATTTAATGTCCTGGCCTCCGCGGCCCCTTCGCCTGTTGTTTAACATTTTCCACTTTTTTTTTTTTTTAATGTTCACTTCCCCCATCAGCCCTGGCGGGATTTTGAGAGAGTCTTTTTGGTTTGATGCGTCTTTAGTCATACATCAGTTTGTCCCCCCGGGGATTTGTGTAGGTCTACGCCAAACCTTTTTCCCCAACCCCGTTGGTTCCTTCAAAGAGCCAAGCCCTTTTTTTCACACATACCGTTGTTTTCCCTGTACCGGCCGGTAACTTTTTTCCTGTCCTCACTCGCCGCGGCCATTTGTGTCGGCACTTGGGTGGGCAACCCCCCCGTTGTTGAGAAATTTCCGCTCGTCTGGGGTTTTAGTTTTTTTCTTTGGTTCTTTTCTTCCCTGGTGTCCTTGGAGGCGTCCGCTCCGCGGACAATGAAACGGTCTTCTTTTTTATAACAGTTTTACACCTGGAAACCCACCGGTGTTATGATTCCGGACCCTCCCCTTCCCAAAGCGGGTGCTTCGAGAGGGAGTCTTTGACCCCGCTTTGTTTAGTCCCAAGTCCCCTGGTTTCGTTGTGTTGTTAGTACCTTTGACTTATTGAAAACCTTCGATCCGTCCTTTATACCTGCACCCCCTTCTTTTCAACCTGGTTAGAAACCACAGAGACTGAATACCAGTGTGACGATTTTCCTTGATTCCCCCCTCCCCCGCTTTCATCGCATCTTCCACTTTTGCTTGAACCCTGCTTTTGCAGATTTATTTGTTATCCCGGTGTCGTGGGTGCTGCTTTCTCCCGGCACAATGTCCGATTGATCGCCAAGTGTTTTGGTTTTCCTGTTCTTGGTGCCCATCTTTTCTTGCAAACCGGTCCCCCTTTTTTCTTCTATGTTTTTGGGTTTTATTGCGGCTTGGCCTTTTTGGCTTTGACTTTTTTTCTCCCTCTCAGTGAAACCTGCGGTTCGGGGAACGACGGTCACTCCCCTCATTTTTCTTTTGCCCTTTTTTGTTGTTGTATGTGTGTGAGGGTTTCCCCCTTTTGTGATGCCGTGATACGTCTTTCCCTTTTTCCCAATGCAGAGTGGTTTTTGTCCTCCGCTGGAAACTCCCCTTTTTGGCGAGGGTACCTTCGGCAACCTGGTCGTGCCGCCCCTGCGGGGCACTTTTTTTGTGGACCCCCTGGACGGGCAATCCCCTCTATTTGGTACCGGTGTAGTTCCCCTGCCTCTTTTAGATATTTTTCCCTCATCATAAGTGGGTTTTTCCGGTTGCAATTCCCCCCCAGGGGTCAAACCATCGACCCTTTCCCGTACCCTTTTTTTCCCCACCCCATTGCGGGCCTTCCCTCTTTCTCCTCATCCCCCAATAACCGTTTTCAAGCCCCCGGCGTCCCCCAACCCCCCCCTGCTCTGGCGTTTCGCTTTCTCGGTGCCATTTTCCCCCCCTTCCCTCCCCCCTTTGATACAACACAATCGAACGGTCAAGTGCATTGGCTGGGGAACCTTGTGTTTTCGGGTGACCCCCAAGCCCCCACGGCCCCGGCGGTCCTCTTTTTTTTTTTTCCCCCAGTAAGACCACGAGGAAAGCCGGCAGGACCAGCCCCCGTTTTCCCAGTTGCGGGTTTCCCACTTACGCTAATTTTTTCCCTTGTAACCCAACGAAAATGTGTCCTATAAGTAGCATTGCCCTGTGAGGTCCTGTCCGCGATCCCCCTTCTCGTCTAGAACCCCACCTTCCGTTGCCTTGTTTCCTTTGGCCACAATCCAGACGAAGGGATCTTTTCTTGCGGTGTATCGTCGTCTTATCTTTTTCCTCTTTTCCCTCTCACATTTCGGTGGCCCAATGACGACCACGATCTGTTTTTTTCCCCCCCCCCCCCAAACCCCCCTCCCCCCCCCTACAGTTTGTATATATCCCCCCCCTCGTGGAGACAGAGTCTCATGATCGGTTCCGGCCCCCAGTGTTTCGCCGCCCCTGATTCTCCACGCGTTCCCGTCCCTTTTCTTTCCTCCGCCTTACTGCCACGGGATACAGAACCCTGACCCATGCAGAGGCCGCAACCTTCTTTTTTTCCCACAGAGTGTTGGCCTGATTTCCTGATGGTCGCTCTAGTGTTAAAACGGGGTTCACCAGCCCTTCCTCCTTTCTTCCTGGTTGTCACTCCCCCCGTGGTTTTTGTCCATGAATCATGAATGTCTGCGTGAATGTTTTTGCCTTTTTGAATTTTTACTACACCTCTTCCCGTGTAAGTAAAACCTTTTTCATGAAGTTGGGTTGCGGCGCCCTTCGGGATCTCCTCCGTTGGTGATGCCCTTTGGAGTCCCCCCATTTTTCCGGTTTGCCAGTGGGCCACCCCGTATCTACCGCCCCCCCTCCCCCCCCCCCCTCCCCCTCTACGACGGAAATTGACCCCAATCGACCTGTGCCCCCCTGTCCCACATCTTTTTGCCCCACGCCCCCCAACAGCTGCGGCTAAGTATGACATACGGCGAGCCCCCCATTGAATATTTTGTGCATTTTTTTCCCGGCTCTTTTAAGACACGGTCCGCATCCTCTTGTTCTGTGATTTTGCCAAGCCGTTGATGCCGGGTTTTCCTGCCCCCCGGGTATTGTGCTTTCAGCTTTTCATACAGGTAACGATGCGCGGTTGGCCAAGACCCTCCCTTAGGTGGCTTGTGCTCCCGCCTGGGGAGCTGAAATACCCCGGTGTGACCGGTCACCCGGAAGTGGTCGTCTTTCCCCTCCCCTACTGTTTTTTCGGTTCCTGTTCTCCCCCTTCCCCTGGGAATGTTACACAAGGTATGATTTCATTCCTGGCCCGGGGGGGGTTTCCCTTACTCCAATCCAACGTGTTTCCCCTTTATTTCGGCACGAGTCTCCCGGGAGACTGATAGGTTATACTTCTCGGTGAAGAGTGTGTGGCCCCTCCCTTACAATGTTTCTTAACCTGTTAATCTCCCTTCTTTCCTTCTGTCGGAAATCCAGTAATGCTGATTTTTGCCTCCGAGTCTTTTTGTGGGCAGTTGGACTTTTACTGTGTCTTCCGTTTAAATCTCTTCCTTCTGGCTTTTTTCCTGTTGCAGGGGCCCCTGACCCACCCGCGGCGGTGTCCGACGCTTTCCCCCTGTCTTCCCTCCGCCCCCGTTAGTCCCCCTTTTTTTCTTTCTCTTTTTTCTAACCCCGGGGAAACGCTCGTGAGGTTTCAGTCCCCCCCTTCCTTTTTCGTGCGTCTTGCCTTCCCCCGTTTTTCAACAGGATTAGTCCCGTGCATCACGTGCTTCTATGACCCCCTCCCCCCCTCCGACACCCCCCTCCACAGAGGAGCTCCTTTTTTCAGGGCAATCACAGTTTCTTTGGGAAGTTTCCTGTACAGCCCTTTAGTTTTCCTCTGAGCTGGAGGTTGCAAGTTCTGTCCCTCTCTCCATTGGCCCATCTTCCCTCCGGACATATTGCAAGCCCCAGAAATTCAAGATCCCTTCCCCCCCTCTGGCCTTCCCCCCTCCGTTTGCACTCAGTGATGTGACCTGGCCACGCCCCTTCAATTTAACATTTTGGGTTCCCAGCCCCCGCAAGCTTCCTCTTATATTCAAGAGGGCCCGGTAGCAGGTTCCCCCTTGTCTTCTTTTGGGAACCGTCATAACCCAGCGTGATAAGTCCCCGGTGACCCTCCCTTTTTGCAACACCCGTAACGGTCCTTTTCTCCACCCCACTCGTGGTTTCTGGCACGGTGAAGGTTCCCTTTTTCGGATTTTGGATTCCCCCCCCCTTCGAGACATGTCCCAAATCCTACTAGTTACCCCCCCTGCAGACTCCTCCCTCTTTTTCTTCCCCCCACCAAATGTCCCCCCAGGCAACAGAACCGGGCGGTGTAGTACCCGAGCCCAGTTTCTGACTCTCCCTCTTCTTCTGTCTCCCCCCTTCCTGTATCAGTATCTCTTTTCCCTGTTCGGTGATGGGACACTTACCCCTCCGAGTTGCCGGGGGCCAACCGCACTCTGAACGACCTCTATCAACTTTTTCCGCGTCTTGAAGGTCGTCACTTTCGAGATAGCACGACCCTTCAAGGGGTGTTGTTTGTGGAGAGGATACCTTTTTTTTTTTTTTTTTTTTTTTCTTTTATTCTTTTTTTTTTTTTTTTTTTTTTTTTTTTTTGTTTTTTTTTTTTTTTTTTTTTTTTTTTTCTTTTTTCTTTTTTTTTCGTAACGGCAGCCAGCTTCATTTTGATTCTCTGGCTTGTAAAGACTATTTCTTGGGGGAAACGTGAAGAAGTTAGCCCGTTTTTGCCGCGTGTCGACACACTCAGGGCCCTCTCGCTTCCCTTCCGGGTCCCGTGGATTTCGGGTCTGCTCGGTTTCCTCTTCTTCCCTCCGTCAAGATTGGTTTTCCAGTGGACACAAATGCCCCGATTCCGATGATTGGTTTTTTGTCTTGAAGTGGTTTTTTTTTTTTTTTAAATGATCCTGCTTGTTGTGTCGGCTTCGTCTGTTCGTTTTTCCCTTGACCTACGCTTGCTGGGTGTGCCCCACTTTTGCAGGAAACTAACTTTCACTGGTTACTCCTTATCACTTTTTTCCAGGCACTGGGTGCCCGTTTTTTGCCGACAAATAGTGGCGGATTGAAAATCCGTTTCTCTGAGTGTTTTTCTCCACAAACTGGAGTGCCTTTTTTCTGCTCTCGTTTCTTTGTTTCCCCTGCTAGACCGTTGCTCTTCTGTGCCTTGCTTTAGGGCACTCGGGTTGCATAGCCTGACCTCTTGCTTGGTCCTTTTTTCTTGTTGCTATTCCCCCTCATTTTGCGGCCCGGTGGTTCCAGTGTCCTTGCTTTTTCCCCATTTTATTTGCCGGACCTGCTTGAGCGTATTTGATTTTTCCTTGCCACCTTTCCAACGCTCTTCGTTGTTCTTTTTTCTTGTCCCCCAGAGGGGACGTGTGACATTCCCTTTTCTTCCGTTTCCGCGGCCGAAAGCCTCTGTTTTTTTTAGTCACCCCGGCAATCCGTTTATAAGAAGAGAAGGGGTCCGGGTTTCCTGTCGTAGGTAATAGAATTCACCCGGCGTTGCGGTTTGGGCCGAGAATTTCCTGACCCTGGGTTTCCCCGTGAAGTTTGACGCCCTTCAAGAAAATTTTTTTCCTGTTTTGAAAACACTCCCTTTGTTCGGCTTTTTCCCCCCTACCCCTGTTGTTCCCCCCCCTGGGAACATCCCACCTGGACAAAAGATCTTGGTTTGGCGTCTACCTGGCGGGAATCACGAGGATTTTTCCCATCCCCCTTCCAACCCTGGACCCCTTACGGCGGGCTGGCGCCAGTTGGGACCAAAGACCTTACCCCCCCCTGGCCACTTCCTTCTTTCTTTCCCACATCCCCCTGCAGTTGCACTATTATGGACAGTGGAAAACAAAGGAATATTTCTGTCCTTTACCCTGCACCTTTTCGTGTCCGGTTGGACCATTGACCCAATTGGTGTCCATCTGCAACCCTTTGCCACCTGATTAACCCTCCCCCGAGATGCGAAAACCCGAGTTTTGCTGTAGTTACTTTTGTCCGTTCTTGCAAATGCCCTTCCCCCACAGGAGAGGACCCCATTGCCCCGTGTGGTGGCCCGACCCCTTTCCAGGCAATTTATGTCTGAAACTCCAGGGAACATGTACACCCCCCTGTCCGTGGTCTCCCCTCAACTTTTTCGAACCCTTCTTTTTTTGCGGCAGAGAGAAAAGGTTCCCCCCCGAACACCGTTTTTTGGATTTGATCTTTTTTAAAGCGCCGCTTTACCCACCTACCCCCCTTTTCTCCCCGGTTTTCCCCCTCCCAGTCCGGGCCTGGAAAGGAAGTGACAACCCCAGGCAGTCCCAACACTCTATTGCCCCCCCCTGACCCATCCCCTTTTGGCATCAGTGACAACCCCTCCCCCCCTCTTCGGTCAAGCTGTATCCCCCTTTTTTTTTTCCCTCGTTTATCTCTCTTCCATGCAAAATATGACCAGCAGAAGCAATTATAGGTGTACGCTTGTCGGTTTAGACTTTTTTCTCCCGATTTTTTTTATTTTTTCTTTTCCTTTTGTTTTTTGGGGGGGAAGGCTTTGTACAATGTCGTAGGCGAATAGGTGATTAGGAGGATGGTGAAACGTCTGTCCGTTAGGGCTGTTTGTCTCGGCTGTTAAGCCTTTTTTACCCCCTGCATATTTTTCCTCACCGCCCCATCGAGTGCTCTGATCTAAGAGAGTTGGTCCTCTCCCCCCCAAACCAGGATAATCCGTTTTTACCGGCCCCCTGGGAAGGTTCGCGGTTCTTTCGTCCTCCCCAACCCTGTAAAACCACATTTTTCCTAGGTGACAGATTGACCCGGGCCCCGTCCTTCAACATAAATTTGTTTTCCCTCCATAGTCACCAGTTGGTTCCTGTTGGCCGAACAGTATCGCAAACGGCGCCATCCCCTTTTTTTCTCACTTTCATGCCCCCAACCCCAAATACCGTGAGAATTTTTTTTTTATTCGTCCCGTGATTGGTTTTTTGCTAGCTGTCGGGCGGCGGAGAGGTTGAACCCTCCCACCGCCGCCCTGGACATGGGCCGCTTCTTTCTCTCCCTTTGTTGTTGTTTCTCTTTTTGCCAGGGCCGACCCCACGGTTGTACGGAACCAATGACTCTTGCCCTGGGTCTCCATCCCTTTCTTGGGTTTCGTGATATAAGTTGGGACTGTTTTTTGTTTTTTCCGGGTTTTTGATGTGCTTGACACAGGAGAGTGTTTCTTTTCATGTCCCCGTTCTCCAAACCCTTTGAAAAATCCAATTTAGTTGATCGGATGTGTTTGTTGTTTTTTGTTGTAACCCCGTCTTAACTCCCCCGTCAGATTTACCTGGACGTTGTTCACCCCCCTCCGGTCCCCCCATCCTTTCAATCTTTAGTATTTCCGTTGGCTTGCAACCTTTTTCAATGCAGGGGCTCCAAGGGATGCCCCCCCTGCTAAGCTAGGCCCTGCTTTCCCACGGCATGCATGATGATTAGAACCCCTTTCTGGTGTGCAGGTCGGGGTCCCAGATTTGCGTTTGGTGCCACCCGGGAACGGGAGTGACCGAGGCTGGCTGTGGTTTTAGGGCTTGTGGCCGCCGGGGCCGGTTGGACCCTTTGGACTTCCAGTCCCGGTACGGCCCCCTTTTTCCTTTGCCCCCTCCCAAGTCCCTACCTAACTCCTTTCCGTTTTCTTTGATTTTTTTTTTTTTCTTTTTCCCCCCCCTTGTTTCTCTGGGCTTTCGAAGAAGATTAAATCATTCTGCCCCCTTTTTTCTTTTTTTGTCGGATTCAATGCTGGGTTTTTCCTTTCCCCGTGGCCCAAGTCCCAGAAGAGGGAATGGAGGGGTGCCCTTTTTTCTGTGGCCCCTGTGACCCGCCCTTGTCTCTGTTTGTCACCTGTTGGTGGAATTCTATATAGTTAAGAATAATTTCCGTGGTTGTTGTAGATCTGTCCTCCCTTCCCCCCAAAGGTTGGACCAGCTAGTCGTTCCCAGGGGTCCCCCCCCCCTCACGGCCTCCTCAGGGCATGGACTTGGGGGGGGCCCATTTTTGACCACACCCCCTTTTTCCCGACTCGCAACAACCCGTCTGGGCCTGCTGCCCTTATCCTTTCTCTTGTAATCCATAGAAACAGAATAACACCTCCTAAACGGTCCCCCCCCATTCAGTTTTTTCTGTTTCCGGGCCCGGGCCGCCCTGTTCCGGTCCATGGGGATAACCAGGGAAACTTCCCCGGCCGGTCCCCTGCCCTCCCTAAGCACTTTCGTTTCTACTTGGTCTGTCCAAAAGATCCGCTTTTCCCCCCGCTTCACCCGACATGTGCTCTTTCAATAATTCATTGGATGTCCTTTTCGCTAGGCCGCAACCCTTCCGTGGATTAGACCAAGTTTCATTTAATTTCAGCATTGTGGCAGCCATCTATCCTCCCTTGCTGCCTGTTCTGACTAACGGCCTCTTCCTTTCTCTTTAGTCTGGTAAACCCATACCCAAAATTGAGCTTTTGGTGGCCCTCTGATCAACTCGACATGCTGTCACTCCCCCCCCCGCCACCCCCCTACAGTGCCTTCGAGAGGAAAAAACCAGGGCGTGGCTGCTCAAGCCCCCACTCGTTCTTTTTTTCCGTAGCAGCCCCCACCTTTGGTTTTTCTTCCCCAGTTGCCAATTTTGCATCAGTCCTTGAAATGTCTGCCCGGAGAGAGTTGGGAAGACCGTCACCTTAGAGACGCTAGAACGCCCCACCATCTTCCTTCCTAGCATTCTTTCCCCTTTCTGTTGGGTGCTGCGGGCGGTCGTCCGTTTGGCGATTTGTTCACATGCGGCAAGCAGCCTATTCGGTACACCTTTTATTTTGTCCTCCGTTCATGCTGGCCGAAGTTGTCCTGTCTCACTTTTGAGGACCTGTCCAGATTTGTAGTTGCCTACCCCCCCATTTTTCGTACCTCCGGTCCGCCCCTATTTCCTACTTTGTCCTCCCACTTTCTCTTTCGGAGGATCCGCGAACTTTTTTTTGGCTGAATCGTTCCACACATTATGTCTTTTTGCCCTTCCAACAAACTGTAGCGTAACATTTTCCCCGCCTTCCCCTAATACTTCATTACCCAAGAAGTGGAAACTTCCCCCAATCCCAAAGGCACCTCCCCCACCAAGCTGGGAGCCCCTGCTCTTACCATCACATGTATCGGGGAATTTGAATCTGGAATTTCCGTCCCCTTTTCGTTTTTAGAAAGCAAATATCTTTTTTATTTTTTCCACCTGTTTTTGGACAGGATTCCCTTTTATCTTTTTTCAACTTCTTAATTTCGTTCATGCTTGGTCAGTTATTCAAGTACCCCTCCTTTTCTACACAAAAACCCCCCCCAACCTTCAAGGAAGTCCCCCAACTTTGCGTTTTGGTATCTTTCGAGGAGGATGCAATCCTCCCCCTTTGTTCCCGAGTCACCTCCCGTGTTAATTCCCTGAGTTGCCCACCAGCCCAATGTTTACATTGTTCTTTTTGTTTTCCCCCCGTTCCCTTTTTAACCGGGTATGAGTTGAAGTTTTTTTTAGGTGATGCCCCTGGAGTTTTAGGGTTCTGTTTAAATGGCCTTTTCCAGCCTGTTGCCGGGTGTGTGGAACGGGTTTGCCCCTGTCCCGACCCATGAGGTTTGTTACCTGCTCTTTCTTCATAAGTCGGTGAAGAGCGTTGCCCGTTCATACATTCCCCCCTTTTCCCCCCCTTGAAAGGTAGCTTCCGTCCTCTTCTTTTTTTGGTCCCCCACCCCTTCTTAATATTGTGTCTTTGATTTTTATCGGCTCGTTTTGGGGTTTTTTGACATTTGACTCTTAGTCTTGATTCTCCCTTCCCCTCCCCTGGGTTGTCCAGTTCAGTTTTCCACATGCAACCAACCGGTTTTTTCGACCCTAGGACGTTCTCCCGGCCGCCCCCTGACCCCCACCCCTCCTCCTTTTTTTACATTTCTTTGTCTTTTTTCTCAAAAGTCGGGGTCCAACACCAATTTTTCCGGCGGGTCATTTGCCCGGTATTGTCCCCTGGCGTTCTGTGCCACTTGTCCCCCCCCTTTTGTTCGTTACAAGTAATGCAGCATCTTTCTCCTTACCGCCCCAGCCAAAATGGCACCCTCCCCTTCCCCTCCCTCGTCTCCCCCGTCTTTTTATTTTTTGACTTCTCCCCGGCATTGGCCCCCGCGGTTTTTGGACCAGAAGCCCGTCTTTTCCCGTATGACCCCCCCAACCTAAAGCCGTTGAGAGTTCTTGTGGTCATCCCCCCCCATTTTTCCAGATTTCCATACTTCCAGCCCGCGTCGGGCCCCCCCTCCCTTTTTGCCGCATGGCCCGAACCTGCCAACGGGGGCCTTCATGGCGATATACTGTCTTTCCTTTACGTCCCCTCCTGCCGCCGATCTGCTATTGCACGATGTTGTTCTCCAAGGTGCTCAGCATTTTCGGATGGTTCCCTCCCCAAACAAAGGGTGACGACCTTCCCCCCCCTGCCGGGTTGCACACCTCTTCATACAGTGCGGGCATAACCGATTTTTTCGTCCCCCAGGCAGCCGTGCAGTTCTCTATCCCTCCCCCGTCCCTTCTTTTTCCCGCCCTTTTTTTTTCCATTTATCGAACTGACCTATTCCCAGCACCCAATCAGGTTCTCACAGACCCCACCCCCAGTTTTCCCGTCACAATTCTTGGGGGGTAGTTTTTTTTTTCACGCCCATTGCAACGTGCTCACTTTCGGCGTTCTCCCCTCATTGACGCCTAATTTGCGATTCCTGTCACGGCAGGGATTTTGTCTTTTGCCCTTTTATTCACCTCAATACGCGGCCGGTCCCCCAACAAGCACCTCCTCCTCCACGCGATCACTGTAAGAGCTCTGCGGACTT
>Ga0179593_1494556_pt1 | contig 18248 bp, 23 predicted proteins | sample CZODoug2_1_08_16_FD_185931 | JGI IMG/M metagenome (GOLD analysis project Ga0179593, IMG submission 185931) | Vadose zone soil fungal communities from Angelo Coast Range Reserve, California, USA - CZODoug2_1_08_16fungal (PacBio error correction) | ecosystem: Environmental > Terrestrial > Soil >... | reverse complement strand
TTTAAACCCCCCTTCGTCAGTCTTTTACAACAGAGTTTTGTCACCTGAGGCTTTTTGGTTCCGTGCGGTCGTCTTCGGGACGTTGGCTGTGTTGTTCCAGCCCGGTTTGAACCTTTTTTTTTCTCCTCCCCCGTGTTTATCTGGAGTTGGTTTCGTTTTTCCCTCTTTTCCGCCGTTCCTGCCCGTATCCGGTTGGATTATTTCTTCCCCCCCAGGGTGACAGAAGGAATGTCCACATCCTTTCCGATCCCTTTACCCAAATGAGTTGGTTGTTCTCCATGGTCTCTTTCTTTGTTGTGGGACCTTTTGTGGTTTGCGCGGGTCGTGTAGCTTGTATACTTTTTTCCCCCTGAATTGAATGGTCAGCTTTTGGATTGATCTGTTCCACGCCAGGTTTTTCCCCCCCATCGAGCGTTTGCACATGATAAGGCCCCTTTTCCCCCCCGGTTGATGTTTCTTTTGGTGGTGCGTTCTTGATTTTCGTTCGTCGTCCTTCAAATGGTCTCTGTTTTCCCGCTTTTTCCCTTGTTCTGCGCATGGTGTATTTACCTTCGTCTTCCCCCCTGGGTGCATCGTTTGTAAGGGGGATTTTTCTTTACGTTCTTCCTTCTTCTGAACGGGAACGTTTTTGGTTCGTTCCAGGGATCCGCCCCCCACTTCCTTTTTTGCTTGGCATACCACTTTTTTCTCGTCTCCCCACTGCTTCAGATCGAGCTTTAAAACATGGCAATAGTTAGTTGTCCACGTGTCCTTGTTGTATTGTTTTTTCCCTTCTTCAAGGTAGTGTCTCCCACCTTGTTGCGCCGTTTCCGACGATTTACCTTACCCGTGGACACGGATCTCGGTGCCTGACTTATAAGGAACCTGCTCGTTCCTCCCCCCCCCCCCAGGAACAGGTTCCCTCTTGCCCCCCCCTCTTTACACCAGTTTTTCCCCCCCCCCGCCCCCCTTTTTTCAGGAAAGGGCCCGTCGGAACTCTCCTTTTTTCTCCTATCGTTTCCCTGGCCTCGTCGTCATTTTCCTGGCAGTCCTCCTGTCTCGCCTCTGGTGTTGTGGTGTCTTTCCCCCGCCTACTTCCCACCCACGCTTTCCGTAATCCTTTCTGTCATCTTACCCCCTACCCCCCTCTGATCCTCTACCCTTTTGCGTTTTTGTCTCCTCCCTCCTCCCTGTCGCAATCCTCTTCTCCCCCCCTATTTGTCCCCTGTCCAACCCGCCTTTGTCCTCGTTGGTTTTCATGTACTTTGTTACACCCCCACCCTCCCCACTCGCCTCCTTTACTTCTCCTCCCTCACCCTCCAATCTAGTCGGTCTAACGCTGCCTGCTCCCGATTGCTTCCGTCTTTCTCCTTCCCACCCGCCCTCCTTTACCCGTACCCAAGGCCTTCCCTTCCGCCGCCCTTTTCTCCCTTTTTGCTTCTTGTTGTCTCCTCCCCCCGACTCAATCTTCGCTCCTCGTGTCGGTTCACGCCGCCCTCGTTCTGTTCCCCCCCTCTTGCTTTTCTCCCCCACTTTTACCCCCGGTGTTTCCTCCCTTACTTGACGATCTCCTCTCCGGGCTCGGTCCGCCCTCTTTCCCGGGCGACTTTACCCTGCCCCAGCCACCCGTTCTTTTCTTCCTTCAGGCTTACTTTGCTGGACCTTGTTTCCATGCTCGCTTGACATCCCTCCGCGTGCTCACTCAATTGCCGCCCAGTTGCTCATCCGTCCCCCGATCCTTGGGCGCTCTCCCTTCCTCCCCCTTCGTTTACCCCGTTTTCCCCGCCTCGCCTTCCCCCCCCCCCTTCTTTTCCCTCACCCTGCCCAGACTCCCCCTGCCTTCTATCCCCACCCCTAACTCTCCGTTCCCCTACCTTCACGTGCCCCCCGCAGTCCCCCCTATTCTTCAGCCCACCATCGTCTCCTCCCCCCCGCCTTACCTTCCTCGCTCTCCCGGCCTCTTCTGCCTCCCCTCCTCTCGTCTACCTCCTTTGCCCCTCCCCCCCCTTCCGTTACGACACTCTTGCCTCGCTTCTTCTTTCCCCCCCGTCCTCCCTCCCCCCCCCAATTCTTATCGCACATGTTCCCGCCCTTTTTCCCTCCTCCCCTTCTTTCTGCCCCCATCCTTTCCCCCCCAGCCTCATGCTTCTCACAACCCTTCGCGTCTCTCCCCCCCCCCCTCCCGCTCCACGCTCTCGGCGCCCGCCTCGCGCGAGCCCACTCCTACTTTCGTCTTGCCCTCAAGCTCCGCTTGTTCTCCCTTCCCCTTGCCGCCCCCCCCCCCGCGCCGGCTCCCCTTCCCCTCCGCAGCATCTAACAAGCCTTGCTCGTTTTCTTGTTTGCTCTCTTTTTTTTTCTCTTGTTTTCTTTTTTCCCCCTTTTTTTTTGATTTTTTGTCTCTTTTTTTGTGTGTTTCTTTTTTGGGTTGTTTTTTTTCGTTTTTTTTTTGTTGTTTTTTTTTCTTTTTTTGCTTTTTTTGTTTTTTCGTTTTTTTTTTTTTTTTGTGTTTTTTTCTTTGCGAAGAGTGAGCCTGTTCGATTTTCACTTTCCCTCTGCACGGCTCCTATGGTTGAGAGGTTGTTTACCAATGGGACACCCCCCCAGTGCTTTTTGCACGTTAGTGACTGTTTTTATCGTTTCGTTTTATACCCCTTCCCCTCCTTCATGGAGCGCGTTCTTGCTCCTTGCGCTTCGTTTCCGCTCTCCCTTGACCATTCCCGCTTTGTTAAAGCAACCCAAACCGCCCCAGGGCCCTTTCTTTGCTTTTTCCCCCTTTCCATCTTTTTTCTTTTTGCCTTTCCTTGTGCCCTGAGATTGCTCCCCTGGGCAATTGTCCCAACCTTATTACCATTCCTCACGACAAAATACAACTAATTTTCATTTTCCTTCTGTGCCGTTGAGCCCCCGAGCTTTTTTTTGCGTTGCATTTGCTTTTTGTGGGCCGGCTTCTGATGTCGGTTGCGTAAAAATAATTGCGTCGTGGTCTTGCTTCCCCTTTACCCTTGATTATACGGTCGCTAATTCTTATCCCTCGCTCTTGTTTTGAGTCTGATCTTTGTGTCCGTTCGTTCTTTCACAAGACTTTTCCCGGCCTGCCGCCGGGAGTCCACACCTGCCCCCTTCCTCTTTTTTTGTTCTTAACCCCCTTTTTTCCCCCAAACTGCTCTTGCCCCTGGTGCAGGTTTCAGGTTTCTGTGATTCATACCCGACTTGCCGCGTTGTTTGTTTCCCCCCAAGATCCTCGCAAGCATTGTTTCGCAGAACGTTTTGGGGGGTGTCTTGGCCCCTTCTTTGTCCGTCCCTGTAACCCTTGCTGTGCTGTCCAGGTTGTCGATCTCGGATTTTTTGCCACCACTCTGTTTTTGGTCGGATCGTTTTCCCCCCCCTTTTTTCGGTCGACGGGTTTTCTGTGTTCCTTTCTTCCTTGTGTCGGTGATTCCAGTCCCCCCATCCTGTTACTCTATTTGAAACTGCTTCTGGTTGGGGGGTTTGTGGGGGTGTTCCTTTTCGTCCGGTCGTCTTTTTCCACTTTTTGAGCTCTTTTACCTTTGTTCCCTCTTCCCCCCGCAGGCGGTGTCCCCCTTCCACCCCTTAGCATCTTTCAAACTTTTGTGACTTCTCTCCGGTATTCTTTGCTTTTTTTTTCACCCCGCCAAGCCGCTGGCGGCCCCTCTGGTCCTTCTGGTACAGTTAGATTCACTGAAGGATTTATTTCCTCTCTCCACATAGTTTGGGCCCGTTACACTTTTTCTTGGGGGACCCCCCCCCCCCCCAAACACAGCTTTTAAAAGCCACCTTTCCAGGAAACGAGACACTTTATCTTCCAATGTTGGGTCCTCCCCCCCACGGAGTCAGTAGATGGTGGTTTTTGTTGTTTCTCCTTTAATCTGACCCGTTACAATGCCCGTCTTTTTCTCTCCTTGTGTCTTGGGATTCCCCTGTCTGTCGGTGATGCATTTCAAGGTGCCCGTCTCGTCGGTGCAAGGGAACTGTTGTCGGTTATTGCCTTCCACCTTCCTTGTCATGGGAAGCCCCGTGACGAGGGAGTGTACGGTCTCAGTTCTATTCTTGCCTTTTACGTGAGAATATGATGTTTCCCTTTCTCTGGTTCTCCCAATCCCCCTGGGGACCTTTCCTTTCTTGGGTGGGGTAGTCTGTGATGAGGGTTTTTACGTTATACACGTCTTCTTCCTTCTGACTAAAGTTGTTTTGTGCCCGTAATCGTCTTTTGTTTTTTGTTTTCTCACAAGCAGATGCAGGGGCCCCCTAAGGTAACCCAGTCGCGGGGTGCCGTTTGTGGTTTCCTTTGCGCGGTCCTGGTTACCCATTTCTCCCACTGCCATATCGAGTAGAACTTGTGGCCTCCTTCGAACCCCCCCCCACTTTTATGAAGCTTTTTTGGTGGAACTTTTGAACTTGCTTCCGTGAATCCCCCAAGAATAACGGTTTGTTGTTTTTCGCGCTTTTAAGGGAAAGTAAAGTCCAGACCCACCTTGTCCCCCCACCCGGCAGCACTAAATAGACTGTTTTTCACTCAGGTGTTATCGGACCCCTTTCCCTTGCCCCGAGACCTGATGGGTTTTTAATTATAGTGGACCTTTTTTCCTTCCATGACTGTCGACCACCCCCCCCCCCGAAACACAGCGCGTCTTTTTTCTTTTTGTCTTCCATTTTTCAACGTCAACACTTTCCCTTTTCCGGTTACGGGACCCGTTGTGGCGGGGGTTGATTGACCCCTCGTTTTTGGTTTTGTCGCCCTCCGTACCCGGTTTTTCTCTGTTAAATACATGTGTCTCCGAGCTGAAGATGACCCGAAACAAGTTAAGTTTTGTCAGACGACCTTTTTTTTTCTGATGCCCTTCCTGTCGAATTTCTTTCCTTGAAGATTGTGCCGGTGCCGACCTGACTAGCAGTCCAGGCTTGAGATTCAGCTTGTTTTTGTTTTGTTGGTTCGCCCCCCCCCCTCCTTTGCGGTGTTTGGTTGTGGGTCTCTTTGATCAATGGGGCCCTTGCGGACTTACTGTTTTCCCCTCCCTCCCCCGCCGCTTAGTCATGAACCCTGTTTCCAGCTTTTTAGAAAGTTTTGAGGTGTCCAATGCTGTTCTATTTCAAACCATCGGCCCTATTGCCTTTGTCTGCGTTCTCAACCCTTGCCGTAGCAATTCTCACCCGTTTCAAAAAGGGGGCCTTTGACTGATTCCTTCCCCGGCGTGGTTCAACCCCGTTGCTATAGCTTCGATCCCTTGCGCTTTGTCACAATTCAAATCGTTTGTGACCAGGTTTCCCATTGGACCCCAGCGGTTTGAACTGTCCCCGACATTTTTTTTTGTTATCGGCCCTTTTTGAGCTGTGTTTTGCTTGGCCACCAACCCGAATGCATCTGCTTGACTTCCCACTTTTTTTTTTTTTAACCCCAAAAGTGATGGCGTTTCCGCCGGTTTTTTGTGTTGTATATTCACGATTTGACCGGTAGCGTTAATTTTCGTGTGTACGTACTTTGATTTTTTATGTTGGGTCCCCCGTCTTACGTTGACTACAGTCACCCGTCCAGACTCCCCCGTTTTTCAGGGGTTGGCTACCTATTTCATCAGAAGGAGAATCCGGGGGTGTTAGCCTTTTTGGCCCTTTTTAAGCGCTCTTTTTTCCCGGCCTCCCCGCCCCGCCTCAGACCCCACCCCCTCACTTCGCACCCAAATTTAGTGCCCGCCTTTCCATTGCCTTTGGTACCCCAAATCTCCTTTTTTTTTTGGGGGATGAGTTCATTTTCTTCTCTAAGGTGGACTTTTCCGCTTTACCAGGGTTTCCCCCCCCCAGTTGCAAACGCCTGTGCCATTTTCCTGCATACTGTTTTTAACGGGGCACCTTTACTCGCCCTTTTCCCTGGGTTTTTTTTTGGTCTTTGTGTTCATTTATTTTTTTTTTTTTTGTGGACTTGATTCAGGCTTAGGGTTTTTTTCCTCATTCGCCATTCACAATTTGCCCTCACTCCCTCTTTTGATTTTTTAATTAATAGTTCCCTACTTGTTTCCGTTCCACGCACGTTTTCTATACGTTTGCCCACCGGTCCTCTTTTTTTTTTTTTTTTTGACCTTTCGGTTCCTGACAGCTTTTTTTTTATTGGGTTGGTCTTGTACTGTTGTTGTAACGAGTCCCGGTTGGTTGCCGCTTTCGGTCTGAAGGGTGGGTTCTGGGTGGGTTTTTTTTTTGGTTTTTTTTTTTTGTGGCACGGTGATTTTGTTGAAGCTTTTTGGGTTTTTTTTGTATTTCGGACTCATTAAACGTAGTCCTCTTTGGTCCAGTTTTTTATAAATTCCCTGTTGCCCCCCCCTGGTGTACCTTGGAGATACCAACGTCCCTTTTACCTTTTTGAGCCCTAGTTCCCGACCTCTTCCAGTTCAAGCCCTCTTTCCTGGTTAGAGGAAAACCTTTTTCTCCCCCTTTCCTTCAGTTTGGGTTCTTACATGCTGAATTTTTTTTCTCACGACATGAGGCGGTCCCCGTTTTAACTTCTGGTACCCCCTCTTACCTCTCCCTGCTTTTTTGGACCTCTCTCTCTGGGTTCTTAACCCAGTTTCCGCAGTTCTTAAGGGTTTTCTTTTTTTTGCTCCCCGGACCCCCGGATAACCCGGTTGGTTCTTCTCTTACTGCTCCCCCCTTCAAATTCAACCAAGCCACCCCCCCTGCCCCGAAATCCCCCCCCTGGTCCAATTTTTTTTGATCCTTTTACCCGCTCTTTCTGCCTTGGCCTGAATGGGTCTTTTCTTTTCTTCTCTCTTTCAGTTGCTTTTTTCCTATTTAAAACATTTGTAACCCTGTATTCCTCTCCTCCCACTACCCTCCCCCCCCATGGTGCCACAAACCCCTAGACTACGTCAGTTCTACCCCAGCTCGTTTGGTTTAAGATGTCGTGCCCAGTTTTTCCCCTTCGTTGTTCCTTCTGTTGTATCAAACATACTTCACCGGTTCTTACCGTTTGCTCCCACGTTATGGTTTGTCTGGAACCCCCCCTACCGCCGCCCCAAATATTTTTTTCTTTTTTGTTCCAAACCAGTGTCTGCCCACACTCTTTGCCAAGGACCTTTTAGTTTTTTTTCTTCACCGCCCCACCACCTTTTTACACTTCTTGTTTTTTCTGTTTTCAACCCTTTTCCCCCCTGTGTGTACCCCCCCTCCTATTCCTTTGTTTTTGTTTCCGATATTCCTTTCCCCCCATGGGGCGGAAAGCGACACCCCCATGCTTGTCCCGAGGCTTGTTTTGTCTTTCCTGGCTTGCTTTTCAAACCGTTCTTTTCCTTTTTTCCAGACACCTGGTTTTTCCCCCCCAGTCCCCCAAGGAGTGAGTTGTTTTTTTTTTTTTTTTTTTTTTCCCTTTTGTTCCTCCCCGACCTTTGCATGAGGTCCCCCTTGCCCCACGGAGCCTTGAACAACCTTCCTTTTTCGTCAAGGTGATGGAACAACCGTTGGTTTTTTTCTTTTTAATCTTGTCCTTTACTGTATGTGTGTTGTGGGCCTGTTCCCTGGTGTTCTCTTTTCTTTTCGCTGCTCTGGTTTTTAGCCCCTTGGACTCCTTCACCATGGCTGAGCGCTTCGGCAAGACAGTGTCAGTTTCTGGAGGGTTTCCTGATCCTGAACTTTGTTTTGCTTCTTCTTTTTTGGCGTCGTTTTTATTTTTAGTTTTTCCCCCTTTAGACACCTTTTTCGCATTTGGAGCCGTATTTCCTCCTGGTCTTTCCTACCTTTTTTGCCACCGTAATCGTTCCCCCTTTCCTTTGGTCGACGTTAAAAACCTATGTCGTCCTCCGACTTGGTTTAGGGGAAGGATCACCCCCCCCCCCCTTTTTTATTTTGGGCCTTTTATGCTCCCTTTCTTCAAGGCGTTCCTTTGAACCCATTGAATTCGTCGGACGCTTTCCCCGGTAGAAGGCTGTTATTCCTTTACGGTTTTCACGAGGAACACCTTGCTATGTCCCCCTTTTGCCTTCCGTTTTTCTTTAGTCTTTTTTTCCTCGACTTTTTCCGAAGATCCCGCCCCCAGCCAGTTCTTTTTTTTCATTCTCCTTCTTTTCCCACACCCCCTCCCCCCCCTGTCCGTCATAGGAACTACCTTTCCCCATTTTTTTCCTCAAACCCAAGTCCCCCTCCCTCCCCCGAAAGGCCCCCCCCCCACCAGGCGGAAATGCCCAATTCAACAAAGGTTTTCTCGATACTCCCGGTCCAACGCGAAGGGGTTACTTTTCCAGTTTCGCTTCTGCGTCTTTTTTTTTGGTCGATTCGTGAAGTTCTCCCTGATCCTTCCACGTTTTTTCCCAGCAAAATTAACCCCTTTGACATTTTTCTGAATATGGTTACGCGCTGGTTCCGTTCCCCCAGCCCGTCTCTTATATTCCGTGTTTTTTTTGTCCTGATTTCCGCTTCCCCATTTTCTGCCAACATTTTTTATTCCACAACTCTGACACGCCCCCCCCATAAACATACTGTGTCCCGTTTTTCGTGGCCTTTGATAGATTCGGGTTTTTTTTGGGTTCCTTCGTTCTTCTTTCTTGTGAGGGTTTTTGATCTTTTTAAAAGGGAATTTCGTCCTTGGTCTGAAGATCCCCCCCCCTTCTTCCCCCCTTTACGCTGCGCGCGCAACCCTTTCTTTTTGCAAATCCCCTCTCTTCCGGGGGTTTTGTAATTCTTGGTTGCTTCCCGTCGTCTTTTCCCAGATTTTTTCCCCCCCGTCCCTCGCAGGACTTACCAAAAGACCAAATTATAGTATAGGTTCTTACATTGCCTCCCCCCCACACCTTTTCTTTTTTGATGAAGGTTGGCCCCTTTTGATCACTCATCTTGACTAGGTTGGTGTCAATGTATATCAGTCGGGAAGCCAAACCCTAACGTTTTTTAATGTTTCCGGACTTTGTTTTTTTCCCGGTTCCCACCTTCGGCCTGGTCCCCATTTAGATCTCTATGGTTCCCCTCTTCGGTGATCTCCGTTATGGAACACAGGTTCTGGTAGCGTGTCTGTTGAGGGACTGTTTCCTTCTGCAAGCTTCTATTTTGGTTAGATTTCCAAGTGGGGAAAGCATTCGGGGACATGGCTTTGCTTCAAATCGGGATTTGGTTCTAATTTTCTGAGTGGTGTTCCGCACAATCACTTTGGGATCCCTTTTTTTTGTCGGGTGTTCAGTTCCCTTACCTGTTGTACCTTCGGTGGTCCTGAACCCCCAGATTTGACTGACTATCAAGTATGCGATGGTCCCTTGCTGTTTGATTTTTCGTTTCAAAACCCCCAGGCTATGTTCGCCCTTATTACATTTTCTTGCGATTAAGTTGACGCCACTTTGCCCGATGTTTTTTGTCCCAATTTTAAAGACCGTTTTTTTTTAAATGGCCAACTTGGGTTTCACAAGCCGGTCGGGGGGGGGTTTTTGGGGGGGGTTCTCCACTACCACCGGTTTTTCACCCACGTCCCAACGGGGCCCATTGGTTCGTAAAACAACAAATGCCTTAAACTTATTTTTTCTGTCTGTTTCCCCAACCATCTATTTTTTTCGGGGTGGTGGTGGGTCGCCTCCCCAAAAGGCTCCAGGGCGGAGGGGGTTTGTTTTTTTTTTTTTTGGTTTCTCAGTTCTTTTCATGGGGAAACTGGGTGTTGTGGTGTCCCTCATTTGTCCCTTTTCCCCTTTTGACTACTAGGGGGGGGTTCTTCTCTGGTGGGGCCTTTTGGGGGGGGTATTTGTTTGGGCTCGTTTTTTTCTGTTTTTCAAGCTCATGTTTTTCCCGTGTTTTTTCGTTTTTTTTTGTATCCGGTTTGACTTGTTTTCCTTCTGGGGCCTCTCCCCTTTTGAAGGGGGAGGCGGGGTACACCCCTCCCCGTTGGGCAACGTTTCTTGGGTGAAATCCCTTCTTTCAAGTTTCTCTTTGCATGCCTTCCTTTTGTTTCCCCTCCCTCGTGAGGGAAGGTCGGGCCCCTGGGGCCCACCCTCTTTTCCCCCCACTTAAAAAATCACGGGTTTTGGGTCTGGCTTGTTTTTTTTGGGTCCCGGGGGGGGAGCTGTTTTGCGGTTTTTTTTGTGGCGTTCGTCTACCCGATTCTCTCTCTTTTTTTTCAACTGTCCCCCCCATTTTTGTTGTTTGCACTCGAACTCGGTCGTTGGTTTGCACTTCACACTCCCACCGGCCCCTTCCGTCCCCTGGTTTCAAAACGTTCCGGTTTCCCCCCCTGGTTGTTTTTGGAAGCATTTAGTCTTTTTCGGTGTGATTCCCGATGCTCCCCGACTCCATCATCGTTTTTATGTTTTTCGTAAATCGTGGGTTGTCAAGGCATCCCCTTGCGAAAACAAACCCCTTCCCCTTCCCGTCTTTTGTCCCCCGCTCGCAACCCCCAAATGTTTTTGACTTCCGACATTAAAGCAGGATGTTTTTTCCATTTGCACCCCTCTGTTCCTTTCTTTTACCCCTGCCCTTTCACTGGTACGTGCCCCCTTGGGGGGGGCAGCTGGTTTCCACCACCTTCCCCGGTTCCCCCCGGTGAATGGGGTTTGGTTTTCCATCTCTATTTTTGGTTATTTGACAGGACATGGGAAGTTGGGTTGTCCCCAGTGGTTGGCCACGGTGAAAATCAAGGGTTTGTCGGGGGGATGTTTTCTGAGAACCACCAGAAAACCTCCGCGGTTCCTTGGGGGGTTGGATTCTGAACTTCCCATGAATGCACCCACTACGTTTTGGAAAACTTACTTTTACGTTTTTTTCGTTTAACTTTGTTTTCCTTTTCTTTGGGTTGTCTCTCTTCTTACGTGTCCCCACCATGACGCTTGCTTTTTTTCGCCCCGAAACTTGTATCCGGTTTTTGTTTGCGGATTTTACTTGCTGGGTCTTTGACGTTATGTTTGCCAGCCCCCCCCTATCCTGAGACCATGATGGGGGGGGGCTTCAGAGGGTCTCCCGAAGGGTCGGCCCTCGAATCTATTGTGGTTGTTCTCTTTTGGCCCGTGGCGAACCCTTGCTCCGAGTGGGACCCCTAGGCTGGTGAGAGCCCGGCGCTTGTTGTGGTTTGTTTTTTATTTCCGTGTCTGTCGTTTTTTTTGGTCTCGGTTGGTGGACCATTTGGGGTAATGCTTTTCTTTCCAACGGGTGGGTGGTTTGGCGGGTGGGCTCGCTCAGTTTTACCACCCCTTTACCCCCCCCACTCGCGCCAGGGTCCTAACATCGTAAATTTTTTTTGGGGTGGGGGGGGGGGGGGTGGGGCCCCTTTCTTATCACTGCCAATTTCGAAGCAACGCCCCCCCCCTTTTGGTTAGGCCGTACCATGACCCCCTTGGTTTTTTTCCTCCCTATCGTCAAACTGCTGTTTTGGACCTCATCTCTCCACCTGGGGTCCCCCCCCCATCCTGCCCTGGGTAAATCGGGGTCCAGCCAGCTGTTTTCGACATCCCTTGGGTTTTCTCGCCAAAAACCTATTATGGTTCGGTTCGCCCCTTTAGGCGCGGCGGGGCTTGCCCCACCAAATAATTTGGCCCAAATTTTTCTTCAAAATTTCGGCTAATTCCCTGATGGTTGCCTTTTGTGTGTATTCGTTTCTGGGTGTTTTGTTACGTACTGCGCAAGATGACCCCGTAGTTTTTGGTGGTTTCTTTTTCGTCAAGAGGTTCGGGATGATGGGGAGGGGAATTTTTTTGGAAACTTCTAGACTTGTCACATAAGCACACCCCTGATTCCCCACCCCAAACCAGAAGTAGTTTCTTTTGGGGATTTAACGAGTTGGGCCTGGGCCATTTTGGGGTGGGTAAAGTCCCGTTTTCTGTGTAAGAAGTTGGGGTTTCTTCAACTGCGCACATCGACTACGGTTCTTACTGCAGACGGAGATATTGTCGCTTTTTCCCCAACACCCCCCTCACCATTGTACCTGTTTACTCCCACCACGATTTTTTTCCTCACGGTTGACCCGTGTTTTCCTTTTTGGGTTTTCTGGTTTTCCTGTGTTAATGTCCCTCCGTGTTTATCCCTCCCACACCTGCTGTTGGGGTGGGCTAAATTCTCCTTTGAACCAGGTGCGGCCCTTAACCGTTCTCTGTGACGTCTTTGGGGTCGGGGTCCACGGGGCCGCCAATGCCCAGGCGTCGTGGTCAGTGTGTTGGTTTCTTGGGCCCCCCTGTGGCTGACTTATTTTTTGTGCTCGATGTTATACCCCTGAGGGCCCCGCCGTTCAGATCCCAAGGGGGGAACCTGCGCTGGTTCTTCCGGTTTGCTGTCTGGTTCCTTGGTATCTACTCTCACCAAAACTTTCCCCCTATGTACATACGTGTCCTGTTCCCGTCCTTGTTTTGGTGGTGCCTTTTCCGGGCTCAATCAGTTTTTTTTCTGTTGTTTCTTTTTTATTTGATGGTCAATTTGGTTCCCAATACGTTAATTTGGGCCGATTCGGGTTCCGGGTGGTTGGGGTGATGCGTGTTTGGGGTTTTAGGGCTTTCTTGGTTGTCCTTATTTTTTTGTGGTCTGAGGTTTCTGCGGGAACAACTCCCGTTCGTCCCCATTTCCTTTTCCCCGGTGAAGACGGCTTGGGTGTCACAGTTTGCCCAACATCACACCACGTTTTTTCCCCGTTGGGGGGGATTTCATCCATACCCCTTCTTTAACTTTGGGCAATCCCGTATGGTCCGCAAGTTCACAGCGTCCTGTTGTTTTCCCTTTTTCAGTCGCGTGCCCCGGGGAGCCAGCACTTGCACCCCCCCCTTCGTTTGGTTTTTCAGTTCCACGGTACCCCCCCCAACACCGTCAATGGTGCGGACCTTTGGGCTCCATGGTTAGTTTTCTGGGCCCCAAGGCCCGGCCCCCTTTTGTCCGGTTTTTTTTTTCCTTTGGGTCCCCAGGAATACGGTTTCTTTCATTAGCTTTCGCACATTGCCGGGGGTCTTCCTGACCCCCACCCCCCTTGCTTTTTGGTTAGCGCGTTTTTTTACCGTTCACAACTCTCCGTTCCCGCCCGTTGATATCCTTTTGTTGGTCACGCACTAGGTTTTTTCCTATTAAGGGACGATCCTGATTTCCCGAAATTTTTTGGTACTGTTTTGGGTCTTCTGTTCGTGGTCCGTTTTCCCGATTTAATGTTGGTGTCGTCAACTGATTCATTCCCTGTTAACCCTTGTTTTTTTTTAACTTTCATCAAAAACCTCTAAGTCTTTTTTTCTGGTTAAAAACAGTTGCTTCGTTTTTTTTTTTTTCCTCTGATTGTGGGCCCTTTGGTTTTACCAAATTCCTGGCTTTTCCTTCCTGTTTGGGGAGAAATAAAGACCTGCCCCATTTTTCTCCTTTCTTAAACTTTTTGTGTTTCGAGTTTTGCCACCGACCCCCCCTGCACTTTGGAATGGGTTTACAACGTTGGGGTTTGCACCCCATAGACGGGCCCCCTTTAATTGGTTTGAGCCCAGGAGTTTCCTTTTCACCCTACTCCTTTCCCCCAAGGGTGCTTGAAAAGAAACACTTCGCCCCAGTGTGGGGGGCCCCCCCCCCCCTTTCTACCCTCTTTTGTACCTCCTGTTGTTTTTTCCTGAGACCAACTTCTTTCCCACACTTTGACAGTTCTCGGCCCCCCCCTTTGTGTGTTACCTTTTTTTTTTTGTTTTTCTTTTGGTCGTTTTTGGGGCTGAACCCCCGGTGTTCTGGGCCGGGGGGCTTGTTCCCTCCCACCACCCAAAGTTTTTCCCCCCCAATGACCCCTTTTTTCACAGTGGATTTTGGGGGGGATGTTTTGTTTGTTTGGTTGACCTCGCTTCTTCCGTCAGCGCCTTGCTCCCTTGGGGCTTATTCCCCGGGGAGGGAAACTTTCCTTTTCTCCCTTTTGGGCCCACCAACCCCCAACCTTTGGGCCTGATAAAGCTGACCCCCCAACTCTTGATTTTTTTTTCGACATCCCCACCCAGTAACACCGTAGGTTCGTGGTGTGGGGTTTTGTCCCCCCTGGAATTTTTTTTTTCTTTGTGTAACTTTCTGGATTTCCGGTCACGTTTTGTGAATCGGCCCAGCTGGTTTTTCGTCCTTTCCGGCCCACGGCCTTCCTTTTTGCCATCGAAGGTTTTCTTTTTTCCGCCCCCTGCAGGGAACCTTGTTACCCCAGTTTGATGTGTCGGGGCTTTTTGTGCGTCAGTTTTTCCTTCGGGTCGTCGGTCCTTCTCCATCCCTGCAGGTTTTCCCGATTCCGTTACTGGTGCCTGCCCTTTTTGGGGCGTTCTTAGCCACTTGGGGCGTTTTTTTCGTTACATACAGTGGGGGGGAACTCTTGTCAAACGTTTCTGGTCTCAAAGTTAAAGGTTACTCTTTAACGTTTCATTTTTTGTTTTGGTTTTTTCGGTGGACAACATCAACCCCCCTTTTTTTGTTGGGTCCTTTGTGGGGGTTGTGGGTCGTTGCTCCCTTGGGTTTTCTAGTTACTGCAAAACAATTTTTCAAGTTTAGCCGGGGCCTTGCCCACAAACCATACCTGGTTGGCGTTTTCCCACGATGTTACCGGTTTTCCCCACTGGTGAGTTTTGAGGTTTGCCCTGAATGGGAACCCCAAAAGCCTTTGTTTATTTTAGCCATTGTCTCTCCGTGAATGACGATTTCACGGACCTTTTACCCCTTAAAACGAAAATCTTACCCTTGTGCCGGGGTTTTTTCCCTCACCTCTCTTTAATGGCCCAGTGGCACAGCACACCCCCAACCCCTCCCACCCGCCGTTCGCGGGGGGGGGGCCCCTAACCTCTTTTTCGCAAACCCCGTGTTCCAGCTCAAACTCGCCCCGTTCGGCCTTCTAACCTTGTCCCCAAACCCCAAATTGGGTTTCCATGGCAAGTTAGAAACACGTTGGTCTTTCTTCGTTTCTCCCCCACTTGGGTTTTTCGGTTTGCCTTTTCCCGTCGTGAACCCGTAATTGCCGTCCTTTGCCTTGTGGGCACCGGCTTTTTACTTGCCTAGGGCCTGATTCCATTTTTTCCCCTTTCTTTTGCCAGCCCCACCCACTTCCCGGTTGAGGGTCCGAGCGTTTGGTGCAAGTGCTCCCTAACTTCTTTTGGTGCTTTGTCCAGTTGGCGTCACCTGTTTTCATTTTTCTTTTTCGGGTCCCTTTTCCTGTCTACCTTTTTTCCCAAACTCGCATTTTTTCAACCGCCCCCCTAAACCCCCTCCTTGTTGTCAAACCGGGCGGGGAGTGTTGGGCAGGGTGTTGTTTGGTCGCTGATTTTGGTTTGGTTTTGTTGTGCTTCGTTTTGAGGGGGCGGTTTCGTTGTAGAACCAAAAAAAGGCAAGTTTCTTTGTAACGCGGTGTTTTTGGATTTTAACCACCGTTCTCACCACATACCCATTCTGTACCCTTTTCCCTGTTTCGGGAGCGGGTTTAAGCCAGGGGATCTCTTTTTTTTTCTGTGGTGGAGGTACACTTTTTATGGTTCTCTTTTACGCTTGCTGTCTACCTCCTTGGACGCTTTAAGTGATTTACCCCCCCCCCGCGAATCAAGAACTTCTGGTTTTTCTATAGTTAAACCCGTTTGCCCCCCAGAATTTTTTTCAATGACAGTGGACAGTCGGACGTTGGGACGCTCACTAGTGCCCCTGTGGGGTTTTGTTTTTCCCCTTGCCTTAGTTACCCGCAGGGGCCTGAAGTAAAATTTTTTGTCCCGGTTAACAGGTGGCCTGGTTTTTTTACGGAAATCTTGTCACCGTTTTTTTGCTTGGCCAGGTTCGCTTTTATCTTTATTTACCCTTTCCTTTTGTTTTTTTGTCTTTGTTTTGAAGTTTTCCGTGCGGGCCCGGTTTTTGGGGTCGCAGGTTTGCTTGGGGGTTTCCCCCCCTTTTGTGCGTGGTTTGTTGGTCAGCTTGGCCGGGTTATTCCTGGCAGCGTTAATCATATTGCCATCACGTGGTGTCCTTTTTTTCCAGGACCAGGTTTTTCCTGTTCCTCGGGTCCCAACTGGTTTTCACGGATCCCCCCGGTCCGGCGGGCCGATTGGCCACGATGATCACGCCCTACCCCTGCTTGATTCTCTGGCCCTCGGGGAGGCCCCCCCGGGGGGCAATATCTAGGTGCCAAGCTTCGACCTCTGACATGTCAATTTCTGGTCGCATTTTTTCACCCGATTTTCTGGTTGTTTGTTTCACTAGTTATTCAAGTGCAGTTTGCCAACCTCGCCCCCCGTTGGGTTTGGTGGTCCCCCCCCCCCCCCGTTTTTCAAAAAAAGGCAATGCCCGGCCAGTGTCGGGCGGGGCACATGATTGTCCCCTCACTTGTTTCTTGGGTTTATTCCCTAAAAAGACGTCTGTTGGGTTGGACGTTTGTTATTGTTTTCTGTTTTACTTTCGATTTGTAAACGTTTCCCACGTAAATGATAAGGTTGGGCTTCCTACGGGTTATTACTTTGGTGTTTCCTTAGGGAAATGGTTCCCTTCTGGTGGGAGGGGGTTGGGGTTGCAGGTTACCTGTTTGTGCCCCATTTATGGTACTTTTTTTTGGTGACGGTTCCTGGGGCTGGTGCCCCCCGGGGCTGCCGTGGGTGTACTGCCCAACCGTGCCTTCGGGTGGCGAGGATTGTCGTGGCCAAGTTCGTGGAGCCGGCTTGCCTCGCTGGTGTTTTTTCTATTGGCTGTTTTCCAGGCCAGCGAGAGCCGTTTTTTACAAGGAGATTGTTTGGGGTTGCGCGGCTTTTGCTTTTTTTTTCTGGTTTTTTAGACTACCTCTTCTCTTTTCCCTTTCCTTGTTGTGTTGGTTGTTTTTCGGGCCGATTCTTTCCGTTTACACACGGTTCCCACCCAACGCAAGAGTACAAAGGGAGACAAACCCCCAAGCGGAAGGGGTGAGGAAGGTCATGGCTGTTTCCCTCCTCCCTATGTGCCCCCCGGTGGTTGAAAGAATCCGATGGTGTGTGGGCACCTTCGGTTTTTTCGCCTCGGACGCTTACACGCAGGTGACAAGGTGGGACCCGGTTGGATGTTTTTTGATCCCCTGAATTCCTTCCTTTCCGGTTGTCTTGGTCGCGACCCGGAAAGGGGACAACCATGCAAGGAGAGGTGTTGCCAAAAATCTTTCGGGGCCCTTCCCCACACGACTTTTTATCCTTTTGCAGGTCAATTTTTTTGTTGGTTTTCCACTCCCTCGTCGGTTCGAGGGGAAAAAATCCTGGGTTCAGGGACTGGTCGTTTCCTTTGATGAGTAACCACAACGAACCCCCTTTTCCCTCTCTTCGTTTTTTTTTGGTGGGTCTTTCTGGGGGGCCCTGCCCACTCAAAAACTTTGACCTGACCATGTTTGTGGAAAACTGTCCCTTTGTTGGGGCGGTAGGGATCCAAACCCCCCCAACACTCTGTTTTTTGTTTCCCCCCCGTATTTTCCTTCTTTTCCACATTGGGCGTGTACACCTGCCCTGTTGAAGCCCAACAGGGGCCATTCGTCCTCCCCCCAAATACTCTTTTATATTTTTTGATTCCGGGTAAAGATGTCCCTAAAGTTCTTCCCCCCCTGTTTCCTTTGGCCATTCTCATCTATGTTGGGGAAAGTTACCCGCAGGTTGGCCTCTCTTTTTTTTGGCTAGTTCCACGGGTATGGGTGATGTGGGTTTTTTTTTTTTTAAAAAGTTTTCGTTTTGACCACCCCACTTTTGCCCCGCGCAAAAATGTGGGGTTTGTTGCAGGGACTCTTTTTACTTGTCCCTAGCATAACCCTTCCTTTTTTTTAAGCACATGTTTTGAAATATGTGGCTGGAAAGTTTCACCACTCCCCCCTGTATGATACCTTTCACACCTAGTCCCTCCTCCTCCTACCTAAACCCCAGGGGTTTGTAATGCAGATTCCTTGTAAAGAGTTGGTCACACCCCTTCTCCTTCTCATCCCTTACCCCCCCCCTGGCCCCAAGGGTTTTTGGACCCGGGGTTGAAGCCGGTTCACCTGGTGAACCCAATTCTGCATGGGGTTTTCTTGCTTTATCGAGAAAGTATTTCCTGTGAAACACAGATTCAAGAGTTCTTCCCTCCACGAAGAACCTGATGATGGGGAAGGGGTGCCTCTGTTGTTTTTTCTTGGGGTTTGTGCTTGGTGTTTTGTTTGGGGGTGGGGGCCCCAACGTGGGGGTACTAATGGAACCCCTCGTACTGCTTCCCCCTTTGGATTTGGTTTACGTTACAAGGATTTTGGGGGGGGACCCTCTTGGGGACGTTTCCTCAAGTATCTCCAGAGCCACCCACTCCAAAACCTCCCCCTCACCCCCCTTCCGGGTGGTTTTGGCTAACGCTTCGAGGGAGCCCTTATTGTTCCCTTGCCCTCC
>Ga0179593_1582875_pt1 | contig 18249 bp, 26 predicted proteins | sample CZODoug2_1_08_16_FD_185931 | JGI IMG/M metagenome (GOLD analysis project Ga0179593, IMG submission 185931) | Vadose zone soil fungal communities from Angelo Coast Range Reserve, California, USA - CZODoug2_1_08_16fungal (PacBio error correction) | ecosystem: Environmental > Terrestrial > Soil >... | reverse complement strand
TGCCCATTTTTTTTGAGGCGAACTCTGTGTGCCCCCATGAAACCTATGTATTTGCTTGCTTCCCAGCCCTCTCAGTCCTTCCTCGGCTGTCCCCCCCAGACGATTTAGAATAGTATGTTCACAATAGTGCTGCGCGTTCTTTCCCCGAGTCTTCTGTGTGCCATTTCCCCTTTCAGTCCCTTTTTTTGAGCACCCCAGATTTGATCCCCCCCTTAGGGTTCCCCCCATGTGCTTTTTGGGATTCCTTTTGGTCCTCCCTTTTCGCGCTCACATTTTTCTCACGTTGCACGACCCTTCAAACCAATCTGTTTCTTCCTGCTAGGGTCTTTAGGTCCTTTCCCCCTTTTTATCAGTTTCTCGTGTCCCTTCTTTCGTGCACTTATGTCCTCTGCAAAACCTTTTTCTTTTTTCCGCTCCCTTTGGCCTTTCTTAGCTTCCAACCTTGATGGGTGGCGGAATCGACCTTCTTGTTTTTCAGTTTAATTTCTGCCATTTCACCGTTTTTTTTCCTAGGTTTATTTTTTTCACAACCCCAAGTTGGTGCCCCCGTGCTCCCTTCGCTTCTCCCCTTTTCCCAGTCTCTTTCCCCCGACGTCTAATGCTTCGCAGATTTTTTTTTTTTTGATGACGTTATCTCGTCAGGGGCTCGGTCGTCTTCCCCCCCTTTTGCCCTTCTTTTTTCTACCGGCTTATTGACCAAGTGGCCTTCGTACTGTGCTGTCTGTTTCTTGTGGGATACCCCTTTCCCCCCAACGTAGTGCACCCATGTCCCCCCAGTTTGTGTGTGCCATTCTTGAACATTTACAGTTGGACTTTTCCTTCTCATCTTTTTTCCCCCTGAAGGATTATCGCAAGCTGCCTTTTTTTTTTAATGCTTGGATCCCCCCTTGGCGTGGAATCTTTGCCTTATTTGCCCGCCCTGCTCCCTTTCTTTTTTCTTTCTTTCTACCAAACACCCTCCCCCCCCCAAATCCAATTTTCTGCGCGGCAGGGCCTAGGCCCCTTCGCTTCCCCCCCTTTGTTTGAGGTTTTTCTTTTAACCTTTTTACCCCCCCCCTTTTTTCCATGCTGTTTCGCGTCATCCGCAGATTGAGCCATTCCTCCGGGAGATTTTTTTCTCTTGTGTCTTTTTTTTTAGAAACTTTTTCGGTCTCCTTCCTTTTAACACTAATTGTTTCCTGACCGTGCCGCGTGTCCTTGTCGGGAATTGTCCTTCTACAGTTCATTTTGCCCCTTCCCCCCTAATCTCTCTCTTTCCCCCTTTGTTTTTGCTCTGAGCCTTTTGGTTTCTTTTTTTTTCCCTAAGTAGACCGACACAAGGGGGGACGCTGTTCAGCCTTTTACACTTCCAACGACATTAGTTTTCACCGGGGTCCCCTCCCGTCTCATTTCCTTTTTTTTCTTTTGACCCAACACCCTCCGGCCTCATTTCCCCTTCCCTTTGCTCAGCCCCATGGATGACGTGAGCTAAAAGCATGTCACTTCCGGGAACGACACTTCTTCCCCTCCCCCCTCCAATCCCCCTTCCGGTCGCCTTTCCCTTTCCTTCGGTCGGGTTTTTCCCGGTTTTACGTCTCCGGTGTAGGAACCTCCATAACAGCATGTTTTCCCGAACTTTTTCCTCCTCCTCCATCGCTGTGTTTCCTCCTTGTACACTTAGTTTCATACACGGTGCAGTGGGTACTGGAAGCTGCCCCCCCACCCCCTACAGCTTTTTTCTCCAGATTTCCTTTTTCACTAAAAGTCCACCCTCCTACTTCTCTTTCAATATTATCCTTTTTTTGCGCTTCCCCTTAAGGTTGCATCCTCGATGAAATTTTTTCCGCCCTTTTCCAACGTCTTTAAGGTCCCTTCTTTTTTTCCCCCCCTCGGCCATTTTTTTTCTGGCCCCCTTTTTGTCGATATGTTCCACCCTCAACCTTCCGAACCTCTGGTCAAAGGCCTTACCCGCCACTTTTTTTTGAGCCTGACCAACCTTCCACCTTCTTTCTCCCCAGCCCCTTTTTTTTCCCCTTTCGACCCCGCGCTCTGGTTTTTTTCTCTTCCAGTGGGTCAATTTTTCTTTGCATTTGACGGCGTGTATATTTTCTCTGCTGAAACGTGCGTTTTCGCTTACTCTTTTTGCCCCTTTTTTTTTCGACCTTGTTGATTCTCCAGATGGCCTGCAAACCGTTTTTCCCATTCCTCGTCTCCCCTCCGGCGCATTTTAAGTTTTTTTTTTTCGTTAGGAACCACTTTTTTCTCAACTTGTGAACAAGGTGGCCCCTCTGCCCACTACGTTTCCCCCGCCTTCAACGCTCACCTTCCCTTCCTTTGGTTTGTTGTCTCCTTTTCTTCCTCCCAGATCATGCAGAATTTTTATGTTCTGGGGCCCCCTTTAGACCTTCTTTCGGTTTTGACCAAACGTTAAAGCTCCTCCTTTTCTTTAACATTACCCCTTCCCCATTTGGGGCTCAGATCTTTTTTTCATCTGAAGGGCTCCAACTCGCCTTTTCCACCGTCCTATTTGTGTTGCCTGTTAGCTCCCCCAGAAATTCTCTCTCCTACCCTTTCCCTTCCAAAAATTTATGTACTTTCTGCCCCTTCCTGGAGGGTTCATTCCCTGAGGCTTCCCCCCACCTTCTTTCCCCCCCCCTACATCACCACGTTTCTTTTTTTACTTGATTCTCGCATCGTATCTGCGGTCTACAAACCCGATACTGCGTGTACCAGTACATCACTTTTTTTTTCCCCCACTTAGCTTTTCCTTGGTGTTTGATAGTCCTGCACCTTACTCCCCCCCCGCCGAACCCACTCCCCCCCCATAATCTCCATGCCGAGAATTTCTTTCTTTTAACACCCCTTTACTTCCCCGTCCTTCCCGCCACAATTCATTCTTTACGTTTCCCACGATGGGCCTAGACTTTTTTTCCCCCTGCAGCCGATTGATTACATACCAAAAAGCCCTTCCTCTCCAGGATTTTCCCTTTCCGCCCGTCGTTCCCACTTAAAGGGTTCGTGTTTTTTCGCCCTCAGGGGTGACCTTTTTTTTTTTTTTTTTCCTATCGACTCAGATCCCCCCTCCCGTGGTTATTTCTTTCCCTTCTTTTTCACCTCCCTCCCCCACTACGTTCGACTCTTCTTCTTTTTTGATCCCTCTTCTCCACCAAATACTTTCTTTTTTCGTGAGATTTGCCATGATGTCCCCCTTTTTAAGGATCCTAGTACTTCTTTTTTTTCTGCCCGGACGAGTCCTTGCTCCTCCCCCTTTGAAGTTTAAGTCATCTCGGCGCCCTGTCCAAGGGTACCTGTTCCCCTGAAGGTTTCCCTTTTCAAAACCCCCCCATTCCCCCCCCGGCTTCTCTTTTAAATTCTTCTTTTTTCCTTCAATCACGCGTTTTTTTCTGAAGGAAACGATTCAATCTTTTCTTCGTTGCCTGTCATCTTTCTTTTTTCCCCCCCTCCGGATCACTTTTCCTGGTGTCTTTTTCCGCGACGCCCCCAGTCGATACCCCATTTTATCAACTCCGAAAACGTCCCCCCCAAAACTTTTGTTCCCTTTTTTTTTTGTTTCTCTTTCGTTTTCTTTGCCCTTCCCCTGTCCCCAATCCATTTCTGAACCGCGTTTTGCAAACTTTCTTTTTTGCAGGCCGAAAACAAAGTCACCTCCCAAAAAGAGCTTCTGTGAGGGACCCTTTGTCCTTATGTTTTTTTATGAAGGCTTTTCCCCCCTTTACCTGTTGCTACAACATGGCCCCGCAATGGGCAACCAGTAGTTCTCTCACGATCGCCATTCTCTCCCTCCTTGATGCGTCCCCTTTCAATTTTTTTTCCCCAAAAATGATTTTCCCAACTCCCCCCCCTTCCCGTTTTCGTGTCTTGTCTGTCGGGGAATTCAATGACCACCAATTTCCTTTGCTACAAAATACTTCCCCTTTTCTCGCTCTGTTCTTTTCCCAAAGTTTTTTTTCTTTGTCCCTTTTTTTCTTTGGAGCGTCCTCCGACCCAGGTTCTTCCCCTCCTCCTTTTTTCCGAAGGATGCTTACGGGACGCTCAAATTACCCGTCACTTCTATAAAGCCGCTTTTGCCCTCCCAGTCAAAGCGTCCCTAACTTTTTTTTCCTCAGCCAATGTCCCATTGGAATTTGTAGCGCATATACGAGATCGCAAGAAATTTTTTTCGTCTCCCCACCCGGTTACTCCCCTTTGGTCTCACTTCAACGATCGCATCCCTTTTTTGTAGATCCTGCGGATCGTTTCTCCCTTTAGAATTGTTTTTCCCCCGAATTTTGGGGCATCCCCCCTTTTCCCACCGTTACTCCTGTGCTTCTCTTTGGTGCTTATGCGTTTCTGCATATCGTATTCAGATCCCCTTCATTTTCCCTTCCCTATTCTTTACCTTTGGACCTTTTTAATGCAAAGCTGCCTCCTGTCCCCGCGAGTTCCTTTGCCAAAAAGGGTTTTGCTGTTAGGTTTCATTTTTTCAGAAGACCAGTCTTTTTCCCTTCAGATCTCCCCCCCCCCCCCCCGAACCCCCCTGGGGTGAGTGTCTCTCGTTTTTCCCAGGTTTCTGAAACCGTTGTTTTGTATCGCTTTCCGGCTTATGGATCGTTTTCACTTCACCCAGTACCCCCTTTTTTGCTTAGAATGCTGACTCGACCAGTTTGGCTCCTACTACATATTTCCCTTGCCCTGCATTAGAAAGTCTTTGTTTGTAGAGAAGTGTTTTCCTTTTTTTCCTTCCTGCACCTCCTTTTTCAGCGCCGTGGATCTTTTGAAGTAAATGAGGTTGCCCTTCTGTGTCGGTCGATATTCTTTCTCTCTGGGCTTCCAACCCCCTCTAAGTTTTACTCTTTTGTCCTCTTATACCCCGCCACGCCGGAAAATAAAAGCGTCTTATTTTGGTCCCCTCTTTTTTTCTTCCTTTTTTCCAGAATAGGTGGGCACTCCTTGGTTTGGTTTGTACCGCTCATGTAGCTGAATACCACGGATTTTGCTTTTCAATTCAGGCTCTTCAGCTTATGTCCCTTGGCTCATTGGCCCGTGCGAAGTCTTTTCGAATGCTTGTTCTTTTTCCTCTTTCTTTCTGAAGGATTTTAATGTTTTTCTTTGGCCGCCAACCTGTCCATCGTGGCCCCTGTTCTCCCGGATGAAGTGAACCATGATTGGCGTCTCCCTTTTTTTTTTTACGGGTTTAGTTTTTTCCCCCTGTTCGTCTCATCCCCTCCAAGGGGCCATCTCCGGAATGTTCTTGGATTCTCCTTTCTTTTCTGACTTCTTCCGTTTGTCTTTTTCTTCTTTTTTACGCCCTTTGGTCCCTGGACATTACGGGGCTCTCACCCCCCTTACCCTTCCTCTTTGCAATGTGTTTGTACTGGCGTACAGCCCATTTCAGTTTTTTCCGTTATTTTTTTTCTAATTCCTTCTATTGCTAATCTTTCTCCGCGTTGGTATTTTTGAATCTTCGCTTTCTGCTTCCCCTTTTTGAACCCTGAAGAAGTAATATACTTTTTGAATTCTGATGGATTTTGGTCTTTTCTCTGCTTGACTCTTTTTCCGTTTCCCCATAGGATTTTTTTTTTTTTTTTGGGAGATGGAGCCCTTTGCCGCTAAACGATCTTTGTTTTTTCCCCTCTTATGAACCCCTTCTCCTTTTCAAGTGTTTTGCTCTCTTTTTTTGGTTGCTAACCCACGCAGACCCACATAGAATATGCTTGGATCGCTTCTACTAGAGCTCCCCTTTTCACCTACGGGGGTACGTGTTCGCTTTCATTACCTCCCCCCCCTTCCCCTTCCCGCGCCCCAAAGTGGTTTCTCCTAAACTGATTCCTACTGTAACCCCCCCCTCTTACTGGGTCCCCGGTACTTTTCACCGCTTTTTTTAGTTTCCCCAATTCTTTGCTGTTTTGCCCCACTTTCCTGTTATAACACCGTTTTTGTTGCTCCCCCCGTTTTTTTTTTTTTTTTACTGATATCCCCCGCCTTTTTTTCCCGTCCTTTTGTCGCCACTTTCTCTGGCTTTCTCCTCGATTTATTTGTTTCTCAGGCTTTTTCGAGCACCCAGTATGTGACCCTTCTTCCCTTCCGTTTGATTACTTGTCTTCCCACCCGTTTGGCTTAGGTCTTCCTGTGGATGTCTTGGTCCCCTGGAGAGAAAACTCCTAACCTTTTCCCCTCATTTTTGCGCTTCTTCCACCAAAACTCTGTCTTTTCCCCAATGTTTTAGACGTTTTTTTTTTTTTTTATTATGTCCGCGTATTCTCTTTTCCTTTCAACCCTCTTTTTTCTTAGCAATTTCCCCACCTATCCTTCTAAGCGGGTGTTGGTGTGTAAATCTTGCGTTGTTATCTTTTTTTCCTTCTCTCCTTTGCATTCCATTCCAACTGCCCGTGCTACACCCACAGGTCCCACCAAGCTTTTCCCCTTGCTTTCTTGCCTTCTTTACTTCCACCTTATTTTTACACCCCTGGTTTTTCGTAACGAAGAAAAAACCTTAAAATAGTCCCCAGCTTTTCTCGCCTCCGACCAGAATTGCCAGATGGTTGTTCCTGCCCGTTGTCACAGTCTTTTAAGTTCTAAGACCCCCTCTCCTTTCGCTCTTTTTCCTTTTTTGCCTGTTTGTGGAACTAATTTCTTGTTTGTCTTGCTGCCGCACGGTTTCATTCTTTCTGATTTTTTCTTTTCCTTTGGTCCCCCATGTTTCTCCCACCCGCATCCCTCATTTTGATTTTTCGAGATTCGGTTGGATTGACATGGGGCCATGCGTTTAGTCCCGTACATTCCGCCCCTGTCCCCTCTTCCCTTCATCCCCACCGAACATTTTTTTTTCCCCACAATCCGTCCTGTCGCCTGGAGATTTCCCCCCCAATTTGGGCCACACGACAATTCCGGAGGATTCTTTCTCCGGCCTCTGCTGCCCCGATCCCCCAGGGTCTTTTCCCGGTTTTTTCTCCTTTAGATCCCCCTGGTTTTTTTTTTCCCAGCATGCGCGGGAGGCGCGCCCAAGCTCCGTGGTTTTCGAAAGGATGTTTTTCTCGTTTTTTTCAGTGAGCTAAACGTGGGCGCAGTTTTAATCGTATCCCTACGGCTGATTTTTTTCCCTTCGATTGTTAAATCCCAAGGTGTGAATCCCTCCCCCCTCTATGTTCTCATGCCCTTTTCCCCCTCCCTTCCTCAGTTTTTGCCTACCTTACACATGCCTTCTTTTCGCCCCAAAGTACGATTGATTTTGCATACTTTTTTATGAGTCCTTCGATTTTTCCCCCCCCCCCACTCAAACCATACGTTTTTCCCGGTTGCCTTCATGTTTAAGATCAGTCGGTTCACGGTTCCAGATTTTGCTTGGCCCGCGCATGACGTTCTCCTTCATCAGCTTCTTTCCCGGTTTCCCTTTTTTTTCCTTTTCCACTAGTCGCATGCTGAGGATTTCTAGTGAGCCTTAGCCCTTTTTTCCCCCGTGGGGAATATTGCAACTCGTTGATCTCCTGCACCCCGCCTTTCCCCCCTGAACCCCTCCCTCACCTTCCCTCGGCGATTTTGTGTCAGTTTTCCCGTTTAGTCCCCCCCCGGGATTTTGCTTTTCAAGGGTTTGAAGTATGCCCTTAACCCTTCCCCCTCGCCCCCCCCCCTTTTCTAGATAAACATTTTGGTTAGATCTGCTCCACTTCTGCGAGTGCTATGTTTTTCTGCCACGTTTGTTGAGAAATTCATCCTGCGCCCTTTCTCCCAAACGCCTTTTTAGAGCCAAACCTAACCTTTGTTCTCTTTGGATTCCATCTGAAGTTGCTTCACAAATCGGCCCTCTACAACACCTCACTTTGCCTATGTAACGTGCGTCCCCGTATTCCCTTTTTTTTTTCACTTTGGTTCCCCCTTGACTCAAATATTTTCCTTCTCCATCTCTGTAAGAGGCGTCGGATCTTTTCACATCCATCCTCAGGAGACTCTCGCCCTGCGTTTTCTTCTTTTCCTTCCCCCCCAGATACTTGAGTATCCGTCAATAGGGTTGGTCGCCTGTCAATGGCATAGAGGCCCCAATGATCGCTTTCCCCCCACCTACCCTCACACCCCCCTTTTTTACTCATCTCTCTCTTCCTGCCTCTCTTGATACCATAGGCCGCCGTAACTTCACTCGCGGATAACCTCCCCCCTCCTCTCCGTCCCCCGAGACCGGACCCACCCACGCTTTTCTGCGCTCGACAGGGAGTTCTCGAGACTTTTTTACAAGACCTTCATCCCCCGGGAGCTACTCGCCCCTCTTACGTCACATCCTTTTTTTTGAACTTTCCTGTGCAGAGCCACCTTTTTCCTGTCTGAAAGTTTCCAGATCGACCCTCTGATCCCCAATCTGGTTATTCGCTTGGACTATGTTGAGTTGCCCTCCTCCCCCCCATCTTTCGCTTCTTCCTCTTTGGTTTTCTGGACCCCCATAATGCTCTGCGTTGAGATGATGGTTCACCCCTGCTGGCGTAAGATCAGCCTCCATACGCGTTTTTTCCTTTTTTCCTTTTTTCCGAAGATCCCCTCAAGCCCTTGATTTTTTTTTTTCTACATTCCACGTCGCCTGAGCTTCCCCTTTTTAGGTTGTTTTTTGATTAGACTTTTAAGGACGTGTGAAAACTACGTTCCCTTTTCTTTCCCTTCGTTTTTTCCTTCCCGTGGTTTCCAGATGCAATTTTTGTGTTACTGTCACTTGCGATATACTTCCTCACAGGTGTGTCGCCTGTCATCTTGACGCACATGAGATTTCGGCTCAGGTGACCCTCCTGTCTCCGTGGCTTTTTCACCCACGTTCTTTTAAAAAGCGATTTTCACTCTTTTGTTGATGTCGCTCTGAAACTGTCTTTTTTCCAAATGGACCTAACTTCTCCCGTGGCAATAAACGTGTTTCTACCGGTCCCTTTTTGACCCTTGTCCCCTTCACCGTAACCTGAGCTTTGCCCTTTATCGATAACACCGCATCTCTATCAAGGTGTGATGACACTTTTTTGAATAACAATGGATTTTTCCCCTATTCTTCCCCTTTCCCACTTTTTTCCCCATCGACGTCTCCCTACTTTTTTTGCAGTGACATGATGGCCCTCTTGTTATAGTCGCTGCAGGCAAGTTCTTTTGGTATCTCGTATATGCGTGCTTTTGAGAACCTTCCTACTTTTGGGCTTCCAATGGGTTTCTTTCTCTTACTGTTATTCGCTTCTTTTCTTTGCATCCCCTTTTTTCCCTCTCGTTTTTCTTTTGGTCTTCTTCTGAATTAGTCGTACAGACATGGATCTTCTCTTTCCGCCTCCTTTCCCGTGTTGTTTTTTGTTTCTATCCCATTCGTCCAAGCACACATATATAAGCCGAGAGGCTTTGCCCCCAGAGCAAGTACCCAGATCCCTCCCTAACATTCCCCTTTCCCCGCCCTTGAGTTTGATTTTCCGAAACTCTACCGTCTCAAGAAGTGCTGCCTCGACTAAAGGTTCCCCTAGGGTATTTTCAACCTTTTGTTTTTTTCTTTCCCTTGTGTCCCCCGATCCACCTTTCGTTCCTTAAGCTATTTCCCGAGTTCATAATGTTGAAAGGGCATAGGATCCCGTTTTTTTTTTTATTTCCTTTCCCCACTTCTTTTTTTTTTCCTTTTATAGGTGTCGCTTCCCTGTTCTGAACTATTAATTGCCTCGGCTTTATATTTTTCAAAAGCTATTTTTTACCTTTTCCCTCCTGCCTTCTTTTTGTTTTCCCTTTTTCCCCCGAGTTTTTTTTATGGCCACGGTTTTTGTCTAGTTTTTTTTGAAACTTCCTGACCCCTTTCTGAGCGACAATTTCACACCCGAAATCAGTGAAGTTGGTAGGGGTAGTTTCGGGGGGATTTGAGCAACTTTTTGTTCTCGTCTGGGTCATTTTCTTTTTTCCACCTTTTCTCTGCGGTGCGCGTGAAGACCAGGCGAAAGGCATTTTTTTGATGAAAGGGCGTTCTATATTGCCCCCCCATCCCTGAGTACCCCTCCCCTTCGTAGGAAGTTATTTCTAGGCCAGCGGTCCTTCTACCGGTGTAAGTTCCAAAGTCCTTTCTGGTCGACGCGTGCCCTAAAGGTGTGTGTGCCTTGTCTCTGTTGCGTTCGCTTCTTTTCGTAGCTGGCGACCCAAACCTTCATCTTTCTCATTCCTTTGATCTTCGCTGACGTGTGTCCCGATAGCGTCTTTTGTTGAACTTCTTCTTATTTCCGCACTCTTGCAGATGCGTCTGACCCCACTTCTTTTTTTTGTTAGTCTTGTCGCGAAAAGAACAAGGGATCACCGGGCAGTTGAGGGTCATGTGTTAAGTGGGCATCTGAGATTTTTTTTACCTTCCGCTTAGTTTGAATTTTGAAATTATCTTTGACTTTTACTTTATTTTCTTTCCTGGCTTCTCCAAATTCGGTTGCGATTTAGCATAATGTGATGCTGAAGGGCTTTGTCTTTTCAATCGTCCTTTTCCCTGAGCTCCAAACTCATCGTGTCCTTTTTTATTTCCTTCTGTACTTTATCAACTGTTGGCGTAACTGCGAGTTGTCTTCAGGCGAGGTTTTTCCCCACCTCCCCAGGTTGTTTTTTCCCTTCGTTCGATGATGGTGATAGGGGTTTTCTTTTTTGACGCGATTTCCTCATTCCCCCACGCACCCTCGTTTTAACCTTTTAATGTGCAGTTTGTTTACGGGGAGCAGGTAAGCCCCCTCCTCTCTTTTTTTTTTTTTTCTTCAAGTCTGTTTAGGCGCACTTTTTTCCCCAGTCTCCTGCTTTGATCCTTTAAATTTGGGGCTCTCTCATTTTCCCTGGATTGTTTTGTGAAAGTAATACTTTTTATTTTCTTGTTCTGTCTTCAGGACCTTTTGAACCGGCCTTTCTCCCAGAGTCACCTGTTGTCTCTGTTTGGTAAATACGCGATGTTTGTTTTTCCCTTCACTCTTTCCTCTTTCTTCAAAGAGAGCCCCGTTCCCATTTCTAACTCATGGTCGATCCATTTCTCCCCGTTTTGTTGAACCCTTCCGCATTGATTAGCTTTCGGTCATTTTTTTTTACTGATTCCGCTTCGTTTCGTTGGTTTTTCTTTTTCCCCTGCCACCTTTACGTTCTGACGTTTTCCCCTCACTTTTAACACCATCGCCGATTTCAGCTCTGGTTTCCCCTTTTCCTGTTGATTTTCCCCTCCGGTTGCATCAGGTTATTCCACCTTCGGAAAAAGCCCCCCCTTATTTGGCCATGTTTTTCCCCGTTTTCGATCCCGGCCGCACTTTGTCGCAAATTGCTTTTGGAGTTAGTATAGATTCCTTTCGTCAGGCCGGCGTCGTCTCTCCCCCGTCCCTTCTTTTGAGTCGCTGAAACCCGCGTACAGGCTTTTCGCGTTGCTGAATTTGTATTGATCTCCCCCTCCTTTATGCGTTCCATCCAGTAGGGAAAAAAATGTCCCTTACCTGTTTTTTCCCACCCACATTTACTTTTACAGACGCTTGTTCATCGATGATTGGTCACCTGATGACAAATATCTTTGTCCCCGATTTCCCCCGCCCGTGGCATTTGTAGCCCTCTCTTTGATTTGATATATTTTCCCAGGATTATTTGGTCCCTGATCCCTTCTTTCCCCCCTCACTTTCCCAACAACCCCTGACCCCATCGCCACGGCTGATTTTGGTGCTGCGAATCGTCAACATTGATGTATTTTTCCTGCCCCCTGTGACCTTCCCCTTTTTTTTGTATCCCCCCCCTAGCTTTTCTCTCTCAGCCAGAGACGAGCCAATTCCTCGAGATTTTCGTGGTGTCCCCGCCTTATGTCAACAAGGTCTCGAAATCTTTCAATGTGATCCCCTCGCCCGTCCTCCGATGTTTCTTCCATCTGGACGTGTCGGTCCCCTTTTATAGTTCATGGCCAAAATTGTCACCCAAACGAACTCTTACTCCGCTCGTTCCCTCCCTTGTGTTTTTTTTTTTTTTCCGTTTTTTTCATTTTCATGTGGGAACCCCCTTCTTTTCGTTTTTTGCAGCTATCCACAAGAATTTTTCACAAGGCTTTTCCCGGTCGAGCTCTATATTTATGGTGACTTCTACGGACTTGTTCACCACAACCCCTTCCTTCACCCGACAAAAACCCGTTCTGTTTGAAGGGCTTCTTCTTGTATTTAGGGGTTTTTTTCTTTAACGCTCCGTCAGGCGCCTACATATTTTGTTACGTTTCTTCCTGCGCCTTTAGCCCGACATGGTTTTTCATCGGGTTGTTAGAGGAACTTCAAACTCCGGCCGGTGCCGTGCTCTTTCCCCTCTTTGAACATTTCCCCCCGACCCCCCCATATTTCCCCCTACTTTTAGATGGACACTCTGCAATCCCTTGCCGTGTAATTCCTCAGGTTGCAACTCCTTCTTGATTGACACTCCATTCCGCATTCCGGCAGAGTTTCTTTCCCCCCCAGAGGCTTTTTTTTTCCCCTGAATGCGCAGGTCGATGTTCTTCTCCCCATAAACATTCAGCTCCCATCGAACTCCTTCTTCCACGTTTTTCCTCTCCCTTTGGGGAAATCACCTTGAGGTGTTTCAGTTTGGTTTCCCTTCATGGGTTCTATGTCTCGAATTCTTGACTCTCACTCCAGGCATTGGTTCCACCTCTGTCTTTGGGCTTTGAACGGGTTCTTTTTCGAGCCCACTTGCCCTTTCGCATATTGTCCCTCCGTGATGGGGGCCCTGCCATTTTTCCCCCCCTACCCGATCGCCGGGAGATATTTTGTAGCTGATTTCCGTTCGCCTTTCGATGGTTGGTTTTTTTCCTTATGAATCAGTGCCCCGACGGGGTAGAGTTTTCCGTTTCCTGACTCCCGCACGGTTACCAGGTCCTCTTTTTCTTCTTCAGAATGTGCGCGGACCAGAGACCCACCCGGTGCAGTTCCCACTTTTTGTCACCTCCCCTTTTGTTTCCGATTTTTTTTTTTCATAGTTCTGGTTACCCCAAACATCGGCCCTACAACCTCCTACTATGTAACGCTCGTCCCTTTGCCCCCCCCTCGTCGTTTTTCCCGTACTACGCCCCCCTTTTCCTCCCCGTCATGTCAGATCTCCTCCTCCCGTCGATCTGTCCCCATCATCCTCCCAACTTCTTTCCCTCCAACATTGTCAATCTAGGCAGTCCCTGATCTGTTTATTTGCTCCGTACTAACTGCAAAAGTAGCGGTACGATTGGTTTTTTGCTCGGCTTTTCACTTTACTAGAGGTTACCTTTTCCCCCCCCAACGTCATAACAGGATCTCCATGACGGGGAGTTTGGACGGCCTTGAGTCCTTTTAGGCCTTCCTCCCCAGCCTGTTCGGATTCCTCCCTTAGTGTCCCCGGACCCCCCAGTCGCCAGCCACCTTTTATCTCACTCTCCGCCCAAAAGTTTCATCGTTATCGTAAAGTTTGAAAGACCACCGTCTCACTTTTCTGGCTCGCCTGAGATTGTTTCTTTTTTTCTCCTTCCACTTTTCCGTTTTCACCTGGAGGCACTCGCCCGCTTTGTTCCCCCCCCCCGAAAGGCCCCCGGCATTTGAAGTAAAGGTGGTGCTGGAAGTTCGATTTCCAGATTCCAATAAAGATTGCCCCCACTTTGGTGAGGACAGTACTTCCGTGCCCCGGCTCTTTCTTTGCGGCACCGAGGCCAGAGTAACACCCCCTAAGACGTTTTTTTCCTTGCGTCTTTTTTTTCCCCTTTGCTGCCTCAGGGCTTCCCTCACATTTTGTGTAGACCTCTAAGAAATCTCCTCGACCGCCCCCCCTCCTGGTCCCTCATCCCCCCTCGAGCCAGCTTTCCCCTTTCGCTTCAGTCAAGATGTCAACGGACGCTTCTTAACGTTTTTTCGTCTCCTACCCAGCCTCACCTCTTCCCCCTCCATTACAAAAGTCTGACGTGGGCTATCTCTCCCTTTTTTCCTGTTTTTTTCGTTTCTTTCAATTCGCGCACCTTGTCTACACTCCAGGTTTTCCAACGACGCCCTTCTTAAGCGTCTCCCACACGTTTCATTTTTTTTTTCCCCTTCTTTTGTGTGTCTGCGCTTGACTGGTTCTAAAATGGACATAACTACAGTCAAACGTGGGGGCCCCCCATTCCCCGCGTTTTTCTGCCTAACGTTCCACTTTTTTCCCAACCCAAGTCACCCGTAAACTTTTTTTTTTTCTGAGGGATCTTTTTTCTTCATTCCCCGCATTTCAAGCGACCTACCTTTAAAGTGATGAAAGGACCCCCCATGGATAAATCATTCACCTTTTTCCCCCCCCCTTTCAACGATCGCTATCTCATCTTTTTTTTTTTGATTCCCCCCCCCCAAAATGTACTACACCTCTTTTTCCTTTAGTCGCCGCAGTCACTTCTTTTCTATCTCGTATATGCCAGGATAGCCCACTTCGCCCGTCGCCTTTACCCCGCACCACTCACCCCCTCCCCCACCCCCTACCCGTTCATCTCACTCCCTAGACACCCCCTCCCCCCGGACATCCCGGGTTTCCTATATCCCACCCCTCCCACACCTCCTCTCAAAAGACGCCCCCTACACGCCCCGCCTCCCCCCCCTGCCCAACCCCGAGTTTTCTCCACCTTCCACTCTCCACACCTTAGCTCACTACCCGCACCACCATTACTAACCGGGACTGCCCTCCATCTGTAACCTCCCGCCCCGCCAACCTCCCGGTCGTCCAGCACCCCCCTCCACATCGCTCCCCCTAGGTCCTAACCCTTTCCCCCCCCCTCGCCCCCCCCCCTCCCTCGGGCGCCGCTTCCGCCCCCCCCCAATTCCCCCATACCCTGAACGCCCCCACCCCTCGCCCCAATTCCAACTTCAATTCCGCACTCCCCCAAGTCCCTCTCCCACCCCTTTGACACCCTTCCACATCGCCACCGTCCACACTTTTCCATTCTTTTCTTCCTTTAACACCACACCCCCCCTTCCCTTGCCCCCCCCCCCAACCACCCCCTACCATCTTGCACGCCCACCCCCCCGCGACCCACCCCCTCCTCACCCTCCCCTGCCCCCTTGCAACCCGCCCTTCCCACCTCCCCACCCACAGCCCCATCCCCCCACCCCCCGCTCACTACTGTCCCCTTCGCCCTGGCCCCGCCCAAGCCTCGCCTTCCCCAACCTCTCAGCTCCCACCCCCCGCGCCCCTGTCTGTCCTACAAATCCACTTCTCCCCTCGCCCGCGCTCATTCACCTGTCCCCTACCGATTAACTCTCATCCCCACTTCCCGCCGCCCGCGCAATGTTCCCCCCCGCCTTCCCCTCTAACAGTACCACCCACGCCACTTAGCGCAGCTCCCGCAACGCCCTCCGCAACCCGCCTGCCCGGTGTGGTCCAACTCCCCCCCCCAGGACCTCTTTGCTCAGCTCCACCGGTTCGACAGCCAGGCCCACCAACCGGCTTCTGGACTGCTTGGATTACCCTCTCGCGTTCTTTTGCTTCTTCGTCTTCTCCAAAATTTCTTTGGACACTCAATGGGGCTGTCTCTAGCACTGTTCTTTCGACCCTGATCCTTTTTCCCCCCTCTTTTGATCTTGGTGCGGGATTTTTGAGTTTTCCCTTTTTCCCCCCCTGATCCCTTCCCAGAATTTGTTGTTTTGTTGGACGAGATCCCTTTTTTACGGACGCTTCAAAACCTCCCCCAATATAAGCCGTCTGATTCATCTTCCCTACCTGTCTACAGAAACAGGGCCCTCTTTTTAGCCAAAGTCATTGAGTTTCCTTGAATTTTCTCCGGAATTCCCTTTTTTCTGAGATAGTCCGGGTACTCTTCCTTTTTCTGCGTTGAGTTTTGGTTTCACTTTCCCCCCACGATGCCTCTATGTAAGTAGGGCAGTTTTTTTCTGCGCCTTACTTTTTGTTCCCCCCCTTTTGCCATAGTTTTTTGTTGTATTACCCCCCCTTTTAACCCCGGTGGATAGAGGGCGGCTTTACCCTTTTCTGCAATATTTTCCAGACTCCCCTCCCTTTTTTGCTAAAGCTCTTTACGGTTTTGTTTTCTTTTTTTTTCCCTTGAAAGCTTTTCTTGAAACTGCCCACGGTTTGTTTTGTTTCTTTTTTAGGTCATTTGTTCGACCAGTCCCCCCGTTTTTCGACAGATCTCCCCCCAACTTTCTTTCCCTGAGGGGGGCTCGTGGACCCCCTTTTTTGCTCGCCTGCGAGCGTGTTCACCTGAGCTGTTAATCGCAGTTGTTTAAGGGTTTTGGTTCGGACAGGGCGAGCAGGCTGGGTTTACAATTTCCCCCCCCCCAGACTTGATACATTGCCCCATCGGTTAGCTCCCCCCCCCCAAGAATTTCAGTCTCCATTCCCTTTTCCGCCTTCTTCTTCCCCCAGGAAGGTTCAAAGAGGGACCTATCCGGGTGCTCTTTCATGCCGAGGCCCGATTGGTCCGGGGTTCCTTTCCGTAGTTGGCGACCCAACCTCTTTAAGTACTCTGGTGATCTTCTGCCCTTTTTTTTTGGCCCCCCTTTTTTTTTTTTTTTTTTTAAGAGTTTTCGTAGGGGTCTCGATTTTCCCCCCCCCCACAATACTTCGTTAGAGCCCTCGAAAAGCTTTGGGGGTCGGGTTAGGTGCAGCTGTCCCCTAACCCTTGTGGTTCTTTTCGGGTTATCTTTCCCTGCATTCCCTCCCCCCCCTTTCCGTTTCTGCAAGTGCTTTTTCTCTTTCGAAGATTGACACGTTAGTTTGTTTTTTTGGAGAGATTTTTTTCTCCTGTATGGCGGTGTCCCATTGCTTTTCCTTCTGTTGCCTCCCTTCTTCTCCCTTAATAGTGTTAATTTTTCTGTACGGATGTTGTTTTTTTCTTTTTTGCTTTCGAGTTTGTTGGCGGGACGGTTGCGGGTTGACCTCAAATGTTGGTCCCTTTCCTTCTGGATCTCGGTTGTGATTTTCATTAGTGGGTCTTTTTCAGCGATTAGTGCCTCTATGTGTCCCCTCTTTGTGGCTTCTCCACTACTTGGCCTGTGATTTCCGGAGTCACCCCTCCCTTTTTTTGGGTTCGTCCTTTCTTTAATTCTTCATGATGCGATGCTTCTCTTTTTCCCCTTGTTTTCAAGGACACGTGTCTGGAGCATCTGACATGAACCTCTGTCTTGCGAGAAAGTACATTTTTTCTCCCGTTTTCCCCTGGGGGTTGTAACTTCCGAGTTTCCTTCACTGCGTAATAATAGTACATAGGCTGCTTTTTGTTGTGATTTGCGTGAGTTTGTCCTTCTTAAGATGCAACGATTTTTGTCCCCCCCCCCCCGTATGTTTCCCCCTTTCCTTTATGTTGCATCCAGTTGTGCGTCCGTTTGGTCTCCTGGTTCAGCTTTAATTCTTCCCCCCCGCAGAGACCTTTAGTAATTCCGCTTTTTTTTGTTTTTCTTGATGATCTTCCCCTTTGAGGTCTTTTAAGGTCAGGGCACTCCGGGGGCCGTTATGCAGACTTGCACCCTTTTCAGTCAACTTCCTTTGTGGGCTCCTTACCTCCTCTCACACCCTGCTACGAAACGACTTGGTTTCGGCGTTTGGGCGGTCCCCTTCTCCCCAAGGTGCCCCATGTTCCGTTTTTCCCTCCCCCAAGCTTTTTGCCCCAGTTTCTCCCCCGGTTTTTCAGTGAAGGTTAGATATACCCTGCTTGCGAGGTATTGGTCCCTCTTGGAGTGTTCTCTCGGCTGACATTATATGTAAGTCTTATACGACCCCCACATTTCCCCCCTTTTCCAGCAAGGTTCACGTTACTTTCTCCCCCTTTCCCTGTGTGATGTCTTCGGTGGCATTTTGGCATATGCCCCTTTTCAAGTAGATCAACAAATTTTCCTTTTTTTTCCCGAGACCCCTAATGCTACTTGTTGGGAATGCCGAGTTCCTAGTTCTTCCCCCTGTACTTTTTTTTTTTTCTCAAACCCTCGATGCTCTCGGTCGAAGAGGTCCCCCCTTGTAGGTTAGTTTTTGCGTGGATCCCATCTTGCAAGCCCCCCACATTCCCCCCTTCCTTCTCCCAAAGTCGTTACAAACCCCTTCTCCACTGTGGCTTTTCTTTTTTTCTTCAGGCCTCCCCAGAAGTTTTTATTTCCGACACCTCTTAACGAGAAACCTTCTCCCCCCCCCCATTAGGGGGCCATGCTTTTCTTTCTTTCGTCGGGCCAACCCCGAGTTTCGTGTGGTGGCCGTGTTTTTAGGACAGCCTTTATAAATTGAGATCGCGAAGCTTCTTGGAGAGACTCCTGATACTGTGCGCCTACCAGCTTACTTTCGTTGCTCGGCATTTTTTTTTTTTCCCCTCCCTACCACCCT
>Ga0179593_1476314_pt1 | contig 18251 bp, 20 predicted proteins | sample CZODoug2_1_08_16_FD_185931 | JGI IMG/M metagenome (GOLD analysis project Ga0179593, IMG submission 185931) | Vadose zone soil fungal communities from Angelo Coast Range Reserve, California, USA - CZODoug2_1_08_16fungal (PacBio error correction) | ecosystem: Environmental > Terrestrial > Soil >... | reverse complement strand
CATTTAGACCCTTCTTTCCCGAGCTCCTTTCCTTCCACTCTCCCCCTTTTTTCAGGCGCACTCCCCGAACGCCCCGTCTCGCCAGACCACGACCCCCTTCGTAGGCCCTCTGTTTCCCCAAGTTCTTCTTTTTTTGCCCACTATCAGTTTGTATATTCCCCAACTCCGTTCTTTTAAATCGCCGCCCGTCAACTTCCTCCAGTCGCACTTCGCGCTTCTTCGCTCTGTCACTTGCGTAGAGCTCTTGCGGGCACTTGCCGTGTACTTTCGCGCGACCGGCTGTTTTTGGTGTCGTTTGTTTTCGCCCGCTCCGCACTCCTGCCCCTTTCCTCTCTATAAAGATTTTAAAGCTTTGTTCATTGGATCTTTTTTTGCCGGCTCTTCTTCCTTTTTCCTATTTATCAGTCCTGTTCTCAATCCTCCTTACGAGATGAAGATCCCTTTTTGCCTAATTTCATCTCTTTTTGACAGCGATCGAAAAAGTTGCCTTCCTCCTCAGTTCCCCCATGACTCTCCCCCTTTTCCCACGAAGGCAAACGTAATTTAGAGTAACCACCCTTTCTTTCTCGGTCTTTTTGATTATTCTCGCGTGGCCGACTTTAGCTCGTCTTCCCCCCCCCGCTGACAATCCAAAGATCAAGATACAGTCAAAATTCAAGGACTTACACCTTCCCTCTCGTTCATGCTCTTTCATTCCTAATCATCTGATCACTGTACCTGCGTGCAGTTGCCGACACCTCTAACCCCTACCGCGACACTCTAGAATCAATACGTTACAGTGCCCACCAATGTCCCAGTAGGTTGTGCGCTTTTAGAGACTCCCCGGCGCCTCCCACCCCCGGAAACCTAAGACAAATGTGTGGTTCGATCTCTACCTCCCCCGAGCATGGTCCTTCCCCCCCCCCTTCACTTTTTGTTTATTTTCAGCTTTTTCGAGCCACTCAGTTTTGCGAGTTGTAGTATATGAAGACATCGACGCCTCTCTCCGATATTTTTTTGAGTCCACCTGCTTTTATAACCGAGCACGACCTGGTGCTGCACGTTTAATGCCCCGCGGGCATTCAGGTGGCTTTTCTCGCCAGTTGACCTTTTTGTTCGGCCGGCTTCCTTTCCCTTAACGGCATTTTCCAAAAATGCTCACACCTTTTAGTGTTCAATTTTTACCCCAGACGAAACGCCCATCTTCACGATAAGTTGAAGGCCTTTGGACGACCCAGCGACTCCAGAGACGTCGACATGGTAACAACCCTGTCTCTAGACGGACCTTCTTGTAACTGCCGGCCATGGACGGACGGTTCCTCCCCTTTTACCAACCGTATAATCCTTGCACCGAAGGTTTTTTTTGCCGTCGCCGCATGTCGGTTGCACATTTAAACAATCCTTCACCCGTTGACCCTCCCCCCCTCGAACGCTATAGGAGGTCATCCTGCACTAGATCTAGACGACGCGCTTGCCTCCTGACTTTGCTGGTTTTTTTCCCCTTTCCGTCCCGTTCGGGCTCTAGCATTCCTTTTTCCGCCCACTACTGTCTGAGACAAATCACATACGTCCCCGGTCCGAAACCCCTGCGCACTCTCCCATGCCTTACATCATACTTTAATTGCTTCTATCGTGTTCAACAACGTTTTGTCGCGAGAACTCCCAAGAGATTTATGCATACGACTTTTTACTGCAAGACAAGATCTCTACTCTTTGTTTCGAGACTTTTTTTTTTTCGCGATCGCCTCTATTCGACCCCGACCACATTTACTGCGCCATCCTCCCTTTTACAGTCGAGACTTTGATTGCGATCCGAAAACGTCGCGGACCCTCAAAACCCAGGTTTCTTTTTATTTCATGGGAAGACTTTTTTTGCTTTTCTTGCTGTTTTTTGTTTTTTTTGCGATTCCGTCCTTTTCCCCTCAGCTTGGCCCTCCATCTTCTAAGGCGTAGACGGATCACTTCCTGAGAGGTTCATAAAATTAATGCACCTTCTCCTTGTTGAAAGCCTGGTCCCTGAGCTCGACCCGAGGCCACCGATCCGTGTCTAATGATCGTTTGAGACACCATTCTCTATTAATTGCTTTGAGCGTGCAGACATCATCAGGACTTCGTTTATTGACCCTTCTTTTTTTTTTTTGAACTCCGCCCTCTTCCTCGTGGACCCTCACGTTCCTTCCTGATGGCCCCTGCCCGATGAGAGTCGGTTGATTCAGACAGTGAGAATAGAGTCTCGCCGGACAGGAGAGGCCGCAGACTAAATATCATTACGCTGAGTTTTTTTCTGTCTCCCTTTTGTTCCAGGCTACTTTATGGATGAGATATCTTTTTTTTGCCGGCCTGGCTAGCAGGTTTTCCGCCCAGAACCATCCTTTTTGTCCTGTGGTCCGGTCGTGGCTTTTTATCATCCCCCTTGAGGATCCCTTTTGATAGCTGCTTTTTTTTTCAGAGAAAGGCCTATCGTTTTTTTTATGCCGAAGAGAACCTTGTTTTTTCCGACGCCTTGCGGTATCGACCGCGCCTCCGGGTTCTAAAGTCGGGTGACTACTATCGTTTTCTTTCGTTTTGATCTCCCCCCATTTGTAACTTTAACGAAAGATACTGCTACTAAAACCGACCCGCTCGCCCGTCTCAGAGCTTAAGCTCGTGATCCCTAGCTCTCTTAATAGATCGAGTTCAACGTAATAGTTTAAGTCTCTTCTTTTCTCCGCCGTATCCATTTCCAGGATCGAAAGGCAAGTTTCCCACGTGCAGCAACGATATGATTCAGATATTGAGTTGAACGGTAGTCTCCCCGCACAGCGTTTTTTTTTGCAGCGTTACTTTTCCCCCAGATGCCCTCTTTTTGTTTCCTTAAGGAAGATTTTGCAGCTTGGCCCCCCTATAACAAAGGTATTAAGTTGGAATTTCTTATCAGGTCTTCCTTCCCTTCTCCGCCCTTTGATGTTTCGTGGTCCTTAGTTTCAACTTAGTGCGTTACGAAAACCCCTCCCACCAGTCAAACCGCAGTTTTCCGAAAACTGTTTTGACGTCCCTCCCCCTTCTCCCCTTGCCTCCGAGAATCCGAGTTTACCACGAACCCTCCTTATGCGAACTACGATCTTTTTTTATTAGGTTTGCAATTTGGCATACCCTTTCTTTTTTTTTCCTGAAAAACCGTTCTAAGCTCGCCTTCGTCGCCGCAGTCTCGCTCGAGTCGAGTTAGTTTCCTCCTCTTCTATTAAGGTGCTCCGTTTGCGCTCCTTCCGACATAATTCAGCCAGTGAATTCCTTCCTCTGCAGATTTGCTTTTTCCTTGCGTAGGTTTTTGCCACATGTCCCCTCTTTCAGTGACCTGACTTACATTTTCATGCGCGGAATGAGCTTTTTGTGTCCTTATGCTAGCAAGAGTAAGATGTAGTTTTTTTGTTCCGCCTTTCGTAATTCGGTCGCCGTTGCGACGTGACTTCAAGATATCTAACCTTTTCTACCTCCCTTTGTTTTTTAGTCTAGATAGTTCGCCGGCGCGCCCCCTTACGTTGTCCCGGCAACGTTTCCCTTTCCCCCCCCTTCCGCCCCTCCTCGCCCTTACCTTCTTCGATTTTAGAACCTAGAAAAACATTCTAGATTCCTGAGCAATGTGCCCTTTCTGGCGCCCTTTTCCTCTCTCTATCTTTATGCTCGCCCACTACTCCGATTTTTTTCCCACCGCTGTTTCATGAGGCACTCGTTTGCACTCGAATAAAGAAGCTGTCTTTTGCTGACTGGCTCCCCTTCCATTTCGCACGTTCTTTCGTTTCCTCTTTTTCCAGACGACCTGACTGCTGAAATCATTTAGAGCCTCTGAGTTCGTTTCGCCACATTTCTTCCGAACGACTGTTCTATGTAGACACCCGGAATCCGACGCCCTCCCTTCTTTACCCCTTTCTTGGCTCGGGTTTCTCCCTCTCGCGACGCATTCTAGTAGTCATCCCTCGAGATTGAGAGCGAAGAAAACCAAAAACCTCCCTCTTAGGTGAACCTTCCTGCTCGTTTTATTTCCTTTCGGCGTCCCTACAGCTACTCCTCTCTAGTGCATCCTAAGACTTTCCCCCAAATTTGAATGCATACGCCAGCCGAAGCCTCCTTCCACCCCTTTTCTCTAAAAACCCTCCACCCTCCTTTACGGATGTGAAGAGTTTAACTTCAGTAACCAAAGCTAGTGTGAGTGAATGTTTCCCATATTCTCAATCAGGAGACATTTGAATTTCTTGTACCCCCCCCAATGTAGAAGACGTCCAGATCGGACTTAGATTTATTCCGAGAATTTGCACTGCCCAGACCACTTAACACAGACCAACCCCCCTGGCTCCCCCCTAACACTGTCCATTCTTGAGCCAATCTCTTTTTCCCCGAAGCGTTTCGTTTTTTCTGGCGTGTGGACGGGATTGGCCCCCTTTACCGCATCTTACATCCAAGAGACCCCACTCCCCCTTTTTTCGTTTCAACTGGCGCCAGGCATTTTTTTTTCAAAAGGCATAGAACGCAAATTCGATCTTTCGATTTCATGTTTCGTACTTTTAGCTGTTGTTTTCTATGACGGTTACAAACTTTTTTCAGCCCTTCTGCCGGACTCCCCGGCGCGTCCTTCTCCCTTTCCTTTCCTTCGCCGCCCCTGCGACTCGCAGGATGATACACAAGGCAAATTGAACAACAATTATAATCTTCATCCCACTCTGATTCGTTTTCCCTCCCTCAACAATCCCCCCTTTCATGGACTTACTTCATTGACCTCGCCCGCACGCCCCAATTCTTTTCAGCGACTACGCACAGAGAGGGAAACAACCGTCCGATGTTTTTGAATCGACTGGGCCTCTTTCCCTCCCCGTCCCTGTCTTCTCGGCCCCCCAAGCTTTTCAATCATTATATTGACCGTCCTGTCGTTTAGCCTCCAAATGGAAGTCATAAAGTCCGCCCCCTCACTCCTTGCTACCCCAGTCCTCGATAATTTTGTGCTTTTTTTTCTCGCTTCTCCTTTTTTAAATCTAGTTCCTTCTCGTTTTGGCGGGGGCCAATGGTTCTTTTTAATTATGACACCTTTAGCCGAGACGATGGAGGTCCCCTAGACGTCGCACTTTTTTCCCCGCGACACGTCCGCCTTTACTTCTCCCCACATCCGCCACCGTAGGTCTTCAGATTTCCCCCCCTCTTCTCGATGCATCCTCAAGACGCAGCAGTCTACCCATTCCACGGGCGAAGATGTTACTAAGTGTCTCCCTTTTTTCTTTGTTTTCTCTCCCCTTCGAGTATCGAAGCACAATCTCTATTTTTTTTTTTTCCATTCTTGTGTCCTTGTTCGCTCACGATCGACACTCCCCTGAGACCCCGCGAACTCTTCCCTGATTCCTTTTTTTTCTCCTTCTTAGCTTTCTCCCCTTTCAGTCTTTCGCTGTCTAGTCATTTATGAATTTTTTGTTCTTTTTTTCACATTTTTTTTTTGCATGCGCGTATCGTATGAGAGGCTCACAATAGTCGCTCTCTTTTTTTAGTTTTTCTTCATCTTCCCCCCTCCCCCTTTCTTCCCTTGAGGGTCCACCAGCCCCCGCTTCTGCAACGAGTATTTCATTCTGACAATTTCCTTTTTAAAATGGTAAGACAATGAGACCCGTTCTTCCCCTCGGGACCACTTCCCCTTTTTTTTGCGCTGGCCCCCCCCTCCACTTCCGTTCATCACAATAGTTGTAGGCGGCCCCCTACCACCCTTTTTTTTTTGACTTGAAGTTCCCAGCGCAACTCTACGAGATTTTTTCCCTTCCCCATGTCGCGTAGTCCATCCTTCTTTCCTTCCATAATTTTTTGCTTTCTCCGTCGCAGTTGCGCCATTCTGTTTTTGACCTGTGACCCCCCCCCAAGGAGAACACTCGCCCGCGCGTGTGGATTCACTGGTTTGAACACCCTCATTCTTTAATCACCCCCTGACCTCCCCCTCCTCCAGAGCTCTCGCTCTTTTCCTTTTCCTCCTTTGACCCCTTGGAGTACAGCCGTCAGAGGTAGTCTCCGATGTGTCCTGGCGCTCTCTCTGTAATAGTTTTCTCCCCTTTTTCCTTTCCGATCTCCCCGGCCGCCACAGGTCTGATTTTTTCCCATTGGCCCTCGAGTTGGCTACATTTGAGAGGGAATTCCCCTTGCATTTTTTTCTTTTCCTATGCAGCCTCCCCCTTTTTCTTTAGAGGTTTCCTGGCATTTGTTTATTTCACCCCCCGCCCCAAGCCGCGATTCGACATACAGACTGCGAAGGTCCCCTGAAATTCTCTATTGCATTTCATTTTTTTCCCTCAGGCCCTTTTCTTTTTTTTCCTTAAGATCCTTTCCCTTTTTCAGCATTTCTCCTTCTCAGCCGAGAACTTTTCTTCCTCAGCGATCTGTCTATTCTTTCGATTGCACCCAGTTCTCGGAGACTTGTACTGACCTCCCTTTCATAAGTTCCCTCCCTCCCTCAGAATTTTTGATTCATGAAATTCCCCCCCTTCTTGGCACATAGCCCTTTCGGGAGGATGACCCTGGCTAATGGAATTATCCCTTTCCCTCTTATAACTTTCCCCTCTCCTCTGACCTTCCCTTCCAGGACCTTTTTTTACTACTTTTTTTGTGGTGTCTCTGCAGCGAACAATACGGTTTTTTTTTCGAAACTGACGGCTTCCGACCGTTTCCACTTCCTCTCTCCTCGTTCACTTCTTCCCCCCTCTCCTCGGACTCCCTTTCTTCCTTCCTGAATCTTTTGATCTCTGTTTTTGTTTTTGTCTGCCTTTTTTAGTCCTCGCGAAGGCTACCGGGAGTCCCTGCCCCTCAGTCCACAAACCCAAACAATTTGGTCCCCCCCCCTACCCCCCCCCCAAAACTTCTCCCAAGACGTAACTGAGAGCATGCCCGAGTTACTTCTAGATAAAGGTAATCAGACGTGACTTCCCCCCCTTTAGGGGGGCCAGCCTCCCTTTTTTCTCTCCAGACAAATGAATTCCTTTTCCCCTTCTGGTCCCTAGCACCCTGGTTCTTTTTCCCGACACCCCTTTTCCCCTCTGATTTGTCATGAATGCACCATCGGCGCTTTTGCTTCTGAATTCCCCTCCCGTTGATGCTGTTACTTTCCCGTTTTCTTTTTTTTTTCCCCGATTTAATCTTACAGTTTCTAGAATAGGTCTCAAGTCTATCATTATCCTCATACTTCTTGTTTTTTTGATGTGATTAGCCGGTCAGCACCTCAAAGTCCCTGATCCCCCCTTTTCCCCTCCAGAGGCAAATCTTTCCACCCTTCCTGCCCCTACCACGCCCGCGACTCTTCTCTCCAACGTTCACCCCTTATTTCTTTTTTTTTCCCTTCTGTGACGCCTTTTTTTTGATGGAGTCCCACCGACGACATACAGGCGCAGCCCGCCCCAGCCCCCTCCCCTCCCATTCCTCTCTTCCATCGTCTTGTTTTTCCTTTTCCCGTCCAACCCTCTCTCGGCAGACCTTTTAACTTTCTGACCTTGGTTTGCTGCTTCGCCCCCGCTCAACTATGGCCTTTCCCTCCCTTTCCTCTCCCCCGATCTTCCAAGGCCTCTTTCCCCCTGACGCACTCAAATTCCCTCGGGCCTAGAGAGCCCTCTGAGGCCTGGAGATTACCCTTTTTTCTCGGATGCGTTTTCTCTGTCCCTTTTTCCCCCCCCCCCTAGCCTCCTTTCCCTATCCGACCCTCTCGCTATGTCCCCTCTCTTACCAAGATTGAATCACTTTTGACGCCTACATAGTGATCCCCCAGCCGCTCCTCCCCAGTGTGGCCCGTCCCTTTTCCCCGGATCTTTGAAGTCGACTCCCTTAGTAAACCCAGACAAACCACCCCTCCTGCACAGCTTGTTCTTTCTTCGAGCCCCCCTTCTTTTTTTTTCCAGCCCGGTCCCCGCGACGGATATCCCCCTGATTCCCTCCAGCGCTTGTTTCCCCTCGCCAGGCAGTTATTTGAGCCGTTGAAGCCCCCTTCAGTCCCCCTTCTTAGGTTTTTTCCTCTGATCTTTCCCCCCGAACCCCTCACCCTCCTCTGAACTAGTCCCTGCAGGCACGTACCTAAAGAGCCTTTTTTCTCTGGTTTATTTCCTGCCTCTCTAGATCCCGTCATAAAGAGCTGAGACCCCCAAAAGGTAGCGATCCCCCCCTCCTATCCTCCCCCCTTTTAATTTCTAAAATCTCTCGAGTTTCCCCCTCATCCCTGACACTGCTTTTGTCATACCCCTGCTCTCGTCTCTCTGATAGCTTCTCCCTATCGGATCTTTGAGCTTGTCCACATTATATACTCCGTACCCTTGTTTCCTTCCTGTGCCGCCTTGAATTTAACTTTCCCTTCCTCCTCCCCCGGGACAAGGTTTGTCGTGACCTGATGCCTCCCCCTCTAACAACCCCCCCCCCCCTACCGTTTTCAACCCCCGCCTTTTTTCCCCCAAAAAGTCTCCTCTCTCTCCCATGGACCGCACCAGTTTCCCCCGATACGATTAGTTGGCCTAGCGAAGGATCCCCCCCAACAGCAGCAACAATATCCCTGACCTCCTCCTTTCAACCCCTTTCCCCCCCTCCTTCTAGCACTCGATCGCTCGTTAAGCGGGGGACCTGGACTAACGCTTCTTTTCCTGAACTCCCTAAATACCCAGTCCTTCCAGTCAAACCCACTAGCAAACGAAGGCCCTTTGTTTGTTTGCAACCTCTCCCCCCCTTTTTTCCGTCTCTTTCCCCCTTTTTCAGTTCCCCCTAAGCACCCCCCCTATGATCTATCCTTTTCCTGAGCGGAATCCTTTTTTCCAACCCCCTTTGCGTATATCTGGCTACTTACGGACCTTCCTAGTTAACGATATGGTTTTCCCCCCCCCCCCCCCTTCCCGACAGTTTTCCTCCTTCTTCCTCCTCAAGACTCTACTGCCAATCAAGCTATCCCTGAATCTATCTCCCTCCAAAACTCACCCCCCCCCCTTCCGCTACTTATCGCACATCTACGCAATTTAGAGTTCTCTGACCTTCTTACCTATATCTTTTCCTTTTCCCCCTTCATGTAGTTTACACCGCCCAACACCCTCATGTCTTGACCCCCTCTCATTCACCGTAGAAAAGTTTCGTCCTCCTCTGCGTCCCCCCCCTTTCGATCCTTTCCTCCCCCCCCCTATAATTTCCTCTTTTAATGTCGAGCATTGTTGTCTTTTAGAGCCTGACTCGCCCCCCCTCCACCCCAGCCCAATTTAGTCCTCAAGAAGACGGTCAGGTAACAGCTCTAATTGCGGCCCTCCCCCCTCTCCCCTGACTTCCCTTCCCCCCCCCTCTCATTTTTCCCAGAAACATTTGTCCCCAAGAGGATTTTAGAATCCGATTCTCTTTTTTCCTGCCTGTTTTTTTTTTTGCCAATGCTCCTCTTTTGGAGATATTCTTAGGCTTCACCCTTTTTTCCTTTTCCCCTCGCCTCTTTCCTTCAGTCGCCCCCCCCTAAAGTAATTTTCAAAAAACGCCCCAAAAAACCCCAAGAAGGAGGCCGGTTTAACCCCACCAGGCCCCCCCCCCCCCCCCGGCTTTGTGGGGACCCCCCCCCCGGTTTTGGGGGGTGCGGGGATTGTCATTCGGGGGCTCACCAATACCTTTTTTTTTTAACTCGGACCACGATTGACCACCTTCCCCCCCCCCCCCCCCCTCCCCTGCTTTTTTTTTTTTTCCCCCGTTTTGTCATTCCCGAAGCCCCCCCTCCCTCCGCATTCTCCCCCAGCCTGACCAAAGCAGTTTCCGCTATGCAGGCCACCTTCAGCCCCAATCTCCCCCCCCCCCGTTTTGTTTGCTTTCACCAAGTAGCCTCTACTGGCTCCCTTCCTGATCTTTTAATGCACCCTGATTGTTTTCCCTTCATTTTGACCACTTTCTTTGACTCTCACGATCCCTTCCCCCCTATTTTTTATCTCAATCTCTTTTTTTTTGAAGCCGCCATATCTGTGCGTAAAGGGCAAGGTGACTATTTTTCCCGTGCCCCATTTCCTAGCCGGTATGTTTTTTTGAATTTGTATACAAGGAGGCCGAGCTCTTCCATTCTCAATCTCCTTCTTCCTTTTCTTCCTGAAGTACTTTTTAGAGAAAAATGCATCCTTATCCTTGTTAGTTACTTCCCTCCAACCCCCCCCCATCTCACTTCTTAAATATTCTAACTTCACGGGTCTCGTCACCTCACCCCCATTCCTCGTAGATCAAAAACGATGCTAGGTTTTTTTTTTTATTTCCAAGCTTTCTAATACTTAGTAGCAGTTTCCTTACGCTCCCTCCCCCTTAGTTTACTCCGCTCCCCTTTTTCAGTAATTATGAACAGTTATCTCTCTGACCCTTAACATCCAAGGAGATGATCAATTCTGTTTGATTCTTTCCCCTCACCCAACCCCCCCCCCCAACCCCCCCCCCCCCCTTTTGCTCTGACAACCCATTGTTGCTTTTTTTTTATTAGATTTTTTTACATTCCCCTCCTCGACTTTCATTCTTAGCAATGCATGCCCGCCTTCTAATATTTTGCTGACTCCCTTTCCATCTTTCCTCGCATATAGAACTCAGTTGAGTTTCCTCCCCCCAGCTTTTTCTCGTGCACCTCGATAAATAAATATATTTCCAATTGAACATATTCCTTTTCTCCCCCCGCGCTCCCGGGGAAAGCCGAAAGTTGGATCTCGACTTTGACAACACAGCTCCCCTAAATCCCGTCACATCGAAATTGACAAGGACCAACTCATGTAACCCCATCACCTACAGATCATGTAGTTGATTTTGAGCATTACGGTACTGAAACATGACTTCTTCTGAAGAATCCTACCTCCTTCTCTCTCCTTCCCTCTCTATCTCCACTGGCCCCCTCCTCCCCCCTCTCCTTGTCTTTTTTTCGCCCCCTCACTTCCTGGCTCTCTTCCCCCCTCCCTCTTCCTTTCTGATTTCCCCTTGTTTGCTTCCTTCTGTGTCTTCTCTTCATTTCTCCCTCCCTCTCTGCTTCTCCCCCCCGCCACTTGTTCCCCTTCATTTTAGTCTTCCCCTTTTTCCCTCCCCCTTTGAATATCTAATTGAAGAAGAGACTCATCTACGCATTCTTTAAGTGTCCGAACCTCTTCTTCCAATCAATAGATGACGATTTTTTGCCTCGTTACCCAACCTTCTTCTCCCTTCTGTTACACCTTTTCTTCTAAAGACCTTGACACTTGAATTCGAAAGTCTCCCAGTCCCATTATGAAGGCTCGAAATTCTATATGATAATTTAGGATGGGAATTTTTTTTCCACTCCGTTTTTTCCTTCCCCGAGGACCCTCCCCCCTTCCCCCCCTCCTTGCCAGAAGGACCGAATCTTCCAATACAAGACATTCGATTAAGAAATTTCTTCCCTGACCTGCCACTCTCTCACTTTAAGCGTTGACAGATAGATTGAAATGAGGTATAATTCTAACCGGATCGAGTTTCTTTCTTCCTCTGCAACTTGAACGGAACGACGACTTTCTTCCATGTGTTCTTGTTCTTGTGGTGGTTTTTGATTTTTTTCCTCGCATTCCCCCTTCCCCCCCCTCCAGAAACTTCTTTTTATTTACGGACTGTCCCCTGAAACTAGAGTATTCGACGGTTTTTATTCTTGAATGCCTACCCCCCCTCTTACTGTCAGTTGAGGGGTACCGAGACGCTCAGTTATGACGAGGTGTAACGTGGCCCCGTTGACACCCCCGTCCTGCCCCCGCCAGTCGACGAAAAACTCACGATAGTTCTTTTCCTAGTACATCCCGTTGTTTATTTTAGGACTTTTTCTGCCGAAGAAGGGTGTAACCCATTTTCCCCACCCAAAGATCAAACCATTCGGTGAATAAGCCTTCCCCTGCGGCCTACCCCCCGCCGCTGAAAGACCACCCCCTCACACGTCCTCTTCCCCTCCCCCCCCCAGGACCTTTTGGGACTGATAGAGGGCCCCGCCCTATTCCCCCTCCGGACACGACAAACGCAATATACAATTTAACCCATCCCCTTCCTCATAGGCACCCTTCTCTCAGACTCCTCTTCGCCTAATCGCATCTGCAGTTCTCCCCCCCCCCCCCCTTCTCGGAGTCAAATAGACCATTGGGGGTTGGGCCGGGCGGCGCCGCGCCCTGAGTGTCAAGTTCCTACTCTACTTTGCCCACCCCTCTCCCCCCTAATTTCCTCTCAGTTGCAAGAAAGGATGACGACTGAGCCGCAGGTCCTGCCTAGTTTCCCCCCCTCTATTTCGGCGCATAGACTCTATACGATACTTTTTCGAGAAATAATACGTCTTTTTACCTCTCCCATAACCCACCCCCCCCTCGAGTCTGCAAGCATAAACAGCCCCCAACTATCATTTTTTTTCCGATTCAGTTTTCCCTTCTCCCTAACCCCCCATCCCGAGCCGAAAGTGAGGAAGCCAAGGTCCCTGGACACCCCTGTTCTACCTTCAGCAACACCCCTCCCTTCCCCCCTTTACAGATACGCCTGACCCCACCCTTTCCGTCTCTCTAGGTGATCATCAATATGCGCTCTCCATAGTCTCTTTCTTCCCTGTGTCCCCTCTCATCATTCCCCTCCCCTTTCCACTCCAGTCTTTTGCCCCCTCCGCGGAACTCTGGAGAATTTTTAGAACTGCATAATCTTCCGCTTACCCCCCCGCGAGACGCTCGAAACAGCCAACTCCACTGCCTTTGCCCCTCCCCTTATTCTTGAAATTTTCCGGCCTTGTTTTAGGCCTTCTCCCCTACGACTCCCGTTTTCCTTCCAATTGAACTGATGGTGTTTTCGATCGCTTGACATGCGAACTCACCTTCCAAAAATCCTCCTCCCCCCCCTTTTTTGGCGAGAAAAGACATTCCACCCCGAGCCCTTTCTGAGCCCTCCCCCCCGAGTAACCCATGGATTCTCATGAAGGACCCATGATCCCCCGCCTGGTCTTGTCCTTTTTTTTCCTCTCCTCAGACCTTTTCGACCTCCTTCCTTCCTTGCGACTCTCTAGATATCATTCCCGTCCCCCCGGACTTGAGGCGTCCTGCCTTTTTGACCCCCCTCTATTTTCCTTTTCCCCCCCCCCTCTAGACCCCGTACCCTCCTTTGTCTGCGTCCCACGCACATTCTTCACATCTGTTGCCCCCCATCGGTATACTCACCAAACACGCCTCCCCCTTCTTCGTCTAACTCAAACCAGCCAACATACACAAAGACCTCCTTTCCCCTTCAACCTCACTTTCTGAGCAATCATCCTGCACGTACCAGCGTGAACTTCTCTTCCCCAGCTCCCTACTCCCCTACCTAGCAAGCAACCCTCCTTTTTGACTCCCTCTATATCTGACTTGATCCGTATTTCCAGGCCGTCGCGAATTCCTCACCCAGGCCCTATCCCCCATCTATTCATTCTTCCCCTCCCTTCATTTACTAAGGATGCTTTGCAAATACCCCCTTAAGCACCCCCTCTTTGACCCTTTTCAAGAAGACCCCCACGTCGCTCCGCGACCCCGCCTCTTTCGGAGACTCGGGGTAGAGGTGCTTCTTGACCGTCCGCCGTCCATCCGATTACAGGTTTTCCACCCCCCATTTTTCCCCCTCCCTTTTTCTTCTTTTTCAGAGATGACAGCCCCATTTTCCCCCCTCCTCCCACCTCCCCTCGCGCGCAGTTCCACCCCCCGACGACATCTGCGTCCTACGGCACACCACCCTTTCTCTCACCCCGTTTTTTTTATACCTCTTCCCCTTGGTAATGACCTGAATGTTCTCAATCCCCTCCTTTTTCTTTTTCTCTCTTTCAATTAAAATCATATGAGGGTCAAAATTTTTTCGAGAGCGTCTTCGCATGCTCCCCAACCCACCCTTTTCCCCCCCCCCCATACAATCAGAAGAATTCAGAACCTCTCTCTCACTTTGATCCCTGACCGCCATCTGTTTCCTCCCAGAGCATACGAATACAGTTATGACTTGACGTCCCCTCCTCCTCTCATTTCCTCTATTATTCCTTCCCTGTACCCCCCCCCTACACGTTCGAAACGTGTTTTATTACCCAGGCCCCTTCTTTCTAAGTTTTTTTGAAATAGAGATCGAGCAGTTGGGAGCCTCTTTCTTCTCTCAACCCTTCGCTCTCGGTCCCTTTCTTTTAATGCACCCGCATTTTCCCCCCTCCCCCCTTTAGGCCATTCAACCCTCCCACAGAATCTTGGAAGATTTTACTATACCCCGCTTCCCCACCGATTTGACGGCAGTCTCCCATTGTTTTTTCCCCTTTCTTCTATCCGGTCCCAGCACCCAGTTTTTGATCCTTTTCCTTACCACTTCTCCTCATACTTCTACAGAAGATACAACAACTGCATCGTTCTTCTTGAATCTTTGTAGTGCGCACCCCTCCTCCCCCCCCCCCCTTTTGCAGAGACAGTCCCCCTCCTTGGACCAACTAGAATTCTAGCGTAATGACACTTTCACTGTGATGGCTTGCCGATCCATAGAATATGCATTGTTTGTGTTTTTTTTGCCGAAGTCCTTTTATGTCGCTTAGCGACTTCTTGGACGACCTCCGGGAGGGTTGGGTGCGCTGTGGGGACAGTATACCGCGTTTTTCGTTGTGTTAAGGTTAATCTTCTGGGTGTGAAAAAGGAGCGGCTCAAGCGCCCCCCCCCCCCCCCCCCCCCCCAACACCCCCGCCCCTAAAGCCCCAATGACCCACAGACCCCGCCCCACACCCCTGACCAAGAACTACCCCACACCCCCCCAACACACCCCCCCCCCACCCCACCTACCCCATACCCCCCCCACCAAACCCCCCCCAACCATTGTACCACCCACCCACCCCCCGACCCCCACACCCCGGAACACACCCCCCACCCCCCCCCCCCCCACCCACCCATTCGTAGTTTTTCCATTCCCGTAAGAAAACACCCGCGGCCGTACTGATTCTGCTTCTCCCAGCTGCGTGTAACCAAGTCGCTAACAATTCCGCCCCCAAAGTATATAACCCCGCTTGTTCTATTAACATTCCCCCTCTTGTTCCCGCAAAACGCCCGTCGACCTGTTTCATCTCCTAATTCAGAAGCGATCATGCTTCGCCAAAATATCCCTATAACAATAACATCTTCGATAGGGTGAATACAACTCCATTGCCGCCGCGGGTACATGATCTCCCCCCCTTGCTTACTTTTACCCAACTTATTTAGTTAGATTTCTTTTATTGGGTAGCTTATCGACATAATAGCCTACCTTCCCGGTAACCCAGCCCCCTCCCCCCTCAAGCCTAGACTCCCCACGCAAATTGACTCTAAGAAGTGCACTATACCTCTATTAGCGCACTGGGGTATCAAAACGTTAAGCCTATTCTCTTCCACTGTCTCCTCAGTCAATCCGGTGACACTCTTCTATACCCCCCCCTCCTAAAGCTAGGAAGAAGCTGAGCACTATTTTCACTATATTCCATTCCCCACTTTGCCCCCCCCCTTTTTTCCCGCCGAATTCCCCTCTCAGCCAACATTGGAAAACGACTGCCACAGCGTCTGGCCGCGTACTTTGATTTTTTTTCCTTCGCTAAGAGGCTGACGAGGACTTGCCTTGCTGTTGGCTACATTCTCTCCATACGCTCTACTCACTTGCGCGCTTTCTCCCTCTCCCTGCTTGTACCCAGAACCGTCAGATGATGTCCTAGAGTGGGCGATTAGTAAAAGACCCCCTCATCTCCTTGTTTGGATGCCCCTAAAGGACTCTCAAAAAGACTTCTTTCCCCCTGCAGTATCAGCCGCTTCACGTACTATTCAAACGCCCTCGGAAGAAATAATAGTCCAATGCGTCCTGATTCAACATAATTTTTTCTTTCGGTGAGCGTCCTTTTTGACAACGACTGCTTGACCTTGACCCTTTCTTGATAAGATCCCTCGTGGGCAGCCTCGCTAGAGTCGTTCTTGAAACATCTCAGGTCTTTAAGGAATCTCGCCCTAAAGACGATCAGGTGCCGACGTTGCCGCCTGCAGCTCCTTTTTCCCCCTGATATAGTCATATTCCGCCTTTCGCATGGCCTGTCGTTTAGTCGTTCTGTGCGCACTGCGTCTGATAAGCCTTCCGCTACTTGTGAACTTTGTCCGCCCGGTCCATGAGAGAATTTTCTCTTTTTTTTTGAATTACCTTTGCAGCAGTCGCGTAATAATTTCTCCTCAGGTTGTCGGATGATTTCTAGGTTTTGACTCCGAACGACTCTTTGCTCCCCTAATATATCATTAGAAAGAATCATGTTGATTAGATATTTTCTTTTTCGTTGCCCGACAGCCGCAAAAGAGACCACTCAACCACCATTCGAAAGCTTATGACCCGCCCTCACCCCCCTTCCAGAGAGAACAGACACAGCATACCAATTTCTTCTCCGCGGACAGACAAAAATTTATTCATCGAATGTTCCGCCCCGACGCATGCCACGGCGATTTTTCCCAAGTTTTTCCCAGAACAGCCCTTCCTCCCTTCTCTCGGACGATGATTAATCGGCCGGATCTCCCGTCGTCAAACCTGATCTTTTTTTCCAGCATCTTCGTTCTTGTCAGAACCTCCTGGTTTGTTTCAACTCATCTAGGCGGCGGCCGCGCAGCCCGGTCTCCTTCGCCGGTTTTCGCTCCAGAGGTCGCCCTGCCCCGCGTAGCCAACCAGCTTTCGCAGAGCATCAATTTCCACCCCCAAGCTCTGCTTCCTCTTAATTGAGGCCCGCGCGCTTTGCCGTTGCCCACCCGGCTCTCGAGGCGACGACCGATCCGGTGTCGAACCTACTTTTTCGGCTGGTTGACGAGCAGCCCCCCCCTTTTTTATGAGTGGACGGGAACCGCCGTCCAGTCATGTCGTTCATCGGTAGTCCACCCCGAGCCGAGCCAGATTCGAGCTCCGACCCCCCCCCCCCCCCCCCCCCCCCCCCCCCCCCCCCCCAAAAACCATAGACCATTATCAAGCCATGTCTGCCAACCCTTTCAATGCCCCTTTCGCGCCCCCAAAAAAACTAACCTCTCCGTTTTTTCGCCCCCGCGGCTGCCCTTTTGCGTAGCAACCTGCGGGCGAAGTCGCAAGGAGGAGTTTCTGCCGGTTGCACCATTTAACGACTTTTTTCCTACCCTCTTTGAAGAAAGGGCTTCCCGATTGCGGCCTGCCGCCCAATATTATATTTCACCTGCACCTTGCCTCGGCCTTTCTGCCGAGTTTTTTCTTTTTTCTCTTTCTTTTCAAGCAGGAACCTACTCCGCACTAGAGAGTCCAGCAACCTCTGCTAGACACAAGATTGTCCACGAAGGCGGTTGCGTCGCTAGGCGTGATTTCGAGACGTTGGATTTTTCAACGACCCCCCCCCCCTTCCCTTCCCCCCCCCCCAAAGTTCAAGAAACATCTTGGGCTAAAACCTCCCTTCTTCCCCGCCGCCAGATGGGATGCCCGGAAAAATTAGGAAGTCTATCGATACCGACCGCGCGAGGGTCGTTCGATTTTTGAAGACCGAAACTTAATGCGGTGGTACTCCCGTCATCTTACCTCCCTTAATCCCTTCCTTTTGCGGATCTTCCTTTAACACGTTGAGGCCTTTTCCAGTTGGACCCGCTGTTATCATATTGTTCTGCGTTTTCTTTTTTCTCCGACATTTTCCCCCCACAGGAAACTTTAATGAACAAGATCATCGATACAACTTCCTTCATCCCCTGACCTAAAGAGCCACTTGACAACCGTCCCATATATTCACCCCAGATTCCCTTCTTCCCAGAAAGCGGACGCCCAAGAGACACTTATCTAAAGGCTACTGCCCCCACGCTGACATTAGGCAAAGGACACACACTTTACATGCTGCGCTGATCTCCCTCTCGGCCCCAGCTCAACCCATAGGCGGTTTTAAGTCTCCCCCAAATCTTCCAGTCTGAATCCCAATTCTAGCCCGACCGAACTGCTGCGAGCGGTTTCCCCCAGACTCCCCCAATGGGAAACATCAGGCCCGACTTAGTCCCGACAGGCCCCGCACTGCATTGCACCTCGCGGTACTTCGGCTCTCTTCAGTACCGCTATCTCAGGTGTGCCATTGGGTGTTCCACACCCAGCAGACCCCGACGCAGGACCCTTCTCCTTATAGTTTTTTTCTCCACTCACGTTCTATCCCCTTCCGCAGTTGAACCCTGACAAGTAGAGAACCGCGTAACACCACTTCCCCCGTGGTGTCGAGACAGCTTTACAGCATATCCCTTTACTTGAACCGGCGCATCTAACAATTTTGGCTTTAGGACCATTTAGAAGCCCTTCCCGACAGTGTCTAGCACTCCGCATCC
>Ga0179593_1354654_pt1 | contig 18251 bp, 19 predicted proteins | sample CZODoug2_1_08_16_FD_185931 | JGI IMG/M metagenome (GOLD analysis project Ga0179593, IMG submission 185931) | Vadose zone soil fungal communities from Angelo Coast Range Reserve, California, USA - CZODoug2_1_08_16fungal (PacBio error correction) | ecosystem: Environmental > Terrestrial > Soil >... | reverse complement strand
CGTTTTTTTCCAAGGCCTCCTCCATCTTCTTGTTACCGCGGATTTCCTCTATCTATAACCTTCTTCACCTCTCGTCCCTACGTGTAGGACGTTCTCCCTTCATTCCCTTTTGACACCCAGTTTTTCGCGTTTTCCGCCTCCCCCTTTTTAGAAAAGACCATGTCCTTCCACCTTGAGAAGGGGAAGTTTTGATCTCCCGCCCCCTCGTTCGTCCGTTCTCTCGTTTTCTCCCTCCGTTTTTACATGCGAGCACCTCTTTCGCCGCCGGCACATATTGTGACGGCCGGGGGTGAATCCGTTTGCCGTCTTCGCCCTTGACCTTTCTCCTCCCTTCCGGGTCTTTTTTCACAGCTCGCCCCCATTCCGAGGATGAGTGATATACAGAGGCTCTGTTCGCTAAGTTTGAAACTCCCTTCCGTTTTGCTTCGAACGGTCCTCGTCCCCCTCCTTTCTTCCTTACTGTTCCTGGTAAATTTTTTATGTCCCCACGTCGGTTTTTTTAATCTGGCTATGCCTGCTACCCCACGCCCCAGGGAATGAGGACAGAAAGGTCCTTGTTTGAAACCCCTTTTCCTTGTGTCTCGTCTTGAGTGTCGAGATTCCCCGTTCTTCTCCCTTAGTTTTTGTTTAAAGTAGAGCGCTTCTAGTTCTTTTAAGTCTGAGGAAAACTTGAGACCTCTTCAGGCTGTCCCATTGAGGGTTGATTTCCCCACTCTAATTTGTTGGCCTCTTTTTTTCAATACAGTCTTGCCTCCCCTTGTGTCGCATTTCTCAAGGGGTCCTCGATCTTCGGCATTAAATTCATGTGCCCGAAAAGTTTTCTTTGGCGAGAGAACTCCTGCTTCTATTATGTCGGCCCTGAGCCCGGAAAGGAAGCCCCCATTTAGGGATTTACTTTTCCTTTCGAATGAGACGCGTACGCGGACCACCCCACGAGCTGAACCACGTTGCCGGGACGTACACCACCCATTCCCTTTTCTAACCCCCAACGCCTCCTCCCCTCAATCTTCACCTGATTCTCATCAACATCCACATTTCCTTTTTTTCCGCGCCTTTTCCCTCATACTTCACCAACACCTCCTTGACTCTCATCTCTATTTTCTTCTCGCCTTCCTTCACTTGGGTTCTCTGTCCCCAAACTCTCACACCTTCCTCCTATCTAAAGTATCCCCCACGTGTTATCCTTTATCCGATCTCAGGAATCCCCGCCTTTATTACCTTCCTTTGATTCCATTCCCACCACGCCCTTCTCCTACCTCACATTCTACTTCCCTTCTTCTCTACTCTTGCCTCCACCCTTGCACATCACCCCTTCCTCACATCCACCCACCCCCCCCCCCCCTTTCTTCCTCATATTCCTTTCAGAGGGTCTCCCCACCCCTGTAGGCCATAGACATCCCTGCTCCCCTCTGACGCACCAAAATCGTTTTCCCTTCTTTCCCCCCCTGGTAGGTCCGTTTTTTTTGTCTGATTTTCTTCTTTTCACCCTGTCAAACCTCCAGTGAGGAGTTGTTTTGCACACTTCTCTGCTTCGACTTGTTAAATATTGCCTGTCCCTTTTTCTCTTGGATAGAATCGTTTTTTCTTCCTTTCCCTCCCTTTCTTCTCCCCTACGATTAGTAGCCAGTTAGTTTTCCTTTCCCTTTAGGTCTTTTCCTTAGATGTTATTGTATTTAGCTTCCAAGATGTCCCCCTTTTCCTTCTTCAGCCTTTCGCCCCCCCCCCACTCCTTCCCAATGTTGGTATTTTCTCCCCAGATGATTTGATTTGTTGGTGGTTTCCTTTGATGACGTCCCCCTCCGGCCTTTTTACTGGCCCCCATCCCCTTTCTCCTTTTTTTCCTGCCCCCTCCCTCTGATCATTCCTCCCCCTCTCCCCCTCTGTTTTTGTGTTCCCTGAGGCCCTCCTCTTTTCCCTTCCAGCCGTTTCCTTCCCAGGTGGGTTTTATTTTCCCCCCGGCATGATGTTAGCATCCCCTTTTTTTCCCCCAAACCACACCCGTATCCACTACCAATACACACACAAGGTTTTCTGTAAGGATTCTGACTTTTTGGCGGCACCGCGACCCTCCCTTTCTCCCTCCCCCCCTACCCCCACGTATTCTACGTGCCTTGCCGGTTTGAATCAGACGCTATGGTCACTTCCTTTTTTTACCCATCTGTTTTCGCCAAGTACTTTGTTTAGAAGACTTTCCCCCCCCTTCATCGATCCCCGATACCTCAGGAATCATGACTATGCCCTCTTCGATCCTCCCTTTTTTTACCTGAATGGCTCTCTTTCCCTGGCATTTTCCCGCAAGGGGAAGGAAACATCAAATCTATACGTACGGTCCTAACCCCCTTTTCAGTTTTCCTCCAGCTTTGCCCCTTCCCCTTCATGTGAACCCGATTTGGGCCCCCTTTCCTCTCAGATGCCTATCCTTCCCGTGGTTGCAGTCCTTTTTTGGTGTGTTCGAGTTACCCGGCCTGCTCCAGAAAGAAAAGAACCGTGCAAGGAATGTTTTTTTCGTTACCCCGAATGTCAGGAATTGTCCCCTGACCGCAAGGATCTTAAAGGTCAACTCTCTCGTTTTCTAAGCCCTTTACATGTCACTCGCCTTTTTAATTTTTAGACTTTCTTCCCCCCCCCAATGGCTTCCAAGCTCTTATTTCCCTATTCCCCCCCTCCCTCATTTTTACTTTGGTCGGACTTGCCCCAAAGCCAAATGTCCCCCCCTCACCCTTTACGGAAAAGGCTGGTTCTTTTTCCCCCTCGGCTTCCTTGTTTCCCTCGACTGACTCTCTCTCCCACCGGCGTCCCTTTCCTCATTTACCCTTCAGACAAATAATCTCACTGCCACCCCCCCCCCTTCGATCTTTCTTAAGCATTCCCCTTTTTTTTTTGTTCTCATGTCACTCTTCTCACATCTTTCAGTTTATGTCGTTACCTCTCCCCTTTCCCTTCGGTTTTTCCTTCCCCGGCTTGACCGCAATCCAGTTCCTCTGTCATTTTGTTTGAAGGATAGACAACGTTCTTCTTTTTTTCATGACAGTTATTCTTTTGTCACCCCATTCTCCGTTTTTACCCCAACTTCTTAGCCGGTATGCCTCGACCCCCTCCCTTGTCTTCGTTTTTTGTATGCTTCATTTAGGCCCCTCAAGTTCCTTTTCATTAATCTTTCACCCCCCCTTAGGACCAGCCCCCTATCCTTTTATTATTGTATCTGTCCTTCTGAGTTTTGAGATGAATCTACGATTTTGCCCCGCCCCTTAAGAGACCATTCAGGGTCCCTCTCTTTTGCTCAACTTATCCTTGTCATACCTCCCCACTGAGATATTTTTTTCCCCCTAAGGACCTTTCTCGGTTATCCCCCCCTCCCTTCGAATGTGATTTTCCGTCCCTTCACACCCTACACTTTTTCCCTTTCCTTTTCTCCCTGACTTTCTTAGAGCCCTTTCATCCCATTTATTCAAAAGATGCTCAATCTTCTTCCCTCTCGGCGTTTCTAAAGGTAATCTTCTCTTTTTCCCCCCTACTAATTTTTGTTGATTCTGTTCTGTTTCCCTTTGACTTCTTCTCCCCTGAGTTTTGCACGCTCTTCCTTCGCGAGAGGCCTGTTGATATGCTCTCCCTCTTCCTTTTTGCTTTACTTCGCTTCTCACATATGTCTGGTTCCCCTTTGATGCTCTCATCCTCATTTCGCCTTTTTGACCCCCCTTCCCCAAGCTAATGGTGATTAGTACCCCCGATTACACCTTCTCTCCTTTTAATGCCTGAACTTCGACTTTCCCCTACCTTTCGCTATTCTGACAAGTACGGGTCCCTCTTTCCCTTTGGGTCACCTCTATCTTATTGACCCCTCGATTTTTACTCTTAGCCCCTCTCCTTGAAAAGAAGCCTCAGGGGCCTCCCTTTTTGGTTGGTTGGGTTGCGGAGTGTCATGCTTATCCCCCCATTACGTGTTGACTCCCTGTCTGGCCAGTGTCACCCCAGAGTTCAAAATTGTCCCCTTTTCTTTTTCAGTGGGTCCAACTTTCGATGCCTTTGTTCTTTTTCCACTTTTGACACGCACTCCGCGTCCCCGCCCTTCTCGACCCTTTTATCCTACCCCCTCAAAGCGGCGAATTTTAATTTTCTTTTCCACTTCCCGGTGTTACAATGAAAAATTCGCTCCTTCCTCCCCAACCCTGCGTCCTTCCATCTTTCTCACCAACCTCCACAGGGGAAATTCGTGACGAACGTGTTACAGACCACGTGTTTCCCGCTATCTTCCTATTTCATTAACAGTCTCAGAAGCAAGATCGACACTCCTTTCTTCTCTTCCTCGTCTTCACGCGTCTTCCCGACTTGCAGACCGATGTAGTTTGACCTTTCTGTGGGTCCTTCAGTCGACCCCCCCCTCTCCCGGGGGAGTGGCCGTTTGTAACACCCCTCCTTTTGCCCCCTCCCCCTGGTTTACCTCAGGTATTTCCTGGTATGTCGCTATTCTCAGTAACGTCCGTTCAACTATCGCTTTTTCTGGTCCTGCCCCGCCCCCTTTTCGGTAGCTTCTCTGAATCTGTCACATTTCTTCCGTCCCACCCACACCCTTTTCAGTTTGGAGTGTGAGGAGACTCCTTTCCAGAGTTGTTCCCCCCCCCCCCCACACGTCCTGCCAACCCCGTTGCCTCTTCTTATTCCCGATGTAGATTTACTCGGTTTCACCAATATCAGTCACACTCCTCCATGGCTTAATAAACCCCCCTTGTTTTCTCCCTGGTTTCTGAGCTTTTCGTGGGCTGGATTATGTTACCCTTTCATATTCCCGTCAGGTATTAGCCTTTTTTTGGAACCTCTCCCTTCGCGGCCCCTTCTTCTTCCCTGAAGGTATAGTGGCTTTCCGCTCCGGTTTTTATCTTCCTCCAAACCCCTCTCTTGTGAGACTAATTATGTCGATTTTCCCGTCGTCGCAAAGGCAAGGTGGATTTCTTTTTTCTTTTTTTTTTTTATGTCGCTCTTTCATGCATGTTCTCTGCGGACCCTGCCTCACTTTAGACCCTTAACCAATTTTGTTTTTTATCGATTTCTCTTACTTGTTTTGTTTTTTTCCTTTTGAACTCATTCCTGTGCCTTTTCCCAATAACCAGTATCCGTTCAATTCCCATTACCCTTTGTATTCCACTTCTTTTCTCCTCTGTTGTTGTGTTTTGGATCTACTTCCTTTCGTTCATGGAAGTGACGTTTGCTTTTTTCCCTGTACTTCATGATTTTCCCGACAACACCCTTTGAAACCAACCCACCCAACAGTCTCCTTTCACCGATACCAAAGAAAAACCCTTTGTTACTCCTTTCTGCACAGTCGAGTCTTGCAAGTAGCCTCCCTCACTTGTTGTGCGTTCCCCTCCCATTACCCTCCATTAAGAGGTTGACGACTTCTCCCGTTCTCTTCCTCATCGATTCGACAATTAGAGTTTTTTTAGGCAACCTTCCCTTTTCCCCAAAGGACGTACCCTCTCCCTCTTGATTTCTTCTCCCGCGGGAACGCAGCCTTAATTGTGTAAAACGCAGACAAGGATCCCTCCCCTCTGTGAGAGTGAAATTGATCCCAACCATTATAGAAGCATTTTCCTTCCCCGGAGATTGTTTTTTTTAAATTCACTGTGCGTCAGCTATTACCTGCAAGTCTTAGATTGTACCTCGATTTTGTTTGACTTCATTTACTCTAGAGATTCTCCCGCTTCCAGTGGTGGTGTCCGTGGTGTTGGCCAGTTCTTTGCCCAAGCTTCTCCTTCCGCAGAAAAGCCCGTCCTTGGCAAGTCATTGTGTTTTGTCCCCCCCCTGATTGTACCCTGAGGGTCCCAATCCTTCCTCAACTTGATTTGTCCCCTTCCAAGATCGAGTTTATGCGCCCTTGAATTCTCCCTCGAGTTCAATTTTCCCACCGGTCTCCCTTCCGTGCTAACCTTACTTCCCCCGACCCGATTCACGTCTTGTTCCCCCCTCGGTCCACCTGCCGCCCTTCTCTAGACCTTAGCCACCGAAAGTTTCCCCCTCCCTCCTTCCCCTTCCAAGCGGTCATGGTTCCTCTTCAAACTCTCCACTACCCCCAGTTCCAGACGTATATGTCGACCATTCCCCCCCGAGCCGCCCCATTCATCTCCCCCCAATATGTCCCCCAATCCTTTCCTGCACAGGTCCTCCCGACTTTGTTTTCCGTTGTGCGCTTTATAGAGCATTTTCAGTTTTCCCCTCTTTCCTGTTTGCCCCACGGTTTTGAACGTTTTCCATCCAGTCTCCCCTTTCGGTGTTTCCTGTCTTCTCCCCCGCGTGAGATTTGATCTCAGCGGAGTGCTTTCCCCCCTGAGCGAAAAAAACGCCCTCTCCTTGTTCTTTCAGCCCGCCTCCGCATTGTTGCGTTTTTGTCTTTCCCCTTCTGGATTGGAAAGGTAATTGGACTCTTTTTGTCGTCACGATTCACCCCGTATCTCAGACGGTTTTCCCGCTCCGCTGTTGCTTCATTCATTACTTTTTTCTAAGCCCTTGATCGTCTGTCCTAAAGCCCTCCTCTAGTTCTTTTTTTCTGTAGATCGCTCCTTGACTAGCTTTTCCCACCAATTCCTCGCCTTTGTACATCGACTCAGTCCCCTCTATGGTTCTGGTTCCCCCAATTCCTCCAACTTCTGGGGTTTCCTTTTAGATCACGTCCGGTCCCCAAACGTCCCCCTGGACGGGCGAAAGATTCCACCCTTTCCCGATGATTGATCGCCTTTCCCAATTTCTTCCTCCCTATGCAGTTTCCTTGGTCCTTTCAGAGCTGCGAGGCGTTCCAGGGCCGAGTCTATATTTTCCCCTAACCTCACTTTTTTTTTGGAAAGTTTTCTCTTCCATGAGACGCCGTCCATCCTTCCTTACCTCTAGTTTTAGTTAGTGCCATTGATGCCTATCAGCATCCGCCCTATGACTCTTCGAAGGTCACTTGCTTTTCCTTTAATTGATTGAGCTCCGGCCTGAACTTGATTGAGCCCACCCGTCACATCGCTGTTTTTTTTTTCTCTTTTCATTTACGCCGAGTGAAGTTCTTCCCTTTAAAGACAGCCTCATTGTTTTTTCTTCCGGAATAGTAAATCTTGTCTACCCCTCGCAGACTCTTAGCCGTGCTCACTCTTGCGATTCCTTCCTGCAAAGTTCTAGGTTTTGCCTTGGTGCTTGGCTTCCTTTGCGCGACCCTGAGTACCTTCCCTGACTGGCCGCCCCAAGTTTTCCCCCCAAATTGTCTTTGCGTTCCTGAACCCCTTTTCTATGACCTGTTAGTCCGTTTGACACTCCACTCCCGCTGTCATGCCGGCTTCGATTTTACCCTAAACCCCTTTGACAGGTCTTTTCTTCTTGCCCTTTCATAAGTTTCACCTAGACACTTTCGTTTCTCTCTCCGGACATTCTCACTCTCCCCCCCGACCTGAAGGCGTGAACCTGTCTTTCTACACCCCGGTTTCCCCTTTCTTATGAGTTCCCTCTCTTTTTGTAAATCTTTTCGTCTCCTCGCTTTTTTTTGAGACCTTTTATTTCTACTTTTTTTTAAGGCAGAGTTAAACCCCCTTAACAGTTTGTCCCATTCTTATATTTTTCCATTGGGGAGTATTTGCGACCCCTTCCTCCAAAGCGACATGGTCATTCTTCTGGCCGATTTGCCAAAAGCTTTGCCCCTTTTAATTTCGCTCCCCCCCACTACTGCCCCTTGGGGGGCACTTTAATTTCCTCTTTAGCAATCCTGTCTGTCCCCATCCCTCCTCTGGATTTTCCCCCCCGGCCTCCTTGCGGTCTGATGAGTTGAAATATCTAACTTCTTCCCACGACAACCCCCCCCCTTCCTTTAAGCGGATTTTGCGGCCTCAGCGCGCGGAATGTCTGTAAAAAAAACCAAGCGTCACCCACTGGCTTTTTTCCGCAATATTTATGTTACGAGGTTTAACCTATATGCTCCCCTTAGTAAGAAATTGCCTTCCGTCCCCCTGCCCTCCACTAAGGGTTTCCTCTAATGGTAGTTTTAATTCTCTTTTCTTTATGCTCCCTTTCTGCTCCATTTCTTAGACTTGGCCGAGCCTTCTTACAGTGGGAAGATATTCTTCCTCCTCTCTTTTCTTCGCTGACTCGGTCTCGGTTCTCTATAATTGGTGAGATTTCCTCCCCCAGAACGGTTATTTTTTTTGTTGTGTGTGGTTTTTGTTTTTTTTTTTTTTTTTGCTTTTTTTTTTGTTTGTTGCTTTTTTTGTTTTCCGACATAATGACTTCCTTTTTTCCAGTCCGTAGTAACAATCAGTCTATCAGATTGTCTGGCTAGGTTTATAAATTGTTCCCGGACGACACGTTTCTAGCAAATATTTACCCCACGTGTGTGTCTGGGTGATCTATTAGCTTTGTGACCCGTTTGGTTTTTTCTTTTTTACTCCCTAAGGAGCTTGTTCTTTTGCCAAGCCCTTATCCGCTGGAAGCCTTCCCGCTTGATCTCCTTTAACTAATTTTTTTTTTAGAGTAAGCATTCCGTCGGAAATTTCGGGTGAGTATGGCACATTCCCCCCCTTCCTGATTGTGTAAGACCCCCATGCCCCCCAACCAACGCTTAATAATTAATTAAAAGGACCCCCCCCCACAGGTTTTTCTTGGGCAGCTTCTGACTTTGTCCCTCCCCCGTATCCCCCTTCCCTCTCTCCCATTCCTTTTTTCCTTTCGCAATCCCCGATTATACGCTCAAGGTGCCCGTTGATTTCAGAACCTACCTTCGCCCAAGTCTAGGGTGGTCGCCCCACACAGCCCCAAGGATCGTCAGCCAATTCCTGACCCTTTTCTCCTCGAAGATTCAGCGGCGTTCGCATCTCCCCCCAGAAGTTTTCCTTTTCTCCCCTCCATGTAATCGAAATGTGAATCCAGACCCCTTCGAAGCCCCCTCGTCTCCGACCTGCTTAAATAATTTTTTTTGTTTTATCCTCCCCCCTCCTTCTTATGTGATCCTCGCGGGTGGGCGAAATCTTCCCATCTCCTCGATTCCCCCCCGCGGAAATTTTTTCAGGATTGGTGGTGGGTTTCCGCTTTCCTCCTTTTCCAGACCTCCCTTCAAATCTTTTGTCGGCGATTTTCTCCGTCGAGGTCTACATCCTCTAAAGACCTCGTCTTCCATTTTTTCTTTTCCAAGGAATGATACGAGTTCCTCTTTAATATCCAATTGTCTCTCATTTTCCCCGGCGAATGAGGAAACACAAAGTCTTTGAAAAGTACCGCTCTTTGAAACCCCCCGTCACCCCTGGTACGCCCCTTAAGATGGTCTACGGTCCCTCCCCCACTAACTTCCCCCCCCCCCACCCAAGCTCCATCCTGTGTCGTCCATAGGTTTTTTTACTCGGTCCTCCCGCGCAGACGGAAACCGTCTATTTTCCCCCGCCCAAAGCGTCGGCGAGCCCTGGTACCCCATCCCCCCATATACCCCATTCCTGGGCCCAAGGCCCCCCAACCCTCCCCCTTTCGTTTTTTTCACCCCGTTTTGGTTATCCGATTGACTTAGTAATTTAAGTCTTCCCTGCGTCCCAGGACTAACCTTTTGTCTCAAGCGTGATTGACAGGTGCGCATTCATCCCGTTCCCGGTTGTTTTCACTGATCGAAAGGTCTCTCACTGGGCAGACTGACATCGTAGTTGAGACAAACTGATCCTAACACCCGCTCTAGCCGGTATTGATTCAGTTTAAGCTGACTCATTTTTTAGCTCTGGCTGCCTTTCATGAGGAGAAAATTCATTGTCTGACCGGGCCCCTGCGCCCGCGCTCCCAGACTTCCACCCTCTAATACCCCCCAATTGGGCCGTTGACTTGCGAGATTCATCTGCTCCCGATATACTATTTTCCTCACCCCCCGTCCGATTTGTAGGGACTATTAGCGGTTCTCTGAAAGATCCCTCCAGCGGTCTTCCCTCATCCCGGCTGCATGTTGCATCACTCCCGAAGACAAGGCGCTTTTTCTTGGCATCCCTACCAGACCTGGCCGTGTCTTTTATAAACTTTTCAAGGCAAACCCCTCCCCCCTTGTGCATTTCCGCCGCAAGTTTTTAGAGTCCCCCGAGTCAGGCCTCCCCTTTTCTTCATTATGATTCCAGGCCTCCCGAGGCGGTACCCGGCGCTTCCCCATTTCTCCCTCACTATTCCTTTTATCCTCATCCTTTTTTTTTTTGTCAGTTCGGCGGCCCTTCACGGCTCCTCCCCTACGGCTCGACCGCCCTCGGCAGTGAAATCTATGAGGAAGAAACTGATCCCGCGCTCCTTTCCCTCCTTAGACGGCCAAATGTAGTGTCTTTTTGATTGCGCTCCAGGAAGGTTTGTTATTGGTTTTTGTTTTTTTTTTTTTTTTTTTGTGGGGGGGTTTGCTTTTTTTTTGGGCACTCGTCACCTTATTGCGAACCTGCCCACCAGCGCCTTTTTTGCTTCCCGTAGCATTTCAAACCCTTTTCGGCCTTTGCAGTGATGACCCAGACTCTTTACCATTTTCCCTCCTCTCCTGGAAAGTACTGAGCCCTTATTAGCCCTCGTCCAGCTATCACGATGACTGAGACAGAGCCGTTTCCCCTGTGCGATCTGTTTGCCTCATTTTTTGAATTCTCGGCTTCTTATTTAATTTCGCCCATGCCTTTGTCAGTCACCAGCTCGGACCCCTTCGGCGCCCGGCGTGACTAATTTATAGCTTTTTTCCTTCTTCTTGACGCCCTTCCCGACATTCTGACAGGGCGTATTCCCGTAACCACCGACCGGGGTAATGGATCCGTTTCAAGTTTTCCCCCTTACAACCCCCCGATCTTTCGGCTTACTCGGTCAAACCTCGCCTAGTCCTCTCCCCCCCCACTTTTCGGTCCTCGGACAGCAATGGCCTTGCTCTATCTTGAGGTCCTTTTGTTATCCCCTGCTGCCTACTCTGTCCCTACATAGCACTTTTAGTACTCGCTCGTCCTTCCTTAAAAGGAACCGCTTTCTTCCCTGCATGTATTTTCTTTGTTTTTACCCCTTCTCTTCTGGCACCCTACGTCGACCAACGCGAACTTCTCGTGGACCTCTTGTCAAATAGAGGTCGGCGTCCCTTTATCCGTAAGTAGACCGGTTTTCCAGCGCTCTTGCGCCCTTCCCTCTCACGGCACCGAACAACCTCTCCCTTGGGACCATCTTTCACTCCTGATTCCGTAGCCCTGCCGGACATTCGTGCCTAACCCACCTAATTCTTTCCGTGCTGCGTCGCAAGCGCCTTGTTTCGGGAAAACCAACAGAGTCTGCCCACGTTTCCTCGGAACTCATGCCGTGTCTAAAACCTCTCCAGGTCAATATACGAACTTTATTATCGGCTGTCAACAGGTTCGGCGCCCCCGGTTTCCCTGAATACGTGTGGTTTATCTTTTCTTGTGCCTTGAGCCCTTGGAGGAATTATTCGTGGACCACTTTAGATGTCCCCGGTTTCTTGCTATGAGGTCCGAAGTCTGTTACGATACGGTTTTTATCTTATACAACATCTTGAGATTTCTCTGTCTAGTGTCCTCGGATCAAGTCGATGGTATGTACGAACGCTGAACATTCATGTCGAAGGCAAGATAGAGGTTTCTCAAACCCTTCAACACCGTGTTGGGGCTTGTTGGATCGGGGGTAAGTTGGTGTTTTCTTTTACCCCACTAAGGCCCTTTGTAATTCATACCCCGCTGAACCACGCGAGCGCCCGTTCCGGCCAGGAAAGGGCTATATCTATTTATTATATAATGTGTGGTTGGCAGAGTTAATGGCTCCAGCGTGAGACTTGGTGAGTTCGCCACGGCCTGAGCCTTCTTAGTCAGTGCACTGAAAAAACAACACTTTCTCCCTCATCGATCCAAGAACAAAAAGGTGTCCGGAGGAGAATTTCTCGGGGCCCTCTGGGAGGACAGATTTGCGTCATGCTTTCATGCCGACCATTCACCAAATAAGTCGCATGCCTGGTTTGAAGACTCAGTGATCGGACGACATGCGTAGCCCCCCATGGTTTTGTTTTTTTTTTTTTGTCGTTGGTAGGCAATGCCACATGCTCGGGAGCCTTCCTCTGGCCTTAGGGGTGCGCACTAGACAAGCGTCCTCTGCCGAAATATCGATGTGAACGTGAGTACGTATCAATCAAGTAGGTCTAGAGTGTCGAACTTTCCTCCATTGATTTTAAGAAAGTCAGACCTCACAAGACGTGGTGTTAGTCCCTCGTTTTTTTCTTACTCCCCCATGTCTATGTGACATCGCCGTGTGTACCCTCTTCCCTTTAACCTATGACCCGTCTCTCAAGGCTTTTGCATGAAGTGGTGGTTTTCCCGGTCCAAGCGACCTCTTTAGCCTCGAACTCGAACGAAAGATTGTTTTGTCTTCGGTTGTCCAGGAGCCGTGTTCTACCTCCGACGCAAAAGGGTGGTTTTTCGCAGCCCCCCCGGGGCAAGATTTATTTCTGCCGGCGTTAATGAAGCTGAGAAGTACCCCGGTTCCTCCCCTTCGGCTCCCCTGGACGGCAATCTCGCTTGTGACCCCCCTCCCCCAACCCTCCCTCCCATTCGCGTTGTTGCGTCTGCACCCCTCAAGTCCAACATATAAATCTGGTATTAAGATGGTCCGCGCCGGACGGAGAAGGACGATATGTCGCCCACCCTTGCCTTCCCTTCGGACGAAGTTACAATCCAAGATTTGGACCTCAATACTCGACCTCAAAGTTACCCGTCTTACCCCCTCCTTTCACTTGTTCTGTGGTGAAGCCTTTACTGATTAGCCGACTGGATCTTTTTCATACCGGCTGACCGGGTCCACCCACCCCCCCCATCTTTCTTTTTTGTTCTTTCTGGTCTCGCCCACGTCCCGTCTTCGGGCTTTCGTTTTTTTCCCCCTGTAGAGAACTTACTAGCCCGGTATTTTCAGCCCGCGCCCAATAGGAAAAGATGGTATGAACAGGCATGGACGGGTCCGCACCTTTCAATGGCCCTCCCGACCCCGTCACCCTCTTCAAAAGCGACGCCCTAGTGCCTTCGAGGATAGTTTCTTAGTTCTTACGTAGATTAGAGGGAGACCGGCTCTACAGCACGGTACTTACCCTTGAGAGGCTTCTATTGACAATACTCTCTGTTTTCATCCACCGGCGTATTTTGCATTTCTCCCTCCTCCCCATGCTCTGTTTTCTCAATACCTCGTTTGCGTTAATTTTACCCGTACCTTCCCCGTCCGCCCGGTGGCCCTTCTCCTTTGCCCTTCCTTAGGCCATCATTCACCCCCTGTTCATCCCCCCTCTCCGTCGGGGTAGCTCTGTCGTCCGGGATCAAGGTGCCGCGCCTCTATATTCTTTTACTATTTTCCCTCCTTTTTAGATCTCGCTTCCCTTTCCTTCCGTCCTCAGCGGTCGTCACGACGCGGGCAGGTTCCATAAGCTGCCTCAACCCTTTCTTGCCTTCTCAGTTCTCGGTCTTGCACTGTGGGTGACTCCGGTGATTCTCTCCACTTTTTAATAGGTATGTCGACACCGCAACCCCGATCTCTTTGGGGCGTCAGATTCACCGCGCTCCGTGTTAAAGGTATTTCCAAGTCGCTCTCTGCCGTACTTAGTTATCCTTGTCGCACTCTCGTCTACCCGTAGAGATACCCGATGCTCCCTTCCCCCGCTCCGGCAAACGGCGCAGTTTTTGTATTTCTAGGGGGACGGCTTCTAGTTTCCCGCAATGAGGTTGTCCCAGCCGGGCTCTCCCAGCCAACCCACCAATTTTTTTGTGTTCTTCCAATACAGGGCTTAGGAGTTGTGCGATCGTGTGTGTTTATCCCCTCATCTCCGCTGTAATCCCCGGCTCGACCGTTTCCCCTATCCAGTAAACCTACCTTTTTTTCTTTTTCTTATTTTCCTCTGTCCGGGGAATGCCAAAGGCGTGGTATTTTACCGAGCTTTTTTCGATACCACTGGAAGGAATTAGTCCCCCCTTCTGGACAGGTGGCCTTTGCTTTATTTTTTCTTTCTTTAGTCTCCTGATTTTATACCGTAGTTTCGCCGACGATTGGACGACCTAGAGCGTCTCCTCCTCGCCTTCAGGCCGTTTACATTCCCCCAGACCAGTGGCAGGAATCGCTAGTTTCCAATTTCGTGTTTTTTTGCCGCAACCCTCTGACCACTCCCCGCACATGCTTCCATATCTTTGGAGTTGTCCCCCGTTTTCCCTCCTTGTTATTTTTTCAGGTCGGCCCTGTCGTAACTCCTGCCTGCCGCCTTTCTGTCCATCCCACCCCCTTTGCCTTGGGGCTGCCTCCCCCCTAATCCTTTCCCTCGCAGTATTTTTTCCCCCAATTGGCGCCCCCCCCATATTTTTTTCCAGTTTGCTTCCCTGAAGCGCAGCGGTTTTGTCCCCAGTCTTCCCCCCTTTGGCTGTCGGCTCCATTGATGCTACTTTACCTCTTTTCTCCCACCTCGGAGGTCACTTTTACGAAATTCGTACTCAACACCCCCTGGTTTCTTGCGCCGGTCGGACAAGCTCGCTGATTATTTGTTTTTCTTTCCCCCTTTGCCGATTGACCGATTTTTTTTTTGCGTTTCCTGCCAACCTTAGATGCGGCGCCTACTGATCCTCTTCCCAGAATTTTCCTTTTTCTCCCAGCCAGGTTTTGTGATCTTCTCACCCTCTCTTTTTGACCTCGATGATGTCGTTAAGTCGTCGTGCACTCGCCTCCCCCGAGTTTTTCTGGCCCCTCCTAAATGAATGTCTTCGCCGCGCTGCACTATACATAATCCTTCACAATTTTTTTTTCTTATCCATATTTTGAATTTTGACTTTTCTTTGTTGTTTTCGTTGCTGCACGACTCCTTGAATTGGCAAAACGACCTTTTATACCCAGGAACTTTACAGCTTCTTCTCCTCCCTCTTTTCATACATATATTTTTTTTTTGTTTTTCTCGTCTTCCCCTGTTCTTCCCAGTGCTCTAGTGCGTGTAAATTACCCGTACTGGTTGATTTTTTCTTCCCTCCCCCTCCCACCAAAAACCCATTTCTCCATATCGCTCCCCCCCCTAAAAACCTGTATCTGAATGTCCTTGCTATTCGGGAAGGCTCCTCCTCATAATCCCCCCTGCCCCCTGACCATACCCTCTCAAGTTCCGACGGTTGAACGGTTTTTTTTACCCCCATCATCTCGTTCTCAAAATCCCTGTTTTTTTTGTACGGAAAATCACCACCTTCCTCTACGACGGCCCCCGCTTTTATCCCTCGGCTCCCTCTCTAATTTCCCCCCACGACTTCCTGTCCCTGTTAGGCTCATTCCATGGATCAGAAACTACCTCGCTCCAGGCGCCGCCTCCCCCACACTGGTTTTTTCTATCACTTGTCCCCGGAAAATTATCTGACCGAGGTTTTGAATATAAATCTCCTTCTCCTTTGCCCTTACAGCTGCACGTGGTCCATTTGTTGTTTTTTCCCCATCGTTACGATTCTGCCGCAACCTACGGCAATTAATTTGGGTGTACGGACTCATTGTCCGGCCGGCATCCTCATCCCGACTCTATGGATTCCTCCTTCAACTGCCACCGATATCGTTTTTCTGCCACTCTTGAATGCCCAAGATGCGACCCTACACTTTTTACAATTTTATCCCCAGTTCCGAAAAGACCGGTCCTGTCTCCTCGGACGCGCCATGTCTCGGTTGTTCCCGTGAGCAAAACTAAATCACATTATTGGAGGCAAGCCACTGCCCTGGTTCCTTTGAAGAGCCGCGCTAGGCTTTCTCTCTCCTTCCAAGGCTTTCAGAAGCTAAAATCCACTCCCCCTACCCTTTCCCAGGAAAAGTTTCTTCCTTGACCCTAATTCCACTTGCGTTTTTTTTTTGCGTGACTCGCCTCCATTTTAGATTACGTCCCGTCTTCTCTCCTCGCCTTTTGACGTTCCCCTCACGCGTCTGCAGTTTTTTCCCCTGTTTCTTTATTGGTGATCGCCCTGTCGAGGGGCTTAGCCAGCTTTGTGTTTGTCAAACTGATGGAACCACTCTCTATACCCCTTTCTTGGAAGCACCCGTCTTCGCTTTCGCGCTTCTTGAACGGGCATGGGGAGAGTAATGGATCATTTCCCGCCTCCCTTTTCCCTAATCACCCCCTTTACGAAGCCAAGGGAGTCTCTTAGTCAGTCGGAAGGACTGCTTATAGATTTTTTCTACCGCGCTACCTATCCTTTACGGGTCCTTAGATCCTTTTTATCTTTACATCTAGATTTTTTCCCCATTCACTATTGAGCCGTCCTTTTGTTCTGTTTTTGAATCGAAGAAGTTTAACAATTCGCTTGTTTCTGGTGCTTCTCCCCCGCCATTCTTCCTTGTTTTAGCAGCATCCACCGTTCAAGGAAACCCTTTACTTTGCCTAGCAGCACGTCTCCGGGAACTTCGTGAGGTCCACAAGTTATTATTATTTTTTTCTCCCACTTGGCCTTTCGGTTCCCACATCTCTTGCCTTCGGACTTTCCCCGTGCCTCTGAATCTTCTTAGTTTAATACTATACAGTGTGTTGTCTCTCTTTTGAGGACATTGACGGCTCTTTGCCATCTGCTTTGACGAGGACGGCGACCCGATGAGGTCCAAACCTTGCTCCCGCTCTTCAGCTTGAGTTTAAGGAGAAAGTCAATTGTTTTTGCCTTTTACGTGCAATTCCTAATTCATTTGGCAACCCGAAACAGGCCTGGGCCTTTCGTCAGAGCCGAGAGCTTTTCCTTTAGTGAACGCGTTTCTTTCAATCTAAGTCATAGGCCCTATTTTCGTATTCTTGCGAATAGAGAGCTCTCAACGTATCCGCTCCCTCTTTTTTCCTCCGCTCTGCCGGACAGCACGGCTAGGTTTCCCTCTCGCTGGGAGTAGAAGTCCTTCCCTCCATCCGCACTGGTCCGGGTCATCCCCAGCGTCTTAAACACTGCGGCGGGAGAGATTCAAACGTTTCTGAGCGCGTTTTGTTCGTATGTTTCACGTTAATCGCTGTACCTACGCCGGCGCCTCCTTTCCGGAGCAGAAACGCCCTTTGACCGGTTCGTACGTCTTTTCCCTCGTGACTTCTTTGCACATTACTACCGCTTACGGTTTTGATTTGAACCTTCCTATACTGTCACTATCCCGCAGGGAATTCGTACGACCGGTATCCGGAACGGTTGACTGAGGAGATTTGTAGTTTTTCGCATTATTTCTCGTTATTCGCCGCGAGTAAGGACGTGGCGAATCCCGAGTCTTCCTCCGCGAGTCTATCATCCGTCAACCTTTGAAAGATTTTCGACGGATGTAGCTTTTGGTAGCTCTCTGGTGCGAACTGTGACCACGCGACCAGTTTTTTTGCACAGGCATATTATAAACGTTGTAATGAAGCCACTGGATGATCCTTCATCTCAAGAGGGGCACTTTTCCGATACTCACAAACATCGTTCCTGGCAGTAACCCTCTATGTTCCTTTTGGCACGGCTTCCCTACGTTCCGCCTTATTCTGACTCTCTGGTCCCCATTTTCCGACACCCAAACCTTACTTGTATTCTGGAGTGCGCGAAGCTCCTTGACGCGGCCCCCCCCCCCCCTCCGTCCTTCCCCAAATTGACGATGTCTTCCATTACCCTATGATCTGGCCATTTTTTCCTAGTCTTTTAATATCTTGAATGGCTTCTCATCGTCTGCACCTTCGGTCTTCTTCGCTGCGGAAGGTTTCTCTTTATGTTCTATTTAGCATTGTTCTGTTTTTCCCTAAAAGGTTTAGTCGGATATTCTTTGCAACCCGTAGAACTTTTTTCAGAATTCTCGTCGATTTTCCGCCTTTTTTTTTCCTATGATTTTTTGAGCTGATCCCCCTCTATCTTGCGAAGCGATTCGTACTCTCTTCGTCAACATCCGCCCGTAGGATTGTATGTTCTTCGCGCTCCTCCCCTACTGTCCGACGGACGCCCCTCTACTTTCGCCAATATTAAACACGTTTTTTGTCTTGGGACCTGATTCCTATTTTTTTTTTTTTCTTTTTGAAGACGTAGCCGGTTTTTCCTTGCCCTCCCAATGGACAATGTCCTTCCTGTGGAACTCGGTTCCCTCTTCACTTTTCCTCATTGGGTGTTGTGTCCCGCACGATACCCCCACCACCCCCCCCTCCTCCCTTTCTATTAACGCTCCTACTGCCCGCGCTCTCTCACTCCAACTACCCTCTGCCGCCACCACATCACTCTTCCCTTTCAATATCCCCCCCTCACCCCCATACCCCAATATTCCCCCGCCTCTTCATACATTCTATTTTCCCTACG
>Ga0179593_1758749_pt1 | contig 18253 bp, 29 predicted proteins | sample CZODoug2_1_08_16_FD_185931 | JGI IMG/M metagenome (GOLD analysis project Ga0179593, IMG submission 185931) | Vadose zone soil fungal communities from Angelo Coast Range Reserve, California, USA - CZODoug2_1_08_16fungal (PacBio error correction) | ecosystem: Environmental > Terrestrial > Soil >... | reverse complement strand
TCCGTCGACGCCTTCTTTTCTTTTCAACTTTCGTATCCTCTAGTGCTGCAGTACCCTGTCCCTCGGGGCTTCCTTCGGCGAACGATCTTTGAGGCCGGTTCACGGTTCTCCCTTTTTTACATGCCCCTGAAGAGAGTCCCCCTTTTCTCCCTCGCTCTTTTCCTTTCGACGAGGGAGCTGGACGCGATGCGCCCCCCCGAAAAGTACAGATTCTCCTCTCGGCCCGACTTCCCTCAAGACGGGCAAGTACCGATCTGATCTTTTTTCCTGACCCCCTTCTCCGTTGTCTAGACGCAGGACGGCTGGAACCCTTTCCTTTCTCGCCAAGACTTCAAATACGTTCGATCCCTTGAAGATTGATCGACCATCTCCGCTTCCCCTTCTGTCGGGCGTGCCCCCTCCCCCCCCCTAAAATTAACAGGAAAGGGCTGACGACGAGTCTCGTCCTCCCTTCATTTCTTTCTCGGAGTTCCCACAGCAGTCGTTCTCCCCCCTTTTTTTCTGTACAACGATTCCCTCCCCTTTTTACGTTCCTCGGCGCTTTACCCCCCTATCCTTAAACAACTGGCCCTTGGTTGCTAGATGTCATTAGAACTGCGAGTTATGAGAGTAGTCTTTTTTCCCTGCACCGCTCCCTCCCCCTTTTTCCACAGAGGTTTGTGAAATGAGCATGCCTTTTTTTCTATGTCTCCTTTTTCCTCCTCCTGCCGATCCGATATAGTTCTCCCTTCTACGTCGCTGTTGCCCCTTTTTTGCGATGTTGTGACCCCTTATGGATGAGTATTGATGATTGATTACCTTCTTTTTTCTCACCTACATCCCTCCCCCCCCCCCCTCCTGAGTGAAAGGATAGAATTCCGCGGTCCTCCCTTTCCCCCGAAATCGGGCTTTTCACTACGTTTCCCCCTTTGGAGATAAGAGCATTCCAGACACCGCTTCACCCGTCCCTCGATGAATCCCCGGGAGAAGTCCGTTTTTGACCGCGCGGATACTTCCTTTCCCGTTTAGTGATGTTCGGCCTGGTTTTCCCCACCCCCCTTCAAAGGAAAACCGGATCTTCTGGGCCCCCTACTTTCCTTGTGGTGCTCGTCGCAGAGCTTCCGTGACTGTCTTCCTTAATCGTGCACGTCCCTCTTTTTTGCGCACAGTGTCGAGAGAAAATACTGGGTCCCCTCTTTTGCTTCAACGACTCCCTTCCTTCCCTAGCACGCGAAGGTTTTCCCCCCCCGGAAAATCGGAGTTCCCCCCCCCTCTCCACCTCACCCCTCCCCCCCTAAAAAATGAAGCAAGCTCACGATAATTTTTTGGTTACGTCCACATCGTGTAGATAGAACCGAGACCCCACCCCTATCGTAGTAGAAGCTGTAACCTGCCATTAGGGGAAAACAGAGCGCGCCTTCCCGTTCCCCCCCAGCCCTCCGAGGAACCAGGTTCTTGTCGAGGTCTCCCCCCTCCCTCTTCCTACTGTTTTTCCTTGAAACACCATGCGTAGCCCCGTCTTTTCCTTTGCACCCCCCCTGCGTTCTCCTCCCATGAGGAGGTGAAAGATCGCCACTCTCTTTTTTCTTTCTTCGTCGCACCTTTTTCCCCTACTTCCAAATGTGCGAGTTTCTCAACGGCAGTGCCCGTCGCGCAGCCGCCTCTTAGTTTTTTTGGGATTCCCCCCCAAAGGTGCGCACTCCTTCTTTCTCTGATGCTTAGCCTTTTTCCGGGACGATTTCTCTGTTATCTTCTCGATCGTCGATCCTTCCCCCTGCTGAGCATCCCTTTCCCTTTAGATGCAGAGGTTCTTATTTCGGTTTTTTTTTTGCCTCTCACCGAGGTGAGCGTTTCTCGCGACGGGCACTGCCGGTGCCGAGACCCATCCTTTCCTTTTCAGACATTGTTGTTTCTCTTTGAGAAGAGCTTTCTCCATGGTGGTTCCCCACCCTCGATTTTTTTCTTTTTCACGGGAAATACGAGCTGTTCCCATTCCCAAACGGCACTTTACTCCCCTGTCAATGAGCTAGAACCTCTTTGGGGCTCCCTCTGACCCCCCCTTTCCCGGTGCTCTTTCCGTGAAACGAGCGATTAAGGTCTTTCTCTGCTCAAGTTCCCCTTTATGCTCGTCCAAGAGATTAAGTGTTCCCTAGTTCCCTAAGCTCCCCCTTTTTCCCCGCGGCTCTCCTCGTGAGCGTTTCCTATTTGGGAATCTTTTTTTTTGTGGTGCACATGGTGTTCTCCGCAATGCCAAACACCTTCCTTGCTCGTTCTCCCCCTTTTTTTTCCGCGTCGTTGAAGAACCACTGTCTTAGTAGTGCTGACGACCTTTCTTCCCCACCAGATTGACAACGCAGCCCTTGAGAAGCGGTGAGCCCCCCCTCTTCACCGTAGCCAGGCTTTTACGAGCAACAACAACGGCACCCCGTGCATCGGTCTGGTCCCCGCGCAGCGGAGTTCCCCAGGACAGAAAACTTCTTGCGGTATCCGGCGTTGGCTTCGCCATGTACTAGGAAAACGTGTTCCCTTTCCGACGATGAGCGTGCTTTCCTTCTACTTTTCCTTTAGTTAGAGAACGTCTCCCTCCCCCCCCCCCCGAAAGGTCTTTCCCCTAGCAGAACGAGTGAGGTTCGCCCTTCCCCCGGATAAGAGAGCTCGTTTTCTTAGTTCTAACAAACTCTTTTGTTTTTGATCCCTACATTCACAACACAAAACAAACCCTCTTTCCTTGCCGGGATAGCAATCCCTCCATAGTTTCCTTTCTCCATCGCTGAAAACAGTGCCCCCCCCCGTAAGTAGAAACGCTGCGCCTTCCTGATGATCGATCGTTTCTTTGCCAGATTTGCGCACGTTTATTCCCCGCAGCCGCAACCCCCCCTCCTCCCAACTGATTAGAAGTGTGATGTTTAGATGCCCTATGTGGCCTTTTTTCGCAGAACGCGCTCCGACTGGCGAACCCCCAAACCGCCCCTTTTCAGGATACTTGTTTTTTTCTTTCCCCCCTCCTCCCGCTCGAGGCGCTTAGACCTTTTCGGGCATGCGACGATGTTCTTCCCCTTTCTTTTGTCCATCTCCCACCTTTTGCCGAGAACTCGTAGTCGGGCCTTTTTTTCCCTTTTTCGTGAAGGTGATTTTTTCCTTCCGAGGGTTTCCTCCCTTAGGAGAGGGTTCTTCCTAGTCGTCGAGGGCCTTCTCCTTGCGCGAACGTCTTGGCGTCTTCACGGGTTCCAGCCGTCGCCGTTTTCTTCTCTTGGGTCATCTGCTGTTGCCCACTTTTCCTTTTTTTCCCGGCGTAGGGTTCAAGATGAAGACCGCCTTTTTTTCCTCTTTCCCTCAGAAGTCCTTTTTTTTTCCTCGCATGAGAGTCACCCCCCGCACAGCTCGTGCGACCTAACTCGTGCTCTCTGCGCAAGGTACCGGTCGCCACCGATTCCCTCCCTTAGAAAGTCGATCTTTTTCCTCGCCACGAGGAAAGGGTTCCCCAGCACGATGGTTCGGTCTTTGATCTCTTAGTTTCTTCTCTTCAGTAGGTCAGAGCCTTTATGTCTTTCGTGGCCTCCCCCTTCTCAATTGTACGACGGAACGGTTTTTTGACGCGATCGGAATCCGAACGTCTACCCTTCCTTTCCCTCCGCGGGACAAGGCCCTCGCCCCTCCGGGTTCTAGGTTCTTCTATCGTATAGGTGGTCCCCTTCCCGAGATGAGCTCCTCCTCTTCAATTGTGGGTGTTTTATTTCCTCCCACTCGACAAAAAGAGGACGACCTCCCCTGCCGCAGGCTTGCCTTTTTCTGCCTCTGTGAGCATTTCCCTCACCGTCATTGACTTTTTCCCCCTTGTAGCATCTTTCTCTGGAGAGCTAAGTGTATTCTTTCTTTTCCTGTCGTATGCGGTGTCTTCCTCATGAGGGATGCCTCGATCTCTTCTTTATCTTCTTCATCCGCATGGACCCCCCCATGGCAGGCCACGCCCTCCTCGAGTCCTTTCTTCCTTTTTTGCGTGCGAGGTCCCCAGGCACGGTTCCTTTGTCTCCTCCCGGATTAGGACTCTTTTTTTTTTTTGGAAAGGTAGGGACAGAGTTACCTTCCTGTAATCTCTTTTCCTTTTTAAGTTGTTGTGTTGAGATATTTCCGAAGATTAGCCCGACCTTTTCCCCCCCAGAATTCGGCAAACTACCTACTTCCCCGGACCCAGAAGGTATGTTAGTTCGTTCCCCCGTAAATGACTCTCTTTCGTTCCTTCCCCTTTTTGCTACCGGGAATCTCCGTGTAGGATTTCCCAACGTATTCCCTCCAGGATAAAATCTTCCCCCATCAGAAAGTCAACCTCCCCCCTTTTTCCTACAGTAGAGTTTCCCATTACGCGTCCTTCCCGCTCTTTTTTCAGATTCTTTGCACTTTCCCCTCCTCGCCATGATGCAAGATTTCCCCTGCGGATCTTTATTCCCTCTTTTTTTTCAGGGAGGATAGTTCCCCCCACCCCTCACGAAGCATTCTCTTGTGAAGCAATGGACCCGAACCCCCACCCAGGTAGTAATGACCGTACCCGCTTCGGCAATCGCGCCCCGGCCGGATTAGACGGGATCGCCCCCCCCCCCCCAGTGCCGTACGTTTCCTCTCGGCTTCCCCCTTTCCCCCCGTTAGCAGGCCCCATAACCGAAACGGATCCGGCTACCCCCCCCTTGGCTTCCTTTAATCGTGGAGAAGTCGGCTCCCTAAGTGCGGTCCGGAGGCTTTGGAGACCGTTTACCCCGATTTTTCCCTATCCCCCTCTTTCCCTGAGTGAGTCAGAAACCCTCTTTTCTTTCCCCTCTCTATGGAAGGCGATGCGCGGAGTGTGTCTCAGCTTCGAGGGCCAGCCGGCTTCCCCCTTCGGCAGTTCCCCTTTCCCTTTCCCTTTCCCGATATGGATCGGGGGCAAAACCCCGTCTCTCCGAGCACGCCGAGGCTGCTTCGAGGCCTGGCTCGCCAAGATTCGTTTCCCCCCCCCCCCCCCCTCCAGAATAGACGACCCTCGCCTCATCTACGCAGGCCCCTTTTGACCCCGACTCCATATCCGGACCAGCCGACGACTAGTCTCCCCCCTTCCTCTTCGAGGCTATTGCCCCCTCTTTAACAACACCTCTTCGGAATTCTTTTTGAACTTCCGGTCGAAGCCTCGAATCTTTCCTGAGTGCGTCCCTTTTCAAAGGAAGAGGGTTTCCTTCTGTCTCCTCTTTCCGCGTTCGGGACGAGTCGTCCTTCCCCCTTAGAACCTTTCCCATAACAATTAGAAAGCGGTTATGATCCTTTTTTTTTTTTTTTTCCTTTCGGTCCCCCCCCCCCCCCAGATTTTTTAGTACGACCGATCGCCCCCAGTAATGACTTTCCCTTAATAGTGCTGTGGCTTCCCTTTCACGGAGGCTCTTTCCTTTCTGATGCTGCGATCCAGGAAGAAGGTTCCCCATCTGTTCACGAAGCGTTCCTTCCTCCTGAGCCAGCGAAAGCATGGTCTCTTTTTTCACGCCCTTCTCTCTCCGGTTCTTCCTCCACTTCCTATAATAAATAAACTCCCCCTCCCTTCGCCGCCCTGATTCATCGGACGAAGTTTCCAGAGTACCGGCTCCTTTTTATGTTTCCTTTATAAAAGAGAATAACGCTTTCTTTGGTCTCCCCCCCTACCCCCAAGCGGTTACCGAAACCACGTCCCCCCTCAGCGTGTTTGCTTCCCTTTCGGTGGCGTTTTTTTCCTACTTGGGAGTTCGGTTGCAGAATTTCCTCTCCCGAGTTTCCCTTTTTTTTGGCATCTGGTGTTCTATTTGTTTCTGAACAGACTGGGAGCGCACCTCCCTCAAGTCCTCCTCCGGAAGTTAGCACAATCGCACTGCGCCTTTTTTTTCCTTTCAAACATAGGTTACCAACATTTGCCCCACGATCCACAACATCCTCCCTGCACTTCATCTGGCTTCCCGGATAAAGAGGTGTCTCCTTTTTTTTTTTTGCACCAGCTTCCTATTCCCTTTTTCTAGTCGCAGCAGATGTAACCTTTCTCTCGAGCGTTCCCGACCGATCACTCCTTTTTCTTCTTTGTCGCGGTTTTTCCTGTGAGAGATCATTGTTTTCCCCCTGCGTAGCGCTGGTCCTTTCCCCCAGGCGTAGGGCGTGCGGTATCCCCCCTCCGACACCATGCGAGGTTCTCCCCCGCCCAGTTATTGTTCCTTCTCCCGAGAAAGGAGGTAGCAGTTCCTTTGTCAGTGCAGTCTCTCCCTTTTCTCCACGAAAGGGAACCTTTCCCCACAGCAACGGTGCGCCCTCGGCATCTCCCCTTTCCTCCCTCCATGGCCCTGAATGACCCCCCTTCTTCCTATATTTTCATAAGAATAAGGTGTTGTTTATCTCTACTTTCGAGCCTCCCTCCCCCTCCTCCTATTCCCGGTCATGGTAGATTGACGTTTTGGTGGGGAAGCTCCTTTCAAATTGTTTCTCTTCTGGCCACGATTTTTCCCTGCGACCGAATTTTCCTCCGCGCACCATTTGTGGAACCAATTCTCCTATGAGAACATCGCCATTTTTTCTCGTGCCCCATTAACTCTTCCTTGGAAATACGCCTCCCCCCTCCTTCCTGCTACGCATGGCTGACAAGCAATGATTCGCCGAGAAGTAGTGCACCCTTCCCCAGACGGTGTCCATTCTTCTTTTTCCCTCGCAGATCAGGCGAGGGCCCACGAGCCTTCCCCCTCCCATCTGCTGAGACAGGACTTTTTCTGTGGCGCGTCAGACCCTCTGCTTTTTCCCTTGTATCTTTTTTTTTTTCCTTACTAGTTTTCTCAGTTTTGTAGTTGGGGATTTTCTTTCTGTTTTTTCTTTTTTGAAAAAGATGTTGACGAGGAACGTTCCTTGAGAGGTGCAGAAACTGCCGTTCCCCCTTTTCCATGTCGTTTTCCTCCCCCCCTTTTTTTTTTCTAAAAGGGTGATATTAGACCTTTTTTCCCGCCCAACAATCTCCCCCCCCCAACCCCTCGAGGATGAGACCTAAGAACAGCACCGTCCTTCTTCCTCCCTCGCGACTTCCTCGCAACAACCCCCCCCGTCTGCCACACGCTGAGGTGCTTGAGGGCCGTGGGTTTTCCTCTGAGGGATTTTGGATGACCACAGGAACAGAAAACAGTTTTCTTTGGTATGATCCTTCCGGTCCCTCCTCGGCCACGTGTGCATCGGTCCCCTGATTGTTCTTCCTCTCGGAGAATTTTGTGGCGGGATTGATGAGCTTCGTTCGAGCCCGCGCACCCCCTACACGGCTTTTTCTTTCCGGTGGAAGAGACATGGTTTTCTGGCAGCGTCTCCTTTCTCCTCTTTCGGTGCCCGCACCAGGAACAAGGCTGCCTCCTCAGTAAGAAAAAAGGGAATTCCCTCGAGCCCCCCACCCCCCTTCTCTCCTTGCACAAGAGAATTTATTTTTATTCACAGTCTAGCGATTCTCTTACCCGAGGTCCTTCCCCTTCCCTTCCCCTAAAGCGGTAAGCAACCAGCCCCCTCTTTAGACTTTTTTTTTTTTTTTCGTGAGCGATTTCGGCATCCCGTGCCCCCTAGTTCAGAAACTTTCTGACTTCCCCCCTTCCCCCAAACCGCGGCCTTTGGGCCGTTTTTTCCCACCCGGTTCCTAGGTGATTGACAGTTCTCAGGGCACTTTCCTCTTCCCGTCACGACGAGCAGCTTCTGCAGTAGAGTTTTTTCCCCCGTCTCGACGTCTCTTTTCCCCTCCTTGATGTACGATGGAGTCTTCTTTCCAAGCACCTCCCTGTGCCGTACTTTTAACACCTTTTTCCTTAGAGGAATTAGAGAGAGTTTCCTCGAGCCTTCCCCTTTTTTTGACACCGGGTTAAATCCGGCGGACACAGGCTCCTTTTTCCCTGTCCAGCCCCTTCTTTTTTTTTCTTCGGGTTCAAGTGAACGAAGACTTTTCCCCCGCTGCCCTCGTCCTAACAACTTTGGTCCAAACGCCGCGTCCTCCCCCCTGCCGACTCGCGACCCTCCTCCGCTCGAAGTCGCCCTTTTTTTACTCGCCTGCGCAGGCCCTTCCACCGCCTCTCCTTACAGCAAGTCGATCGTCCTTCTACTTCTTCCTCTGCGGTACTTGTCGGGATGAGCCGGATCCCAGTCCTTTCCCTTAGTCCTCCGCCCCCTTTCTGGGCGTTTTTTTCGTTACCCCCCTTGACGGCACGGGGTTTCTTCTGCCGTCGCCCCGTCTTTTGAGGGTTTCCGGGTTCCCCTCCCCCGGTCATGAAACTCCTTTTTTGACGAGCGGATTTTTCCCTTCCCGCTCGATCGAACTGTTCTCCTTTTGGTGCTTTCTTTCCCCGTTCCCTTCTCCCACACGAGGACGTTTCCGCAGGGAATTGCGGATCTTTCTTCTCTGAGCTTCATCCTCCACGTAATTGACAGAAGCGCCCCCTTTTCCTGACGCTCATTTCTCTTTTTTAGGACGCGACGCGGAGGTTGACCTTTTTGCTGCACTTTTTAGAGGGAGATCGAACGGGTTCTTCTCCCTGATCGGTCTCACGAACCATGGCCGACCTCCAGGAGCCCCTGCAGATAAGGTCGCTTTTTTCAACGATTTCCCCTGCACGGTTAAGTTTTTTTTTTCGGGCGCCCTTCTTTCCGAAGCCTTTGGAAGATTCCGGTATCTTCGCTTTTTTTCCGGGCAGCTATCTCCTTGTTGTGAGAGTCTATTTGGCCGTTCCGACCTCCCCCCCCTCAAGCGTGAAAACGGCCTCCATTAGTGCACCTCCCTGCGCCCGACTGCAGAAGCTGCCTGTTCCGTAGTGACCCCTTCCCCCTACCTTTTTCTACTCGCGTAGAGATTCATGCGGTTTTCGGTTTTTTCTCGATCCGAGCCGGTATGGCCTCTTCCAGAGATAGAGTCAGCCCCTTTCGCCCCGGATCTCCAACTCCTTCCAATTCTCGTCCCTCCCTTTTCTCCCCTGCTTCCTTCCCGAAGAGTGGCTTCCTGGATATAGGTCCTGTTCCCCCCTGCATGATGACCGATCCTTTCTCCTTAGGAGTTTTCTTCCTTTTCTCGGTGAGATACGACCCCCCCTCCGAACGCGTGTCTCTCGAAGAAATGGAACAAATATTTTTTCACCACCCCTACAACCCTTTTCCTTCCCGGCGAGGGGACTGTTCGCAAGAGCCGCGTACTCGTCCCCTCTTGAATAGCAAGTCACTTCCCCCAGTAGGACAAAGTTTCCGCCGGATCCTACGAATAGAACAGTTCGCGTCTCTTTTTAACCCCCTCACGGATTAAGGCTAATCCTTTTTTCCTTTCTTTTGCTCCCCCGTCCTAGTGGCGTTTCCGACGATCGATTGATGCGTCCCTCTTCCCCTTTCCGAACGGGGTAACTGCTTTTTTCCCCCAAGCGACCCCTCCTCTTCAAAGAGCTGTTCGAAGAGTCTCTTTTAGTCTTTCTTAAAGACCAGTAAGTTGGCTACCTTTCCTTTGTTTCCGGTGAACCGGAAGACGTTTTCTTGGCAAAAGCGCCGTACGGGTTCGCTCTCCCTCCCCTGGAACCCGTTCCCCGCGCAGGCCTTATTTTCCCCTCGACGCGCGAAACATGCATACGACGACCCCCCTTCCCCCGATGCTCACCTCCCTCCCCCCCCCGAGAAGGTAGGGCCCCATCCTTTAACCTTCCCTTTCCTGATCCCTTCTTTTTCGACGAAGAGTCTCGGCCGACTCCCTCCCCCTCCTCCTGAGGCTTTTGCCTCTTGACGTGGAAAAGAGTCGGGCGAAAGCCTTCCCCCCTCCCTAGCCTCGAGCGGTACGGAGCCCTGCAACACCGTTATGCAGGCCTTCTGGGTTTGGTTCACAGTCGGACCTTCTTCCTCTTCTGACACTGAAATACTTCGAAGAACTATCAACACACCTCGGTGGAAATCTCCCTCTCCCGGCAGGCGTAGAGGTAGACCGTCCTCTCCCGATCAAGTTTCTTTCTTTTCACTCCCCTGCTCAGAATGGCGACGTAGATGGTTGCCCTTTCCTTTCGATGTTGTGGAATTATTCTTTTTATTTCGCTTTTCTTCTTTCCCCCCTCCCTTGGTGAATGGATGAGCAATTCCCTCTCCTGCGGCTGAACTCTCCCCCCTAGAGCAGACCTTGAGAAAGCATGTCCCCCCCTAGTAATCTTTTCTTTTTCAGGTGGAGTACTACATCCCTCACAGCCGGCGATCCCCCTCATCTGCGACCGACGTTCTTTTTTTTGGAAGAGTACAGGGAGCAAGCCGTTGGTTGTTCCCCTTCCCCGAGAAATAAGGGAATTTTCTTTTTGGCGATCTCTCTACCGCCCCCCCCAAGCGGTTTATTTTCCCGGGGAACGAAACCTTCAAGAGTTTTAAGAACGTGGGCCTTCTCCCTCTTTATGGGAGTTAGGGGTGGAAGTCTGATCTACTCTTCCCTCTGATAATACTAGAAGGAAGGTTCATAGGTTTTCTCTTCTTTGCAAAGACATCGACTCTCCGAAACACCTTGGACGGTCTCCCACAAACCCCCGGAAACTCCCCAGGAAATGTTTTTCCCAGGGAAACACCCTAGCACGGAGAATTGTTGCTTTTCTTCAGTTCCCAAAATCGGACCTTTTCCCCCCCCTCACAAGATACCACCACCCCCCCCCCCGATCCCCGAGACTTTTGGATACTCGATGGGTTCTTTTGCTCTTCCACCCAGCTGAAAATTTTCTCCAGTAGCAGCATCTTCCGTTAGATTCCTCTCGCCTGATCGCGCCGTCCTTTCCCCCTCTTTTCACTCCCCCCTGGTATGGCTCGGGGAGCACGTGACCCCTTGCCCCTTCTTGGACGTGCACAATGAGTAGCCCCTGTTTTTCCCACCAGCGCGTAGGGCTTGTCCTCCCTATCCTGGGCCCCTTCCCCCCATGGCGACTCTGTCCCCCTCCCTCCCTTGGGCAATTTTTGCGGTTTTTCTCAGCTCCCCAGTTAATCCCTCCCCGTGCCACTTTCGCAGATTCTCAGCAACTCCCGTATTTTCCTCCCCAAGAAATAGGTGATTCCTCCCAGACAAGGATAGATGATAGAATTCTCCTATGTTAATAATAAGAAGGTGTTGTGTTGCCTTCTGTCTGCATTCCTTTTCGAGAGTAATGGAGACCCTTTGCAAAGATTGTCGTTTTCCATTCTTCCCCCAGAGAAAGAATTCTGTTTCCAGGGAGCATGCTTCTTCGAGACCATCAAGCTGCCCCCTGGAGGGGAAAGGCCAGAAACCTTTAAGCCGAGGTCCTCATGCACACCCCCCTAATTTTTGGAAACAAACACAAATAGGGTGACTCTTCCTAGAACGCTCTTTTATGGAGAAACTCACCGGGGTGAGCTGCCCCCAGACTGATACCGGGAAACCCTCTTTCTGTTTTTAAATCAAAAACGAAAGGACCCTGAAGGAATTCCAGTTCCTTTTGCAAAGGGGGAAGGCAGGTCTTGCACGCGAAAACAAGGGTTACTGAGTGCTCCTTCCGGAAAGTCTCCCTTTCTCGAGCAGAGCCCTCTCTTTTAAAATATGCTGTCCCTTTGTAAAAGAGTTTTGGAATAAATCTTGCGAAACCCCTCCGGTAAAGAGAGGTCTTCCTTCCGCGTCTAATGCTTTTTTTGGGGATATTGGGGGAGGTGCAAAAGTACTCTTTACCCCGACGGGGGAACTCTTTTTAATCCCCCCCCCAAGGGACGCGTGACCTCCGCAGTGAATTGAGGTGACCAACCCTTTTCCTTGAAGCCTATGTGCTCTCGCCATGGTTGATGACCCCCGACCCGATGCCCCTGACTCTATGACCGAGGTTCTCGTCCAGCAACGTCTGACAAACCCCCCCCTCCAGAGAGAGTTCCCTCCTACACCACGGCCAAGTTTTTTTCTGGGTGATAGTTTGGGTGTTCCCATTTTCATGAGGGCGTCCTCTTTTTTCCCCTCGACCCTCCCCCCTTCCTTACGGTAGGGCGGTAGAACGGTGTACCCCCCCACCTTGTACTAGGAAACCCCCTCACCGTCTCCCCTCTCTCCTCCTGGTAGAGACCTCTCTGATTTTTAGTAGATGATCGTATCCCGGACTCCCGTGAGTTGTGCCGAGACATGCGTTTTCTGCGGCTGACGAGTCTCTCCTTCCCATTAGTAGAGAAAATCTTGCACCCCGAAACCGCAGCAAGTAATCCAGCAGTCCCCTTTTAATGCCACGAACACCCTCCCCCTCGGTCTTTCCCCCTGCGACGTTTTCGATCTAAAGAGATTTACGGCTGTAGGAACGGTAGAACCTCTTGCCCCCCTTCCCACCATTGATCCCCCCTCTTTAGAAGTGTTATCTCGATTCATTCCCGTTGCTTTTTCCTTCCTTGACGAATAGTAAGAATCCTGCGAAGGTGCCACTCTCTCCCCAACCCGAGGGAATTGGGATTTTGAATTGGAGATCACCCGTCTTTTCTCGAGGGATTCTTACCTCTTTCCTGCTGTAGACGGGCATTTTCCCCCTTGAAAGCAGATCGGACATATTCCTCTTTTTTCCCTCGGACGAGAAATAGTTATGTCTTTTTTTTTTCTCCGGTGTTGACATTTTTTTGATTGGAGTAGGGGTAAAAGCTTCTTTGGGTGTAGAAGGAGGAGATTTTCTCCTTCTTTTTCTCTTCCCCCCCTTAGAGAGAGGGGTTGGTGAGCTTCAGGGAAGGATCTGGCTGGGTTTGTTCTTTTTGGGGTTTTAAAGGGTTCCAGACGTTAGACCCCTTGCCTTCCCTTTCTCTTGTTGCCACCGATACATCTAGAGGTTAAAGCTTTCACCCGCCCCCACCCCCCACCCCTCCCCCCCCGAGTTGTAGACGCTGAACCTCTGGTCTTTGTCTACGAGTGCATAGTAGAACCATTGTTTGGACGACTCTTCTTTAGACTGGAGAAGGTACCCTTCACGAGAGAGTGCCTTTTTTTCCCCCCTCCTTCTCGTCCGCAGCCCCTCAAGGCGGGTGCGTTCAGCACGATGATGTTCTCTTTTTATCCGTTCGGTTGATGCCGGTAATCGCCGCGAACGGTTTGGCCGCCGGCTTTCACATTTCACGGGGTGGTCGGTGACGGCTCCTAAGTACGTCTCTTTTTTGCGAAGCGGGCCAGGCCTCCTTCCCTTTGTTGTAGGGGTGGGTGACGTATTGTTGTCCTCTTATGAGCTCCGATCGATGCTCTCGTGATCTCCTCTCCCCTCACTTCGCCCCGGCACGACAAAGCCCTCACCTGCTTTTTTTGTGCGGATTTGCATTGTCCTTTTTTCTCCTCCCTCAACGTCATTGACGAAGTTCCTTCCTTTTTCCCGCGAATGTCTCTTCCCTCTGACTACGGTCTTAGTTAAGGAAGGCTACGTGGATCGCGGGCTTTCCCTCCTTCTGGTACCTTGTTTTGGCTTTTGCGAAGCGAGTCGTTCTAAAATTCCGCCCCCCCCTTCGGGGGCTTTCGAGTAATTTCCCTTTCCTTCAGACGCAGCTTCCCTCTGAAGGTTCAGTGGATGATGCCGTCGTTTCCATGCTGGTGACCGTTTTGCCTCCGAGTCGAATGAGCGGTCTTTTCTATCATCAGTTTGTGTTGTTTCGCTCTTTTTTTCGCCATTAGATGTCTCTCCTTTTTCCCCCAGAATTGGAACACCTACCCCCCCTCGGCCTCAGCCCCTTTACCCTCGTCGGGAACATTTCGACCCCAATGACATCGCTTCGAGAACCCATTTCGGTCCCTTCCTTTTCCGAGCAGGTAAGGAGAGCCTTCTCCGCCACTCTTTTCCCCCTTTACCTCACCGTCAACCTCCTCGGGTTTTGCATAGACATAGAGTAATTCCGACGTCTTCCAAGGATGTGATTTCTTCTCCCGACTCAGAGCGCATGAGTCCTGCTTCCTGGAGGTCTTTTCGTGGGGGCGAAAGTGAGGTCCTCAAACAATGAGCCGACGCCTTTTCTCCTATCTTGAATCCCTCTTCCGCTCGTCACCCAACACCTTACAACCCCCCCCCCCCGTTTTCTTGGAGGCATGGCCGCTTCCCCCCCTCGCTTTCGACCCTTTTCTCTTCCCCCCGTGCCGTCGGAAATTTTTTGAACGCCGCGGCCAAGAGACACTCGTCCCCGTACGTCTCCCCCTCTTTTTCTTCTAATAACGAACATATCGTGTTTACGTTCATCTTGGCGAATTCTTCGTTCGAAGTGCTGTCAGGAGTCCCCCCCGGTGGAGACCCGACAGCCTCCCCCTAGGGTCGCCTTCCTCAAAGAGCTTTCAGTACTCTTTCTCGCGATGCGCGTTCCCCCTACACTTCGAGGTTCGCTGCGGAGGTCAGCGTGTGGCCAAAGTCCCGATCTTCTCCCGGAACATAGCACTTCTGTCGCAGAGCAAGCCTCCCTTTGGAACCGTCCCCTTTATCAGAGCGCAACACCTTCCCCCTCACGGGATCCCTCTTCCCCCAGACCATCTCCGAAGGCATTTGGACCCCGACTCCCCCTTCCCTTCAAACCTTACTCTCCGGCAGAAGAAGAGTTCCCCCCCCCTGAAGTCATCTATTCTTCGCGCTCGGTAGTGACGTCGTAGGAATGCACCCAGTTCCCCCCCCCTGTCGAAGAAATAGATCGTAGCGTTTTGGACAAGGGAATTCCCGGAAAACCCGCTTTCGATGTCACTAGAAATTTTTCCTCAGCCGAGCTTCCCCCCTGCCATTAGAAAATCCCCCCATTAGAAAGATGTTTTGCCCCCCCAGCATTTCGTGCTACCCTTAGAGTAGTAGCCTGTTCTACCTATTTCGACCTAGGTTCCTTTCCTCGCTCGTTTCTCTTGGCGCAGACTGCGACGTCGCTGGTTTGTGGGCCTCCTCTTTCTTTTTTTTTTTCCCCGGTGTAGAGTCTGCTCTTACCTGGTGCCGGAGCACTCTCATGATTCCCCTTCCTCTTCTGTTCTCGATGCCGAAGAGCTTCTCACCGCAATCGGGCTTGCTCGTCCCCTCCCGGTTCTTCCCTCCCATCACAGACAAAGTCCTACAGCCGGCTTCATCTGTCTCTGCTATGCACAGGTGGCTTTTCGTGGTGTTACCGGCGAATAACGGAATAAGTTCCTTTCTTTCTCTCCCCGCCATCATGCATAGGTGTCCCCCCCAAAAGGATTCACAGAAGCGTTTCTCAATCCTTCTAGTCGTCGCCCTTTTCCTTTCGTTTTTCCCGACTCGTCTCTCCCCTGGCCCGCCGGCTTTTTGCATCTTTTGTTGTTCTCAGCACCAGCACATACTGGGATTCCTGATTCCAACGACGCTCCGGAAGTTTCTGCCATGAAGCCCCAGGTTTCTTTGCAGCTTTCCTTTTTCCTCTTCCACCACCTCACCCCCCCTACACCCCTTCCCCCTCCCTCCCTTCCGCGGTTATTTGTAGCTAACGCGGGTCTCTTTCCTCTGCGCTCTGACTCTCCAGTCGCAGGCAGATGGTTTTTTTCTTGCTGAGCGCCTCTGCTTCCTCCTGTCCCGAAAGATCTTTTTTCTGGCAAAGTTTGCTCTTGAGCTCCCCCTTCTCATTGACGTGCACCATGCGTATTTGGTTTGGGATTTTTCCCCATCTTCGGGCCAGTGATTTTTCCTCAGCATGGCTTTTTTTCCCTCCACACGGCTCTTTTTTCTCCCCCCGACCCACTTTCCAAATGCTTCTTCCCGTGAAGCCCGTAACGGAGGTCGCCGTTGAACGTTTCGCGCATCCCCTTTTTTTTCAGAACGGTGATCTTCTTTTCCAGAAATCGTGCGCCATATGTACTTTCCAGATGATCGCATTTGCACGTCTCTTTCGCTTCTTCTCTCTTTATCATATAAGTTTTCGAGATAGAGAGCAGCTCCCCCCAATGCGAGTAGTCTCCCTTTCTTTTTTTTTCGGGAGCACCGATCGTCTCTAGCCCTTCTCCCCCCCCTTCCTTTTCGTTTTTCGTGCGAGTTCTTGGAACTGCCGTTTCTCCCCCTTTCACTTTTTGCTTCACGGCAACATTGTGGGGGCGGGTTTTCCCTCGCTGTTTCGAACTCGAGCGTGCCACCCCTTCCTATCCGACCGGTGGGCCCATCCAACTGGCTACGCATTGGTGCCCCCCTCTTGGCTCACTTCTTTCTGAGCAGGTCGCGGCTCCCCAAGGTGCCATCCCTGCCGCGTGTCAGTGTCGGGAACGCCCCCGCTTGCCGCTTGCTTCAGGTACCATATTGTACCAGGCTTCCGCTTGCTGTCAGACCCTCGGACGAGCCCCCCAGGTATCCCGAACACGCCCTCCTCTTCCTCGGAGCGTTGCTGCAGGGTTTTTTTTTAGTTGGTTTTTTGGTGACCCCCCCCTTTTTTCTTGAAGAATAACACCGGCCTTAAATGCCGTGCAGTTGGGTTTCCGCCCAAGGTGCGGCTCGCCCCTTATGTCTTAACTGGGTTAGCCCCACCACCTTCCCCAAAAGAAGAACGGATGAAGAACTTGATTGGGGAGCCTAACTCCCCCCAGAACCGTCTTGCCAACCAAGAATGCGATCCCTCTCCAAATGCCCCTTTTTCTTCTCCCACACCGAGTGCTTTTTTTGAGGGAAGTGGTGGGAATCTCGAGTCGATTTCGAAACATTTCCCCCCTTTATTACGGTAGTGGTACTTACCCCCCCCCCCCCCGAACACCGTTTTTGCCACCGTGTGAATCGGCACACCTTCTGGTCGAGATTCCTCCTTCCCTTCTGATTTCTTTGCTCGTAGAGCAGCTAAACGTCCTGTTCCCCCCTTGCTTTTTCCGAGTGCTCCGTCGCGTTCCGGCTTTTCGGCCCACGAGTGCATCGAGCCCCCCCACATCTCTTTTCGTGCGAATTCTGCTTGCAGGGATCGCCCTCCACCAAAACAACACCCTTTTCCAAGCCTTCTTCCCCCTGCCACGAAAATAGCTTTCAGTGAAAAAAGCGCCTCTCCCCTTTGCGCGAGATAGGCTTTTCTTCCTCCTGACCGCTCTTTTTTCCTACATCGACGACCGGCCGGTTCTCTGCCCCCCACCCCCTCCTTTGATGTTGTCTTCTGTGCGAATGGCAGGTCCGGACGACTCTCTTCCTCGCTCCCTGGATCCTTTTTAAACCCAACCCGCCGGGGTTTCCTTTTTCGATCCCCCGGCGATTACAAGATAGGTTAGATTTTCTGGTCCATGCTGTCGAAGGGCCTCTTCCCCAGTAACTCCTCTCGCTTCCCCCCTCGATGCGTCAGGTGGGTTTCGGGGGCGCCGGTAGTGATGTTTCCTCTTTTTTCTCTTTTAACTGACCGGTTGTTTTTCTTGTCGATTCATCGAGTGCGAGGTTTTCGGTTGGTTTCCCCCCCCGTCTGGCGAGAGGGCGCGCGGGTCTTGCTACGGGACCCGGCTCCGTTTCCGAGCTGTCTTTTCTGACGTGGCCATGGCCCGGGTTACCTTTCGCCGGATTTTGTAGAACCGCCCTCCCCCCACACATTCCAAAAAAGAAGCCTCTTTCGCCACAAGCACCAAACCCCCCCCCTCTCTCGTGACCCGCACCAACATCCCCCCCCCCCCACACCACCAAGCTTTCTCCCCCCCCCCCCCGGGGAATCTTTCTCCTGTAACCCTTCCCCTTGCTTGTGAAAAGGCTCCCCTTCCCTAGGTCGCCTCCTATTCGAAAGAATCCCTCGGTAAGTCAGTCCTTATGTTTTGATAGCCAGTCCTTTTCTGGCGGAGAAGTATTTCTTCAGAGACCCGGGTCTTAGGGCCCCCCCCCCCAAATTGTAAGACTTTTGTGGTACTACGAGGATTCGTAGAATACTTCCCCCTCTTTGAGGAGCTCTTCATCAATAGAAGATCGGTGGTAGGTTTGGGTTTTCGCATCGATAGGTTTGTCCCTGGATTTAAAGATCCGAATGAGCCTTTTTATTGCTGGTGGAATTCTCATTTTTCGGCCCCCAAGAGGAAGCCCCTTCCACCTGCACGAAAAGGGTCTCCCGGGAATAATAGCAAATATTTCTTTTCTCGAACCCCCGCCCGTCCTTGAAGCTTTTCAAGGAAGTCTCCTTGTAGATGCTAGTTCTCCCGTGTCTTTAGTAAAGGAGGCTTTTTGGGTGGATTCCCCTTGCTTTCGATCTCGTTCCTCTCCTACCGGAGAGGTCTATCCGAAAAATGGACTCACGCTATACCTCTCTTCTTCAGATAAGGTAGACCACTTTTCCAAGACGAACAGTTCGTGGCTGATGAAGTTGGTAGTTTCTTTTCCTTGTTGACGTGCCCTCTTTTCTCGTAGAAAGGAGGACAGTCCGGGAATACTTT
>Ga0179593_1339505_pt1 | contig 18254 bp, 19 predicted proteins | sample CZODoug2_1_08_16_FD_185931 | JGI IMG/M metagenome (GOLD analysis project Ga0179593, IMG submission 185931) | Vadose zone soil fungal communities from Angelo Coast Range Reserve, California, USA - CZODoug2_1_08_16fungal (PacBio error correction) | ecosystem: Environmental > Terrestrial > Soil >... | reverse complement strand
TGCGATCCTTTTGTTGTTGTGTTGAGACTCTTTTCTTTCCCAAAGGTGCTCCCTTTTGTGATCCCTGATTTTGGTTTCTCCTTCCTTAAGACCAGGGATTCTTGGCGAACGGACCGCGTCACCACCTCCCCTTTTTCTTTTTCGGTAGATTTTCTTGCGTAAACCTTTGTTCGACCCTCCGCTCTCTTCTCTCCCCCTCACAACCTCTTGACGCTTGAGTCCACTTAGATTGAAGTTCTTGCTTCCGATAATTTCCCTCCCCACTTTGGCACCCCTGTTCTGTTTGACTTTTCTCCTTTGTATCAAATGCATTTGTATCCACGATCGGCTTATCCGGCGACCCAAGAGCTTGCATAATTCTTCCTATTACAACCATTCTTATAGCACGGTTCGACTCTGATTTTTTGATCCTTCACCCCTCTCTCATCCCCTCTATTCTCTCGCTTAAGCCGATTGTTTTTAGTTTCTCCCTCTTGTATGCGTCTAAAGACTCAGACATTCGCTCCTCGCTAATCCCGCTTGCGGTTCGGCTGGCGATTGAGGTCCCTCCTCCAAATTCTCTCCTCCCACGTCTTCTCGTTCTTCATGCCGTACCACCTGGGCTCTGCATTGAGGGCGTCCTTTTGCCCTCCTTGCAAACCTTTGGCCCCTTTCCCTCAGTTTTTTCCGCTGGCCTCGCTTTCCCTAGTATTCCAGCTTCCTTTTTTCATGTATTCCTTCTCCACATCATGTTCCGGTTGCCCCAGTACCTCTCGGCTTGGACGTTTTCATGGGTGTCGTGGGACCTGGCGCCCCTACCCTCTCTATTCCCTCCCGATTGCTTTCTCAACAGCCGCGTTTTGTAAGATCTCCATAACCTGTTTTCCGGTCTTTTCCCTCAATTTTTTCCGCCTGTGACTGTTTTATAACGCGGCGCCTCCCTGTGTGTAGAGCGACTCTTCAGGCCCAATATACGTCCCTTTCTTGTTGCTCTTCGAGGCATGGTTCGTCCTGGACATTGTCCGGAATCAATGTCGTCTGCAGCCACCTATGCTCCGGCCTGTTCTTGCTGGCCCCTCGCTGTACGAGAACGGTTGCCTTTGTTTATGCGGCTTGTCTCGTTCTCTTCCATAGCGACTACAGTCCCGTGCAACTTCGGGTGCTTCTGTTGTCCCTCAAAGAGTGTCCATTCAACGCTGTCCGCCCTTCTTTTGCGGCTTCTAGTAAATCGATACCTCTCTCCGAATGACATTTCTTTTCTCCTTCTCTTGAACTCTCTGAGCCTTTTGACTTAGTCTCTTAGGAAAGTCAGTCCTGTTTTCAACCCTTTTTTGCACTTGTTCGCATAATATCCGCTGTGCCCTCCGAGTTCCTCTTGCCGCTCAACTTTCCGCATCTCTCCCACCAATTTCTCCCGCTGAGTTTTGTCAATACCTTTTCTGCTCAAGCCAAGGGTGGCCGGTCCAGTTTCTTTTTCTCTTATCGGCTAGATTTGGCGTGGTTGACATGCGGACGATTTTTCCGGACACCGTATCCTTTCGCGTTTTGCTTTTGCCCAGCCCGGGCGGATGAATGCGATTGAGGAATCCTTCCCCACCGTAACGACTTTACGCCGGTCGAGACGCCCCCGTTGGACCGCGGTTATTTTCGTTTATCCCTCGGTTGCCGTGTGTTATGACATCTTCTTCGTTCCGCTCATGCGGTATTGAGCCCCCTTTTCTTTTTTTAGCGGGATTCGGGGCGGCCTGTCCTGTCGTCTGTCTACTTTACGTCTAGCGAATTTCTTTCCCGCTGCGTTTTACCGCGTTTCCCCGCGGTTCTCTGCATCACTTTCATGCTGCAACGACGGTCTCCGCGCTACCACCCTCCCCTATCTCCTTGTCATCGACAACCTGCCAGTCCACATCTTTTGGGGTCTGTCCTCCTTTTAGTTCCTTCCCTCTTAACATTCTGTCCGCATGGTCCCGCGTGTGAACCCCCTCCCTTCAACAGTTTAGGCTGTTTTTGATCCAAATTCCCTTCCTCCTAACATGCGCACGCCCCCCTTCTTTTTGTTATTTTCCCCCTCTTACTCAGCTTTCTTCTAGCCCGGCATCTTGCGACTTAATCAGGGTCGCTTCTCGTTTTCCCGCTCCCAAGATCTTATTTTCCGTTTTTGCTTTTTCGTAGGGTTTACGGGCCACCTCTTTGCAGAACCCTCTCTATTTTCTTTTTAAACTTTCAAGGTCCCGAGTCCCTGTACCCTTCCCTTCATTCTGCCCTATGACATGACCCTCTGACTACCCATTAACGGGGGGTGTGCCCTCAGTTGCTACCACCGTCTTCCAGACATGGTCGGCTTCTGTCGCGTACCTATTTTCATTTATTATTCACCTTTCACTTTTTTTTGTAGTGGAGAAATGTCCCCCCCCCGATCTCTGAGCTCCAGCCTAGCCATGGTTTAGTCACGAGGTTTCCTTTGCCTAGGCCTTTTCCCTTTTCTCATGTCTCGCAAGGGAATAGCTTCCGGCCTTTTGGGCTTCTCCCTTTCGCATCCAGTTCACGACACCCCCCCAACCCTCTCTGTTTGTTCCTCCCTGCTGGTGACTGTTTTTTCCGTCACATAATTCTACGGACATTCCCCCCTTTTTCTTCCTTGGTGCTCGCCGAACTCTTAGTTAGGTGCACTAGATCCTCTCGTTTTTTGCGCGCGGTACGCGGCCTTATGTCAGAGCTACCAACAACCTTCCCTTTAGGGGGGTGAGCATCGGTCCAAAAATCCTGAGTCCGGTTCCCCCCCTCAACCTTTTTTTCATTAATGGTTTGTGTCGGTCTTCCCACTCTTCTGTCTTCAGAGTCTTTTTCTCCCCCTAGCTATGCCCCCACCTGTGGTTTCTTTTTTTATACCCCAAGTGCCTGGCCAGGTGCGCGGCGGCGCGTTTTTTCAGAAGCTCTTTTCCCCCTCCCTCGGTTGTCTGATCCCCTGCTTTAGGTTTTCCTCCCATGCTACACGCCCTTGTGCAGAACAGCTGACTACCTCCTCCTCTGATAGAACCCCCCACCCCCCCCCTTCCTAACCAAACCCTTTTTATAGGCAGCTGGCCCTCCCCCCATTGTTACCCCGCTTTCAACCCCGCTAACAATCAGCCGTCCTGTCCTCGTTCTCCTCGTCCTTTCTTTAAATGTGTTTAGTGATCCCAATTGCGTCCTCCTCCAGCGCTTTTTTAACAGCAAACTACGGATCCAAGGAGTCCCGTGGTGTCTCCCCATCTCCTCTGGCAGGGACCCCCTTCTCGATGCTATTAACAGATTCAGTTTACCGGAAAGCACCGCCCCAAACATTTCTTTCTGACCCTCTTCTCTCAAGGTCCCCCATTTTTCTAGCTTTCCCCAGTGAGGAGATTGGCCGAACCCCTTCACCTCGGTCTCCCGCGGCCGTCTCTTATTGAGTGAGTAACAAGTCCCGCTTGCGCCAGCTTTTTTGACAAGGGCTTCTTTTATTTTTTCGTCTATTCACCTGCTCCTTGGATATGAAACACTCCATCTTGCGGAGATTGCTTCTTCTGATACACTCACCGCTGTTTGGTCCCTAGATGTAATGTCTTTTTCTTCTTTCCCCTAGCGACCTCCTTTGTCCCCGATTTTTTTGGTCTCTGATGACGATTTCGACCGCTCTTCCCTGACCCTTGTCCCGTAATCCCGGACTCCTTTTCGTTCATTGCTGTCCTGTGGACGTCCCTCTACCCGCCCCTCGTGTTTCTGCTTTCGCATGACATATCCCCTCCGACCATGACCCGCGGCCTTCATCTCTAACTTCCTCCTTGAGATGTCTCTTCTTTACCAGATGCGAACACACATCCGGATTCCTTCGTTTCGGACTAGTCATCGATTGATCAGGGATTGCCTCTCTGTCCCGGTTTCTTAGCCTTGTCCCTTTCATTCTCTTTGTTTGTGATGATTTCTCTCTATTTTCTGTCCCCTAAACGAAAAATTAGCTTCGCAGCAAATCCGATTGCACTTCGGACGTTCTTCCCTTCTGTCGTCCTTCCCCTTCCACCTCAACAAGGGCCGCGGGAACTCTCCCCAAATCTCTCTTCATGTTTGCTACTGGGTGTAAAATTGTTGCCTTCGCTTCCCTTCGGGCCCTCCTTTCTTTTTAACCATTTTTTTTTGCTGACCTAATCGGGTTGGTTCCATCTAGGTGTGCGAGTCATATGCCAGCCCCGCCTACCTCTCATCTCTCCCTTATAGTGATATCTCTTTACTAACCTTTTCCCTCCGATCGCCCCTCTCCCCCCTGATTCGAAACCAGGTCAGTAGTGGATGCTTTTTGAAGCAATCGCCTTTCCTTCTGGCCCAATCCCTTTCCCTATGACTAGTTTGTCCCCATCGTTTAGCGTTTTTTTCAGAATCAAGGAGTCCTGAGCCCCACCCCGCTCGTTTTCCTCCTACTCGGCCTGACCGTGATCCTCTTCCCGTCCTAATATCGTTTAGTCCCCACGACCCACTTTGGGTCCGCCCCGTGTGGCTGCTCTCGAACCTTCACCGCACGTTTCGGTCCCCTCCTTCTTCGCGGGTTCTCTTTTCCGCCTTTTTTATCGCTAGAAATGCTTTCCTTCAGTTGGTATTGCAAACTCAGTTCCCCTAAGTGGATGAGGACGCTTTCCGTCCGTGCACGCCCCCCGCTCTTTTTCCCCTTGTCAGGCTGCACCGTTCTTCTCTTTTCCCTCCCTTCTTCCAACCTTGGACCTGGTTGAGCCTTCAATTTTTGGAGAGGAGGAGATGTTCCTCGGTCGGTTTCTTTGTGGAGCTCTTCTCGCGTTTTTCACCAAAATTTCATGATTGATTGCTCTCCCTTCCGGCTATTTCTTTTTGTCCTGACTGAGACCCCCTCAAATTATGTCTTCATGTCCTTTTCCCAACTGCACCCTTTTGTTACATCTTCTCTTACTTCCAAAACAGTTAACTCGGAGAACGTCGCCCCTCCCGCAGTTCCCCTCTTTTTTCGGTCTCTTCTTTCAGATTCAAAGATGGCGGCCTTGGCGTTTTTTTCCCTTAGCTCCCCTTCACCTGTCTGCCAGATTTATTGATACATCTTTTCCCGTCTGATCGTTCCCTCCTATCCGGGTGGCGCTCAACTGTAATTTTGGAGAAAGGCCTTGTAGTTTCTGTCGTAGCATACCCGAGAGGTTTGCGCCCCCCCCCTTTTATTTTTTCATCGAGTCTTCGCTCGGCTCAGCAACTCACCCTAAGTAAACGGGGTGCTTGCCTGAGGGGTCTCTTTTCCCCTTGATAAGACCCGTGGTCAACATATCTCTGATGCTCCTTCTCCTTTCTCGAGTCCCCCCCTCTTCTCAGACCACTACGATTCGAGTAATTGCCAGACCCCGTGAGAACGGACTTGCGGGCTTTCTTCACTCTGTCCTTTAATTTTCAGTCCTCCCTTTCCGCACTGTTTTCTTACTCAATGTGATGGGAATGCCGTTTGAAACCCAGGGTCTTTGACCTGCGGCCACCTCTCCCTCGTGAGTCCTTTCTTGGATTAGTGGTTTGCGGTTTATTTTCGTTCCCCTTTTCCCGGACACTAGATCCATAATCGATCTCACTGTCCTCCTCTGACTTCTTCCCAGCCCCCTTTTCCCCCGGGTCTCTCTTCCCTCATTTACTAACCCCTTGTCTCCTGAAGCCTTCGATCTTTCACTCCGTCGGTGTCTTTTCCAGAGCTGGGCCCTCCTGCAAAAATATCCCCCCACGCTCTTTGGACGGCTCTTCGGACTTTTCGTCCTGGCCTGCTTGAATTCTTTTCCCGACCGGCGCCTAACCCTATTCCGGTGTTTCTTCCCAGGCGAACTTCCCCTCACGACTAGACTGTTCTCTTTTATTCTTTCAATCTACTGCGTTTTTTTTCGCAATCGTCCTCTCCCCTGCTCTCCTTCAACGGACGTTTTTTCTTCCTGGTTGCGTACTGCGGTTTCTTTCCCCGCGATTTGTCGCAACACGGCTCGGTCTTCTTTCTTTCCCCTCCGCCCTTGCTTTTTCTTGATTGACTTTTCTTTGCAGTCAGATGAGATCCTGTCGTTCAGGGTTCCATATACTGTACTCCACTTACTTCTTGCCGCTCTAGTTCCTCCTCGGGTGCCCCGACTTTTTCAGAAGTACATCTCCAAGTCAAGACAGTCCCTCCCGCTGGTTTTCTAATGTCTGTCTCTCCAATCTGGTGGTAGGTCCTCCACGATTCGTTCTGCGTTTCTCTTCGCGCTTGTAGGTCCTGGACCCATCTCTGACTCTGCTGCTCGCTGACACCTTCTCTTTGATTTTCCCTTACTCTTATACGACGCTTGCTCTCTACTTCCCGTCTGAACATTTCCCCCTCCCCTTTTTCCCGCGGTGAGTCCCCCGGGCAGGCTGACGTGGACCGGGTTCATTCCCCCCTTCCTTCCCACCCGTTGCCCCGGGAGGGTCTTTTTTTTTTTTTTCTTTAGTGTGAAATGTTGGTTTGCAGAGCTTTTATCTTTTTCCCCTCCAATGGGTTGTTTTGATATTCAGGGATTTCTTGTCGTTCCGGTTTCGGTGGTGTGGAACCTGTCCGTTCGATCTTCAATTTTCTTGCTGTCAAACCATGCGTTTCTCTAAGCAGGGTTTCTTATAGATTCCGTGGCCGTTCCCGTCTTCCTTTTTATTCAACATTTCCACTGCTTATACCCCCTTCTTTCTTTTTTATATTTCCCCCCCCGCACGCGCGGTGGTGATAGTCAGTTGTGTTTGAAAGATTACTCCCCATTAGGGAAGCAGGTTCTCGCTGGAAACCCCCTCCAACTTTTAGGATTTTTTTTTCCCTGCCCAACACTGTCGGTTCGTGTGTGGGAACCCCCATGCGCCCCCCTAGCCGCGTTTGTTGTATCGGCAAGCGCCCCGAGTTACGACGCGCCGGCCCCTTGTTGACTCTCCGCTTAAACCTAAGTCCGCACTATTGTTGCTGTAAACCCTCCGCCCCCGATGAATTGTTGAAGTCCTGTTTGCGGTGTCGGGGTCCGACCGGTTCCCCTCTGGCGCCCCCAGCCCTCGCTGTTCGTCGGGTTCCTTTTGTTCTGGAATTCCCGGTTTCCCACCGAGGACCTCCTCTTCCCTCCCATTACTGCTGCGTTGCCACTCACTCCTCAAACATTCGATCGGCTGTATTTATTCCCTGATGATGTTGGCTGGATTCCCTCCATATCTTTTTTATAATGAATGAGCCTCCAGTTCTTTTCTGAACTCCTTTTTCTTTCCCTTTCCTCGTTCTTGTAGATCTATGTCTTTTATCTCATCGACGAATTCCTTTTTGATGCTTCACTGTCTGATCCGCGTTCCCGTCAAAACCCGCGAGGCGTGGTGCTTCGCGTCGGACTTCCACTCAACTACCTTACAACTGCTCTGTGGCCGGGCTGTTGACCCTTCTAAGCTTATGTGGTTCCCTCCCCTTTTTTTTTCCCCCCCTTCCCCTGCGCTGTCTTTAAATTTTCCAGAGGACCCTTTGTTGTTTTCTTTCGTCCGTTGTCCAATTCCCCCCTGATCGTTGGCGTTTCTAATGTCTCTAACTGTGGGTGCAGCAGGGAACCCGGGGTCCCTTTCTTAAGAGTCCGCTTCCCCATCTTCTTTCATCTTCAAAGAGCCGGTTTTCGGCCATCAGGTTTTTCCTAGCCGCGGTCTTGAGTTCTCTCTTTCCCTATGGTTCACTTTTTGTTAGACTCTTTAGGGTCGGCGCGACCCTTGAATAGGTTTCTTATAGAACATTACGAACTATTCAACCCCCACCTCCCGCCCCCCCTCCCCGTCTGACCACCGTGAATGCCGACCCCCTTCCCGGCACCCATGGCCTTCGCCCCTCACCCCTGCGACTTAACAGCTTAAACCTCCCCTGTTTTCTCATTTCCCCGATGCTTTGTCCCTTTCTGTTAAACTTCGGAAATTGCAGGTCCCTCTTTTCCCCTTCGCGGCTCATTGGGTCCCACCGTTCCCCACACTTTCTTTAGCACGTTTTTTTCCCCAACATTTCCCTTTTGCCCCCGTTCCCGACGCCAAGCTCCTATAAGCTTCCCTCCACTAGAGTTCACTTTCCCTGGACCGGACAACCCTTTTCTTTAGAGTTTATCAGCCCCTTGAGTCTTTTTCTTTTTCTTCCGTCGGCTTTTTTTGAACCCTTTGTACTGCTGCGGAACCTCTGAGCTGGGTTGCTTCTCGGACGAACAATAACATTCTTTTCCGCTTCCTATTCTTCCCATTTTCTGCCCCCAATTCTATGATCCTGTTTCCCTCATCATAGTTTTCCTGGAGACTTTCGTCTGGCCTTCCTGACCTCTCCGTACCCCTTTTTCGTAATAGTTTGATTTTCTCCGTGTGATGGCCCCCGCGAAACTCCTTTCTGACTGCGGCTGACGATTTGTCTCCTTTTCCTGATTTTTCCCCCAGTCCCTCGGCACGTTTTCCTTATTTTTTAGATCCCTCCGTCCCCTTTGGTGCGGCTCTTTCCTTATGCACATTGCGACGTCTTCCCTCGACGCAAAGCCGCTGTTAGGCCTTGATTATTGCTTGGTGGCGGGCCCCTTCTCTTCGTTAACCCCCCCCCTCCGACTCCCCTTTGTTCCCGTCTTGTTTTCGTAACTTGCACCTGATTCACGAGATGCCTGCAGTCCTGAAACGTCTCTTGTTTTCTTTCTCGCTTGGAGCGTTCGTTTCTTCTTGATGATATTCCTCCTTCGTTCTCTGCGTCGGAAGCGAACGTTTAAGTCCTCTCCTTTCGCTGGGTTCTCCGGCTACTCTCCCTCGTCTCCATACATTTGCCACCCTAGGACGCGGCCTAACCTATATCCCTGGGCTTTCTTTTCGGTTCCAGGTTGCCTTTTGTGGCTTTTTTATTTGCGGCGGTTTGTCGATCATTCCATCGGTCCCTAGTCGCGACTGTTCCCTCCCGTCCTCGCCTCTTTGCCAGATCATACTTATTTACTTGATCCCCGTGTCTTTCCTTTTTTCCCGCGAACACTGCCTTTGAAATTGAGAGCCCCCCGGTTCCTTCTTTGTTTTGATGCCTTCCCGAGTCGCAGTTCTCTTTTGTTCCAGCGGCCACTATAGGATTTTCTTCGCCCCCCCCTTACGCCTTTTTTGCCGGTTCCTCCCCTGGAGGAGAACACCCGCTCGTCTCTCCTCCGCCTTCTGCCGAGATGTTCTCCCTCTCGCGTCGTCCTTCGAGACTTAGTTTTCACCCCCAACTCCCTCTTTTCATAATTTGTCAGACTTGCTTTCGTCTATGCAAAGAACGATTTTTTCCTGCGGTATATCCTCCCTTCTTAGCGGTCGTTTCCGCTTTTTATAGGAGCGATCCCGTTTCTTTTTTCGCCCTTACACCCTTCCCCTCTTTCCTCCAGGCAACCCTCCAGCGCTGGATTGGTTGCTTCAGTGTCTCCTTTTTCTTCGGATGTAGGACCCATGATCATCCCCCTGTGCTCCGTTCCCCCCCTCCTGCTGTCCGCCTCCACGTTCCACCTACGCCCTTTACGCCTCTCTTCTCTTTTTCTCTCCTGTTCCCCTTTTGAAGATCTTTTAGCCGTGCCTGTCGTCGTCGTCTGTTGATTCTTCCCTGGAATTTTTGCTTTTCAGCCCCGTTCTCTCCTATCAACCGATGGGATCCCTCTCCCGATACCGGACCTTGTCGCGTCCTCCTAAGGCACACCCCCTCTTTAGTCCTCTTTTGATTTTCTCTCTCGTTTTGTTAACCTTCGTCTACATCCTCTCCCGATCACACGTTTTCCGGCTACTATCCGCCGATACGATGCCCAGCTTATCGGGGCTCTTTCGATACCCCCTCGGATGCGCTTCCCAATTTTCGGGGGTTCCTCTGCGCTTTTGCTCAGCACTCTCACTTCGGCCGCTGTTCGTCCCGATCTGTGGAGTCTCCTTTTTCATTCCGGGCTACAGCGGTATTATTGCTCCTAGTCCCGAAGTATGTTCAACCTTCCTAATCCCATACGTCTCGCTCGGCCTTTTCTCCCCCCTACGTAACGGTGCTGTCCTCATTCCTTTGCCTTTGCTTCGTGTCTTAGGAACAGACCTATTCCTTTTCCGTGAGTACCCCTCGATGGCCTATTTTCTGGATTCACACCTATCTCAGTCCTCCATCCCGTATTCTTAGCTTTTTCACTCTGGTCATTTGATTTCCTCTTTCCGTCTTTGAAAACAGTTGGGACAACCTTTTCGACGCTTTTTCATCTGTTTTTTGAGTTCTTCCCCCATGTGGATGGGAATGTCCTAACAGCCTCTACCTCCTGTCCTGTAGGACTTAAAAGCCTCATCTTTACCCTTCCTTAGCTCTCTTTTTTGTTGGGTCCCCCCGGCGCACTTCCCACCTTCCTCTCTTTTCAAATTCCCCCCCGTAAGTCTCACCGAAAGACCCCATTTCGAAGAGCCTTACTCCCGATGTGCTACCTGAGCAACTCTCCTCCTTTTTTCTGGAATCCTGGTCCGAAATCTTTTATTCCTCCTTCTACGGTAACTCCTTTTTCTGTTGTTCCCTCCTAGGCGCCGGCAATATCCGCTGTCCTTCCCCTGGCGGCTGGTCGATTTGTTTTCCTCATACTTCACCTTGGTTTAGCGCAGCACCCTGCGGCTTTCCATGGAATGCTTGCGCCATTCGAGACCTTTTTCTCGTTTATTATGGCCCTAGGCCTTCCTCTCGACATCGTCAGCAATTCTTTGCACGTCTCAATCTACCCTTTCTGAGAGTTAAGCAATTATCTGTCTCTCAGCCCCTATGTTTCTACGTCTTTGGTTATTTCCTGCCCGTGACCTTCTACGCCTTCTTTTCCTTTTTCACGTCCGTACTCCCTGCTGCCTTCGTCATTTCCTGTAGGTCCATTGGTCAAGACCTCTGTACTTTTCGCCTCTCTTTCCCCGCTTCGCACTTCTCCCTTCTGCATCGGTGCTGCTCCCAATTTTCGCCTGCTCCACGGCGTCCAGCACTCCGACGGATGTTTCGTGAATACCTGGCCTGCAGAAGCTTTCTTCCCTTTTCGTACGCTTCTTTTGATTCCCCGGATAGGATCCCTTGGTTTAGGTGACCCCCCTTTGCTGAAGCTTGGGAGGAACCCGAGTCTTGCCTTTTCCCAAATTCGTTCTCCTGTGTTTTTGCTGAGTTGACGGCATTCCTCTACCACACTTTTTCCCCTACGTCCCGCCCCTTCTGCGCGACTTTCCCCCTCTTTCTTGCTTGATTAGTACGCGGCCTGTTTCCCCTCGTTTCGGATGGCGGGTTTTATCCCTTTTGAAATGTCTATTGCAGCACATTGTTTGCCGGGCTTCTTGCGGCTCTTTTAGTCACCCTCTCCTCGCGCCTTCACGGTCTGGCCGAGGAGTTTCGCGCAACCATACCGTTTTTCTTCCCTCTTTCTTGTCCGTCACGCTCCTTTCGGCCGCGCTCCCCCACCTCCTCCCACTGCATTGCTTGTTATAGACCGCCACCCGCGGTGTTTTCCCTTCAGTTGTTCAAGAATTCTCTTAATTCCTGTTCCTTCCTCCCGAGACTGAGCCCCCCCCCCACCCCAGTTATTGATGGGTTTATCCCACCGGGCTTTTTCCCTTTTCGGAACCCCTTCTCACCACCCCCGAGCCGCGGTTTGGTCTTCTGTACGACCCCGGAGTACGACGACTTCTGGTTTTTTGACCCAAAGTTTTCGTGGTTTCACCGCCCCTCCTTTCATTTTATAGTGGGGTGTTTATTACATCCACCTTTCTGTGTCAAACACTCTCCTTTTTTTCTCTCACTGAACTGGTTGCTGATAGTTCCTGTTCCCTCCTTCCGGACAGGCTCTCCTTCCGAGGACAGGGAAAGTGCCTACTACCTCCCTGCTTTTCCTTGTCAAAACCCTTCTTGACGAAAAAACCCTTTCCTAGCATCTTTCTTCGTGTTTCCTAGGATCTTATCTTTTCCTCCTCCCGAGTTTTTGCTCCCCAATCTATACCTACTTTCCCTTTTTTTTTCTGCACGCGGTTGTGTCTTTCTCTAGCCGCGTACCTTATCTTTCTAGGTCTTCCTTTTCCCGACGAGGCCGTCGGTGGAGCGGCCAGGACGCCCTCTTCTGTCCCGTTTCTCAACCAACGCGTGGGTCGCCCGGTTGCCCGTGTCTCTTCAGACACCTAAACATATGAAGCCACTTCCCGGTGGCTGGGTTTCAATCCTGAACATAGCCCCCTTTCATTCCTTCCTTAGCCTTCACGTGTAACGCTTCGTTTCCTCAGCGTCCTACCACCGAGGTTCTAGGTTGTTTTCCGAAAACACGAGCGTTTGGCGTTCCCAACCCCCCAAATCTACCCTTCATTTAATGGTTTTTGCGAGAGTTCTTCCATGAGGATTTCATTAGTCTATCTCTAGCCTGCACAACACATCTTTTCTTTTTTCACCCCAGCCCGTAGATATATCCGAGTCAGTTTTTTTTTTTTCCGGAGAAGTCTTTTTGTGCCGCAGCTGTCCGGCTTTCTGCAGACCTTCCTAGCGTTTTATCAGAGGGGACTCCCCTAGATCGACCCCCCTACCAACCCCCTCCACCCCTCTCCCAGCCCTCTCTCGATCAACCCTCTGTTTTTGACTCTCTTATGCGCGGCCATCCCCCCCCACATTGTCTCCCCTGCACCGCGCTCCCCATGTCAAAAGTCCCTCTTTCAAAATTCCGCCGCGAGCGGCTTTCGTTTTTTGAACCGTGGAAAATTTTGTCCTCGAATCGTAGAGGCCCCCCTTGTGACAACCGTCAACCTCGGTCCCTTCTTTTTGTAAGAGTTCCAGTCCATCTCCACGTTCTCTCCTCTCCCTTCCCCTTGACGGAAAACTCTGAAATTCCACATCCTTTTTCTTCCCTGACTCTCCTGCTTCCAGGCACCATTTTCCTGATTGCTGCCGTCTTCTTGGGTAAAATTTATTTTGCCCTTTACGCGTAGGCCGCGGAGCGTAGCCAATTCAACCCTCTTTTCCTTAACTTCTGGCCGTCCTTTCTTCCTTTCGGTTGCCCCGTCGAGTTTTCCATTCTTCAAAACCTCACCCCTCGGATCTGTTTTTTGCTCCGTTTTCCCCCCGCAGAGGTTCCCATCGATTTTCATCCGCCTTCTGCCAACTCTCCGAAAGCGCAGTGCCGGGATGACACCTCTCCTCTGCTTTTCTGATTTTTAGCCTCTTGAACGGTATAGTAGTGTACTCCTTTTTCTCGTCCCCTCCCCATGTACCGTTTTGCCCCGATGCCTTCTATCCATCGGCTATACACAGGATGTTTAACCCTGTTTGTCCTTTATAGTTCGTAGCTTAGTCCATGGAGGTCCCGTGGGAGACCTCTTTTTTCACCGTCCCCTCTTTTTCCCGGCGCTTTTAACGGTGCACGCGATCTTTACCCTTCCTCTCGTTCGTTGAGCGTAGGGATGATACCGAGTTTTTTTGTTACCGCCCGGAATCTAAATTTCGCCCATCCCTTCTCTTGGGTACAGCTTTTAGATGCCAACCTTCCTACGGCAAACGCTCCACCAATAGGGAATCGTTATACTCCCAATACTCGCCGGGATTTCCCGGCAAATGTCCTTACCAGCTCGACCGGCCGGGCAACGTATCTTCGTCCCCCTGTCCTCTGAGCATGCCTCTTCAGGACTTTTCTTTCCGATGTTGCTCGAATTGCCATCGCCTCCATCCCCTCAGTAGTACCTTCCCTATCGATTTCTCTCGACCTCATCGCACCTTTTTGCTTGTTCGTCTGATTTTTTTCTAGGTGCATCGCTGGATCTTGGGGTAATCTGGCACCCTATTTGATCGCAGTTCAAATCCCCCCCCCACCCCCAAACCTTAAAGACTGTAGCCGGCCTTTCCCCGGCTGGAGAGTCGCGGCCCTCTTCTATCGCCTCACCTTGAGGCGTCTATTTCTCGCTCTCCCGCTCTTGCAAAACCCCACCCTTGAAATATTTGGCTGAGTCCTCTCCAGCCCTATTCATGGGACAGACCCCCTCTTTCATTTGGAGAAGCTTTTAGCCCTCGTAGAGCTGCCTGATCAAACAGGCAGTTTGCCACTTGTCCACTTACATGAACTCAGTGAGGTCTTTTTTCGGCTCGACCCCTCTAGATAGCGGAAGGCATGATTCCCCCCCCCTATAGGAAACGTGCGAACCTTCCTCGCTCATATTATTCTCAATAACCTAACTTCCCCGCTGTTTTCCCATCTCATTTTATCATCAACTTCTGTTGTATCGACTCTTGATTCCATTTTCCCTGTTTCGTGGATGCGTGCTTTCAATCGTCTTCGTCTTTTTTTAACAAGTTTCTTTCCCCCGTTCCGTTTGGCTTTTTTTTGCCCCCTCACTCGGATCCCTTTTCTCGTACGTCCCCTCTCCCTCCCCCTTTTTCTTTTCATGGGGTCCAACAATGCCCCCCCGTCTCCCATTTACTCGATTCAAACTGACGTTCCTGCCGCCGAACGTTAATTCGGTTGATAGGCTTTTCCTCTCCCCCCGGCTTCAAATCCTCCTTTGGTTTGCTTTCTTCGCAGATCCGGTGCGCCGAGATTCTGCTCCCTCTTAAAGTGTCCCCTAGCCTTGGCGATCCTGTGAAGTTTATACAGGCTGTAGTCGTTTAGACGACTCACTTTTGCAGTCCAGATACTCCCTCCAGCTTTCCGTCCTGGATCTCTCATCCCCGAAGGTAACCTTTTTCCCCATCAGCCCTGACCCCTCTCTCAGTCTGTCTTCACTCTCAGACCGTGCCCCCCGATACCATTTTCGAGTATTGAGTGTGTGATCTTTTCAAACAAGTATCAGTCTTCCAACCTTTTCCCCCTCCGATTCCGATTTTTTCCCTTTGTTTACCATGTTTTCCTTTCATTGAATTTCCGTCCTCCGCTTTTGCCACATTTTTCTCCTTTAATTTTTACATCCTTTCCACCATCTTTGTCTCTGCGTCCTTTCAGAGCCTATGTCTGGTTCCCATGAGGCACCTTACCCCTCCGACTCCTTTTGTTGTTTGAGTCTGCGATACCGCGCATTTTTTGCTCTAGTTCATGCTGTTTTATCTTTAAGTTTTTTCTCTTGACATGCGCCCCTACCACCTATTAATAACCGCCTCTCAAATCACCAGCCCCCCCGGATTGTTGCAAGGGACCCGATCGCTTAGTTCTAACACTCCCCCCGTTAGGACCCCCGAGAATATACTTTTCCGTGCATTATCCCCCCGGTGGATTTTGACTGTCCCCCGCCTGGCCCCGCCGACCCCCCCGTCTTTGGGTTTCGTCCTGGTCCCTTCACCAACATTTTCCTCCGCTTCGTTTTTCTGCTTCTCTCCTTTTAACCTTGAATTGGAGTTAGCCGACCTCTTCCTTCCTCAGGCGATTTTTTAGCATAACTCTCCCCCTGTCAGTGTTTTTGTTTGCCAAAGATTCCCTTTGCGAGCGTGAAAAGTCATCCTTAGTTAGGTTCCGCTTGCCCTTCCTGTTTGTCGTCCCCCTAGTGAAGCCCCCAGCTCTGTTCCTTATTTCCACAGTTTGGGCGGTTCGTTTCCCGTTCTGCCACCCCTACTCTCCGACCTCCTTGATCTTTTTTTTCTTAGACGGCTGAGCCTTCCTTTCTCCAGAGTCCCGTCAAATTTGGGCGGACTCCTTTCATTCAGTACCTTCTGTTCTGCTCGGTTCATATCCAGATCTTTCTTGCCTTCTCTGTTAGAATTTTCCCTCTTCTTGTTGAAGAGTTCATTGAGCAAGAAAGAAGGCGTGAAGCAAGTCGACGCGACTGGATGCGCATGGGATCTTTCTGCTGAGAATTCTTGGGCCCGCACTTTCCTTACTAGGTAGCCCCGTTCTTAGCACAACTTCTCCCCCCCCCCCCCCTTACCCGCCCCCCACACACTTCTTGACCCCACAGACGCTCCTCCGGCGTCGCCTGACCTCTGATTTTTTTGTAGGGTACCCACGTTCGTCCCTGCTTTTTCTTTGCCATGACGGCCTTCATCCGATGATTCTTCTTACCGGGCCACTCCTTTTACACTCACGTGACTTCCATTTCCCCTGTATCTCCCTGTTACGGGTGCATGTTCCCCGGGGTAGTCAGAGGGTCCTAGGCCCAATGTTGGGTAGCGAGCATTGGCTCCTAGCTTTTCCAAGTCGCATTTTTTTTATCAGACGGGCTTCTTTGACCCGAGCTCCTCTACCTGTCCCCATCCCCCTTCCTCTCGAGGTAGTGTCCTCTCCGCCTCGCCGTTCCATATATCGAACATGTCCTTCCTCGGCCTTTTTTCCGCCTTTCCTAGCAAGTCCTTTAACGCCTGCCGATTTTGCCTGCCCCTAGGCCATTATTCTGCAACACACCCTTACCTGTCCTTCGACACTGTCCCCCCAGTTCTTTGTTTAGACCCCGCCCCCCACATTCTGTGTTTGGCTCGATTGAGTAGATTTCGCTGTAAGTACTCTTGCCGCCCCAGGTCCTGGACAACCACACCATTACCCTCAACCCCCTTTAGTATGGGTTTTTGACCCTGCCACGTAGGAGGTTCGTTGCGTTCACCCCAGGCGACCACCACCTACTCTGTTGGTTTTCTTTCCTGCCCTAGCCCTGAGATTTACCGGACGTTGCCTGAGTCCGTAAGGGTTTTAATGTCCCCGTTATTGTTAGTGTCACCTCCTCCCCCTCCTTCTGACTTTTCGTCTCGATGAGGGTGCGGGCTCCAAGGGCCACCTCGGGCGACCCTTCTACCTCGCTTTTCGCCAGGGCTTGCTTCTTTCAGAAGTTTAGTACCACAACTTCCCCTTCTTCCCCCTGATCACCTTGCCCCAGAATTACATGACGCGTTACCGCCCATTTTTCCCTAGGCCTTCCTTTCCCCTCCCTCTTCCAAACAGCTGGGAAGTGAAACACAATTGGAGAGGATGTAGAGATTTATTCTGGTTCTCTTCGCTAGAGAGAGAGGATCGCCTTGTCTAGTCCTTTTTCTTCGCTCCTTTGTTGTTCTCATTGCCCCCATACAACATCTTTCTCGCCCTGCTTCACAAGGGCTGGTACTTTTGGACTTCGCGGTCATCGGTTGCAGGGCATCGCCGCCGGTTGTTGTTTCGGCCCCAGGGCTGATTCCGCTTCAGCCGTCTCACACCACCCCCTTCGTTCGTTGGTGATTTGGCCCTCGCCCTCCCAACTTACCCTCTCCTCACCCCCCCCTTAGGCGGTTTGACCAGCGAAATATTGCTTAGGGGCATCCCCGAGCCCGGTAAACGCTTTCCCCCGTCATCCCAAACCTACGGATCGTAATCTTGGTCCGACTCTCCCTTCTCTCTTTTTTTTGTTGTTGGTGGCCCGTTGGTTTTTGTGCTTTTGTTGGGGTGTTCGGTGTTGTTTTGTTGGGCGTTTCTTTCTTTTGAACACTGTGATTTTTCCATGTTTTTTAAGACCGAGGCCGCCTTGTACCCCTCGTCAGCTGCTACCAACTTTCTTTTTCGTGCACCCACTTCGTTTTTTTACAACACTCTTTTCCTGTTGTCGATAGAAGGCCCGCTTTCTCTCTTCCTCCGGGTTTCCTCTCGGCCCGTTGCACTTCCTGCTTTTAGGTCAGGCTACGCAGAGGGCCGCGCACCTGTGAAGATCGGACGGCGCCCTGTTACAAACAAGACGCCGCTCTCGTCGATTGCCCCACGTTTTTCTCTTCATCTAGTCACACATTGGGCACCGCACGCGCCGAACACTCTTTCAAACGAAAGCCCCGGTACAAAAACTTGCGGCCCTTCTCCGCCAGCTCTCTACGTGAAAAGAGCCGAAAGTGACTTCTCCTGCTCTCCCTCCTTTTTTCTGCTTTGCATACCTATGAAATCCGCTTTTCTTACTTCAACGAGTTCAGAGGGAGTCCGACGCCAAGTCTCCTCTCAGAGAGATAATTCCCTGAAGCGTACCCTTTTACGAACTTCCAAACCTCCCATTTGCTCATTTTGCCCCAGCCCCTCTCACTCGCTTCCCCTAGTCTTTCCTTTTAGTCTTGGCGACATTGCGGAACCTGGTCGAACTAGAGTCAGGTCGGTCGCCCGGATGCCTCACCTTTCATCTCCCCCCCTCCCCCTTTCTTTTTGTGCCATCCCTGGCCCGCCTGCTTACCGTATTGCCCCGCAGCGAGCTGCATGAACAACCCGCTAATTGGTACTTGAGATTTACCCTTCGACCTGCAATAACGTTTTCTCTCGTCTAGGAGATCCGTTATTCAAATCGCGACCGCCGTTGAATTCTGTGACTTTTGCCATGTCCCCTGATGTATGAGTTTTATTACTCTTTCCACG
>Ga0179593_1671836_pt1 | contig 18255 bp, 20 predicted proteins | sample CZODoug2_1_08_16_FD_185931 | JGI IMG/M metagenome (GOLD analysis project Ga0179593, IMG submission 185931) | Vadose zone soil fungal communities from Angelo Coast Range Reserve, California, USA - CZODoug2_1_08_16fungal (PacBio error correction) | ecosystem: Environmental > Terrestrial > Soil >... | reverse complement strand
TTTTTCTTCTCTCGACGCTCAGTTTCAAGGTGTTTTCCTTTTGCCGGTTTTTGTTTCCCTTTCTCTGGATACTCCCTTTTTTTTTTTTTTCGGAAATTTCGCCTCTTATTCCCCTCAGGGGCGTTATCGCTGGCATGTTGCTGGAACCTTCAAGGTCACGCTCGAGGCTTGCGCGTCATTCTCGTTTTTTGCCAGGGGCCCTTCCCTCCTGAACCCCTTTTCCTTCCCGGCCTTCTTCCCGCCTAACTGTACTTTCTGCAGGCATTACGGGGCTCATTTGTTTTTTTTTTTCTTGGGCCTCTCTGCCCGTGCCTCCTTTCTTTTGAGGAGATGGTGAAAAACCATGCTTCTGATCCTTTTTCCTTGGCGATCGTTGTCGGCGTGAGTTTTTTTTTGGGCTGGGGATTGACCCCGCGGCCCGTTCTAATTTTCCCTTTTGGGACAAAATATCTTATTTTTTCCGTTGTGTTGTTCTGATGAGATTTTGCCACGATTCAGACAAAACGGCTCTTTCCCTGGCCCTGATTTTTTTTCGAGCCCTCCGGGATTTTTCTTTCACCACTGGCATCAACCTCTCTTCCCACCTCTTTTTTTTCGTAGATAATTTCCCCTCCAGTTTTTCAAAAGTTTTTTTGTGGCACCAGAATCTGTGTCAGTTGTTTTTTCGGAGTACCGCCCGGTCTCTAAACTTCCGCCCAGGAATTCTCTGCCGTGACCAAGTTTTTTTTCCCGTTCGGTTACGGTCACCCCCCTGCGTGGCTCTGCCAGTATCGAACCTCTCAGACCTCTGTCCCAGCACGCTGCAGCGCGTTAGCTCTTATTTCCTTTTTTATGCTGAAATAGTGTCAATCCTTTCTGTCCTGGACTCACCACTTACCTCCCTCCTCACACTTCTTTTCACCAGGCGCTGTACCCGGTACTCGTGAGTTTGGCCCACGTCTACTTTTTTCACGGGGAAGGACCTGCCACCCCTGAGGAGTGGTTCCTCCCCCTTCAAATTTCTCGCGAGCGCGGCTCACTTCGTCGTTATCGGCTAGTCGGTTCTTTTCTTTTTCCCTCCCGGACACATCACTATCTTTCCTCCGAATTCGATACAACTCAGTTGTTCCGCAGGGTTCCGACCTCTTTTTTCCCTCACGGGGCTCCCATTTGACGTTTTTTTTGCGAGTAGTCCTTTTATGCAAGTGTCCCCGTGGAGTGTGAGGTGTCTTTTCCCTAACCAGACCTGATGCTATTTCCCCCCGGGTTCCGTCCACGCTAATTGTTCTCGTTTTACCCGTCTCAACGGGTGACCTTTTGCAAGCGGCACGAAACCCTCCAAGGTACGTTTTACAAATTTTTTTTCTTGCAGCCCCTACTTTCGCTTTTGATGCCGCTTCCAAGGCCGCCGGGGGCACATTTCTTTTTTTGGGGTCGGGCCCCCCCCCTTCTTGTAGCAGGCCATCCTCTTCATTCGTCTGTTTTCTTCCGGACATGCTGAGCGTCACATTTTCTCGGCCCGCCGTCCTCGTCTTTTTCTTCTTTTTGAAATTCAGCCGGAGTCCTTACCCTAAGCTTCCAGGTGGCTCTTTTACTCGCGTGGTGGGTTCTTCCTCCTCTTCTCTCCAAGAATAGTATTGGAGAACTGGAATTTTTAAACCTTCAAGTCGGCTCTTCCATCCCCCTGATGACATGAAAACAGCTTTCTTCACGAGCGAATTCTGATCACCCTATTCTTTTTACCCTCTTCAGTTCTGAGGATCGATCCTTCTCTTTTGAGGTGCCTTCTTTCGTGGCAAGGGTCATTCGATTTTTTCCGAAAGTTTTGACTCCCTTTCTTTTTTTTCTTTTTAGGAACCTTGGAGGTTTCGTACCGAACACCCTTCCATTTCCAACCTCGTTGCCTTTTCTTAGTGACGGTGGCCTTTTGGGTGTGACGTAAGCTCTTGGAGCGAGAGGCTTAGGTCAACCCGGCAGGTATGATTTTTGACTGCCCCTTCTGGTCAGGGGGTCTTCTTTCCAAAAGGAAATGATCGAAGCTCGGAAAAGGGGGGACTTCCCAACCCAGCCTTCCCTTCGATTGCCGTTTTTGGTTGGTTCTACTTTTTACCAAGCGACGAGGGGCCTCGGTTTGAAGAGAAGCAACCCCCCTTTGTTTCTTTTAGGGGGTAACGTAACCAATTTCCAGATTTGTTATTTTTTTACAAAACTGCCCACGTTTGTTACCCTGTGCGTGCTTTTGAATGTTTTGAAATAGGAGTGTGTTTACCGTCAGTACTGACCCTCAGTTGTTTGACGGACTTTTTTCCCTCGATTCTTCAATTGTCAAGTTTCGTAGGCAGCAGCGGGGCTCCGTTTCTTTCCCTAGCTTCCCCGCCTGGCTTGGCGGGTCCTTTTACGAGTGGAGGTGTTTCTTCGTTCTGCGTTTTCCCCGATTTGGACGAGACGTGGTCACGAAGTCCACAGAACCGACCCTTCTTCCTCACGATTTGCCCTTTTGATCTCTTCCCAGGCGCGCACTCGCTGGTGCCTTTCCTCCCCCCACCAACATGTTTCTCCGGGTGGTGCCCGGGCTCTTCAATTTCTACGTGTCCGCTTCTCTTTCCCCTTTTAGGCGTCCGGGTGTGGTACCTTTGAATTCTGGGCTTTTCTTTCTTTTGGTTGCAAAAACATTTTTTTTCAATAAAGGGTGTTGTTTCCCTCGCTAGTGCGCGTTTGCAGAGGTGTCCCCTTACGAGTGCCGGCCGGTGTCTGACCTCAGTTAGTGACAAAGACTTTGTCTGATTTCGTCGTGTGCTTTCCATGGTGGCTGGATGGAAAAGGTTCAGTCCGGGCTTTTCTTCGTGGTGCGCGATTCGAGTCTTTTTTTGTCTCGATTGCCGGGTGACTGAATTATTGCTGCCCTTCCTTTTTATCTGGGAGTCCGCTGGGTGGAACCTGGCGTTTTCAGGTTACGAGCTGATAGGTGAGTGGTGGCCGTACGTTTGGTCGGGCTGGCGGTTTTTTCACGCGGCTTTTTCGGAATTCGCGTTGTGCTTTTTCCTTACCAATCTCTCTATTTTCCTTCTCCTTGTTTGACCAGACCGGACGTCTCCGCTTCCTATCAGAGTGGGAAGCCCCGCGACCAGGACGGTCACCCTAACCTTTTTTATTCATGATCGCATAGTGGTCTCACCCTTACCCCCCCCCCGTTCTGTCCCGGTTCCCAGCCTTCTTCTTCCTTCGGCCCTGGCAAATCTGAGTTTTTTTAAATAGCGCACCAGGTTTGCTTTTGCTGAAAGTTTCCAAGGCGCTGTTTCTCCCCTACGGGGTCTGGCGCTCCTTTTCCTCTACTCACTTCGGTCCAGTTTTTTTTTTTTTGTAGATTCAGGATGCGCTCTCATATGTGAATTGATGACATCGGGAAGACCCCCCTCCGTTTCCTGGATTGAATCAACCCCACTCGCCAGATCTTTTTTTTTCTGTCCAAGGTTCTCCCTTCGGATCATCCGCGGACCCCTTCTTGGCGTCCCACGTCGATCTGCTTTAAGAACCCTTCGAACCGTTTTCTGACTATCCCAAGCTGCTTCGGCTGCGGTAGAAACGGAACCCTCCCACCCCCCCCGGCGATTTAGGGAGTCGACGGGTTCTTTTTTTTCCTGTTTTTCCCCTCGGCCACTTCCATACACATTGGATCTCCTTCCGAATTTGTGGGTCGCACGTCCCATTTTCGAGTGCTCCGACGACGATCTCTTGGATCCTTTGCAGTCTGCTTTTTCCTAGTGGGCCGCTTTGCCACCTCACACGAATCATATCCTTACGGGTACACGCCTTCTCTCTTCTTCAATGCCCCCGGTGCCAAAACTGGGGGACTTTTTTCGGATAACTACTCTCTTTTTGATAAGTACTCCCACCATGTTGAGTGGCAATATTCGTCGTACTTTGGCACTTTCTCCTCGACGCCGACATAGGTACCCTCTTTTGGTTGTTACGGGGTTACAAATTGCCGGTGGACTCTGAACGAGCATTCGTGTTTTCGGAGCCCCCCTGGCCATGTTTTGCGCCGACTGACTTTCCCTTGCTCTCGGGAAGGTGCGCCCTTTTTTCTCACCGTTTCACGTTCCCACCCCGCTTTTTCCCGAAGGGGCGTTTCCTTTGTTTTGTTTCCCCTGGCCCCTTTTTAGAACTCACTTGAAATCTGAGAAAGGCGGACTGTCGGACTCCCGTTTCCCTGGCTTTTCCTTCCTTGCCTTCAGGTGCTGAAAACCCGCCGTTTTCGGCGAGATTGAAGTAGGATAGTTATCTCCTTTTTTTTTTGAGGGTCTAGGCGGACCTTTTTCCCTCCCTATGTTTCGATTATAGTAGGAGTTATGGTCGCTCCCAGACAGTGGGCACTTTCTTCTCTTTTTTTTTTTTACTTGTCTGCGAATTTCTGAGTGTTTGTTCCTTTTATTTTCGTTACCGACACACTTCTCAAAAGCCACACCTCCCTCCAAATAGTTGTTTCCGCGTATGGGGACTTTTTTGCTTCAACTTTTTTCCCGATTTCTGCTTGCCTTTGTTCCCCTTGACTTTTTGGCGCGTCTTGTCTTGATTTTTTTTTCGGTTGCAGTTTTGCAGGGGGGCGACCGCGATTGGTTAATTTTGGTTTGTTTTCCCCTACATTTTGTCCAAGTTTTCATTCTGATGTTACGTGATTTGCGGCCGCTTAGGCTCGGTCCCCTTTTTTTTTCCCCCCCCCCTTTTCCTGAATAGGGTTTAGGTTCGGCAGACGTGCCCTTTGCACCCCCCCGTGTGTGAGGGCTGTGCCAGGGTTATCGTTTTCCGCCATTTTGGGAAACCGTTTTTGCTTTTTTTCCAGCGCATTTTCAAATAGGTGTACGCTGATTCCCGCCCCTTCGTTTCTGGCAGGGCACTTCCACAGTAGGTGATTTTTGCACATAGTACGAGCCCCCTCTAGGCATAGGAATTGGAAAGGGCCTTTTTTTTTGTGCGAAGGAGTGATCATTGTTTCGGCGCTGTTGAGGTTCATGGAGCCTCTTTCTTGTGATTTGAGGATACGGGTCTTCTGCCTTTGTGGAGGAAAGAGACCTCAGATTCGTCTCTTCTTTTCCTAGAGAGCAACTATCTTTTCCTGGAGTCCCCCTTTTATTTGACGGGTGCGGAATTTGCCGATAACATTTTCCCCCCTGAGAAGCTCTCATTGGTTTGGAACGAGTTCCTGATTTTTTCCGTGCGCGACGGGGTTGTGAACTTTTTTTTTTTTTTTGTGGAGTTTTTTGGGCCGATTTCTATGGTGCAAATCCCCAGGGAAAACTGGAGATTTTTCAGGGGCTTTTTCCCCTTTTTTTTTTCTTCGGGTGCTATGTGGCCTTAGCGTGGAGCGGTTTTTCCAGGTGTTTGTCCAAAGAATTAAGGTAGGAAGGCTCGCTTCTTGCGCAGGGAGGATGCCACCTGGGATTTTTTTGTTGAAACCTCGTTCGCGATGGCAGTGCTTTTTTTGTCGTGTCAAATGTTTTTTTTTGATTATTGTGCCGAGGAATTTCGGTTTTTTTCCTGTGCAGGGCACCTTTAGTGCCCCACTTTTTCTTCGTGGGCCACTCCTGACGCTTTAATTTTTTCGGTTCGGACGAGTTCTTGTCGCTTTGATTTTTCGTGTGTAACGTTGGGGTCCCCAAGGGGCCGTCGTTTAACGTTTGGCCTCTTCTCTTATAAGTTGTTTGTTGTTTTATGAGAGTCTTTGTCCGATTTTCCAAACGCTTCTCGGAGTAGCTTTTTGGCGCCGAAGGTTCCCCCCACACGGTGGTTTTTCCTCACCTTCCTCTATCCCCCCCTCCCCTGTTTTTCTTTTTGCACTTCACACAATTTTTTCACACCAGTGCTTCCGGAGTTGGAAAATAATTATCATCTTTTTTCTTTTTTTTCCAATAGGAGACAGATGAATCAGCTCGAACGAGCCCTTTCTCCGCCGGTAAACCGGTGTTCCCTCCTCAGATTTTCTCCTTCCGTGTGACCCGGGGCCGCCGACCCTTCTTTTTTCCACCTGGCTATGGCCTTTTTTTTTTTCCCAGCACCTCCGCAGCGTCTGGAGACTTTCTGGACGGCACCTTAGCGAATGAGTGAACTATTTTGGTTGCACCAGACTTCCATAGCCTTCCCCCCGGAGGTACACCCTTCTCCTGTATTCATCGAAACTTGGAAAGTCCTTTGTTCGAAGCCCTTGCTTTCACAACTCGTTTAAAGGCCACCTTTTTCACATTTTTTTTTTTGTTGTGTACTACTCACCATCTAGAGCTGCCTGGTGACTTTTGGTAGACGACCTTAGGCGACTGTCTAGTTTCTTTTACGTCCGGTATCGTCAATCGGCCATTTCTTTTTGCTCAGGCAACCTTTCACAAGCCCCCATAATGACGTTGCCCCAGAAGTACCTCGACTCTGCTTTTCCCCCCTGGCCTCCTTTCCTGGTCTCTTCATCTTGCTTGCAAGTGACTCCTGTTTTTTTTTTCCTCGGAATTCCGAAAACCCCTAATCGCTTGAACCCCCTTCTCTCTTACTCGTTTCTGCGCTCAAGTGCCTTTCTCGGGGTTGACACACAACTTTACTTGCTATCCTTTGGAACTTTTCCTCCCCCCCCGTCCTTTTCACCATTTTTCTTGGCCTCTCCAATCTCGTTCATTGCACCTGGTAAAGTCCTCTCTCATCGCCGTACGGTTTTTTGGGCCATCTTTACGTAAGGCAATCGAAGTTTTTTCTTTTTTTGTTGGACGATACCCGACTTTCTTTTGTTAATAATTTACCGTAAGGTTTTCTCCCTCCTAGATCTCGGGCAATGCTCGGAGTCGGGGGCGTCAACTGCCCACCCTTTCCACACTGATTTTTGTTCTCCTTGTTTGTGTCTTCCGCGGACCCAACGGCAAGTTTTTTTTTCTTTTCTTTGTTTAAGGCGCAGCCGTTGTAACTCCCAGGAGAGAAAGAGTTCCATGCCTTTTTTCCCCTCCCAAACCGAGGCACTTTTGACTTTTCAGTTCAATTTAGTCTCTCTTTTTCACTTTTTTTTTGTTTTGTTTTTTGTTTTTGGAGAGAGATAGATATCGTATGTTTGAGACATTGTAGGGTTTTTTCCATTTTAGCCTATCAATTTTTTTCCGTCGCTGAACAGTCTTTTTTCTCCATCGGAGGTCCGCTTCTTTCAGAGTTGGTCTTTTACTCCCCACTAAAGCCACCCCACAATTTTTCTTCTCTTGTGGGAATTCTTTTGAAGGCCGGTTACACGATCCTATGTCCCCTTCAGAGGCGAGGTTTCCTTGTCCCGTTCGTTTGTTTGGGTGACGTCCGCGTTGTTTTTGAGTGCCCCACGCCATTCTTTTTTGCGCCTTTAACTTTACCCAACACTTCTCCCCGTATCGTTCGTCGGCGTGCGGCTTTTTCTTTCTTAGTTCAGCGTGGCCTTAAACGACGAGGGGCTTGGCCTGTACGCCTCCAACTTTCGTACGTAATCCCCCCCCCCCTACAAGGTTCTCTTTCCGAGACTTTCCCCCCGTGAAATGTTTTTGTGGTCACAGGGTTGCGGCCTTGCAAGATTCTTCCCCCGGTGGATGTAAACGTCCATTGCTTTGCTTCGTGTTATTGGAGGTGGAACCCCCACTTTTTTGATGAACTTTCCTCAATATGGTCTTTCTCCCATACAGTGTCCATTTTTTCTCCCTACGAGCCGGCTTGCTGTGTCGCCCCTACGCTTTGAGGGGATTTGTTCTTTTCAGTGTCCTCTTCCTCCCTTTTTTAACAAGCCAGTAAACTAGATTCTCCCGATTCTCCCTTCGAGGTCTCAAGGACGCACTGCGTGTTCTTGCCTTCCCCCAAAAAGTTAGAAGTTTTTTCGTTTCTGTCTTTTTCTTTTTGAAGTGGGGCCGCAGTTTTTCTGATGGATGATCATGGGAAGTTTTGGCGATTTTGGGAGGTCTGTTATGGTGCATCCCGGAACGGATTCGGGGTTGCACGAGGTTCCCTTTTCTTTTTTATGTTTGGCAGTCTGAGGATTATTCTTTTTTTTTTTGGCGGTTACAGATTTTTGATGAATTCGTTCCATGACGCGCTCTTTTTCTTTTTTTGTGAAGGGAACCTAGTTTTCGCGCTGGACGTTTCTCGTCACTATTCGTCAGCTTTCGCGGGAAGGTATCGGTATTTCTTTGAGCCTCGATCTGAACGAACGTGGTTTTTTCTTGGTGAAACTTGGGGCGGGAGTGCTCGACGGGAGGATCTTTACTCTTAGGAGGTTGATGGCCGTCTGGGTCTTTTCTGAGAGCAGCGGGTCCATGGCTGTTGTCGGTTTTTTTTTCTCAATATTTCTCTTTTCCTTCTTAAGGGTTTTTTTGAGAGCTTTCGCAGTAAAAGGATATGACTTTTTTTTTTCGGTTCCCAGCGGGAGGCCCGGACGGTCCACGACACAAGACGAGCTCCACGATCGTCTTTTTACGTCCAGGTTCCCAGCTCGTCCGCGTTCCTGTCGGGCAGATACTGGCATCTGGAGTCCCTGATTTATCGAGAACAGGTACGGCGCTCGTTTTTTTTCCGTTGCGAGGCCGGGTGGGAACCCTTACTCTGACGCCGTTCGAACGCTTGCTTTCCCGGACTTGCACCAGCCCTTGACAGGATAGTTATGATTCTCTTTTTTTTCACAGGCTGGAAAAATTCTTTTCCTTCTCAGTCCTGGGATTGCCCCCTGTCAGAATTTTTGCCCGAAACCCCCGGGGTCTCCACCTTTGCGTCATACAGGTCAACTGCAGCTGTTGAGCTATGCGGTCCTTTTTCGTGGCAGACCCAGCTTGACCGTGCTGGTTGTGTCCCCACCCTAGAATTTTCGAGCTGTGGTCAGAACCTTTCCCTGGCCCGTACTTTTCTGTTGGTTTTTTTCGTTTTTCCGTGCGGCCAGACCCCCCTTTCCTCCGTTTCCAGTGAAAATAGGAATACCCCTTTTAGAATGGGGTAACAGCACACTGCCAGCCGAGGTGTTGCTATTTTTTGGGCCTTCGGCTGTATTTTAATTTCTTGTTTTGTGCATCAGGTTGGCTGCCGCCTTGCCCGAAACCCCTGTGTTTACTTCCCCAACTTTCGTACATCCTTTTGCGCTTCCTGCGTCCCCTGTGACACAACCTTTTTTTCAAGTTACGTGGCACGCCTGCACCCACGTTTGCGTTGTCCCCTCCTCACCATGTTTTTTTTCTTGCTCTCCCTTTACTTATGTGATTGCCCCTATCTCATCGGCACTTTTTTTCGTACCTTTGGGGTTTCCGGTGGCTTCTGAGCAGGCAACTTTCTTTAGCAGGTGTGGTGTCGGCACCTTGGTTCTTTGAGGTCTCCCCCCAGACCGCTTTTTTCTTCTTTTTCTCATCAGGAAAGTCTCCGAGACGCTGACGTTGCTTTCCTTTCCCCAATATGACAAACTGTAGTGGCCTCTTTTTTGTCGGTTTGGTTTCCTTTCTAACGCGCCGAATACCCTTGCCTGTATGGTGATAGTATTTCCCCCTCTCTTATCAAGAGTGCAACTTCGGGTTTTTTTTTCCCAGCAACAACCCGATGAACGCGCTTTGAACTATTACCCTACAGAGACCAGGGGGGGTGTTGATCTGTCGTATCGTTTAGGATGTGCAGGAGAAAAGTACTCCTTGGATCTGCTTCCATTCAGCGTGGCAACCTGCAATATTAATCGCTGAGCGGTCGATTCTGCGCATGAGTCAATACGAGGTTGGTTCTTGTAGAGCCTTCACCCCTTCTCAAGGTCTCAGTTGGAAGCGTAGTGGGTATGACGGTGACTTTTATGATGACTTAGAGTTTTGGGATTCTCATCACTTCTGAACTCCTCGGGGTAGTGTTATTGCCTTTGACATTCACAGGGTAAACCCACCAAGATGTTTTCATTGTTGAGTTCAGCTTTTTTTTTTACCGGGAAAAAACAGCTTGCACTTTTTCTCTTCCATCTCATGATCCCCTGAGGCTGTTCCCCCCTGAAAGGACCCCCCGAACGAGGGAGTTATCGGCGCAGGCCAAACAAGCTAGGGATTTTTCCTCGGTCCACCGTGCACGTTGAATTTATAAAAGTGCCGAAACTGCCTGTGGGCCATTCGCTCCAGACACTGACCGTGTATTTCCCCCTGCAAGGTTCTAGTTTTTGTTCGGTCCACGGCCCATTTTTTTTTTGTTTATGCCCCTGGGCCGGTGCCTTTCCCAGTCTGAGAGCATCGAGCTTTTTTTTGGCAAGAGAACATGGAGTTCTGCCTGGCTTTACTGGAGCCTTTCCTTTTTTGGGAAGGACGTAGGTGTACGGGACGGGCTGACCCAACTGTGTCTTGATTAGCTGCGGTCTTCGCCCTTCGGTCGACAGCTGTGTGAAGGAGTACCCCCCCTTGTTTTGGGGTTGGATGCCGGTCTTGTTCTCTCGCTCTGACGTTGCCGATTTTTCCGTTCCTTCTTTTTGAAGCTCGGGGTGGACCGCGGTGGTAGTGGGTTTTTTTCTTCTGTGCATTCAGGAACCGGGCGGGGTCAACGAACGGTTCCTTCTATGTTGCTGAGTTTATCTTCTTTTTTGGCAGTTCTCCACCAAGGGAAAGCACCGTCGTTCGGATTTTTACTTTGCATTGAATGGTTGATTTCCCTTCTGTCTCGGTGCACTTGGCGTGTTCTAAGTAACTTGTGCGGACCGTGGGACATAGGGATCCGAATCACTTTTTTTTTTTTTTGTTTTGATTCTGCCCGACGATCTTTTCCTCCGACTGATGGTACGGGCCGTTGGTTTTCTTTTCTGATTCGGAGGTATACCGAGTTCTTTTTTGGCGGCCGGGTGCTTACCCCAACGGCCTCGTCTCCTTCTTTGTATGAATGCCATCTCTTTTTTATTCTAATAATTCTAGACTTTCCTTCCTTACCGGACAAAAGCGCTTTCTGTGACAAGTCGTTGGGTCAGCCCCCGCGGACTTTTTTTTCGTAAAACCTCCACCGCGATCTTTCTCAGTCGGCCTAAACACCCCCTTTTTTGCCCGCGGCCACAGATTCGTCGTAATCTCCTTTCTCGGTGCAATTCGTGGTTATTTCACTCCGACCTTCCTGAAAGCCGGCTGAACTTTTCCCCTTTGCTCGACTATGGTTAAAAGACGCGGAAGTCTTCTTTGAGGCGTGCTCCTGAGATTTGGTGCCTTTGAGCGCGGAGAGTCTTTGGCGACATAGGGCGAATGCTGCCTCCCTTTTCGTTCCTGGATCAGTCTCCCTCGCCGATTCCGTTTTTTCCCACCACATTTCTTTCCCTGATATCCGGAATGTCCCCTGTGAATCCCGTAGGGGATGCGCTTGAGTCTTCCCGTAGCCCACCCTTCGACGTTTTTCCTACCTAAAGGTGGTGACTGCTGAGGTTAGACGATCGATTGGAGTCGCGTCGGGTTCTTGTTGTATTCCTATGACTCCCAGGACTGTTTTCATCCCCTCAAATCATGATCTTTTTTGCGAAACTGCAGGCGCCGAGTGAGTTTCCTTTTTTTTTTCTTGCCTAGGCTGGGCTCGTCGATTCGTCCAGTGCATTCGCGGTGGTGTGGCCTTTCTTCCCATGCTATGCCCAAACCTTACGGGTTCTGCCCTCATTGTCGCTCTTCAATGCGAAAATTTTTTTCAAAAGTGGGGCAGTCGTTCACTCACTTGGGTCGTGCACGTCACTCTTAGCCTCTCCCCTCGTCGTTTACTTTGGGAGGCGCAGCCACAATCAGAAGTAACCGCATTTTGGTAGTTTTCCCCCTTTGCCTTTTCATGTTCCCCTCTCTTCCTTTCGTGGGTCACGGCGACCGACCCCTGTTAGAACGACCGATGGAGTCCGGGTATCGTCGACCTCTGTGGTCGGTTATCCCTTTAATTTTCCCCTACCGCTGAAACCCCCTCTTTCTACAGTTGCTATCCGTGGTGGTTTTCTAACCAAGGGGCCCTTTATGGCTTTCCCGTGTCCTAATGGTCAACTGTTCTTTTCCCTTTCTGAGAAACCGTAGGTTTCTCTAGTCGAAGTGTTCGATCTATCTATTCATTTTTTTTCTGTTGTTGAGGAAGTAATTCGATTTGAGGTATAGTTTTCGTCTTTTTCCATCAGGTTTCTTCAACCTGGCATTTCAGTGGTCCAATATTTCTCGCTCTTTTTTTTCTGCGGCATTATACATTATTTGTGAATTTTAGTTCTCTTTTCGGGGTACCGGACCACCTCGATTGCAAACGTATCCAGTTCCAAAGATTTCCTGTGATTCTTTCCCAACCGCTTCTGCATTGCTTCTTCCGAGACAGGACTTATTGGTTGTTTCTCGTTCTGCAGGAATCCTGGTTCGCGCCTATTTCCCTCCCGACTTTTCATTGTGTGATTGTTACCCTCAACCAGAGGTTACGTCTTCGCCCGGAGGGGTTTGCGTGTGTCCAAGGCCCTCCCTCCGTGCAAGAGGACGTTTGATTTTCCATGGGGTGTTTTTGGAAAGCTCAAACGGGTTTGCCAGGGATTCGAAAATGGGCCCCCCCCCAAATTTTGCAACAGTCGCTTTGAAGCGCCTTTCCCAAATAGTTATGTACGTCCCCGCTTTCTTTTGCCTTTACTTTTTTGGGACAGGAGGCCGCCCCAGCACTGGAGCAAGATCGTGCCTTCTGGAGTATAGACCCAGACCGAGGACCCCTCTCCTACGAGTTGATTTGTTTGTTTTATGAGTTTGAGTTGTAGGGCTGGGAGCACTCGTTGGCCTTCCTTTTTGAGCTCCGAAGACGTATACGACTTTTCCCCTCCTGCGAATCTCCTCTCGTTTTTCCCCCTTTTCTCCGGCGACACATGATGGTGAGGTAAAGTACCCCCATGAGTTGAAGGGGTGCTCTCGTCTCCGCAGAGCTCGTCCCTTGGGGCCACCCTTTCGGTCCAGATGATTTTCTGCGGGATTGTCCCCGCCGTTGGTAGCTTTCTGCGGTATTTTTGTAACATTGCCTTCCCGGCAGAATGCCTTTTCTGTAGGGTGTCGGCATTCGGCTTGACTTTTTTTTAAGCGCCGCGCTGGCCAGTTGTGATTTTTTTTTTCTTGATCTTTATTTTCCAAAGGAATCTTTTGAGGCCGGCGGCGCATGAAAAACGTGGGTTTTCCTTTAAATAGTAGCGGCGGAACTGTTTCTTTTGGGAAGGTTCCTTTTCTGAGGATATCGAGGGCGTCTCGTTTTTTTTTTTAGTTTCAGGGCCTACCCCTCTGAACCCCGAGATTTGGCCAGATTGTTGGGATAGGAGCGGATCTGAGACGTCTTTTGAGGTCTTGGGGGGTGAGGCTGGTTTCTCCCCTTTCCACGTCGACCTCCGTGTTTTGTCGGGTTCTCTATATTTTCCTTTCCTCCGTGTTTTTTTTTCTGGTTAAAAAGCTCTTTCCGTTTCGTTTTTTTTCTCCTGCGCACCGACGGTAAAAACGGCCTTTTCCTATCTTAACAATCCGACGTACGAGCCTAGATTCCTCGTCCGCGGCCCAACCTTCAACTTTGATCGAGTGCGTTCCCTTTCTTCTTTTCTCTCGAAATATCGAACTTGCCACGCCGCGAACCGGTGACTTTTTTTTTAAGTTATTGTTCCCCCAACCTCTCCTTTTTTTTCCCGTTGTCTCGAAACGCCGGCTTCCCCGTTTCCCCTCTGGTAATTGCAACCCGCCGAAAGAGTGAGATTTTCAAAAGCGAATGCCCCCCATCCGCCATTTCCCGATTTGAACTAGATTTTTCCCTTCCAAGCTTTCTCCCCCAAGGCGCGTTCCCTTAATCCGGAACAATTGCGTGCGTCGAGCGCTCTTCTTCTTTCCGGAGTGAAGCAGCCACCCTTCAGAACCAATCTTGGTGGATTGTTCACATTGTCGTGCGTCGTCTTCCCGGTAGACGACCCCCCTCCTTCGGACTTTGATAGGTTTGTATTCGTCGGCCCGACCCTGCTAATATATCGCCAACCCTTTCTTTCTCTCTCCCATGCAAGCGCCCGAGGGGGCCTCCTCGGCTGGCTCGTCGTTATGGATGTTTCCCCTTTAGTTGTGGAGTGGGGCCTCCATAAAAAAGAGCGCTATGCCACCCTAAAAACCGATCCTATTGTCGCGTTCACCCTTCTCCCAAGGTTCCCACACTTTTTCTAGTTCGGCACTGACCTTTCTCAGTTGAGTCTCAACACCATGTTGTCTCCTCGTTTTCTTTCTGATACCTTTCCCCTGCGCCTCGTTACTCTTCTCTGGGGGTTAGGGCCCCTTTCTGGTCGCAGGCAAGTGGTTTTTGGTGGCGCGACCCCGGTTGAGTTACCCGGATTCCCTTCTAGATCGGCGGGAAAAGTCTTCGTTTCCCATGCGTTCACGTACACCCAAGGGTGGGAGGGTTATTTTAGTTGGTTTTTACCAGCGAACCCCACAAGGGCTTCTGGAGGGAGAGTCTTCTGTCGCCCCCCCATTTTCTTTAAGTCGGGCAATGCGCCTTCCCAAACGACGCCGACGAGGACTTGTATCGACTCTCTCACCCTTCCTTCCTTCCTTGTCTGTTGTAGTCTATCAGACCAATTTAGACTTTTTTGTGATCTTTTTCCCTGCGCAGTATAAATATTCTTACTGTTTTGAACCGCTTCTTTCTCAATACCTAGGGACCTGTTAGTAGGCGGGTGTTTTACGACACCCCCTTCACGTTCCACATCGTTGTCGCAGTATGGTTTGAATTTCCCAGTTTGACTACCGCTCTGTGCCTTCTTTCTCGGATCCGTTTTTTCATGCCTGTAGATGATGGATCCTCCTTTTTGTATTTGAGCACCCCCATTAGATTTTTGCATTGGCGTACGGTCCCCTTTTTCCCCTTGACAAACCACCCGCTTTACGTCGATTTGTTCGGGGTGCTTCTCGACTTTTTTGGCCAATTCTTCCGACTTGACGGGAGGGCCAGTCCTTCCCTTGTTGTGAGGACGTCTGGGACGGAATCCTTTCACTTCCCACTTTGGTCCCCCCCCTTATGTTAGCCCGAGTCCCCAATAAGGTTTTTCTTTCATAAGGTTTGCATTATTAGTTTTTTTGGAAGCAAGGCGCCCCCACCTGCCCCCCCTGGTCCCCTTTGTGGTCCAGATATGACGAGCCCGAGGCCCGCGTCGGATCCCTCCCGTTTTGTTGCTGCCCGGCAATTGATTCTTTCGGCGATTTTTTTCTGCAGTCGCGAAATGTTTTTTCCGTCCTCTGACGGACGACGTGTTCTCCCCCCACCCCCAGACTTTCGTGTAACTCTCCGTTTGGCCCCTTCTTCACCGCATGGATGCGCACTCCGGTGACCTCCCCAAAGTTGTTTCGAAGTTTTTTTCCCTCTCTTAATTCTTTTTGCGTTGCTTTTGCACGCAGTTCTTTTTTCTTGAGCACGCGCCGGTTTGACGTCTCTCTGGGCGAGCGGTCTGGTTTTTGCTCCCTGAAAACGTTGCAGCCTCGGGGTGATTCATTCGCTATGTTGTGCGCGCTCCGCGCTTTTGCATCTTTGGCTTTTTTTGTGGCCAAGGTCCTTTTTTTTTTCCCTGAGCCCGCTGATCCTTCTATGAAAGTTGCGGGGGTCTGAACCCATAGTTCTCTTGGTAAAAGGTTTTTCAGTCTTCTCTCAATGTTTTCGCGATATTCGCTTTTTCCCCCTTGGATATTTGCCGGCAGTGGCGATATCGGACAGATTTGGACGACGGGAAGTTCACCTTCTCTGACTTGAGGATTTGACTTTCGTTTTGTCGTTCCTCTTTTCGTAGGCGCGGGCGGGGCGGACAACACTCTTCCTTTCTTTCTTAGGGGCTGGTCGGGGATCGTCCCTTTAATTATATCGTTGTTGGTTTGTTGACTCGTTAGAACAATTCCCCTCCACGATTTCGAAGGCCGCGGTCAGACCTCCCTCAAGACGAGTCAACAAGAACTATGAGACACGAGATTTTTGCTCGTCGAGGCTAAGAGTCCCCCCTGTCCTCTCCACTCTTTTCGTTTCGGCTTATCGAAGGCCTTCGGCCGGCTCCCTCTTCCTTTATGAGCCAAATATCGCGCACAGGTACTTCTAGCGTTTTTTTTTCCACGTAGAGGACGACTTAACTTCCCCCTCCCATGGGGCCGTTCCTTTCTCATGCTCTGAATTGATCGGTCCAGCACCGGTCCTCTTCTTCTGACTCTGACGGAAACATAGCACGAATCTCAAGATCCGTTCCTGGGATTGCATCTCCTTCCCCACTTTCTCTTCCGGCCCCCCGTCTCTCTTCTACAGTGCATGGCGTGCCAACGTGTCCTCTCTTCTTCTAGGACTGGATTCTAAATTTTAGACCGCTGGTGGTGTACTCCCCCCTCGAGTAGCTTTGCTTTTCTGCTGTACCCTTGTCTGTGTTAGTCGCTCGTCGGTTTTTTCTCTCAGTGTCCTCGGCCTTTTGGACCCAGGTCAGGAAAATTTTCTCCCTCCCTCAACTCTTTTGCCGGCGTGACGAGCTCGAGGGGCTACGACTGTCCTTCCTTTAGATTCTTGGGGGGATTCATTGTCCCCTCCCCCTTGATGGGATTTTTTTTTTGCCACAACAATCTTTCCCCTCTCAGTCCACACTGCTCTATTGTCAATTTTCCCTGGTTCCTTTCACGGGTGCACAAACTGTTGTTTCAGGTCTCCACGATAACGCCTTGTAGTTCTCCCGAATACCCACATGTGGTCTGGACCCAATTCGTCTTTCTTGATTGCACATAGTTACCTCTCCCTACATCGAACTGCACGTTTTATTGGGAACCATTCTCCGACCCATATTGTCTGATGTGTGCGCGTTGACCCCGGCCCAGGTTCTTGGGACCCGACGGGTTGTATGCTCGAGGCAAGCATGGCTCTTCTTTCCCGGATGTCACATTTCAGTTCTTACAAAAGAGTAATTCGGTTGCTGTTTTTGTTGGTTCCCACTTTCCTCCCGAACGTATGGAGAAAGGCGGAACTGATCCTGCCCCAGAGTGCCACTGCGCAGTTATGACCTTGAGAAGCCCGACGAGGCTTTTTTTTTTTGTCTGGATCTTCCTTCAATCCCCCCTTTGTTGTGTTTCAGTTACTTCTCTTCTTACTTCGACTTCTCGTGTGTTAGTTTTGTTTCTTACCCTTCTAGTTTTGCATCAGACTGAGTTGAGACCATTCTCCAGCTAGTGTGACGTTCGGGTTACCTTTTCCCCACACTATCCTTTGTCCCGCTTTCCAGGTGACGATTTGTCTGTTGCATTTCTGTGCGGACCCAGGTGTTTGACCGTCGGTTCTACAGAAGATAAGGAACGTTTTAACACACTGGTGTTCCCTTTTGTCAATGCCTTGCGCCCAGGTTGGGGACAGAACACACAGGTCCACCTGATGTTTCGGCGGAAGTCCCCTTGGACGCCGTCTTTCAAATTTTCCCCCAGTAACGAACGATTTTGAGGGAGTTGCGAATGAGCAACCTTGGGGCCTCGCTTGAGGAAGTCCCGGTTCGGAGGTATCTGTTTGGAACACTGCCACCTTTTTTAAAATCCTTTGAGATTGAAACGCACCCCGCCTGTAGTCCCGGTAAGTAATATCTGGCATGGATTGCCTTCCCCCCCTCTTCCCTTGTTTCGCAGATCGAGCGCTTCCCTCTAGGAGGGCCAATAGAGCGTGCTGATTCGCGTTGAGGCTGCGATTGTCTCCCGTCTGGCTTTTTTGTTCATCCCTTACTCCCACTCCCTTAACTAGCTTTCGTTTTCTTCTACTAGTCAGCGCCTTTCAATGCTCACCAAAACAAAACTGTCTTTCCTCCCCATTTGTTTTTTCTCGTGTTCACAGTCGCTCGCAGATCGTTCTCTGCATTCCTTTCAATGAGATCTTCCCGTGAGTTTGGGGTCCTTTGTGTTTGCCCCCTTGTGTTTTTTTGAGATTTTCTGGGGATGTCGGTTTCATTACCAGGGTCCTTTTTTTCTCTGGATTCCGAGTTTTCTTCTTCTCGATTCAGAGTGATAAGCGGCTTCGCGCTTTGCATCCGTGCATTTTTACAGATCTTAAAGGCACGGTCGTTATAAGGGAGAGCATTCCTTTTTGGTTTTCCTTTTCTGTCGGGTTTTGGTTGGGACAGGACATTGATTTGCCCGGAGCTAAGCCTGTGTTGTCATACTAGGCATATTCTCTCCGGATTGCAGTCCTTCTCCCCCGTTCTGTTTCGGGTACCGTTTCTGGTTTACTTCAGAATTTCGGCGGATTCTGGAGATGCTTTTCCACTGTCGTGTGGACCGTCGAGGTCTGAACCAAGCGGCCGTCGGAATTTCGTTGTTTTGTGTT
>Ga0179593_1425470_pt1 | contig 18255 bp, 17 predicted proteins | sample CZODoug2_1_08_16_FD_185931 | JGI IMG/M metagenome (GOLD analysis project Ga0179593, IMG submission 185931) | Vadose zone soil fungal communities from Angelo Coast Range Reserve, California, USA - CZODoug2_1_08_16fungal (PacBio error correction) | ecosystem: Environmental > Terrestrial > Soil >... | reverse complement strand
CGTGCAGGCCGCCGGTCCGGCTCACCATCACTTAGTGTCTCTTTTCCTCGTCCCCTCCCCACCTGAAAGCAAATCGTCCGCATCGGTTGGGGACCGCCTAAAATCGTGCCTACATGCCTTGCTCTCAACCCCCCCAGTGAGGACCCAACCGAGAAGCTCCTCCCCTCCTCCCCAAAAATATACTTGTGCTCTTGTTTAGAATGCCCGCGCCCTCCCGCCGAATGCTAATTCAACTAGCCCCGCTCTTTTGTAACTGTGAAGTGGTCTCCAACATGTATGTCCAGACCCGGCACGCACCGTTCAGGAGGGTTGGGTTGCCCCACTACTAAAAGACAGTATGAATCCCTTTTCTCCCGCAAACCCCAACCGAACTTGATGCTATCCTGAGCACCTTACCTTTATGTGTGTGGGGGGGCAGTTTATCCTTCCATTGTTCATTCTAAAAAAAATTAACAAGGGGTAGCAGATCCCAACTGCGGCCCTTTCGTTCCTCCAGAAGAGCTTCATTCTCTTTTCATTTCCAGAGTCTCGCACGGGATTGGAAAAGCCCTTATTTTCCCAGTTTGAGGGTCAGGTTTTCTCCTTGGAGTGTTTACCCACCCCATTGGGACACTTTCTGTCTAGGATTTCTCTTCTTCCACGTCGACCTCCCGCTTCTCAGAACCTCTTTATTTTTCTCCCTTGTTTGAGCACCGCAGTTCGGCACGTAGCCCCCACCTCACAGGCCCTCCTCACCGAAAATACCTCCACCATCACCCCCCCTGGATTCTGGCCCCCCCCTATTTTTCCCCTTCTTCCCTTTTAACGTTGGCAATTTTTGGCCTTTGGGGAAGGTCTTTCCCGCGACCGACGTACCCTGCTCCGTCGTCGCTTTCATGACCTCTTCCTCCCCTTGCCTTTTCTTATTTCTTTACCCCCCCTTCCTTCCAGGTCCTTTTGTTAAGCGTAAACGTCCCATTGCCCTTCGCCGCACGTCCTGTCCCGGCTTCTTCTTCCCCGCACCCCCTAAGACACCCTCCTCGTTTCAATGGCGATCATTTTTCCGTTTGAATTTCTCAATAAATCCAACCCAATTAACCCAGTCCCCTCCAGAGCAATCCCCTCCGAGATTCCACCAAAAATCGCAGATAAACCCGCGTAGCGCCCTCTACAAGTAGGCCATTTCCTTGCATGTTTTTCCACCCTTCTCGACAATGAAAGAATCCCATTATATCAGCTTTTCCGACCGGAAAGCCTCCGTCAAACCGCCGGAAATGCGTATATCAGCACGTCTTCTTGCCACGGAAACGTTCTTTCGCCCGGCTGTCTAAGCACTCTGCTTCCCGATTCCCACTGAATCCTTTGGTCGTGGTAGACACCACCCTGTTAAGGAATCTAGCCTGCTCTTTATTCCTGCGATGCCCCCCCTTCTTCTTGCCCTCCAGAGATGTTCCTTCTTTTTCGGCCATCATTGCCCCTCATTTCCTTGGTTTTTTTTGCGGATCACCTCTTTTTTCCTCCCGTTCTTAGACTTCCGTTAGGCGTCCACGCGCCATGCGCAAGACGCGCGTCATTTATTTCAACCTTCCACCCTTCATTACTTTTTCGAATTATCGCGCGCAAAGCGGTCTTGTATCCTCCTTCCGTTGCTTCAGCAAATTCTACTATCTCTTCTCATCCATTTGGTTGTTTCAGCGATTCTTTTTTCCTCATTCGTCCCTTGCGGCATGACCCTAGTCCCCGCTCTTCTTTCGCGCTCTTGAATAGAACCGTCTCCTGGCTTCCTGCCGATAACCTCTCTTTTCTGAACCCTTGCATTGAGGATTGCTTGCCAGATTCCTCTGAACTAAGCCTCCTCCCCCCCCTCGCCCTTTCCTTCGCAAGGACAACTCCCCCTCCTCGATTCCATTCACTGGCTGCCACCCCCACCAGACGCCCCCCTCCCTTCTCAATCCGACGTTGGCTCCCAATTCCACATGTTTTCGCAGTTTGCCCGGCTTTTTTCCAGGTTTCTTCCCCCTTTCTCCACCCCCCCCCTCGAAGTGGTTTTAATCGGAATAGCTTCCTAACCATCTCTGCTCGACCCTTTTTCCTGGCCCCCCCCACCCCTTTGGGCGAACTCCTTTCCCCTCTTCAGTCAATTCCCGGCGCGTTTCGGTGCTGCAATCGCCCGTCTGACTCAGAATGAGTCCTCTTGAGAACGGATTCCTGAATTGTCATATCTGGCTCCCCGGGCCTTCCCCTCCGTTTTTTTTTATGGCGCATCACGGACGATGCTTTTTCGTCCCGGGGCGAAGGAACGTGTTTTTGCCGATTTCTCCCTCCTCTTCTCCAACCCCTTTCCCATCAATTATGATTACCCTTACGTATCGCTGTGTGCTATAACCGCCCTGCCGGCGCAGTGCGCATACTATTTACGCTCCCCCCCGGGGACTTAGTTGACCCCGGCTCCCTCATAAGGACCCCACGAATCTATCTTCTCTTCCTTCCCTCTCCTCCGACGATTTGCCAAACATTTTAACTTTCAATGCCCCTAGACCACCATGTTTTCCCGAGCAAATGATTATCCCTCCATTCCCCCAAACTTGGGAATCACTTCAATCATCGGCCTCGTCTTATTGGAAAGTGTTTTTAGATTGCGATCAGGAAGATTTTCCCCGATTAACTTCCATTTAGAGTGAGGCAACCCCTGGAACGAACAACAGATTCTTTTCTTCTAAACACACACAGAGTGCCTTGCGGGCAGTCAGTTCCCACGCTCGTACACTTTAACAATGCCCGGTACCAGTGTGCGTCTCCCCCTAACTGAAGGAGAGGTCTACCCTTTCCACAGTTCACAAGTACGAGAAGCTGAAGTTCAGATCCCTACGTTTGTGGCATGCCCTTTTTTCCAAAGCGGTTTCCTCTTCCATTCCGTCAGAGAACCTCGGGCGCCACTGCTGCGTGCCCCGGGCCTCTTTTTGAAATTCCCCCCATTTGACCCTTCCACACGCGCTTTAGGAAGAATCTTCATATTTTTCAATTGGTGCCCCGGTTCTTTTTCGAACCTCTTTAATTTCAAAATCCCTTGGATTTCCAATTTCCAACAAAAACCTTTAGCCGGGAAGAGCCCCTCAGGACATGGTCCACGCTCAGCCCACCCGGCCACTTTCTTCCCACATCGATTGGCTATTTCCTTGTTCCGGGCCGGCTCTTCAGCGCTCAATTCCTTACCCCCTTATCTGGTTTGATTCGAGTAAGGATAGATTTCTTTCCCCCCGTTTCTGAACGCGCCCCGGTTTTCCCCTGCCGTTTTTCCCGGATCTCCGAAAGAAGCCTCACCGTTTAGTGCTTTTTCCCCCCTTACATTGTAACTAGATTCCTGTCCCTCCTGAACTCCTTTGAGTGAAGCTGTCACCTGCAATCTTCTCTTTTCCTACCCTGTTGATCCTCGAGTAGTTCCAGGGCTCCCCCCCTTTCTTCTCACTCCGTCGGAGTTCTACTTACTTCCCCTCAGACATTTTCACAGAATCAGGTTACTACCACTCGGCGTCTTCCTCTTACTGGCCTACAGGCCCAACCCTGCGATTCCTTCTTCAACAAACTTGTCAGAAAACCTATTTCTCCCAGTTCATCCCACATCATCCCCCTCTCTTTTTCGGATACCCTCTCTTGCACGCACGCCTCCAGTCCTTGCGAGACCCACCAAGGCTGTTACTTTTTTTGCTCTCTTGTCAAAATTCCCTCCCGCCTTTCTTCCCGGCTACAGGGACGTCGTCCAATGCTTGAAGGAAACGCCTTTTTCAGACCAGTCTTTGTCACGCCCACCTGTCACGTGGATGATCAGTTGAGCAACAATTTCTTATTCGCGGGTGTACTGCTGATACCAGGTTACTTTTCCCCCCCCCCAAATTCAAGGGGGTGCGCAACCGGGAAACCAAAAGAGGTCTAGCATTGTGTGCGAGTCTCGGTTTACCTGGCTTGTCGCTAAGGCGGAAACCACCTCGACGATGTGCCCAGGCCCAGGAGGTGGTGCGACTCGAAGTGTTCGACCTGTCCTCCCCCTTTCTTTTGCTCGATCGAGCCCTTTTCCTTGTACCCTAATACACTTTTTCGTAGTCTGATCCTGCCCCCCCTCCCGCGTGATTCAGCGTTAGTTGAGGGTCTATGAGGTCGTTACCCCCCCCCCCTTGGAACGGTCCTCTCGGATTTTCCTCTGAGTCTCATCTCCGCTTCACCGTGTCTGCCTCCCCATCTGATGGGCGGCTCCCCGTTGAGACGCTTACCGTCACTCGTAGCCATCCCTCTGGGAAGGCCTCGAACGCGGCCAATGAACCTCCTTCGATGCCTCCCAGTTCTTCCCCTCTTTTCATGCTCCCGTAGTCCTGTTTGGCTGCCTTTGGTCACCGAGGCCTTCCAGGACAACCTGTTATTAAACTGGCCTCCCCCAAAAATTCGTAGATTCCTCTGCCCATCAGATCTCTGGTTCAACCTCCAGATTTATGCTTCTTTCTTTTGTCTTTCTGACGATTACCCCCGTCCCTTCGGGGTTTTCTGCCCCTTTCCTGCAAGTCATCCTTTCTTAGGCCGGGTAGCACACCCTTAACAACTGACCCTTTTTCCTTCTGTCACAGCTCTCCCCCGACTGTCGCCTTCACTCACCCCCTCCACCCCCCCAAGAAAATACTCTCTCTCCTTTCCTCCCCCCTTTTCGACTTCCAACCGCGCTTTCGCAAGGTTTTCATTGCACGCTTCCTTACCTTGCCCTTCGAAAATCACGTCCCCCGATCCCACTTGCGTCTCCGTCTGATTTATATTCCCTAGAGCATCCCAAGGAAACGGCAAAAAGGACGTCATTTTTTTTCACTTCCCCTTTCCCGTGGAACTCCCTGTAAGACGACATCGTGACTCCTCATTAGAAAAGACGTTCCCCCCCTTCCCCTAAGTTTGGTTTTTTCTCCAAGATCCACCATTGGTTGCGTGCTTGCATTCCCTCGTTATCCAGGAATTAATTTCTCCCCCCACTTTTTTTCAGAGATGATTCTTTGTTCCCTTCAGTCCTTTTTTACCAGAGAGTTCCCTTTCCCTGATTAAATGCGATATTGTCTTTATATAACTCCAGAGATCGTTAAACAATATCCTTTCTATTGCTGGTAAGGTTATCGCCCGGTTAACCCGAACCTTTCATTCCAACCCTCCCCTCCCCCTGCCTTTCCGCTCTCTTTCTTTCAGCACCCCTTTGGATCGGATAATTTGTACAACTTTTGCATCCTCCCCTCTCCTCCTGTGTTTCTTGCAAATTTTCTCTGATGCACAGGGCGGACTACGACAACAGTAGAAGGGCCGGCACCTCTAGATAGGCTATTTTAATACATTTGCGCTCCGCTGGCAACACCCCCATGGTAATTCTGTCACCCTCCAACCTAAAGACTGGGAACAATTTCCTGCGTGGGACCCGTTGTTCCCTTCCCACGCGTCCTCTTGACTCAAACTTACCGCATTGATGCCGAATCCCCCGGCCACTCCCTTCCATGACTTTGGCGTTTCCCAACGATCCCACCCGCGCCTTTTTTCCCCGTATTGTGGCGCGTACTTTGAATGCCGCGAAGGCAGGTCCCTCAAACGACCCGTTTTTGTCACAAAGGTGGCTCTTCCCCCCCCACCCCCACCACTTTGACCGTGGTGGAAATCTTTAACGATGCTGACGGAGACCCCTTTAAGTGGCAACCCCTCATTTGTCTCCATTATTGCAATCCTTACCCCTGTTTTGACTTCATTTCGAGTTCATTCGAAAGCTCTTGAATTGCCTCCAATGAAGCTTCTCTCCGTGGATCGGTCCTTTTCGGTGATTTTCCTCGGGCATAGATATGTCTCGGAACATGGAAGCTAGGAGGTTGCGATAGCAATATGGGAGTTCCCTATGCCCCTGACCGTGGAATTATCAGTGGATTCCCATCTTTTGTGGGCTATAGCCTCTTACATCAAGTGATGCTCAAGCTGCATTGACTCTGATTTTTGCCCTCTTCCGGGGACCAGGCGCGCCTTTCCCCTTGTAACTTCCCCCCCCCCCCCCGTCTGTCCGGGCCGTGTTAATCTTTTAATCAAAGAACAAAGAACATCGCCTCCCTTAGTTATTATGTACCTCGCGTTACGCTTCTTTTTGTCCCCCCCCCCTTTCGCTTTCTTTCCCCCCTCTCACACCCCCTTTCCCCCCCATAGCGCAACCCCCCTTGCCCTTGACTTCTGTGTCCTTTCCCCACCCCCCGTGGGCTACGGCGCATTTCTTTCGAGTTTTCCCCTGTCCCCCGTTTATATTTTACTTTTTCCTCTTGCGGATGGTGCACGTCCCCCCCCCATTGCCGCCCAAAACCTGTTACCCGAAAAACCATATTTTAGACGCGCGCATGACTGAGAAACGGCCCAGATAAATTGTTAATCCTTCCCTCTGGCCCGTTCCCAACCTCCCGATTCCTTTACCTTCCGTCCTGACAATTGGCCTTCAGTTTTTCAGATCCGCGTTGACCGGGAGAGATTCCTTGACTTTCCCACTGAGGTAATCGAAACTTGTAGTCTTTTAACCCCCTGAGGATCCGCGCTTCGCCGCAAATTTTCTCAGTGAAAGTCTATGACAAGGGTTTCTTCCTCGTACACCAGCTCTATTTTATCGCGGACTCCCCTCAACAACTGTGTCATTTTTTCTGTAGGGACCGTTTCGAAGAGCTCTGATTCCCTCCCAGGCAATTCAACCAAAACACTACGTGAGGACGGGACGTGTCCCCACACAGTATTTAACCATTTACGAACCCTGCCCCCATCCCCCAAAGCCTTGTATTTCTGAGGGTCGGAAGTCCCTCCGCTCGCCACGGATTTCAACCATTCGCCGTCACCCCCCCTTCTTGGATTCTTTTTCGGAGAGCGCGTTCCCATGGCTCTCGATTTCATTTTGATACTACGCGATTATTCCCCCGTTATTTCCGGTCCCAACTCTCCCCTTCTCCCTACAGTCTGCCCGCTGAGGACGGCGCACCTTTTCAGTTTTCCCTGCTCAGTAGGAATTTCGTGTATTAAATTCTGCACACCCGCCCCGCGTGCCCCACCGCCGCATCAGTGCATCGTCACCTTTACCTCCCCCCGTTAGGGTGATCTCGACGGCCTGGTGCCTTGAGTTCGCGCACCGACACTTCTCTCTTGTTCACTCGTTTCCCCTTGTCCTTCTTCCTTTGACTCCCTGATGTCGCTCCCGTAGAAGAGACGTGCACGAGCTTTTTGCCTCTCTCTTTTTCCTTCAGTCTTTAGACCTCGAGACCTGTCCTCTTTTCAGTATGCATCCGGGCCCTGCGCGAAGAATGCGTTACTGGCCCTTGTCTTTGCTCTTATCAGGCCGCCGGGACCCTTTGACTCTTCCCTTCTTAGAACTAGTCTCCCCTTCCGAATCTCTTCCACAACCCAAAGTTCGGTGCACCTCGCGCGACCTGTTAGCGTCTCGCCGAAATCCCCCCTTCGTCTTTTTCTCCTGCACACCAATCACCCATACTGCCCTTTTCTCCCCCGACCTGTTTCTGGTAGTAGGACGGATAGCCGTAGTTTGTTTTTCCACTATCGTTCCTCCTTACAGGAACCGCGCGCCTTTTTCTATAAGTGACCTCTTTTTTGAATAGTTTGCCGTGTCTCCCAAGTGCACCTGGAGTTGTCATTTTGCCAGGTCCTGACCTGCCGGGTTTGTTCTTCCTCTCCCGCTGAAGACTCTCTTCCACCTGAAACGATTTTTTTTCTTACTCGCGCGAATCACGTTTGTTCTTCACTCCGCGGCGCGACGACGATCCAGCCCCCCAACATTTCACCCTTTCCAGCCTTTCCCCGCTGGCTCAAATCGGTTGTTTAGTCGACCCCCGAGGGAGAGGACCCTATTTTTTTCGTGTGCCGAGCTCCTTGGCCTTGATCTTCAAAGCAGCCCCTGCGTGTCCCGTCCGGGGTGGCGTTCCCACCTGGCACGGCATCGGATTTTCTCTGCGATCGTCCGTTAAAGCGGTCGGAGCAACCTTTTTTCCGCTCAGGTCCACTGATTTTTACGCTCTCCAGAGGGCCCACGGTCCTTGGAAAATTGAAGCTTGGCATGATCCCGATACCTCTCAAGTTCCCAAGATCACTGCCCTTCTCTCGCGGCTTTTCAATGTCATAAGCCTTCCCCTTGTTGACTGGAACCCAGGTTGCCCTCTGGATTGACGGGGATCCAGGACTGTCCACAATCCTTCGTATCCTCGAGGTGCCTTCCGATAACATATTCTTGATTGATGGTTTCTCCACCTTCACTTTTCCATCAACGCGCCTTCGTGGAGTCACGTACATTTCGATGACTCTCTTCCTTCGATGGGCAGGAGTTGTGCCGGCAAACTAGACACCCCTGTCCTTTTTTCCCGTATTTCCTTTTAGATTTCTTGGCTTCTTTTCGCAATCACCCCCCTCCTGTAGACAGCAAATCAGGTGTCTTCAGAGCCCCTGATGCGCCACCCCTTTTCCGAACCCCTGCTAGCCAGTGTTTACCGGGGCCCCATCTCCATGTGCACTTGACATCCTCGACAAGACTTTTCGGGCATTTACTTTTTCTGCGATGATATTCGCTTCGGACAACTCGCCATGCCCAACACCTCCAGAATTTTTGTACATATTTTCCAGTATTTTGCACCCTCAATGTTGCAGAGCGGCCTCAACTGCTTCTTTTTTCCCCTTGGAGCACTTGGTGCGGGTGGATTCCGATACACATTAGTCCCTTTTTTCCCAGCTGATAAGGCATTCATTTCTTTCATGCTTCTCCAGAGAGGTGTCTTTTGGCTTCCTTCCGGCATTGGCCTCCGAAAATTGATTTCTACTTGCGGTATCGATCCCTTCGGCTTACTTCCGCGAGGGGGCCCCCTCACTTACTGCGGCAAATTCCGTCCCCGGTCCTTCTTTTTAATAGCCCCTGGCCCTTCGGCGCCCCATGGATCTCCTCCCTCTTTCATGCCCCCTCCGATGATCCATTGAGTACGTCACCCTTTTTTACCCTCTCCCTCCCGTGTTTTTTGTAGCGATCCTTTCCGGCTTTTCCAAGGGACACAGTCAAGGGTCTCTGCACAGCCTCCTTGTCTCTTTGCGTTTCTCGCACCTCTCCTATGCCGCCTCCCGAAGCCCCTGCGGAGGTCATGCGAAGGGAGGGAGTTGACTTCTGCTTTCTTCTACCTCGCCCCCCTCGCATTATCAGCATCCAACAATCCTTTACGGCTCCTCTTTCATGACTTGCGTCATTGGCTACCGACGCCAGCCTGGCGCACGGCTCTTTTTTTCTCCCTCATTGCCGGACTAGGCTTCCAAAATTTCGGGCCGCCAGTCCCCCTGGTGATCGGACTCCACCCCCCCCCCCCTGATCGCAGTGGTTTTAGTAATAGCTCTGCGATCCCTTCTGCGTCTGCACCCCATACTCCCCCCAAGGACGTGGACGTTTCGGACCCCTCTGTTTTTCCCGGTCTTTTCCTTGCTGCACTCGCCAAGTTACACATGCAGTAAGCACTGAATCGGAGTGGCTTGTCCTTCTTGAGTAAACCAGATTGATTATATATGGTCAAAGGACAAGCTACGCTTTGTAGTTTCTCTTAAGTCTTTCCCTGGACCGCGATGCGCTGCATTTTTTTGGCCAACTCGTTGTATTCTGATGCGCCCTTCCCCCTCAGGCACTCATTGCGCAATGATGCATTCCATCCTTTGTTCTTTAGTGGTGTTTGCTTCACCCGCCTGTCTGTTTTACAGCCGGTTGACCTGCATTCCTTTACCTCTGATACCGCCTGTCGGTCGCGCCTCTTAAATATAGGAAAGAACATCACCCCTGACGAGGGAGAGTCTGAGTTACCCCATCGAGCCTTTCGCCGATTCCGGGGTTTTCTTAATGCTTACCAAGACTTGCCCCCCAAGCCCTTCTGTCCCTAGGGCCCCGGTCACTGATTAACTTCCTTTTTTTCCCCCATCGTTAAGAAAGGCTCACCCTGATGTTCTTAATGTTTCCTGCGTCATTTTTATTTTCAGGCCCCCAGAGGACTGGAATGACTACTGGCCTGGGAACCGGGGCTCACCATTTGTGCTCCCCCCCCCACAGATGTTGCTGAAAGTTTTTAGAAAGGATTCGTGAAGCACCAGGGCGAGAACTAAGACCACGCTTCCCCTGTGATGTTTTATCACGCATCACGGGGGTGCCCCCGACCATTTACCACGGCACGCTGTTTTTCAGACCTCTTTTTGGCACGGTGGCAGGGACTTTGCTTTTCTTCGAGGCCTTTCGTCCGACATCCCCCCTCTTTGCCGCTGGATTCCTGCTGGGCAGGTTTTTTATACTGGTTTAGAGAAAGAAGACGGCCGTAGCGAGCTCTTAGTATAGTCTCACTTTGGTGTTGCTTTGTGCGTCCGCCGGGGTCATTTCCCATTGGCAACCCAACGGTCCGTCCGGGCCGCGCCTCAATAAGTGCCATTTGGCGGGACCCTATCCACGAAAAATGCTCCCCCTACACCAAGGTCCCTCGACAAAACCGCCAGGCGAATTCGCTTATTCTTACGGAGTCTCTGGGTGATTCGAGGAACTACACCGGGTCCAATCCAAGTCTCGGTGGAGTGATTGGTGGACGGTTTAACGCGACCCTCTGTAGACCGCCCCCCCATTGGTTTGTGCCAGGGTCTTCGTTTCATCCTCTAGTCCGCCATAGACTTTTAATCCGCTTTCAGATTCAAGGTCCCTTTCATTAGTACGTCCTCCGCCTGCTCAACTCCGTTCGTTGGAGACGTACCTTAGGGCCACTGCTGTATCTACTTCAACCAGAAGTTGTATGTGGGGATTTTTGGGGTTTGTGTTTTTTTTTTTTTTTCTTTCTTTGTTGTTGGGCTTTGTTTTTCCTTGAGATTAGTGAAAGTTCTTTCCCCCGGCTCAAACCCACCGGCTTTCGATTTATGCTCAGTACGTACTAACAATCCCCCCCCCCGATCATCTTTTTCCTTTGATTATTGCCAATTTCTCGGGGACCGGTACCTACTGAAATTTTTTTACTGGTCTCCTACTCCCAAAAAAGTCACTTACTTTTCCCCTAGAGACTCCTCCCACCCCCCCAATAAACATCCGTTTTTAGGCTACCTTTTCCCCCTGAATCCCCCCGAAGGAGTGAATTTCAATACGTCCAATTTGCTTAATGGCCTGGGTCTGTAACTGTAGTTCAAGACTCACGGATCTAAAGGGGACTGGTCTTGATGGGTTGGTCTCCGTTTTGAAAAACTCACGCGTCTTTCCGGGTTACCCACCACCCTTCCAAAGTCTTTTTTTTATATTAAACAAAATTACTTCTTGAAGATTGTTTACGGTATCAGTTTTCAGCAAACCCATTCCACCGGTGGATAGCAGGAATCCCTTTTGGACCCTTCGGTTCTCACTTGGTTAGGATGCTGAGTTCCGTCCGACCTTTTTTTCCCCGTTGACATCGCTGACAAGCCGGTGGCTTCTGGTCAACTTGACATGGTTCTGTAAAGAGGTAGCTGAACACCCCTTTCCGGGAATGCTTCTTTTAAGAATGGAGATGAGTGCAAAGTGACGATTCCCCCATCACCTTCCCCCCGACGCACTCCCAGGGCGAGGGGGCCCCTGACCCTTGAGAAGAACGATTTCCGCAGGTCAGACTATGCCGATGAAAATGACTCTGAATACAAGGGAACCCGATTCCCCTCTAAATACGCAAACCCGTTCCCCCAGTACATCAGCTTTCGAGAGCAGCCCTTTCATCCAAACCCCCTCCCTCGGGGAGAAACGTCCGGCGAATCCCGGGACAGGGGACCTCTTTGTGAACCCTCAAGGGGGGAGAGGGCCTGGACTCCAGGGCCAGCCAGGAGGGCGCTTTCTGCATACGAAACACCGTCTCTTTTTATCTTTTTTTACGCTTTAAAGACTCGAAATTTCTGATCATGTTCTTTTTCCTTTCGGCGCTAAACGTCCACAATTTTTTTTTTCGAAGTAACCATCCCCTGACCTTTGAAAGACTGTCCCCTTCCTTTCGGAGAAGACGACCCATAGCAGATGAGACTTTCTTCTAATCTTCAGTTGCCAATTTTCTTCGTATGAAGGGCGCAACCTCCCCCGCTTACCATTCCCCGTCCCACGCATAACTGCGCCGCTGAGAAAACAGCCTACCAACTTCGCTCCGGTACACTTTCCGTTTCTCAGATTCCATTTAATCACGTTCGAGCCCCCCCAATGGACCTCTCTCCGTGAGTTTCGTGCAGTTCTTCGCCACCCTGCCAACTTTTCCCCACATGGAGGCCTGCCCCCCCACCTCCTCATCCCGTTGGGCAGAACCCTGTTGAGCGCGCTTCTAAGAATCTTCCCGATTTTCAACCCCCTTTCATTGTTGTTTTTGGTAGCCCCCCCCCATGTCCGCCTTTTGCAGCCCTGTAAGGTCCATCGACGCCTCGGTGAGCTATTCTTTGCGTTCCGTTGTGCCCGCCAAGTTTTTTTCCTAGCTCCTTGGCTTTCCGAGGCCCCCCTTTTAGTTTTACCCTATTCTAAGAGAGTTTTACTTTTCGCACCCTCCTTTTCCTGCCAACTTGGCTTCCGATTTTTGAAGATTCCCCTAAAGGTGCTAAATCAGCCATATTGTTTTAGCCATCTCTTAATCCCCCCATCTTTCCCCCCCCCCATTACCTAGAACAGTATCTCTGCCTCCTCCCGTTTTTGTGAGAATCTCCTGGCGCCGTCACATCGTTGGTCGGCACAAATAGCAGAAGTCCCCCACCCTTTGGATTCTCATGGAGAGAGAAACGTTCTAGGATGCCTCCCCCTCATGCCCCCCGAGGCTGACATGGAAAGTGAGTTCTTTCGTTCCTTCATCTCGCTTACTCCTAAGATGAGTTTTCTAATCATCGATTTGCTTCCCATAAAAGACTCCGGTCCGAGATTCTAGGGTGGGCCCCTATGTTCAATGGCCCCCCTCCTTAGAAACACGGATAAACCCCCCTGCGGTGCTAGATAAGGAAGTTTTCGCTCGCCCTCCGGACTCAAGGCGTTTTTCCCACAATTTCAGTCCACCCCGGGGGAGGCCCCCCACACCACCCCTGGCTCGGATATGGTTGCAATGATCAGTATGTATGACCACGTCGCGTCATGCTGACACCAATCGTGCCTTAACCCTGACACCTTTGAGCTTTCGCCATCTTGCATGTGTTTCCGGTCCGGTTTTTTTGCCCCCAGCACTACCTTCGACTCCGCCGTAGCCTCCTTTCGCGCGCGATTATCACCTGTTCATTATCTGGCCTTTAACCCTGGCGCGTGTGCAGTATCGCCCCGAGGTAGATGAGCTTTTGATTTTCCCTCGGGCCAGGTGCTGTGTGTTCCTCTGTGTTTTTTATTTTGTCCTCAATTTCCCCTTTTTCATAAGTCGATCGCAGAGGACTTACCACCTGGCATTTTAGGGGCGGGCTCCCCTAATGACAGAATTTCTTCCATGCGGCGCCTTCGGTACTTTACTTTTCTAACAAAGTAAGACGTGACGTTTAAACGAGTACCTCCTCAGTTTCAGCCCCCCCCGATAACGAATCATTCCCATTCCCCGATGTACCCACCCCTTTCAGCGACGACAGATCCCTTTGTTTCTTAATCCTCTTCTAACGCCCGTCACACATTTTCCATTTGCATTCCAACGGTTTTTCGGATGATGACGACTTTCCCCCACTTTTTGCTCATTCTTCCTAGGTGCTAGTCTTGCAGGGAGTTTGTAGAAGGCCCTTTTCCGACGGAGGGTCCTGGAGAGACATGAACATATCCGGGACAGGAGACCCCTTTCGGACTGCAAAGCGGTTGATTCTTTCGTGACGCCGACTTTAAGATTCCCAATTCTGAAACAAGACCTTCCCGTTGCCCCTGTTCTTGAAGCCCCTTGGAGGGCCTGCCCCCACCCTCACCTTTACGTCGACTCGCGTCGCGTTCGCAAACTTTATTTTGTGCCGTCTGCATCATCCCATGACTAACGTGGTACTGATCCTTTTCCTTGGAAACCCCACGCAAGAGCTTTTTTTTGTTACTGTATCTTTCAGGTGGACTTTCTTTCCCATGAACATGGATCTTTTATGTCCATCGGCCTTTCTCCCTGAATAGTTTTGATTCTCTAACTCCCCGTTTTTTCCCCCGCGTGTTGGCTTTCTCCCCCTTTCTTAGAGTTGATTTTCCTACTTCTGCAACAAACCCGTCCCCCTTCCAGTTCTTTGTACTCTTGCAAATAAGCCTCGAGTTCCCACGGTCCCCTGTCCACCAACCAGTATATTTATTATTAGACTTCGTTCGGAGCCTGAATTTTTTCAAACCTTTGATCCCACGTTTATGATGTCTGTATTTTTGACTGTCTCCTAGACGTATTTTATCCCCGCAAGGGTGAATCTTGCAGTATTCCCGTTTCATTTCATTTGACTCCCCAAAATCACCCTGCTCCACAGAGGATTTTTTCTCTTTTCTTCACTGATTTGAAATCATTATCCCTAAAGATCCCATTTTCTTTTCGGCCCGGACCGGTGTTTCCTGCCCCGAAACCCCCCTTGTCCTCATACCCCCGTGTTTTTGTTGGCGGATTTTTTTTGGCGCAGGTACGGATCCCCTCAGTCTTTACATTTCCTGCGCATCTCCGACCTTGTCAGAACGCCCGATGCATACTCTTTTTTTGCAGGAGGATTTGGTACCTCTACACTCGACCGGCCCCCTTAGAGTTTCTTCCCCCAAATTGAGGTAAGCCAATCTCGGCCCCCCCGCTCTCCCAATACTTTTTCCCGATTTTTTTTTGGAATTCCCTTTTTGATCATTTTCGCGAGCAGCCTACTTGCAGACAAGCCCCTAGATGGCTGGCATTGCTTTGTGCGTTGGTTCCACTTTTTTCATTCTTCCCGGCCTGCCCGGGAGCTTTTTTTGCTTTTAGGAAACGCGTAGTTCAGATTAAAGAACCAACCCTGCACCGTAGGGAATCATCCACTACAACAATTATTTCTGCCGGCGGTTGGACTTTTTCATCCCCAGGTTCAGTCCCACCCATTCATTGGGCCGCGTGAAGCCTTTCTCCCTCGCCTTCGGTGGTTTCAAGATCCGATTATCCCATCCCGTTTTACTCCGTCTCTCCACTCTTCATGACCCAGCGGGCTTTGGAAATTCGCGGCCCCCGGAGATTCTCTCCCCCTCTGACCAACACCTTTTTTTGGGACCAAGGGTTCTATTCAGCAGCTTCTTCCTCGGATAGAGATCCATCCAAATATGGGGGGGGTTCCTTGGAAAAAGTGTGGGAGTTTGAGAAGCGCAGGGCTGTAGCAAGTAACCCTTTCATCTGTAGGTAAACGAAAGGAGTCCCCTACCGACAAAACTTGCGGAACCCTGATGAGCGTGAGCCCATTTTCCATTCATGGACCCACAACTCCCAGTTAAAAGTTGGCCATGATGGAAAACTCCCTCTTGTGATTGTTTGACGCTGTTTTATTTCTCACCTAGCCATGACCAAGATTCCTTTGAGAACTGCATTCCGGATAGCCCACTCTTAATTATTCCTCTTAGTCTTATGTTGGGAGTTCCCATAAAGGACTGGGGTCTACTGTCCCCCTTCCATCTCCCAGTGCGACTTTCAGTTTTCCTCTGCGGAAGGAGGTTCTACCCGAACCCTAGGAGATTGTAACCTACTTCTTCGCCTATGACGTTGAAGGGATCACCCCCCCCACCACGAAGAAACCAGCACACTACAGCGCGGACCGCGTATGCGCACCATTAGTGCATCCCTCCCAAGTTTTTAGCGCCCAGTATTACCCTGTACCAATAATTTTTTCCGCATTGAAAATCATGCGGACATAGATCTCGACTTTTTCAAGTCGTGGTCATTGATTCCCAAGGCAACCGGAAACCCGAGGAACTGCCGGCAAGTATGGATCCCTAGACAAGGAGTTTCGGCTTCACGTAAGCCCTCTGACGGAGATAATTGTTCTGATATCATGCTCCCACCCCCAAATTAGATCCTTTTGGGGTTGGTAACTCCCAAATGTTCCCTCATTGGCCAGAATTCTGTCCCTTTGCCCATTCATGTCGATGCAACAACCGTTTAGCCACGATATTTTGCGTCTTGGTGACGTGTAGAAACTTCCACAATCGATTTGCCACTTTTTTTTTTTGTCTGAATGCTAAATCCTCTTTCCCCCACTCCTGCGCTTCTAGAGGAAGTCTTCCCCTCTTCCGCCTCCTGACCTCCTGGCCGCGGTAATTTTTCTGTTTTCTCGCCGGTAACACCCCGTGCGTGGAATGACCAGCTAAGGATTCCGAAGAGAGCTTTCCCCCCCTGACGATTTTGTCTCCTTCACCTTTATACTACTCTTTTGCCTCCTTAGGGGGTGTTTTTGATCTGACGGTGCGGTCCCTTCAGGACATCTGGGCATGAAAGAGCTTTTTCTGCGCGATGGTTTCCCCCTAACCGTGAGGAAACGGTACCTTATAAACAGATGCTCCTGGAGGGACTGGCGAAGGAGGGCTGCTTTTCAAGCGAATTCGAGGATCAGCCTCCGTCTCCGACACCTATCGAAGTTCTCTCTGACACCCCAGACAAACCCGTAAGCTCAGTGGGCACGGTTAGACCCCCGTCCACAACGCAGCCCTCTTCTGGGCGCAAGCGAGTGTCCATGGAAATGCCTCAGCAAGTCCCAGATGACTTTAGGAACAGGTTTTTTTAGCTAGCTCACCAAAAAAACCCCTGCTCGAAGTTTTGGCTCCGCGTTGTCCTGTCCTATCCGGGCGGAGCACGTTTCGCGCTGACAAAACATTTTCCAGGCGTCCACCATTGTTCCCCTCGATATCCACATTATGCCATTTCCGAACGTTTCTGTTTTCTTCTGCAAATTTCATCATGTCGAAGGGTCAGCCTTCTAGTCATCGTATTGTCCGACCCCCCCGTTATTTCCCCATGGAATATCGGTGCCCTTGGTATGGCGCTGCTTTTTTCAGTATCGACAAGATGGGCGGGAGCTTCTTTCCTGCTGAGGTCCAATGTTTTGGGGCCGGACTGGTGGGGAGTGTTGAACTCGGACTAAGTGTGATAGACCAATCATGACCAGACCCGAAGGGCTTTGGGGTATTTTAAACATGAACTGAATTACTGATGAGCCTGCAGGGAGGGAATTTTTAAGGCTGCAACCGCCTGACCATGGCAGCGGATCGTGGCTGACTAAATTTCAATTCCCCTCAATGAGAACAGAAGAGGATTTCCTTCTCGTCTGGCGTTTTTACTGGCCCCATACGCGACCAGGAATGTGGGCTGTGGCTTGCCCCATTCGCCGCGGACTCATCCCCCTGCTGGCAAACGCCGGCCGGTTCCCTGTAGGCATTCATCCCGACAAATTTGGTCCCGGACATCGGGCACAATTTTACTTTTCTTGACTTTTCCCCTTCCCGATTCCCCTCACGCTTCTCTAATGGCATCCGTCGGCCATTGCGCAAAAAAGTTCCCGACAACAAAGATCTTGATCGACCTACTGCAAGCGTCCTTTCCCCTAATTCCCAGGATGAACCCCACATGCCTTCAGAAATGGATTTGTTCCCTACCTACCGGTAGCTTTCCCTTTCTCCCACGGTAAAATGTCCCCGGCGTCGCCGGCGGTGGGACACTCCTTGAAACCTTTTGTTTTTTATCCCACCGATTTATGGCGCCCTGTTCGCATTCCACCCCCTCCCCGAAGGCGCCAGTTGGATTTTTCGGCGAGGCCATTTTTTGGAATGAACATTTATGTTTCTACCATTCCCCCAAGACTGCAATGTAGCTAAATATTTTGCTCGATTGAATCCATGCACGTTCAGGTGGGTCCGTTTAGCACTCTCTTCAGACGCGGGATTTGCCCCAACCAATGGGACCAAAACCCTAGTACCCTCGTAATGCCGGTTGAGCAGAGAGGACCAGTCATTCACAAGGCAATCGGTCAAAAAGGACCTCCACCCTCGCTTCTATTATTGACTTTCCAACTTTCGGGTCGAAGTCTCTCCAACCTTGCGCGCCTCTCGCTTTTGGATCTTGTGGCGGGCCTATGGCTCGGTTTTCTTCCGCAGAGGGGTGAGGCCCGGTTTCCGGTGGAATTGCGTAGGGAAGGTCCCACAGCAGATTTGAATCCTAGACCTGTCTAGGTTTTCTTGTCTGATTAGTAATCATACTCAGTAACCTCTACTTTAGTTTTCCTCCCTTTCTCTGACCAGTTTCTTCCCCCTTGTGTTTTGTAGCTATTGTTTTCTTTGCATTTTTGCAA